>Ga0255355_1000715_pt1 | contig 18216 bp, 18 predicted proteins | sample HBST75metaG_FD_189943 | JGI IMG/M metagenome (GOLD analysis project Ga0255355, IMG submission 189943) | Peat soil microbial communities from Stordalen Mire, Sweden - H.B.S.T75 | ecosystem: Environmental > Terrestrial > Soil > Wetlands > Peat | place: Sweden: Norrbotten County, Stordalen Mire...
AATCCTGCCCCCAAAATTTTTATTGGGGAATGTGAGCTATCGAGCCCATCTTTCGTCTAAGTTCCTAGGATATGTTGATTCTGGTGGCTGACTATGCATAGCTTGATTCACTGGTTTCTGGTTTACGAAAACGCTATCGCCGTTCTGGTTACGTTGGGCGTGGCCCTGCTCTTCGTATGCTGCATGGAGTGCTCGGACTGCCCCAGCCGCGACAAGGACGAGCTCTTCAATCGCCACGCGCTGTAGAACCTCAGGGCAGAGGTCGTTTCCTGGCTGGTGTGTTCACTGCGCGGCTCCGGCGGGAATTGTCTACTTCAGATACTCCTCAAAGTGCGCCAGAATGCGGTTGAATAGATGTTGCCGTACATCCGGGCCGGCGATTGAGTGCGTCTTGCGCGGATAGATCTGCAGGTCATAAGGAATGCCGGCTTCAATCAGCTTCTGCACAAACTTTACCGAATTCTCCATGTGCACATTGTCGTCGCTGGTTCCATGCGCCAGCAGCAGCCGCCCCTTCAGGTTGGCCGCCGAATTGACCAAGGAGAAATCCTGGTATCCCTGGGCGAAATCAGCAGGCTCGCTCAGGTAGCGCTCGGTGTAGATGGAGTCATAGTCGCGGTAGTCGGTTACCGGCGCCACTGCGACCCCGGCCCGGAAGCGGTCTGAGTGCGTCATGGCGTAAAGAGTAAAACTCCCGCCCCAGCTCCAGCCCCACCAGCCCAGGCGCTTGGGGTCCAGTTGCGCATACTGGGCCAGCGCCGCGTCGACCACCGTCAGTTGATCTTCCAGTTGCACCGGGCCGAAGTTATGATAAGCGAACCGGGCAAAGGCGCGTCCGCGGCCGCCCATGCCGCGATTGTCGGTATGCAGCACCGCGAAACCGTGCTGGGCCAGCAACTCGTCGAAGAGCAGGCTGTCGCCCCAGCGATTGACCACCGTCGGTGCACCGGGCCCGCCGTAGGGATTCACGATCAGCGGCACGGAAGCCGGGTTTTTGCCTTCGGGCAGCAGCAATGTGGCGTAAAGAGCCGTTCCGTCGTGGGCCTTGACCTCAAGCTGTATCGGTGCGCGCAGATGGTAGGGTTGCAGCGCGCTCGTCTGCCAAAAAACAGTACACTTCCCGGCTGCTGCGCAGAGCCGCAGCGTTGGCGCTTCCATGCGCGCCGATTCCCGCTCCACAAATGCACTGCCCACGGGCGCAAAGTTGCCTTCATGCGTGCCTGCGCCCATGCTTAACTGCTTCCGCTCACCCGCGAAGTTCACCTGCCATAACTGCTGATCCTGTGCGCTGCCCTCGTTCGAGGCGTAGTCGATCACTTTGGCCGCCAGGTCCACGCGGTAGAGATCGCGCACTTCGAAATCACCTTGAGTCAGTTGCCGCTCCAGCTTGGCCGTTGTGTGGGGCGGGTCGGCTTGGTCATAGCCGTAGAGGTAAATGTGGCTGTGGCCGTCGGCCCAATTCGTCAGCACGATGCTGCCGTTGCCCACTGTGACGTCGTACTTGTCGTCGAAGAACTTATCGTCGGAAAGTTGCAGTACGGGGTGCGCCTGGCCCGTGGCGGCGTCGGCAAAGGATATGTCGCGATGCTTCTGGTCGCGGGTCAACGTCTCAACCCACAGCGTCTTCGCGTCCACCCAGCCGAAGCGCGGAATGTAATCCTGTCCCGCGCGAAGCGGCAGATTCACCCACACTGTCTTGCCGCCTTGAGCGCTCACCACGCCCACGCGCACCGCGGGGTTGGGGTCGCCGGGCTGCGGATAGCGTTGCATCTCCACCGTTGCGTGGGTGGGAATCCAGTCGGTGATGGGATACTCCGGCACGGCGGATTCGTCCGTCTGCAAATAGGCCAGGTTCCGCGAGTCTGGCGACCAGAAATAGTTGCTGCGCGTTTCCAACTCCTCTTCGTAGACCCAATCCACCTCGCCGTTGAGGGTGGTTTTGTTTGGCGTGGGAGCCACCACGGTCATGGGCGCGCCGGGGTTCTTCAGCCGCGCCACCGCAAGCCCGTGATCGCGGATGAACGAGATCGATTCGCCGTCGGGAGAAAACTTGGGGTCGTTGCCCGAGGCCGCGCCAGTCGAGCCGACTTCCACGCCCGTGCCTTTGCGCAGGTCATAGAGCCATAGCCGGCCGTTCGAGTCGAAGAGCAGGTGCGCCGAATCCGGCGCCCATAAATAGCTGGCCATCTTGTAGCGCTCGCGATGGTCGCGGTCCATCTCCGAGCCCTTCACCCCGGTGAGTGAAGCGAACTTGGCGCGATTCACCACCACATACGCCTCTTCTGAGCCGGGCTCCATCTCCACCAGCTCGCCGGCCACCATGTACGTCAGGTGCTTGCCGTCCGGCGACCAGGCCAGCCCCGCGGGCGGAGTCCCGATTAGCGGTCCATGCCCGTAGATCGCCTCCACTGTCAATGGCTTCGCGGGCGTTTGGGCAACCAGGGGAAGGATTGCAACGGGAACGGCGACCAGGCCGCAGAGCAACAGGGTCGTTGTACGGGTCAAAATGAAATCCTCCGGAAAGGGAACACGGCGTGGGGAAAAAGCCACGCGCTTTTTAGCTCAGAACTGTCACCCGCAGTGTAAACCACCGCGCCCGCACGAGGCGCTGGGGATGAGGATTCCCGCCGAGTCGTGGCGGGCGCACAGTTCAACCTGGGTCTCAGGCTGAATCGTACCTTCGAGGTGCAGATGCAACTCGACCTTGGGCAGGCGGAGGATGAAATTCTGTATATCGGTCACAATCTGAGTGTAATGACCTAGGCTCGCCCTTTACTAGATCCGAAGACACTGAGCTCGGGCCCTCGAATATAGCCTCATGGCAACGGAGGGAGTGAATCTAGAAAGGTAACGCCCGCCGGCTTCCACGCCCTGTCCAGCCCAGTCCTCTGATTCACCTGCCAGAGCATTGTCTTGAAAGCTTCTGCGGCGTTCCGGTTGATGAGCACGGTCCGAAGTCGTGATGTTGAGAGCAACTGGTCCTTGTTATCCTCCCAGAATTGCTGGCTTACGAAATGAAGCATTTGAAAAATTCTGCCGAATACTTGTTCCTGATTCAATTCGTAAGCTGTTGCTGCGGAAAAGGCAATCTCACGAATATCGCCTGAGTGAGCGAATGTCGTGGCTTCAAATGAGCCGAGAAGTTTGTCACAAACGGATTGGTCAAGAGGCCCATATTTTCTGGCAAGTATCTGTGAAGCAGCCTCGACGAGGAGTTCTTTCATGTTTGCCATAACTCTCCAAGTCTGGTAATTTTGATTGCCTGCAAGATACTCATCCTGGTCCTTCGTCGGCGTCGTGAAGCTTCCGCTAGACTTTGTAATCCTCTCGGCAGCAACACCTTCGTTGAGTGCCTGTTCGCGGTATTTCTGCGGGGAAGGAATAAATCCACTCACAAAACGCCAAAGAAAATATGCAAGCAAATATTGGTTCGGGTGTCCCTGCTGATGCTCCAAACCACGATCTCGTTGCGTGTCCCAATCCAAGGATTTTGCAAAATCGTGCCAATATTGTGTACTCGGACGACTTGCAAAAGCCTTCTCATACACTTTGTCATCGGCGAAATAGTGGGTAACACGGTCTCCGCTCTGATCGGCGAATCCGATAAACGCAAGCCAAGCTTTTGCGGCGTCCTGGTTATCGATGACTCGACCAGATTTACGATTCGGCTCGGGTTTAAACGCTGAAACCTTGTATCCCACAACCTGCTCGAAAAAGCGAGCGCTCTCGCCCGTCAATGATTCCCACTCCCCCTCTTTCAATTGATAGAACCATTTAGGATCGAGTAGCGAAAACCCAGTCCTTAATACCTTCTGCTCGCGGTTATTTGAGCGGAGATTCCTCGGCGCCATTGGGTTCTGATTGTTCGTTGAACGAACAATTCGTGAAACAAAATCGGCATCTGGCGTGGAAATGAGCTTGATTTGTACAATGCAATCCTTCTCAATTTCCTCAAGGGTGACCTCTTTCGTTACGACGGCGTTATAGATAGACTTGACCGTTTGGAGCCCGTTGACGATCTGGCCCCCATAGATGCGTATCTTCCCCTCCTGCTCGTTTACCTTGTAGCGCTTCGCGACTATGATAAGACCGTTATTGTAATGGTGGAACTGCTTTCTGGATTTTTGGTGCTTCAATGAACCAACAATCTCCCCATTTATTGATGAGTTGCGAACTTCATACCGAAGATTAAGGTCGAAGAGCTTCCATCCGATCCGCATGAACGCCTTATATAAGTCCGCAGCATTCGCAAGAAAATAGCAGTAATCGGGCGCACGCAGAATTCTCTTCGTATCTGTTCTTAGGTCGAATTCTATCTCGTCGGAAGTATGCTCCGCCCCAACGAGGAATTCATTGACTAGGTCGTCAAGCTCTTGGAGTACGACCGTGATCTTGCCTGATTCGAACTGTTGCTTGAATTCGTTAAATGCGTCCAGTCCACGTGGATTCAGTCGCCCAAAGACAACCACAAACAACGTTATCGAAAAGTCTGCGTTGTTTCGGTCATTCTCGACGAGCGCGTATAACCGTCGTACACCTTCATTCGGCTTTAGATCAGATTCGCCTGTCAAATATCGCAAAGCATCCCGGACATCACCAACAGCCTGTGTGCCGAACATCTTAGGCTTCGTGGGATTTGCCTCAAGGTAGTCCCTCTCCGGAATTTTGCATTGCCCCACATGAAACGAATGTTCTAGCTGGGAATAAAAATCTATACCCAAGTCGTTCTTTCCGCCAACCCTGTCGTTACTCGCGGAATTACCTAACGAGAACTTCTTGGCGCAGTAAAACTCAAATGCATCGTGGATGTCACTCACTTCCGGCTCTGCGTCAACGATTTCTTCCAACCTGCGAAGAAACAGTTCCGTTCCGCGTTCCAGATCTTTCGGTTCCAAAGACATCGGCTCTTTACCTCTCTTCGGAGTGTCCTTTGTGCCAAGAAAATGGTGCTGCTCAATAATTTACACCTCTTCAAGAGGATGGCGGGATGGCCCAAGATGATTGTTCTCTCTCCCACCTTGCGACAACAACAAAATACCTCACAGGGATTGGGCACCCGGGATTTGTGCAGAGCAGGGCTACTTCAGCCCCGCGAACTCCGAGCGGTGACGGCTGTAGAAGAAGTAGATCAACAGACCGGCAACGAGCCAGACGAAGAAGGCCATCCAGGTCATGATTTCCAGGCCCATCATCAGCACGACGCAGAAGATCATGCTCAGAACCGGGAAGAGTATGCCCAACGGAACGCGGAAGCTGCGGTGGCGCTCCGGCTCGCGATAGCGCAGGACGATCACGGCGATAGCGACAAGAACGAAGGCGAACAGAGTGCCGATGTTGGAGAGATTGGAGACGGTGCCGATGTCGAGCAATCCGGCGGGAATGCCGACCACGCAGCCAGCGACCCAGGTAGCCACCACAGGAGTGCGGAATTTTGGATGGATGTGGCTGAAAACAGTGGGCAACAGGCCGTCACGGGACATGGCGAACCAGACGCGCGCCTGGCCAAGCTGAAAGACCAGGATGGAGGAGATCATGCCCATGAGGGCGCCGATGAGGACAAAGAGCCGTACCCAGACCAGACTCCCGCCGCCGGGCAGCAGGGAGAGCCGCTTGAGGGCGTTGACCACCGGGGCCGCATCGCCCATGACCGACTGCCAGGGCACGATGCCGCTGAGCACGATGGCGACCGACCCATAGAGCACGGTGCAGGCCACCAGAGTGGCCAGAATGCCGAAGGGAAGGTCGCGCTGCGGGTTCTTGCACTCCTCAGCCGCCGTCGATACTGAATCGAAGCCGATGTACGTGAAGAAGATGATGGAGCCGCCGGTGAGCACGCCGGTCCAGCCGTTGGGCATGAACGGATGCCAGTAATGCGGCTTGATGAAGCTGGCGCCGGCAAAGACGAAGACCAGAATGGCGGCCATCTTGACCAGTACCAGGACGTTATTGGCGCGGGCCGACTCCCGGATGCCATGCACCAGGATGACTGTCAGGATCATGACGACGAGGAAAGCGGGAATGTTGAAGCCGAAGTGCCAGCCGGAGGTGTAGAGATTGTTGCCCGCCAGATCCTGCAGGCCGGTGGGCAGATAGGCGGGCGAGATCCACTTTGCCGGCGGATGCAGGCCAAACCAGTCCAGCAGATCGACAATATGGGCGGCAAAACCAACACTGACGCTCATGTTGCTGAAGGCGTATTCCAGAATCAAATCCCAGCCGATGATCCAGGCGACCAGTTCGCCGAGGGTGGCGTAAGTGTACGTGTAGGCCGAGCCGGCAATGGGAATCATGGACGCCAGTTCGGCGTAACACAGCCCGGTAAAGACGCAGACAATGGCCACCAGCACCAGCGAAAGCGCCAGCGCCGGTCCCGCGCCAGGGCGCCCGGCCAGGGCCGTGTGGTGGATCAGGTAGTGGAGCAGCGGCGTATCGCGGACGGAGGGCACGTCAAATTTCTGGCCGGCCATGGCGGTGCCGATGACGGTAAAGATGCCTGATCCGATGACTGCCCCGATGCCCAACGCGGTGAGCGACCACGGGCCAAGGGTTTTTTTCAGGGAGTGCCCGGGCTCTTGCGAATCCCGGATCAACTTATCGATGGACTTGCGCGCAACAAGTTGTCTGAACAGGACAGTTCTCCTCATCCCGCCGCCGGCGGGACCTGAAAATAACAAGGTCCTGCCGGTCAGGGGGGATTTCCAGGTTCAGGATGCCTTCGACGCAGTGTACAGGGTAAGGGTTTCCTCATGGAAATCCTTACCCTTCCCTTCGGGTCCATAAGAAGGGCCGGCAGGAAAAAGCCGCTGGAAGGATGAAGCTAGAGTGAGGCTCCGAGCCGCGCGCGCCGTCGCGTGCCGGCCAGGAACCCTGTTGCTGTTGCGAAGCGGGTTCTTAGGGCAATTCAGAGTTAATGGAGTGTAGCGAAGATTCTGCAAGGTGGCTTTTTCATGAAGAAAAGGCCACTTGAATTCGTTGGTCCCCATGACAGCAACCCTGAAACCGCTCTACCGCTTCGAGACGCCGCGCGCCATCTTCTTTACTTTCTTCTTCGCCGAGCCGCGTGGCTCGGTCCGCTTGGCCTTGGGAGCTGCCTTCTTGCGGGCGGCGCGCTTCAGTTTCTTCCGTTCCTGCGTGTCTTCAATCTTGGTCGTGTCTGCCACTTGTAACCTCTTTCGCTGCAATCTCTTCAGGGTTTCCCGGAAATCGGGTGTATGTGACCCCTAGAATAACAGGGTTTGCGCGGCGGCGAAAGCTCCGCAGGCGCATGAAAAGCGGTGTTTGCTCCGTTCCCAGCGTACAATGAATATAGATTTGAATCATCAGACCCGGCTTTCGACTTGAAAAAGCCTGTTTGGCTCTAGCCATCCTACCGCTCCTGACGAGTTCCGCACCGCACGCAACAATCACCTGTTGACTGGAGTGAAGATATGCGTTCCGATAAGATACACCGTGCGCTTGCGCAGGGAATGAACCGTTTTGAAGTCTGCCAATTGGTCGCCAAAGGCGTCAAGGCTACCCATAAAACCGGCGCACGCTTTGAAGATTCAATTAACGATGTGCTGCAATATTTAGGTACCCACGTCACGCATATGGAAAATCTACACCCGGCAGTTCCTGGGGTCAGCGTCAAGAGCCTCAAGCCCGCCGCATAGGCTCCTCGGCCTAGCTTTACCCCGGCAGAGATGAAATTCCATCAAACGCAAAAGAGGGACGGCAGCGATGCCGTCCCTCTCTGTTTCATCTCGAACTGGTTGGAAGGGGGTAACCCTTAGACAACCTGAACGTTCTCAGCCTGCCAGCCCTTGGGGCCCTTGGTTACGTTGAACTGGACCTTCTGGCCTTCTTGCAGCGAACGGAAGCCGTTCGACTGGATGGCGGTGTGGTGGACGAATACGTCCTCGCCGTTCTCACGGCTCAAAAAACCAAAACCCTTGGCATCATTAAACCACTTGACTGTGCCTGTTTCCATTGTGTGTTGCTCCTTGGTGCAAATTTACCGCGAACGCAATGTGGAAGTTTGCGAGTAGGCGGTTACCGAAACAGGCAAGAACTTCAGATCGAATTCTACGATTGAGTAAAGTGTAGCATGGATTCGTCAACGGCCAAGATAATTATAAAAAATCTGATGAGGGCTACTGGGAGAGTTCCAATTTGGGCCTGGCGATTGCCGGGCACCCGAAAGCGTGTGACAAGTGCGGGTTACGGGGTACACTCTTTCTGGTAGTTGGAGGGATGAGTTTTGATGAACGAAAATAGCCGGGTGCTTGTTCTCAATCCCGGATCCACGTCTACGAAGTTTGGAGTGTACACCCGAGATGGAGCCGAGCTGGTGCGTACCATCCGGCATGGGAAAGAAGAGCTGGCGGGTTTCAGCGGATGCCCAGTGCTGGCGCAGTTGGACTACCGCGCGGAACTGATTGAACGGGCGCTTGCGGAGGCCGGGTACGCAGTGAACAAGTTTACCGCCGTGGCTGGGCGGGGCGGATTGCTGCCGCCGATGGCTTGCGGCACGTATCTGGTTGACGATGTGATGGTGGAAGACCTGCGGCAGGCGCGCTACGGGGACCACGCCTCGAACCTGGGGGCTTTACTGGCGCTCCGCTTTGCCCAGGCGGCCGGGACGAACGCCTACATTGTTGATCCGACGTCGGTGGATGAGTGGCAAGAGTGCGCGCGCCCCTCGGGGTCGCCGCTGGTCCAGCGCACCTCAATCTGCCACGCGCTGAATACCAAGGCTGTGGCGCGGCGGTATGCGCGCGAACAGGACAGCACCTACGCGGCGATGCGGTTGATCGTGGCGCATCTGGGCAGCGGAATCACCGTTTCGGCCCACCAGAACGGCCAGATGATCGACTACAACTCCATCGAGGAAGGTCCGTTCGGCGTCGATCGCTCTGGAGGGCTGCCGGTGCGGGGCCTCATCAAGCTCTGCTTCAGCGGCAAGTACACCCAGGCTCAACTTGATCGCCACGTCTTCGGGGACGGCGGCCTCTTTGCGTATCTGGGTACGCGCGACCTGCTCGAAGTTGAACGGCGCATCGACGCGGGAGACCACGAAGCCGCTTTGATCTTCACGGCGATGGTCCATCAGATTGGCAAAGAAGCCGGAGCGATGGCCGTGGTGCTCAAAGGCAAGGTGGATGCCATACTGCTGACCGGCGGAATGGCGCATTCGGAGAGAATGGTGACGCAGTTGCGCGGCGCCCTGGACTGGATTGCGCCAATTCGCGTTTATCCTGGCGAGGATGAATTGCAGGCCCTGGCGGAAGGGGTCTTTCGTGTTTTGGACGGCGAGGAACAGGCTAAACGGTTGGAAGCCTGAGTGGAGACGAATCTGAAAACGCTTTAAGCCGAAGTGTATCGTGAGTGGATATGGCGACAGAACTCTCCCAACCTTGCGAGACGCTCAGCGTTGCAGAGATATTGAATGCTCTGGGAATCAATCACGGCATTGCCGCCGAGGATACGCAATTATATTTTGTGATTCCTGGGCGCAATGGCCCTCGCTGGTTGATTCCGGAGCGGCCATGCGCCTCCGCGTCTGTATTGAGTGCATGGCATCCCTACAATCTCTCAAGCCGAATGAAATGGTTTGTCCTTCGAATGGCTGCGCGTGCCGGCGTATTGCGGCTTCTTCCCGCCGTATCGAGCGTAACCGCTTCCCGGAAAGGTGCTCTACGCTGGTTCGAAAGGTGCGGAATTCGATCTCAAACCGGAGAGATGGTCATTCTGGCCGGAAGCCCGTCTCCCGACTGGAAACTGATCACGTTTCTGCTCGATGACGCGCATCGCATTGCCGCGGTACTCAAGGTCGGACTTACCGATGGAGGCGGAGTGAGCATACTACACGAAGCTGAAGTACTCGGCAAGCTTGCACAGTATAGCTGGGCGCCAAGGATTCTATCGGTTCACTCCGACCTGCGGGCAGCCTCACAGGAATATGTCTGTGGCGCGATGCCTGGCCGTGGATTTCGGCCGGAATACATGGATCGCCTGTGCCGTCTTCCACAAAGCGGCGGCTGCAAAACTCTGGCGATGGTCGCGGACGAAATGGAAAAGCGGCTAAGCCCATTCAAGGCTCAGTTGGATGAGATGGCTCCCGATTTACTCGATCGTGCTCTCTCTTGTATTGATCTTGATATCGCCGTCCCCACGATGCTAGTGCATGGGGACTTTGCGCCATGGAACCTGCGTAAAAATCCAGAGGCGGGTTATGTACTCATCGATTGGGAGTGGGCTAACTTTGCTGGCCTTCCCGCCTATGACATATTCCACTTTCAATTTAACGATGACCGGCTCTTCGGCGAAAAGGCTGGAGGTTATGCCGCCATTCGATCAGGGGCGATTTGCGCCGAGTACTTTCACAGGATGGATCTCGACCTTGAACTGCTGCCGAGACTCGCGATTGCTTACCTGCTCGATCAACTCGAATCCCATTGTAAGCATCGCGGTTACCAGCACACTGCCTATACATTGCATCAACTGGCGACCGCCGCCGATGAACTCGGCACAGTGTCTCAACCGGGCGTTCAGTTTCCCAAGCAATGAACCGTGCAGATGCCTCAGCAGCTATACATCCAAGTTAGGCAGGATTAACTTATCCAGATTCCGCCGAGGGACTTGAGCCATTCAACTGTCTCCTTGACGCCGTCTTCAAGGGAGTACTTCGCGTTGCCTAAAAGTGCAATGGTAGGGGACATATCGACAAGATAGCTTTGCGTCATGCTTCTGTAACGGCTCGTAAACAAAGGAAATGGCCGTCCGGTAGACCGAATCATATCTCCTATGAAGGCAATTCCGCGCAGAACAGGTCTCGGGACAATGCGGGGCTGGCGGCCCGTGAGTGCCCTTGTAAACGCTGAAACCCATAGTTTGATGTCGGCAGGCTTATCTCCAACGTAAAAAGTTTTCCCAGACACAAGATCAGGGGGAGCGGTAAGAATCTTGAGGGTATATTCAGCCACGTTTCCGACATACCCGTAGGCGCGGACCACTGGTGCGCCTCCTGGATGCAGATACCTCCTTTTCTTTACAACAAGCCAGAACTCATGCGCGTAGCGAGGATGCCAGGGGCCCCAGATATTAGTGGGGCGCACAATCGTCCAGATGCCCGGAAGGCTTGCATCTAGCCGGACCATCTCTTCCATTAATCTCTTACTTTCTCCATATAGGTTTACAGGACGATATTCCCGGTCGCTCTGTGCCAGTGGGCCAGCCCGCACAACATATTGAGTCGAGTAATATACTGTGCGCTCCACACTTCCCGCAGCTTTAATCGCCTTAATAAAATTGGCGCTGCCTTCTATGTTGATGCGATAGTCGTCCAGAGAACGCCCGTCGCAATCTGTACGAGCTGCCATGTGGATCGCAGAGGTTGGTCGGAAGTCTTTGACGGCATCCATAAAGGTACTCGGATCCAGAAGATCTCCTTTATGCCAATAAGGCATATGCTTGAGCAGTTTTGGCTGTTCACGGTCTACATTGAGCAACGCGGCATCTGGATAAAGGTCTAACAGCTCCGAAACTACGCGCGTCCCAATAAAACCGCTACCACCTGTGATGAATACTCGCACGTTATCCCCACTTATCCTCTCAATTGCGATAAGGCGTTCTCCATCGCCCTGCGATGTGCCTCGATTGTAAAATAGCGCAGATATCTTTTCCTTGCCTCTCCTCCCATTCTGTTTCTGAGGGAAGGATCCTTAACTAATTGAGCCAAAGCATCCCGGCAGCCTGCGACGTCCTGCGGCTCGCACAAAAACGCGCAACTTCCCTCCTCGACAACCTCGGGTATCCCGCGCCACCTGGTTGTAACAATAGGAAGGCTAAAGCACATTGCTTCAATGAGGACCAGGCCAAAAGTCTCTGCATGAACATAGCTTGGAAAAACAAAGATATGTGCTTTGCGGAAGTACTCCCATTTTGAATCTCCAGTCTGAACTCCAGGAAAGTTAAAACGTGATCTGAACTTTGGCTCGATCATAGCCTCTACACGCCTCTTTACTTCGGGCGAACGCCACTCTCCGAGGCAGGTTAACTCCACATCCATTCCAGCCGCCAACAATTGCTGTACAGCCTTAACCGCTACGACAACCCCCTTTCCCTCCCAAAGTAATGCTACAAACAAAATATTGACTCGACTGCCAGCCCGGGCCACTCTTTCAATTCCTTTCCTTGCATAGTCGGGTATGCCATTCGGAACTACCAGCTCTCGTTTGCAATGCAAGGCAGGACCATCCGGAGCTGCGCCCTTGGCGGTTCGAATGACCAAATCCGGACGCGCGAATGCGAATTCGAACAGCTTCCGCAGCACAGGATTAAGGCCTAGGGAATACTCGCAAAGTCCACCGGTATGAAAATGAAATGCAGTCGCTCGGAAGAGCAGCCGAGTCGTAGAGAGAATGAAGATGTCGCGGATAACCGGCAAGATATCAGGACCGGCTACAGGGTAATAAAGAACATCCGGCCGCATTCTGATCTTGGCCCAGTAAATCGCAGCTACAACTCTGAACAATTCCCAAAGTTTAGAAAACTTGAAATGACCAGTGGACTTCAACTCCCTCGAGAAATTCATCCGGACATGGATCAACTCGATGTCTTTATATACGCCGTCAAGAAGGAGCTGAATCATAACGGTCTGCCCGCCATAAGGCGGTGGCGTCTGGCCTACTACTAGAACGCGTAGCGGCTTCATCTCACCCTCGTATTAGATTCAACACGGGAAGCGATTAGCATTTGTGCACCTAAGCCAAGAATCATTGCGATAACTATGTACAGAATATAGAAGCCAGCCCTCAAAGGGAAAGAGAACTCCGTATCATACATCCCGTATACACAGCAGAAAATAAGCAACAGAAATGCACATCGAATCCCATGCCGGGATTCAATGACCGTGGCTGGTATCAGGCGAGTATCCTTCTTTGAGAAACGCCATGCAATCACAAAGATTTTCGCCATCATGATCAGATAGAGCGCCAGGCCGAGCCAGCCAGCGGCGGCCAAAGTATCAACAAACATGCTGTGGGCAGTCCCAAGATTGCTTAGTTGATGCCCCGTGTTCAAAGAGAAATATTGCCTGAACAAAACCCTGAAACCCGCAACATAACCCATCCCCTGCGGATGGGCCATACAGTATTGGATGACAAATGCCCAGACTTCAGTTCTCCCGCTGGCGCTAGCGATACCCGCAGCGTCTTGACCCCGGTTAAAAGCATTCCAGATACGCCCCGCCCCGATAGCTTCTGCGACAACGCTGGCCAGTAAGATAGAAGCCATGAATCCAGAGATAAACAGATACGCGGAACGCTTGCTAGTTCCTGCCCATTCAATTGCAAGAAAGACAAGGCATAAGAACAGCGCAATTTCTCCTGCCCTCCCTTGTGTCGCCAATGTCCCAGCTAGACCAACCAGAAAGAAGAGGAAGGCGCGAACTCTGGATTCTAAAGAATGGAGGAAGCTGTATGCCGAAATAATTGTGATCATGGGACAGATCAGCGCCATTGGAGCCACGGCGCCTCCAAGAAGACGCATCGTTCCGCCCTCGGCAAAGAACAGGACCAAGACCGGATTGAACGCGAGAGTCAAAAGAACAGTGATAAGAAGGATGATCGCTATAAGCCTGAGCTGAAATAGGCACTGTACCCAATCTGGTGGATTCAGATAAACATCGGCAACAAACTCTACGACACATATCATGGTAAAAAAATAGAGAATAGAGTATGCAGCCGTTGTAAAACGGCTGGGGGAGTATGCAGTAGATGCAAGGTATAACAGGCCGAGGAAGAAAGCGTATTTGAGGATGGATCGGATTTGCTTAGGAATAATGATCGACTTAGCAGTCGATAAGCGACCGATTGCCCGTAAAGTGATCGCGCCGAGTAGTCCAACTTCAATGAAGCTCCAGAAATCTACCACACCCTGGGTTACATCAATTCCCTTGAGTGGCCTGAATATCGGCGGGCCAAACGCAAGAAGAAAGATTGGATACCGCCTGAAGAACCCGAAAAACGAAAGACGCTTGGATTGCCGCGCTCCATCCGTCCCACATCTATTATCGTCTGCCCATCGTGTGGATTGCTTCATGTGGTGCGCTTCCCCTTTGAGCTATTTCAATCCACTAACCTCGAACCTAGGTGATCATAGCTGTGGTTAAGGTGTATTAAGAAATCGCCACAGTCAAAGACTGAGACTCTTGACTTGAAAAGGCGGTGTGAATGAACATATTCGCTGAACAGAAATCGATTTGCTGGAAAGAAAGAATCAGCATGAATACCAATATCCTACGATCAAGACGCGCTCGGATCAACCCCCGCAACAGCTTCAGATCGGTCAGTATTGAGAACAGTGCTCGTTCCTAAGGGATGTACACTGTCCTGAATTTGCGCGTACGCACTGAACACAACGTCTCTCCATGTGTTTGCACTGGAAAATTCGAGTGCTCGACGCCCAATTTGGGCTCGCAGTTCTGTGTTATCCGCAAGCCTTTGCATCGCAGCAGATAGGTCTTTAACAACCACAGCCTCACTCCGATTCTTTACTGGAACCTTGGTGCCACACAACGGCGAAATGATTGTGCCAGGTCCGCCAGTATCCAGGCAAATGACCGGAAGTGCCTGCGACAATGCCTCAAGCAGCACATTCCCGCTGGAGTCATGCAGGCTTGGAAAGACGAAGGCCGTATAGCGACAATATTGCGCCCACATCTCCTCATGCGGAATCCAACCAAGCCATATTACGGAGTCTTGAAGCCCCAGCTTCGCGCAGAGTTGCTTCAACCGCTTATCATCCGATCCTGTTCCAATGATCGTAAGAGTAGCGTTGGGCAGATGCTTTCTTAGTTCCGCGAGCGCCTTCAGCGCCAGATGAGGTCCTTTCCAGTAGACAAGGCGGCCTGCATAAAGAAAGTTTGCGCTTGCCGCCGTTTCGACAATTCCGCGCCTGATTCTGTGCGGCTCCAGCCCAATCTCGAGCTGCACACAAGACTTCTTGCGGCAGGTTGCCGGAAGTATATCGAGAGTTTGCCGGGTCTTGCAGAATATGAGTGATGCCTGCCGGAGCATCCCGCACAAGGATGGGTTCAAAAATGCGAGCTTGTTGGAAATCTCGCGAAGTCTCTCCTGGAACGCCGCACTGGCTGGAAAACTGCGGCGCAGTAATTCAGGCGTAACTTCCCCGCCGCCTATCGGGCCGACCACGAATGGCAACCCTAAACGGCCCATCAATGAAGGTTGGCGAAAGACTCCAAATGTTAAGTGGTGAACAAGATCGAATTGTATTCTACGTGTAAGTTGTCTGGCCAAGCGATATGCGCCGCGCTGCCACAGCCAATAATAGAGATAAATGCCACGGTTCCCGCGCTTCCACCACTTGGACCAAGAGGGGAGATCGTAGTAGTAAAAATTCAGACCGCCGATTGGTGACTCTTCCAATGCCTTTTCGATTACCGGGCGGTTGTTGGATCGCGTGATTACGGCAACCTCATGCCCAAGGCGTGCCAACTCTATCGCCCAGTGCCAGCCCACACCAGGTTCCGAGCCTTTTCCTGGTTCACATGCATATGCCGAAAGCAAAATCTTCATAGGTTCTCCATAATTGCTTTTTGCGCATCGGCAATGACTCTGTCCAGCGATTGCGAAGCATCTACAATCACATACTTTTGTTGCTTGCGAACAAAATCAGAGTATGCATGACGTTGCCGCGCAGTCTCTTCAAAAGTAACTTCCTGCTTGCGGGCCTGCAAAACTTCGGCTGGAGCATCCAACAAAATCCAGAGTTCTGGCTGCGGCATCAGTTTTCCTACCAGTTTGGCGCCCCATGCCGGCCCCCCGTAACGATACCGCTTGGGGTCAACCAGCAGATCATGATAGTAGCGGTCGCAGATGAGCAACATCCCCTTCTTATCCCAAAAAAGGTTTGCGTACCACTCTTCCATGAGCCAGACCAGTATCTTTGCGAAAGACATCAGCACCGACCGCGGTGGTTTGCCATGAGGAACAGTATTCACTGTCACCTCACCACGGCGTGAAATGACGAGATCCGGTTTCAAGTAGCGCATCACCACGACGCGGCCCTCTTGATCGAATCTTCGCATTAACCCCTGAACGACAGAACTCTTTCCCGCTCCATCGGGACCGAGAATGACGATCTTCAGTTTGGTTCTTTCATTTGATCTCATGATCGCAATTACTCAGATGCTGTTCAAACATTGCGGTAGTTCCGCACGTCCACTCGCAGGATCATACAGAATCTTACTTACAACTGCGAATGCCGAGCCTCAAAAGCGGCTCTTGATCTGTCTCTCCGTGCGCTGTGCGAGGGCATCGATAATTGCAGCATACGCTTCTTCCGTGACGCTGGCGGGCGACTTACTTGCGTCAAAAATGACATACTGTTTTTTCGTCTTCGCAAAGGAGCGGTAGGCTTCATGTTGCTTGATAGTTTCCTCAGAGAAAATATCCTGGCTTTTAGAGTGCAATCCGTCTACGGCCGGATCCAGCAATATCCATAGGTCCGGGGAGGGGAATAACTTTGCGAGCAGTCGCGCAAACCATACAGGGCCTCCATAGCTGTGCCTTTCCGAATGAATGAATAGGTCGTGACAGCTGTTCTCGTCGATGCGAAGTACAATGCTTTGTTTCTTTGAAAAGTGGCTTAACCACTCCTTTACGAGCCACGCCACGAGCATCGTCATGGAGACCAGCGACCTACCGGAAAGCTTGGCGCGGGAGCCTGAAGTAACGGCTTCTCCAAGCGAGGCCCGCCCGAAAAGTAGTCGCGTGTTTAGGTCGCGCTTTTCCACAATCTTTGCCGAAGACTGAAGAATCGGCATCAGGCCTTCGATGATCGTAGTCTTGCCGCAGCCATGCGGGCCGAAAATGCAGATCGTTTCGAGGTTCTTCGGGGAAAACCGGACTGCAAATTCGCGTTTGAAGTATCCGGTAACGGCCCGGGCGCTGCGAATCGGCTGCCGCGATAGACTACGAAAGGCCAATGAAAGACGAAGCGATGGAACGCAATGCTGTATCTTCTCGCGGTCGCCGCCAATCACCGAATCCACGAGCCGAGTTGCAGCCTTGAGTCCAAACGCAGGCAGTAGAGCGGCAATCGCCTCAGGCCTTTCATCGATAAATGTTCGTTGCACTCTGGGAAGATACTTTTCCTTGATGTGCGTTGCAACCAGCAGACTTGAAAACAAAGAAATAATTGCCTCGTGAACCGGTGACGGCACAAGGAAGTCAAGGTTACCGGCCTGCCAAGGAATCGCCGACTGAAACACAGCATCCGCGTCTGTCCGCAGGTACGGCAGTCCCTTCCAACACAGGCTCCAGATAAAATCAACCTGTAGCGCGCGGATTTTCGGAGGCCGGAATATGCCCTCTACAAATACATGCGCAACATATTCGCGCTCGGCATAGCCGACAATTCGGATGCCTGGAATGCCTCGAAGCGCGCGGATGGCGTTTGGCAGTTCGAAGGGATGAATCAGAAAATCTACGTCGTTGCTAACATTGGTGGCGGGAAATCCTTCATAATTTCTCAAGATGCAGGGACGCACTGCCTCCCTTTCAAGCGCATGAAACAGCGCTTCAAGAAACTCGCCGAAAGGCATAGCCGGAGGCTGCAACGGCAATGACGAAACTTCCTGCATCTTGCTCCCCTCAAAATTATCTATCTATGATCTTAAAAAAGGTTTCCTATTTGCCGAGTACTGCAGGTTGGGAATAGTCCCGCTCTCCCTTGGTACAACATTTGGACGGAGCGGCGAGTGATTGCATCAGGATGCTGGCGTGGAACCCTGGACTCACCCCCTGAAACCAGTAAAGGTAAACTTCGAGATCACCTGTGTAACTGTCAGCTTTGGCTGTAGCAACACTGCCAATAGCAGCTTAAAGATCAAGGCCGGATATTCTCTCTGCGCATAATGGAAAACAGCGGCTTTGTAGAAAATCTTGGCGAAGTCCTTCCGCTCCTTGTTCAAGCGGGTCAAGAGGGGTGCGGAGCGTTGACTCAGAAGAAAGGAATCCAAATCCAACTCGGGCTTTCCCGCCCGGCGGCGCAGCATACAGTCCTTCAGCCAGCGGACCTTGGTCCGTGTCATGCGCGCGCCTGAGATCGTTGCCGAGTTTCCGTGCATCCGATAGTCCAGCAAGTACTCCGGCTGCACTAATACTTTGTAGCCATTCTCGACAAGACGGTTCCAGAGATCAATATCCTCGG
>Ga0255355_1000726_pt1 | contig 17974 bp, 17 predicted proteins | sample HBST75metaG_FD_189943 | JGI IMG/M metagenome (GOLD analysis project Ga0255355, IMG submission 189943) | Peat soil microbial communities from Stordalen Mire, Sweden - H.B.S.T75 | ecosystem: Environmental > Terrestrial > Soil > Wetlands > Peat | place: Sweden: Norrbotten County, Stordalen Mire...
TCCCGGATCGATACCCTTGTCAAGTAAAATTTTTAGGTTTTGTATCTAGTGTGTAACTGGCAGACTAACTATATATCGGGTAACAACGAACTGTTTTCTAAGGTAACATATACTGATTACTTGCATAGGGCCACAAGATTACTTGTTTATGATGCCGCTAGTAACTTTCAGGGTATTACGTAGCACTCAAGACAATGTTCAAGGGCTCACGAACAGTTGGCAGGCGTTTCAAATGATACCGAAGTAATCTATCGTCATGGCTGTCTTGAGCAAAGCGAAAATCGCCTTTCTCTCTTCGCATCATTCCGACTGTGCTGACGGTAGTCGATCAAAAGCGAAATTTGGAAGGGCGCGAGGCATCTCGAAATGGCGTAGGCCGCTGCCTTACCGCTTCCGCGCGCGCCAGAAGGAACTGACGCCCAGATAGAGAAAGACCACCACCATCGCGGCATACCCCATGAACCGCAAGTGGTCCTGACCGTAGGCGTAGTTGGCCCTCACGCGCCACATCGCCCGCGCAAAAACCAGCACGAACAGGAAGAAGAAGGTGCCTGTCACCTCCAGTCCCACGATGCCGCCCACCCGGAGAAAGGGACGGATAAAACCGCCCAAGCCGCGCGCCACGCCCTTCGTTGTCCGTCCCGCCGCCCGTCCGCGCGCCTTGGCGTCCACACCCGCTTGAGCAGCGGGCGCGGTGGTGGTCCGCGGTGTCCCGGCGCCTATGCGCTGACCGACGATCCGTCCTGCAACGCGCAACCCAATGCCCACGGCGCGCCCAACAATCTGAGGTCTCATTCCGATATGATGGTAGCAGCGACGGTTGTTGTGCCGCTTATTGCCAAACTTCTACCGATTCGCACTTGCTCCTGAACGGAGACGGAAGTAAGGTAGATAAAACTCATGTTGCGCCCACGCCTCTCCCTTGCGCCGGTCGCAGCCTCTGGAGGTGTCCCATGACAACCCGTCTGCGCGAACTCATTCAGCAATTAGGCGAGGCAATCCATGAGTCGGTCATCGAGAGTGAGCAGATCGCCGGTGTAGTCGAGGAGATCCGCCGGAACGGCTACGATGTGCTGCTGATGCTCGAGGCCACCATTGCCCTCAACGACCTCGCCGAAGAGGCCGAGGCCGAACAGGTCGAAGTTCATGTCGGCCACCCCGGTGAGGAACAGGCCTTCACCCAGAACGATCTCAGTTTCCTCCGCTCCCTGCGCATCTCCATCGCCGGTGAGAAGAAAGACGCCACCGATCCCGACGCCAAGTAGCCTACCCGGCCCCCAACCTCACAAATTCACAGTGCGTGTGTTCCCGTGGAAGAGGGCTACGTAAGTTTCTGATTTTGAGTTGGTTAGATAGGAATCCACAGTTTCACTGGCGAAAATCTTAAAAAAATAAAGCGAAGTTCGCGGAGTTCGCGCGGTTAGAGGGCTTGTCGAGAGCGCGGGGCTGGCGCTCGCGGGGGTGTTGCGCAGGATTCTCCGATGGAAGAGAGATTTCGCTCAGCTTTCATCTATCTATCAGTGTGCGCCAGTGGGGGGTAATTTTCGGCAATCGGCATCGGGCCGCCGCCGTGCCCCTGCCCCGCTCTCACTTCAATCATCGAACCAGGGCGAAGCTGACGGAAAGGGTAAGCGTCGTCAGGACAACGATCACAGGCACAGCCCACAGACCGAGCCTCACCACTTCCCCGGCGCGCACTTCTTCCCCGCCTTGCCGCGCAAGCGCGAGGACAAGCATGGTTGCCAGCGAACCGAAGGGCGTGATCATCGGACCCACATCGGCGCCGATGAGCGCGGCAAGCACCGAACCCATGTGAGCGTGCGAGCGCAAAAGCACGCTGCGCGCAATCAATGCAGCCGGAAGATTGTTCATGAAATTCGAGGCAAACGCCGTTGCGCCCGCGGCAGCGAGAAGCTTTTCCGGCGACCCCGGCCCCATGCTCCCAAGCCACCCGGCCTCGACACCGACGATGCCCAGATTTTCAAGCCCCTGTACGGCGATAAAGAGCCCGATGATGAACGGGAATATATCCCACGCGAGTTCCCGCACCACTCGAATGCGCACGCGCCCGAACCCCATGCCGGCAAATGCCAGCACCGCGCTGCCCGCGAAGGCAAATACATAGGGCTCAAGGCCCATGAGCGGCGCTAGAAAGTAACCGATGAGTACAACGGCAAGGACAGTCACGCAAACCAGAAAGTAGGCTCGATTCGGCACCACGCTCGCCGGCTCGGGCAGCGACGCGCCATCGAAGCGGTTGGGAAGTTTGCGGCGAAAGTGCCAGCGAAGCACAGCATACGTCGTGACGAGCGCGACCAGTTGCGGCGCGATCATTCTTGCCGCAAACGCCGCGAAGGTCTGGTGGAAGGCATCGGCGAAGAGAAGGTTGGTGAGGTTGCTGATGGGGAGCGCCAGCGAACCCACGTTGGCAACGAACGCGCACAGCACCACGTAGGGCGCCGCCGGAACCTTGAGCCTCTTGACCAGCGCCAGCATCACGGGCGTCAGCATGACCGCCGTGGTGTCCAGCGACAGGATCGCGGTGATGATTGCGCCGGCCACAAATGCATTCCGGTAAAGCGAATGCGCATCTCCCTTCGCTATGCGCGCGCATCGAATCGCGGCCCAATCGAAAAAGCCGCTCTTGCCGATGAGTAGGGACAACGCAAGAAGCGAGAGAAGGAAGAGAAGAGCGTTCTTTCCGGCAAGGACCGCGCCGAGCGCCTCGCGTGGCGTGACAAGGCCAAGAACCAGCATCACCGTTGCCGCGAGCATCGTCCACCACGCCTCGTTCCATCGGCGCGGGCGTACCACCATCAGGATGACCATTGCCGCAAAAACGGCTAGCGTAACTACGATGCGCACTGTGCTTGACCTGCGTTTTCCTGTCGTGTGTTGAGAGTCTCGGGCATGAATAGATACAGAATAGCGAACGCCGCCAAGACCACCGGTACGAGGAATTTGTGCACATCTGGCGGCTGGGGCAGCTTCCAAGTGGTCAAACTGCAAAGGCCCACTCGGGCTACCGTGTGCAGTCACTCCGCAGGGGACGCGACCGCCAGTGTAGAGCCAATCTTATAAATATCCGCCGGTTTAGGGTGGTCACTATTGCACTTCGTGGACGCCATGAATAGATTCCAGCATCGGACAGGCTTCGCGGATCGCAGGATGCCGGACCTGGAGAGGGGGATATTGAGATGGAACGCAACTTAGTTGCGATTCACGCGGACTTACCGGTTCCAACGACTATGGCCGGGCGGGCAGCATCTGGGAATCTGACCCGCTCACCCTCACCTTCCCCTTCCCCACCCCCTACAATGAAGATGGAAGTTCAAAGATCGAGGAAAAATATGCCGCTCTCCGGAGAAGCCATTCGCCTGATGAATTACATTGACGACGTTGCCGTGACCCTGCGCCGGGTGCTGGCCACCATCCCCTCACTCACCGCCGAGGAGCGCGCCCGCGTTGCCGAGCACCTGTTGCAGTCCAGGCCTAACGCCGAAGACCTGGCCCAGGCGCTGGCACCCAAGTCCACCCCTGTTGCCTGAGAGCGTCGCCATCATCGGAGCTGGGCCGCTGGGCCGTTGGCTGGCCCTGGCCGCGGCCCGCGCAGGCTTCAGCGTGCTGCTGGAAGACGTGATGCCGGCGAACCTCCATCACGCCCAGGAACACCTTCGCCAACAACTCAGCCCCGGCATCCATCCGGCAGAAGCGGGCGAGGCTTTGCAGGCTATCGTTTTCGTTTCCACCATCGAGGACGCGGTTCGCGAGGCCGATCTGGTGATCGACTGCGTTCCAGACGAACTGGAATCCAAGCTGGAAATCCTCTGCCTGCTGGACCGCATGGCCCCGCCACGCACGGTGCTGATCACACCGACGACGCGCCTCTCCATTGCCGACTTGGCCAACTGCACTTACCGCCCTGCCAAATGCGTTGCCATCGCCGCCGAAGCCAGCGATCTGACAGGCGAAACACAAGCGGGGGCCAGCACGGAGATCCTGTTGCGCACCACGAGCAGGACCGCGCCAGAGACGATTGCGCTGGTGCGCAGTTTTTGGGAGCGAGTGGGGTTTACGCCGCGCTTCGAGCAGGACACAGACATTCCCTCAGAGTCTGAAGTGCCGCATTGATTTTGCAGAGTTTATGTACTTCCTAAAGCCCGTACCCTTCACAGAAAATGAGTTTTTCAGCAGCCTCAAGAGGCCGCGGTGAGGTTGCTGGCTTTGCGGCCCGGCGACAAAGCCGCGAAGGAGATGCGTTCAAGCGCGGGAAAGCGCTCGAGCACCCTTAGGGCTTGCCGCTCGGTTTCGCGCGAGGCCAGCAGGCGCGTGTGGGCATGGGCCAGGTCGTCGTCGTTGTAGCCGGGATGCGTGACCAGTTCCCACGTGCCGGGCGGCAGGTTGCGGAGCAGCGAAGCAACTGCGGCGGCGTCGAGGGTTCCGGTGGCCAGCACGCCGAGGGCGCCGTCGGTGGTGGTAAAGCCCGCTTCCGCCACGATGCGCCGGAAGGCGGGCTCGAAGAGCCGCAGCAGGCTCACTTCCGCGCGCCTCAGCAGCGGCGCACCGGGCGTGGCGCGCAGACTCCACGGCGGCTCCAGGGGATTGCGCACGGCGCGGATTCCGGCTGCCCCGGCGGCACGCAGCACCGGCCGCAGCACGGCGGGAAAGAGATGGACGTGTTTGTGCGTGTCAATGTGGGTAAGCACAACGCCCCTGGATTGGAGCAAGGCGATCTGCGCCGCCGCCTCGGCTTCAATCTCAGCGGAACGGATGCGCCCGGCGAAAAGCCGCTGAAGAAACGCGCCCGGCGTGGGCTGAAAGCGGCCGGTGCGCGGGTCCACGAGCGTGGGAAGCTCTCGCGCGAGGAGTTGAGGCTCGCCGTCCACCAGAACCACGTGACAGCCCACGCCCAGCGAAGGCGTGGAACACGCCAGCTCGATGGCCTCTCCAGTGGCCCTGGCACGCGCCATCAGCGTAGTGCTGGTGAGCAACCCGGCCCGGTGCAACTCGATGATGGCGCGATTGACTCCGGCAGTCAGCCCAAAATCGTCGGCATTGAGAATGAGACGGCCCACGGGGTGAGTGTATCAACAGAGGGTCCGCGGCAACTGAGTCCGCGTTTACGGGAAAACGCCTCCGGCTGAAATCCAAGAGCACTGATATGATGACAATAGCCCATCTTGGTTTTTCCACCTACGGGGGCGGTTAGCTCAGTTGGTTAGAGCGCCTGCCTTACAAGCAGGAAGTCGGGAGTTCGAGTCTCCCACTGCCCACCACTTGCAATCCTCAGTTGTTCCGCAGCTTATTACGCCACCGCTGAAAAATAATCCCTTGCCGCGGCAACCGTGGCGGCGACCTCTGTTTCGCCGTGCGCCGTGCCCAGGAAAGCTGCTTCAAACTGTGAGGGCGGGAGCCAGACGCCCGATTCCAACATCGCATGATGAAAGCGTCCGAAGGCGGCCGTATCGCTGCGGGCTGCCTGAGTGTAGTTGGTCACCGGGCCGTTGGTGAAGAACCAGGTCCACATGGAGCCGACGCGATTGAGCGTAAGAGGAACACCGGCTTGGGCGGCTTCAGCGGCCACGCTCTCGGTGACGGCTTTGGCCGTGGCTTCAAGCTGCGGGTAGACCTGGGCGGCGTGCTCCTGTAAATAGCTGACGGTGGCGATGCCGGCAGCCATGGCCAGCGGATTGCCGCTGAGGGTTCCGGCCTGGTAGACGGGCCCGAGCGGGGCGAGCAGGTCCATGAAGGCACGCTTGCCGCCGAAGACGCCCACGGGCAGGCCTCCGCCGACGATCTTGCCCAGCGTGACCAGATCAGCATCGATGCCGTAAAGCTCCAGCGCGCCGCCGAGGGCCACGCGGAAGCCGGTCATCACTTCGTCAACGATGAGCAGCGCTCCTTCGCGCTGGGTAAGAGAGCGAAGGCCGGCCAGGTACCCCAGGGCGGGCGGGATGCAGCCGGCGTTGCCAACCACAGGCTCCAGAATGATGGCGGCAATGGCGCCGGGATGGGCAGCGAAGGCGGCTTCCACCGCGGCCAAGTCGTTGTAAGGCAACGCCAGGGTGAGGTGGGCGATTTCCTCCGGCACGCCGGCCGAACCGGGAATGCCGAAGGTCGCCACGCCGGAACCGGCTTTGACCAGCAAGCCGTCGGCATGGCCGTGATAGCAGCCCTCAAACTTGACGATGATCTTGCGGCCGGTAGCGGCGCGGGCCAGGCGGATGGCCGACATGGTGGCCTCAGTGCCGGAGCTGACGAAACGCATCTTCTCGATGGCCGGGAAGCAGGCGACGACACGCTCGGCGAGATCCGCCTCAGCGGCCGTGGAGGCGCCGAAGCTGGCCGATTTGCGGGCGGCGCGTTCGATGGCCTCGACCACTGGCGGAAAGGCGTGGCCCAGTATCATCGGCCCCCAAGAGCCAAAGTAGTCGATAAATCGGTTGCCATCGGCGTCGGTGAGCCAGGCGCCTTGGGCGCTTGCGACAAACGGGGGCGCACCACCTACTGCCCGAAAGGCCCGCACGGGCGAGTTTACGCCGCCGGGAAAGAAACGCTCGGCGCGCTGTTGAAGAGCCTGGGAACGGGGGCGATGGGAGGCTTCGGTCGAGGAACTCATGGTGGGTTCAGTATAGAAGGTGAGCAGCTTTTCAAAGCCCGGCGGCCGGTTGTTGGTCGTCTTCGATAGCCGTTGCGGGCTGTGTAAACGGGCGGTGCGGTGGCGATTGCGTCACACCGGCGGGACCGGCTGCTTATCCTGTAAAACACAGCCAAGGCCCTGCAAATGCTGTTAAAATTGACATTCCTGGCCAGCCGCGCCGCACGAGAAACCCATCCCTGGAAGGCCGCACCGTGTCTGACGAATCCAAGCCAAAATCCGCACCCCACACCGACTTAGGCGTGGACCTCAGCAATGGCGAACGTGCCAGGGAACGCATCACATACCTGGCGCAGAAGACCTTCAACCGCAATGTGTTGAGCGGTCTCGGCGGCTTCGGTGCGCTCTTCCGGCTGGATCTCCAGCGCTGGAAGAACCCCATTCTGGTGAGTTCAGCCAATGGAGTGGGCGCCAAGCTGAAAGTGGCCTTCGAACTGGGGATGCACCGCACGGTGGGCGCGGACCTGGTGAACCACTGCATCAATGACATTGCCGTGCAGGGCGCCACGCCCTTGTTTTTCCTCGACTACCTGGCCAGCGGCAAGCTGGACCCGGAGGTAACTGAGAGCGTGGTGACCGGGCTGGCAGAAGCCTGCAAAGCCAGCGGGTGCGTGCTGATCGGCGGCGAGACGGCGCAGATGCCGGGCTTTTATACCAGCGCGGAGTACGATCTGGCTGGCTTCATCGTGGGCGCGGTGGACCGTGACAAGATGGTGACCGGCGCGGAGATCAAGGCGGGCGACGTACTCGTGGGGCTGCCCTCGACCGGGCTGCACACCAACGGCTATTCGCTGGCCCGCAAGCTGCTGTTCGATGTGGCCGGCTACCAGCCAATGCAGTACGTGACCGCCATCAAGGAAAAGGCCGGCGCTGCGCTGATAAAGACCCACCGCAGCTACCTCCATGTGATTCAAAAGCTGGTGACGGCCGGGGTGACGACCGGCATGGCGCACATCACCGGCGGCGGTATCACGGAAAACCTGCCTCGCATCCTGCCCAAGAACACCGCGGCGCAGATCGAGATCGGCTCCTGGCCAGTGCCTCTTATCTTCGAGCACTTGCGCGCGCTCGGCAATATTTCGCAAGAGGAGATGATGCACACCTTCAACATGGGCATCGGGCTGATTGCGGCCATTCCGGCGGACAAGTTTACACGGACGAAAAATCTTTTCGACCGGGCCGAGGAGAAGTTCTACGTGATCGGGCGCGTAGTGAAGGGCGACCGCCGGGTGCAGTACACCTGAGCCTGCCCGCACGCAGACCGCGAGGGGCGCTTTTTCCGCCGCCTGCTTGAGCTGTCAAGAGTAAAAAATCAAATATTCTACATTTTTGGTCAATAAGGGACAGAAACTTCTTCTACCGTTGCCGAATATATGCAATAGAGTGCCTAGGCTATTAAGTAGCCAGACAAGAGGCGGAGACGCCGCGCCCGGCGAATGGGTACGCCCTCCCCCCAGCGGATGGTTCCGGGGCGCGGGACCGCCTCTTGTCTGTGCCGAAGCGGCTCTTCGCCGCGAGCCTGAACCGCAACCACGGGGGCGCTCAAATTCGGAGAGAAGCGACAAATCGAGACCAGTGGCTGGCCCGGAACAACGCCTGCTGCTGGTCTCGATTTTTTATTGCGCGGAAACGGGTTTAGCCTCTTCCGCGCGAGCCAGATCCCATATACCAAGGCGGCCATGGCCGCCTTTTTCTTTGCAAGGAGCTTTCTGAATGAATTCCATTTCGAATATTTGGAACCACCCCAAAACCTCGGCCGCCGGTCTGCTGATTGCGGTCGTCACCATTGCCAGTGTGCTTTCGCAGCAGGGCATCACGCTGGGCACGGCAGGCACAAGCACCGTTGTCACACTGGTGAGCGGCCTGGCCACCGCCTTGTTGGGATTGCTTGCCCGCGATCCCGTCAGTGTTAGCCCCAACCCTGGTTCGACCGCCAAGCTGGGCGCGTGGGCGCTGATTTCCCTGCTGCTGCCGTTGCCCTTCCTAAGCGGCTGCTCGGGTACAACCGTGGCGCAGGACATTGTGAACTGGACGCCGGCTCTGGAAAGCGCAGTGGCGACGGTGGATTCCACGGCCGCCATATTGGCCCCGGCGGAGGCGCCTATTTTTGCCGCGGCAACGGTTGGGTTTGATGCGGCCTCGAACTTGCTGGTGGCGCAGGCCAAAGCGTACCTGGCCAATCCGGCGGCCAACGTACTGGCGCAATTGCAAGCCGCCGTCGTGGCCTTCCAGCAGCAGGTGAACGCATCGCTGCTGTCGGCGGCAAGGATTGCCAACCCCGTCAGCCAGAAGCATGTACTGAACGCGATCAATGCCGTGGGAACAGTCGTGATCGCAATTCTTGCGCTGGTGCAGTCGGTTTCGAGCAAGGTTGCGGTGGCGCAGATGGCATCTCAGTCAACCATCAAGCTGGCCATGGTGCGCCCCTACCTGGATGAAGGCAAGGCTGCCGCAATGGTGGCTGCTCATTATGATGAGCCGGTTGAAATGGCGCGGATTCAAGTGGCACAGGTAGAACGGAGCGCTGCGCAAGCCGGACTCTAGAGCAAAACCAGAGTGAGTATGTCCTTGTTGAGAGCCACTTGAGGACATTGCCTCTGGGTACAGTAACTCTGGTTCTGCTATACCCTTCATGGACGAACGACGGTCGAAGAGCGGTTCAGGAAGCGCAAAAAGCTTCCTGACCGCATTTTGCAGTTGGGGATTGCCTTCCCGCAGTGTGATCAGAGTCACGGAGCCAGCGGGCCAACACTCGATAGCCTTGGATGGTTGGCGCATACTTCAGAGGCGCCCAAACAACCAAGGAGTTTCACTATGGCTTATGTAATTACCGATGCGTGCATCAAGGACTTTGTCTGCGCGGCCGAGTGCGCCACAGCCGCCATTGCACCCGCGGCAGCCGACGATCCGGCTGCCGGTTCCGTCTCTCAACTGTTCATCAACCCGGATGAGTGCATCGACTGCGGCAACTGCGCATCGCTCTGCCAGCAAGGCGCGATCTTTTCGAGCGACGAGCTGCCGGCGGACAAGACGGAGTTTGCCGAGAAGAACAAGGCCTATTTCAACTAGGTTTCTGCCCGGATGGTTTGGTCCCATTGAATCCGTGGTTTCACGGGTCTCAAAATTGAGACTTTGGGTGCCCATCATTGGTACAACTTCACGCGGTCAGAGAGCTAGAACGCTTGCGGTCCTCCCGTAAGAACCGGATTGCGCCGGACCTCAGCCCCGGCGCAATCCGGAAGTGTCATTCAATCCAGGCATAGAATCCCTATCAGCTCTCACGGCATGGTCTTGACGGGCGCTGGCGGGGTTGTGACCGGTGAAGCCGCGGGATGAATCTGCGCGGGAATGGTCGGCTCCGCAATCTGCTGCGCCGTCAGCGAACTCATGGGCATCACCGGCAGGGTCAGTGTCTGCACCGTCTCCGGGTCGTCGCGCAGCTTCAGGTAGAGAACGCCGTTGACCGGATGGGGAACGCTCAACTGGGTTCCCATAAACTCCGGCGGAACGTCGGTGGCATTGTTGAACTCTGCCGTAGCGGCGATGGACGCGGCCAGAAAGAGATTGCTCCCGGTCAGCGCACATGGCTTTGACAGGAAGCGCGGGCAGTGCAGTTCCTTGAATCCAGGCAGCCGCACCAGCGTTCCCAGCTTCAGCCAGTCGCCGGTGATCCCGGTGGCCGAAACGGCGCGGACCTGTAGCGGCCCGAAAGCCGATGAGCCAAAACGGGCCAGCGGCGCCACAGCACCCAAGGCGGTCTTCGCATCCTCAAGCATCAGGCTGCCATCAGCCAGCGACAGCACAGTGTGAAAGCTGCCGTCAGCCGCGGCCACCTCGATCTTTTCGTCGCGAGGAAAGTTTGCCGGCTCGCTGGAGCGAAGAAAGAAGACCAACTGTCCTTCGACAGGAATGTCGTCGGAACTGCCCAGATGCACGTGCGAGGGCGCGGCGGAGAGATCGTTCTGCGCGGCCCTGCTGAGCAGAGTGACCTGCGGGCGCGGCGGCTCCACGCTTACCGGCACCCGCAACAGGCGACCGTCCTGCAACTGCACACTGGCAAATTCCTGTTTCGCGGGTTCCAGGGCGGCTGTCGAACTGTCAGCCTTCAGAACCAACTGGTCGAAGTCCTGCACACGGCTCAGCGCGGCCGGAGTCCAGGTGATGCTGCCCAGGCTGGCTTTGGCCACTTCGTCCAGGCGCTTGCCTTTCAACAGCGCCATCGTGTCGCCCTCGCTCAACGTAAGGCGATCCAGCGCCGCCGCCTCGGCGTAGGCTTTCAGTTGCAATTGGTCCGGCTTTTGCAGCCCAAACTGGTAGATTTCCAGGTTGACCGGCCCCGGAGAAGCGTCTTTCATGGGCACGGCAACCTCCAACTGCCCTGGCTTGGAAGATTTCCAAACCAGCTTGAGCGGGCTGTCCGTAGCCGTCTTCTCCCCGATCCGGTAGGCAATCCGGTCAACGCACAACGAATTTTCCCCGTCGATGTGCAGCGTGTCCTCGCGGCCCACCACCAGGGCCGACTGGTCGGCTGCCGCCACGGTCCACTTGCCCGGCTGGGCCGCGCGCAGGTGAAAGTGGGGACCCTCCCAGTCGTCAAAGCCCCACTTGCCGCGCAATACGCCGGTCAGGTCGCCCTCTGGCAAAGGAGGAGCGGGATGCAACAGCACCAGTCCGCCCTGCGACGGATCGGCTTTCACAGGCAGATCCACTGCTCCGCCCTTGACTTCGATGTGCAGCGTGAACCCGTAGGCAAGCTGCGTGGCAAAGACCAGCGGCGCGCCCTCGGTCGGCAGCACCAAGCCGGGTTTCTGAGCACAAAAGTTCTCCGCCTGGTTCACCGGACGCAGCGGTGGAGGCTTGGCAGCGCCTACCGGCGGCAGCGCCACCACCACCACCGACTTGGGGTCGCGGAATGAGGGCGGCACGCTCAACCGCAGATTGAGCGTATCTTTTGCCGGCAGAGCCAGAGCGGGAATGTACTGAAAATGCGCCGTGTGCAACGAGGAGAGAATCTTGGCCGTATCCACGATGGCGCCGATGTAGGGGCTGTAAGCGCCTCCCCGCGCCATGCTCGAGTAGCTGAGCTGGTTCATCAGGTCCACGCTCGAACCGCTGGTCAGTTGCGCCACCCGCGATTGCGTATTGGTGTCGTCCAGCAACAGCGTGTCAGTGTGCTGCACCAGGCAGGGAGCCTGCTGGTCAGTGGGCTTGTCAAAGCATTGCTGGTCCAGCCGGATGCCCAGGCTACGCGCCGCCATCTCAGCGCGTTCCTTGAGCAACTTGGGGTCGGTTTGGGAAGTCTCTTTGACCTCGGCCAGGTAGGTATCCAGGCGCATACGGTCCCAACTGGCGGCCTGCAAGTCCTGAACGGCGCGCACAAAAACGCCAGGCCGGCTGGTCACAGCCTTGCGCAGAGTGCTGAAGTCGCCGCCCGTCTCCGGCGCCAGAAAGATAAGCGCCTGCTGAGCTTCCGGGGGCACGGTAACGAATACGCCTTCGTTGCGCACGTCGCGCGCCCAGGTTTCCACGTGGGTAAACCATTCCGGCGGCGGCGGGTTGGTGGCCCCGCGCAGAAAAGCGACAATTAGCACATAGCGAGCCGACTGGCTCTCAGGCAGGTCGGGGTGAATCCAGAGCCGGTCTCCAGCCAACAGGTTGGGGACCTCACCAATCGGCAGCGTGATCTCGCCACGCTTGATGTGTACATCCACTTTCGGCCCTGAAAGGTCAAAAGCCGCATCGGCGGCGTGCAAGCCGGTTGAAGCCAAACAGCAAAACAAAAGCAGTTGCAAACAACGGCGCATATTTCTATTGTACGAAGTTGGCCGCCGGGAATAAATTTTGGCGGCCGAGCAACTTTTTCCGGGCGTAGGGGTTAACTTATCAGGTGCGGAGCATAGAGCTCATTTGCGCCACGGCAAACCGGGCCGACTTGATCGGTTACACTAATGGATGACTAATTTCAAATCAAGGGATTAGCTAGAGAGTTTCTGAATAAGTTGGCGTTTTGAAGAATACGAGCTTTGGCCCGTGCGTAATCCCGGTAAAATGAACAGGGCTTGAGCCCTTGAAAAAAATGTCTACTTGAAAAAGAGGACTTGTTCGAAGGTCCCTGAAGTATTTCTTGAATTTCAGCGTGTGGAACAAACAAGCGGAAGCGAGTGAAGTTTAGAACTAAGGCTGCTCCCTTTTTCCCGAGCGCGGCCGGACTTCGGAATCAGGCCATGAAGCCTGCCGAAGACGGCGCGGCGGACGCGGGGAGCGCATACGGAGAAGAAAGAATGAAATCGACAAAAGCAGCCCCCAGTAGCGTAGACGTGAACAATCTGAGCATTCCCGACGCGGAAGAGATGATCGAAGAAGCCTTGAACGAGCTGGCATTCTCCTCGGACCCCGGCCTGGCGCGCGCCTTGCATTTCCTGGCGCCCGCGGGCTACCAGGCGATTGTGGAGCTGTGCGGCGAAAACGGCCGCAGCAAGCGCCGCAACTCCACGGCGGATTCGTGGACGCCGGAAGAAGATGAGGTGCGCATCTACTTTGAACGCATCGACGGCACTGAGGCGGCGCCACGTCCTGCGCGCACGCCGCGTGCGGCCGCCGAACCGGCCTTCGACGAGGACGACGACAGCCAGGAGGCGCTGATTCCAGCCGACCTGGAAGCGCGCGTGAAGGAACTCTGCGCCGCGCTGGCCGAGGCCGAGCGCGGCGGTCACGCCTTCATCGCACTCAAGTGGTTCCGCGACTCGTTCCTGCCACGTAAAGCCTTCCGCTGGAATCAGCATCCTGAATCGCGCCAGGCTGTTCTGGCCGAGGCCATCCAGCGCGGCGTCGTGGTCACCAGCAAGATCGCCAACCCCAAGACCCCGGCCTATCCCACCACCACCATTCGCCTCAACCGCGCCGAAGCCGGAATACCCGATGAGGCGCAGCGCTTCCATCCAGTCGAGGCGCACGGCGACTCCATCGCCGAGGCCATCGAGGAAGAACGGGGGAACCTGTGAGCTGCTACTTTCTTGAGGCCACGGCCTTCGCCAAGCTCTTTGTGCAGGAACAAGGCACCGACGAGCTGATCCGCCTGATGGAGGCCGTCGAGGACAACCGCAAGCTGATCTCCGCCTCCACGCCTCTGGAAGTCTACGCGGCCATCCGGCTCCGGGAAAGGTCAGGCGCGATCTCCGCCGAGAACGCAACGGCCGCGCTCGATATTCTCCGCCTGGAAGCCGCGCGCATGGTGCAAGAGCCGCTGAATCCGGCCGTGCTGGAGGCCGCGCGCCAGCTTCTTGACCACACCACGCTGCGCTGGCCCGACACCCTGCAACTGGCCGCCGCCATTGTCGCGCGCGATATGTTTCAGGGCACGGAAATCATCTTCGTATCGTCTTCGACGCAGTTGATTGAAGCCGCCAAGACCGAGGGCTTCCATACCCTCGACCCAGCCAAGGAAACGGCCGAGCCGGTGGAAGACGCGGTCGAGCCAACAAACGAATCAGATTAAAGATGGCTGCATCTCTCGTTTTTAGAACGAGATAGAGGGAATTTTGCAGCTCTAAATTCTGTAATGGGAATTGAATGTGCAAATGAAGAAAATTGATTCTTGCATATCCAACGCGCCTAGTGCATGATAAGCAAGGCGGGTGAGCGTAAGTCCTGCGGGTGCCGCGCGCAAGCGTAAGCCGGGTTTCTCCCGGTCGGTCGCAGGTGCCATCTGCCCAAACGACGCGGAGCGGGCCTACTAGAAGTAGGCCCGTTTCCATTTGACCTTCGATTCGATTATCGAATACCAGGTATCATCCTCATTTTCGAACTTCCTCTTGATTGCCCAGCATACGAAGTCAACTGCTTCCAGACCTCGAACACCATATTCCACGCTTGCGCGTTGCTGTCCCTTGAATTCGCTCGGTGATCCCCAGTGGTAGTGGTGAATGCAAAGCGATAGAGGGTTCTTTCCCTTCTCAGCGCGCTCGATACCGGTCTTGCCTTCGATGTATCCGTCAAATTTCAGATTGTGGTGGTTTTCCTTGTTACGCCGGTCCATAAAAAGTTCGACTGCCGGAAAATAACACAACGGTCCGCGAAGTGTTAACCAAGAGAAGTAGTTATAAAGGATTGCGGTCGGAGCGGTCTGTAATCCGGTCGTTACCGTATCGAGCTTGAAGACCGCAAACTCAATGTATCCATCAACCTGCGCTATTGCCCTCAGCGCAGCACCCATGGGTATTTCTGGAGTCATCTTATATGCGTATGCGGGTGAAATATCGTCATTCTTGGCAGCGTGCCAAAGATTCGTTGCCTTAATCTCAACACGGGCGTTCCAACCTTTGCGAATCAGGTGCGCGTTGAAGTTCTTTATAGCCTTATTGAGAGTCTTCCCAACCTTCGGGACGACCATAGCAAGGATAAAATATCTCGTTCCACAACCGAACCCCAGATCTCCGCTTTCGTCGACGAATATCGGCTGCATCTTGATCTCTTTCCTAAACTCACGCTGACCGTTAGCGTAAATAGATTAACAAAAGAGGCCTAACACAATTAAACATTACTCCCGTCGAAATCGATTCGCTTGCTCAAACTCCGCGCGCAACTCCGGTGTGCGCAGGTTTTCGCGCAGATGCTCCAACCGCTGTTCGAGCGCCAGCAGCGCGGCCTGAATGGCTTCGGTGTTGGTGTAGGCGATGTCACGCCACATGGAGTAGGGACTGGCTCCGAGCCGTGTCATCTCGCTCAGGGCGCGTCCGCCTACATCTTTCAGCTCCGGCGCGTCGCTGACTTCTTCCTGCAAAAGAGCGCTCAGGGCCGTGGACAGGAACTGCGGCAGATGGCTGACCCAGGCCACTAACTCATCGTGGCGCGCGGGCTCCAGATCGAGGACCCTCGATCCCATGGCGGCTACCCACTCCCGCCAGTCCTTCACCAACTCAGCCGAATGCGCCGAGCGCTGCCAGGTTGTGTCGTCGGTAAAGAGCCACACCGCACCGCGAAAAAGATTTGCGTCACCCAAAGCTGCGCCGCCCCGCTCCTTGCCGGCCATGGGATGCCCTGGCAAAAAGGCCGCGCGCTCCGGCGTGTTGAAGAGACGGCCGGCGGCAGCGGTGATCTGCGCCTTGGTGCTGCCTACGTCGGTGACCAGGTGATCGGGGCCGAGCACGCCGGAGAGCTTCTCCATGAAGTCGAGGGTCGCGTAGATGGGCACGGCCAGCAGAACCACCTGGCTCTCCCGCGCCGCCTGCAACGGGTCCGCGGTAATCGAGTCGATGGCGCCCATGGAGAGCGCCGTCTGCGCCCCCTCCGGGCTTCGGTTCCAGCCGGTAATGGAGCCGTGAAAGCCCGCCGCGCGCAACGCCAATCCAACTGACGTGCCCAGCAGTCCAGTGCCGAGAATGGCGATGCGCTCGATCATTATTTCTTTCCTTGCTCCAATTGCATCACAGCGTTCGGCCCACCGCTGTGGCGATGACGCGCAGCTCGCTCATCAACTGTTCAAACTGATTGAGGTAGAGCGTCTGCGCCGCATCGGAAAAGGCCTTGTCGGCGTTGGGGTGAATCTCCACCAGGATCGCGTCCGCGCCCGCGGCCACCGCGGCCTTGGCCATGGGAGCCACCATGTCGCGCCGGCCCGTGCCGTGCGATGGGTCGGCCACGATGGGCAGGTGCGAGAGCTTGTGAATCACCGGAATCGCGGAGATATCCATGGTGTTGCGCGTGGAGGTCTCGTAAGTGCGTATGCCGCGCTCGCACAGGATTACGTCGTAGTTTCCGCCGGCCATGATGTACTCGCCGGAGAGCAGCAGTTCCTCGATGGTGGCGGCGATGCCGCGCTTGAGCAGCACCGGCTTGCGCACCTCGCCCAGTTCGCGCAGCAGATTGAAGTTCTGCATATTGCGCGCCCCCACCTGGAAGCAATCCGTGTAAGGCAACATCGGCTCAATCTGCGAAATCTCCATCACCTCGCTGACCGTGAGCAAGCCATATTCCTGGGCCGCTTCGTACATCAGCTTCAGCCCCGGAATGCCGAGGCCCTGGAAGGCGTAAGGCGAGCTGCGCGGCTTGAAAGCGCCTCCGCGCAAAAAGCCCGCGCCCGCGGCTTTCACGCTGGCGGCAATGGCGAAGATCTGCGCGCGGCTTTCAATGGCGCACGGGCCGGCGATGACCGCGACCTGGTTGCCGCCGATTTTGGCGCCGTTGGCAAACTCCACCACCGTGCCTTCCGGGCGAAATGCGCGGCCGGCCAGTTTGTAGGGCGAGGTGATGCGATGTACGTAGAGCACGCCCGCCAGCAGTTCAAACTTCCCCAGTTCCACGTTGGCGGTAGGTCCCACGCCAGCCAGAATCGTCTGCGTCGCGCCCGTGGTGCGATGAACATTGACTCCAACCTCCACCATGGCGTCGATGACTGCATCGATCTGCTCCTCGGTGGCCTTTTCCTGCATGGCTACAATCATTGCTTGTTCCCTGTCTCGGGCGTCTCAGCGCCTGTGCCTTGGCCCGGCTGAAGCGCCTGGGCGTTCTTCTCCAATGCCAACTCGTTCATCTCCAGGGATCGCATCACGTCAATGAGGCGCTCGAAGATGCGCGTAAGCTCGATGTCAGGCAATGGGCCTTTGTTGGCGGCGCGCACGTTGGCATAGACCGCCTTTTCGCGCGCCGGTTCGTAAATCGGCAGCGCGGCGGCAGCCTTCAGGTGGCCAATCCGTTTCACGGCGCGGGCCCGTTCGCTCAGCAGTTCGACAAGCTGGCGGTCCAGAACATCAATCCTGTTTCGCAATTCTTCCAACGTCATTTCATCCTCGCGTTGCGTCCAGTGACCGGCCCCATTGGATTGGAAACGGGTACACCGGGACCATAGAATCAAGAGTTGAATAGATACTTACGGCGCTAGCGCCGCAGGCGGGGTGTTGTCGGGCCGGTACCGCCAGTTACAGGCGGAGGCCCTTGATAAATCGAGCCACTGCGCCGGGCGACGTCTCAAGGGTTGACCGTTCGATCAACTCCACAATTGCGCTGCCAATCACCGCGGCATCCGCGAACCTGGCCACCTGGGCGACATGTTCCGCGTTACTGATGCCGAACCCCACGGCTATCGGCAGCCGGGTCCATCGCCGGATGCGGGCAACCAGCGCCGGTGCATCGGAGGTCAGGCTCTTCTGCGTTCCGGTAACTCCAACGCGGGAGATGGCGTAAACAAAGCCTTTGCAGTGGGTGGCGATTGCTTCGAGCCGTTCATCTGGGCTGGTGGGCGCGGCCAGAAAAATCGGCGCAAGACCTACGCGCTTCATCTCGGCCAAATACTCATCCGCCTCTTCGACAATCAGGTCGGTC
>Ga0255355_1000727_pt1 | contig 17973 bp, 16 predicted proteins | sample HBST75metaG_FD_189943 | JGI IMG/M metagenome (GOLD analysis project Ga0255355, IMG submission 189943) | Peat soil microbial communities from Stordalen Mire, Sweden - H.B.S.T75 | ecosystem: Environmental > Terrestrial > Soil > Wetlands > Peat | place: Sweden: Norrbotten County, Stordalen Mire...
TGAAAACTGCGCAATCCTCATGTGTGATGCCTGAAAACTGCTCCAGACTCAGCGTGCCTTCACGCGCTTCCTTCACAAACCGCTCTGGCAGATCCTTGATTGCAGCCCCGGCCGTCTTTCCATCCCCGGCCGCTTCGGCCTCAATTGCCGCCTTCAGCTTCGCCCGGCCTTCGGCATTCTTTTCCAGGAATACGCGAAGAACGCGCTCTTTCGACGGACCGGCCAACTCGATCTCTACCAGGTCCAGCCCGTGCGAGGCGGCCACTCGCGCCGCTGCCAACCGAATTTCTTCCAGCTTTGCCGCCATCGTTTCCACTCCGCCTCTAAGGCGGATCATCTCACCGGGGCTATCCCACGCAAAGTCAGCCCCATTTAACCCGAAAACCTGCGAAAACGCCCTCAAATTCCGGGAAATTTTCCGCAAATAAAAAGTGGGCTGTAAGCCCACTCATCTCTCCGCCAGCCGGTGTGCTCACGGCAATTCAGGCGGACAAATTCGTCTGCATCTTCAGCATAGGCCAAAATGCCGGGAAATTCAATCGGCAAGTACGGCAAGTTGCCGAATATTAACGCATCAATACTGTGTTCGAGGAGCAAGGACGCATCTAGATTTCCGTCACGGGCTCAACATCTGAATATACAATGTATATACGTTTCTGGCGGCCTGGCAGGAGCGGAAGGCTTATGAAGACAGCGAGTGAACGAATCCGGCAGCGTTTGAAGAAGGATCGTCCGATGACGGTGATCAGCCTCCGTATGCCGGAAGATGTGGTCGAAGAGTTGAAGGAGATCGCACCATCGCTCGGCTTCGGCGGCTATCAGCCACTCATCCGCGCCTATATCGGCCAGGGCCTGCGCAAAGATCAAGCGCGTATGGAGAATTCGCAAGTACAAATGCTTACCGAGAGTCTGCGCAAGCATGGAATCGCCGAGGGGGTTATTTCGGCCGCTATCGCCGAAGCGCAACTCAAAACTGCGTAGGACGCTCCTCGGTTGTTGCCTTTGCTCTAATCTGGCATACTTTCAGCCATGAACCAGAAAGCTATTCTACGCGCTGTACTTATTGCCGTGGGATTGGGGGTATCTCTTCCGTTGCTGGCCGACGATGGGGCTACCTCGATTGCCGTTGGTGGCCTCATTCCTCGGCGCGAGACGCGGATTGTGATGGCCAAAGAAGTCCTCCGCATCGGCGTGAAGAAGGTCGTAGTCGATTACGACTTCCGCAACGATACAGAACAGGATGTGACCACTGAAGTGGCGTTTCCGATTCCGCCGTATAAGAACGAAGCAGAAGAGGCTGACCCGGCAGTGCAATCTTTCAAGAGTTTTCAACTTTGGGTAGATGGTAAGCCAATCCAGTACAACGTGGAGGCGAAAGCGACGGTGGACGACAAGGATGTATCCAACATTCTTGAAGCCGATCATATTGATATTCCATCGTTCGGTCACTACGAAGAAGGGGGAAAAGACGGTGCGCCAGACTTTGAACGCTTGCCTCTATCCGAAAGGCAACGGCTGGCCAAGCTGGGCCTCTGTGATAACGACTCATACTTTGGAAATTGGACCGTTCATCTGCAGTACCACTGGACGCAGACCTTCCCGGCACATTCAACGGTTCACATCCGACATGAGTACGCGCCCGTGATGGGAGCAGCAGATGATATGCCGGTTGATGCGCTCAGGCTCCTACTCATCCCAGGATCAGCGCAGAAAGACGCCAAGCGTTGGAGTGATTCAGGAGCCCAGGACGTTGCAGGTTTTTGTCCTGAACCGGGACTTCTTCGGGGCATGATTCGCAGGACCTCCGAAGTCAAGAATGATTTATACGACGGCACGTATTTTCCCTTGCAGTGGGTGGATTTCATTCTGACCACTGCAAATACCTGGCAGCGGCCCATTGAAGATTTCACCCTCATTGTCGAGCGACCGCAATCGGAGGAGGGTGGTTTTCGATCAGATGTCAGTTTCTGCTCACCGGCTAATGGCAGGGTAGAAAAGCTAGACGCGGACCATTTCCAAGTTCACTTGACCAACTTTGTTCCTGCCTCGGAACTGCACATTGGCTACTTCATGGCTCTCCAGGGAAAATATGTCCGGCCAGCAGCTAAGAATAGCGCCCCCGCATCGCATCGCCGGGTCTCTCTGATGATCGCGGGCCTGATAGCCGGAGGAGTGTTGCTCATCCTCGCGGCATTCGTCGTTCGCTATCGCAAGAAACATAAAGCAACGGCGAGACCTGTATAGGAGCACAAGTAAGAGACTCGGCCCGATCTCCAAGACGTTTCCGTTTTGCACCGAAGAGCATGAGCGACGACAATAGTGAATCTATGGACCCGCGCGACGAGATGGAACCCGACCAGTTGCAGATGCTGCAACAAGCCTTCTGCGAACAGTTGATGGCCTGCCTGGACGAGTGCGCCCGTGGCCGCAAGGGGTTGTTTGGAGACGTTGCGCTGCTGGGCGATGAGGGCGAAGGCAGCGCCTGGCCGGAAGCAGCCCGGTTGCGCGAACTTGCCGTTGCGTTGCCGGGGATTCTGGCGCAGCAGGAAGAGCGGAATGCGCTGTGCGACGAGTTTCTTGACCTTTGCTCGATGCACGGCGAGAGCAACCCCGGCGAACGGAAGCTGGCGCGAGCCTTTCTGGAGCGCATCGAACGGGGCGAGGTGGGCGCGCAGCCGGAAGGGAATAAACTGCCGTGGTGATTCTGCACGCATTTCTCGCGCTCGTTTCCGGCTTCGCCGTCACTCTGGCGCTCGTGACTGCGCTGTCGGCGCTCACCACACGCCTAGTCCCGAGCTGGGCTGAAACGGAGAGCAAGCCGCAGCCTGGGCTTCCGACGGGTGATTTGCGCCCCCAGCCGCGGGGTTCCGGTTACGCCATCGTCAATCTCGGCTCCGCGTTTCTCTCCGCGGCGGCAGGCGGCTACGTGACCGCCTGGGCGGCCTCGGCCAATCCGCTGATTCACGTGCTGGCGCTCGCGCTGGTACTGCTTGCGCTCTCCGCGTTGAGCGTTCTGCAATCGCGCGGCAAGCATCCGGTCTGGTACCAATTGGCGCTGGTGGCCATTACGCCCATCGGCGTGCTGGCTGGCGGGCTGGTGCGGCTCAGGGCGTTGGGAATTCTATGAAACGCGCCACTTGTGGAATTTGTGTCACTAGAGCATAATAGTGGCACGGATGGCAGGAGGTGGGAGTTATGGGAACAGTGGCACATGCAAAGCCCGCAGAACGGACGAGACGCCGGGAACTCGCCAGACAGCCTGCGACAGCGGAACTTCGGACGCGGATTCGGATCGGAGAAAAGGGCCGGATTATCATTCCGGCAGCGATGCGCCAGGCGCTGGGAATGGTGGAGGGCGAAATGATCGATCTGGTTGTGGATGACGGGGAATTGCGCATGGCAACGAGGCGAGAACGCTTGCGGCGCGCGCAGGAGTGGGCGCGTAAAGTTATCCAGCCGGGGGTTTCTCTTGCCGATGAGTTGAACGCTGAGCGGCGCGAGGCGGCCAAGTATGAATGAGGTCGTCTTCGATGCCTCCGCTATGCTCGCTCTGATTCAACATGAACGAGGCGAGGAGAAACTGACGGATGAAATTCTGGACCGCGCGGTCGCCAGCACAGTCAATCTTGCCGAAGTGCAATCCAAACTAGTCAAAAAAAGTAACGACCCAGACAAATCGTGGATGGCAGCGCTTTCTACTGTTTCTGCGGTCGAACCCTTCAGCGACGAGCAAGCCAGGATCGCGGGCGATTTGATTGCGAAGACGGAAAAGCTGGGACTGTCCTTGGGCGACCGCTCCTGCCTTGCGCTGGCGATTGTGCTCAAGGCTCCCGTCTATACCACCGAACAGGTTTGGAAAAACCTGAAGGTGGGCGTGCCGATTCATGTAATTCGGTGAGTCGATTCTTGCGCACGTGTGGACGAAATCCTTAGGCGGGGTCTTGTTCACCCCATTGAACCGACCACATAGTTCATTTGTATCCAAGGTCTGAGCGAACGGATTTAACCAACAGGTCTTTAAGCTTATTCAGCGCCGAGATTTGTTCCTTCACTGTGCCGCCTCTTTTCAAAACTTCGTCATACTCATGAAGCGCATTTTGCACGTCCTCGATTCCATAAACTTGAACAAGCAAAAATAGCCTATGCCACCACAGAACATTCTCTTTATGCCCGGTGGAGTGCTCATCGTCACTCGTCTTTCTGCCACCCTCAATTAAGTCATAGGCGGATAGTTTTCGATTGATAACGGCTTCTGCAATCTCTTCCGTCTTAGCAAGGCGAATTTTGAACTTCTCATGCTCGCGATCATTATGTCGAGCAACAAACCATCCAACGACCACGACAAGTGTTGAAACAATAATCGACAATCCGGTAAGTCCATCTTTCCATTCCGTGATTGCCTTCCTCGTTCAACGTTGGTAAATATCTTCCAGATTGTAGTCGTAATCAATCTCGGCTGTCTGCAAAAATTCCAGACAAAAACAACAAGGCCGGAGCATCGCTCCGGCCTTCGATGTTTGTGCGTGTTGTGTGCGCTTACCCCTGAATGTCGAACTGCTCGGGATGCAGCGTCGGGTCGCTCTTGATGAGGATGTTTTTGCCGGTCAGCTCCTCAAACTCTACGAGCCAGCTTCCGTTGTTGGCCTTGAGCACCTTGACGGTCTCCGGGTTGACGCGCACCAGAACGTCCGCGTCCTCGAAGTGCTTCTTCATCTTGCGCAACTCAGTGTAAATTTCGTTGCAGACGGTCGTCGGGCTCTTGACCATGCCGGTGGCCTGGCAAGTGGGGCAGGGAACCGAAAGCGTCCGCTCCAGAGATTGCTTGACGCGCTTGCGTGTGATGGCGACCAGGCCAAAGTCGTTGAACTGCAGAACCTTGGTCGGGGCGCGGTCGCTCTTGAGAGCTTCTTCCAGGGCGGCCATCACCTTATAGCGATTCTTGCGGTCGTCCATGTCGATAAAATCAATCACGATAATTCCGCCCAGGTCGCGCAAGCGAATCTGGCGCACGATCTCCGGCACGGCATCGAGGTTGGTCTTGACGATGGTGTCTTCAAGCCGCGCCGACTTGCCGACATATTTCCCGGTATTGATATCGATGGCCACCAGCGCTTCGGTCTGGTTGATGACAATCGAGCCGCCGCTCTTGAGCCAGACTTTGGAGTTGAGAGCCTTGGTGATTTCGTCCTGGATTCCGAAGTGTTCGAAGAGTGGAATCTCCTTGGTGTAAAGCTTGACGCGGCGTACGAGCGACGGCGAGAAGCGATTAAGGAAGCGGACAATGCGCTCGTAATTGGCTTCGGAATCGACCCAGATGCTGGAGAAATTCGAGCTGACCTGGTCTCTCAGAATGCGCTCGATGAGCGACAGATCGTGATAGATCAGCGCCGGCGATTTCGAGGTGTCGGAGCGCTCCTTGATCTCCGCCCACAAATGCAGAAGGAAGCGAAGGTCGGCGCGCAAATCCTCTTCTGACGCGCCCTCGGCCGCGGTCCGCACGATGAATCCGCCGGAGGCCTCGCCGCGCTCGTGCACCAGAATCCGCTTCAGGCGCTGGCGCTCCTCTTCTGACGCGATCTTGCGGCTCACGCCGATGTGCGAGACCGTGGGCATGAAGACCAGAAAGCGGCCCGGCAGGGCGATGTGCGATGTGATGCGCGCGCCCTTCTTGGCGATGGGCTCCTTGGCGATCTGAACCAGAATCTCCTGGCCGGATTTCAGCAAATCACTGATGATCGGCAGGTCGGAGGTTTGCATGGAGCGGCGCGACATTCCGCGGCCTCTGCCGGCTTGTCCAGTCTGTGAGGTTTGTCCGGCTTGTACGTGAGCGCCGGGAGCAGCCACGCCTCCGCGTCCACGGCGTCCGCGCGCATTGCGATCGGGGCGCTGTTGAGTTGAAGTTCCGGCTGCCGGCCGGCCTCCTGCCGCAGGCTCTTCCTCGTCCTCTTCGTCGAAGCTCTCGTTCTCGGCATTCTTCTCGTCGAAGTTCAATTGGATGCGGTGGTCGAGGTGGGCTTCCTGAAGCATCTCGCCCAGGTCGCCGGTGCGAAGCTGGTTGGGGAGCGTCTCCTCTTCAAAGTCGTCCTGATCGTGGTCGGCGCCCTTGGCGCGCTGAGGATGGCGGGGAGCGTCGAACTCCTCTTCCTCGATGGTTTCTTCCTCGATGAGTCCGCTGCCTGGAGCGTAAGACGAGACCAAAACAGACTTGGGCTCCGGCTTCGCCTCTTTCTCTTCGGCCTTCTTTTTGCCGCCCAGGCCAAAGAGCCGGAATCCGGTCGGAGGCAGCGGGTCCACGTTATGCGAGGCAGACGAATCCTGCTCAGCCTCGGTGGTTTCGCTCAACTCTGAATCATCCGCCTCGGACGCAGTTTCAGTTGTTTCCTCGTACTCATCTTCGTCGAGGAGTTCTTCTTCGCCTTCGAGAGGCTCGTCTTCCACCACGTAGTCTTCCGCGGTTGCGGGGTCCAGCGGCTCCTCTACTGAAGCAGCCGATGCCAGCGTGCCGGTTTCCGGGCCAGACTCGGTGATCTCCTCGTAGAAGTCTTGCTCCTCAATGGCATCTGGAGCGCGGTTGCCGGCTTCGGGCGCATCCTGTGACTCGGTTATAACTGGCGCGGATGGCCGGGCGTCTTCGTCGTGGCTGCTGCGATGCCTGGAGAGCGATTCGCCGGGCAACAGGCCGCTTCCATCCCATTGGATGGGCTTGTCGATCAGCGTCGCAGGCTTGAAACTGCTTTCTGGCCGGGCCGGCGCCGCGGGCTTGGGCGCGTCCGCAGGGCGTTCGCCAGGAGCGCCGCCGTACCTCGACAGCGATTCGCCGGGAAGGACAAACGGAGCTGGAGCGGAAGATGGAGCGCGATCGCTGCGGGATGCCGAGGTCTCCAAATTCGATTGCGAATGCCTGTCGCCGGTGGAGTGAATCTGCGGCGCAACCGCTGGCTCAGTCTCCGGGATCTCTTCCACGTAGGTCTCTGGAGCTTTTGCGCTCTCCGGCTGGCCGGCGGTCATTTCGCCGCCTCCACGACCGCCGCGGCGGCGTCTGCGTCCGCGCCAGCGTTTGGCGCCGGGCGCGCCGGAGCCTTCTTCATCCGCATCGTCCTGCTCCGAGATTGACACAGAACCGGAGCTGGGCAATACAGCCGCTTCAATCTCGGGCAGCGCCTCAACCGTTAATTGGCGATCCCTTGCCGGACGTTCCGGACGCGGCTCCTGCTTCTGCTCAGGTTTCTGGCTCGGGCGACTGGCGCGATCCTGACTCCGTTCCTGTGCGGGTTCCTTGGCGGCGGCGTGCCGAACCTCGCGGGGAGGCTGGTTGGCTCCCGTGGACGCGGCCTTTTCCAGTTCGTCAGTTTCTTCCGAGTCTTCCAACTCCATGAAATCGGTCACATAGAGGAAGGCGTCGCGCTCCAGGCCAACGTCCACAAAGGCGGACTGCATACCGGGCAGGACACGCGTGACACGGCCGTTGTAAATCGACCCGGCCAGCGTGTACTCGTTTTCGCGTTCGTAATAGATTTCCGCGAGTTGATCGTCTTCAAGAATTGCGAGCCGCGTTTCGTGCGGCGTGCTGGAGATACAAATTTCCTTAGCCATCGTACCTTTCCGCCCAGCGGCATTAGCCTGCTGGGACCCGCGGCAAGGTTCGATGGAAACGCGCAAGGCCGGAAGGGGAGGGGATGTGCGGAAGGGATGACCCGTAAATCGCTGGTGTGCCGGCTTCTGCGCCAGGTTCGGCCCCAAAGGGCGGTGATCCGCGGCGAAGGTCTATCTGTACAAACCGAACAAGCCGAACAAACTGAACAAGCTGTACGATACGGTAACCCATTTGCAGAGATTTTGTGGCCAACCTTACCTGAAATTCCGGCGGGGCCGTTCCACCACTGGCATCTTTACAATATTGTCGCGCGATGAAACCGAGGATTGTTTTTCCCGATTCTTCCGTGCGTCCGGTGCAACTTGTACGCTGCCAACGGCTGTCCCGTCTCTGCGTGCTCATGAACCCTTGTCCTGCCGGGCGCGCGATCCATTCGGACCTGGCCGGCAAAAAATCTTCAAAAAATCCTGCTCTTGTGGACCGGACTCTTTCCGGGGGGACACAAGAAGTGAAACTGCAAATCCGTTCAGTTGACGAACCGGCGCATGCGGACATTCATCACCACGCCCAGCGCCAGGAACGTAAACAACACCGAAGATCCGCCGTAACTCATTAACGGTAAAGGGATTCCGGTGACGGGCATAAACCCGATGACCATGCCTACGTTGACCGCTATCTGAAAAGCCAACACAGCCACCACCCCCATGATAATCAAGGAGCCGGACAAGTCTGCGGCTGTTTGAGCGTTTTGAATCAAACGCATCAATATGAAAAAGTATAGCAGCAGCACGAAAAGCGCGCCGACGAATCCGTGTTCCTCGCCAAAAGCGGCAAAGATGAAGTCCGCATGTGGGATGGGCAGGAAGTCGCCCTGCGTCTGGGTTCCTTTGGCCGCGCCCTTGCCCCACACCCCTCCGGAACCGACGGCGATGAGCGATTGCCTGACCTGGTAACCGGAGCCTTTGGGGTCGTTATCAGGATTGATGAAGCTGGTCAGGCGAGCCTTCTGGTAGGGCTTGAGCACCTTGCCGCTGGTCCAGGCGCCGGCGATCAGCACGGTGCCGCAGGTCAGCAGAATCAGCGCCTGGCGCAGGTTGATGCCGCCGAGAAATAGCCCGGCGACGAGGATTGGCATATAGGTGAGCGCGGTTCCCAGGTCGGGCTGTATCAGCACCATGAGCATCGGAACGCCCACCAGGAAGAAAGCCTTGAAGATATCTTTCCAGGTGAGCGAGCGGCCGCCCAGGTTGGCGAAGTAGCGCGCCATCATCAGAATCAGAACCAGCTTGACCCATTCGGAGGGCTGAAAATGAACCGGGCCGACACTGATCCAGCGTTTTGCGCCCAGCACCTTGTGCCCCACCAGCTTCACCGCGACCAGCGAGAGCAGAAAGACGACGTACGCCCAGGGAATCCAGTCCAGCAGGCGGTGATAGTCGATCTTGGCGAAGAGGAACATAGCCATAAGGCCGCCGGCAACAAAAAGAAGCTGCTTGGTGTGGTCGCCAGTGTATTTGGTGTGCAGCGTGGCAGAGTAGATTTCCAGTATCGAGACCGTGCAGAGCGCCAGCACCATGCTCAGCAGCGCCCAGTCAAAATCGCGGAACGAGAGGAACCTGCGCATCAGGGCAGCTCCTGCTTGATGCGCACCGGTAGGGCAAGCAGCCAGGCCGGCAGAGAATGTTGAGCGCTGGCCACAGCGCTGGGTCTGGCAACTGGCCCAGGGTCAACGAAGAAATGCCCGGCATGGAGAACAGAAGCCTGACCAGAGCCGTCGGAGCGCTTGCGTCCCTGAGGCGCCGGCGTGGACCAAACCGCGCCCACTTCAACCGGCTTGCTGACGCTGGCTTCGTCGAGGACGTTGCGATCCGCCTTGCGCTTCTTGTTCACGTAGGTGGTGATGACCTGAGCTGCGATGTGGGCCGAAAGCGAGCCCCAGTCGCCATGTTCCTGTAGTACGGCAATCACAATCTCCGGATTCCGCCGGGGAACCATGCCTACAAACCAGGAATTGGGAGTCTTGGACCCGCCTTTGGTGTGTGTATCGCCGCCGCCCACAACCTGGGCGGTCCCGGTTTTTCCGGCAAAGTCAATGCCCTCCAAGTGCGAGGCCGCAGCCGTTCCGGTGGTGGTGGCGGCAGCCATGCCGTCGGTAATGATGGCCCAGGTGTCTGGGTTGAGCGGGAAATTGACATCTCCCGAGCCGGGGAAACTGTCCTTGATTGCCTGCTGGAACTCCGAGGGGAGTTTGTTTGCGATTGGGTCCACCACATGGGGACGCACAAAATGACCGTCCGACGCGATACCGCCCAAGGCCCGCGCCAGTTGCAGGGGCGTAACCTGCGTTTCACCCTGTCCGATGCCCACGGAAATCGTATTACCGGGGTAATACCTCTGGTGAAAATTCTTCATTTCCCATTGCGTGGAGGGCATGACGCCAGCCATCTCGTTGGGCAGGTCGATGCCGGTCTTCTGCCCCAGGCCGAAGGCGGTGGCGTACTTGGCGATGGTGTCGATGCCCAGCTTTTGAGCCAGCGTGTAAAAGAAGGTGTCGCAGGAAAGCGGAATGGCCTGGCTGATATTCAGCACGCCATGGTGCCTGTCGCAATGGAAGAAGCGTCCATAAAACGTTCCGCCGCCCACGCAATTCACATGCATATCCTGGGCGACGCCTTCCTGCAGGCCAGCCGCGGACATGATGATCTTGAATGTCGATCCCGGCGCGAGCTGGTCCTGAATCGCCTTGTTCATGAGCGGATGGTTTGGATTGGTGATTAGCTCGTTCCAGTCCGTCCGGTTGATGCGTACCGCAAAGGCGTTGGGGTCGTAACTGGGGTGGGAGACCAGGGCGAGTATCTCGCCGTTGCGCGGGTCCATGGCCACCACGGCGCCGTTGGCGCTGCCCAGTGCCAGCTCCGCGGTGCGTTGCAGGTCGATGTCAATGGTCAGCTTCAGATCCTGTCCGGGTGTGGCATGTTGCGTTCGCAGGTAGCCCACTTCGCGGCCATGGCTGTCCACAATCACATCTCGAGATCCGTTCTGCCCGCGCAGCACCTCGTCGTACGTTGCCTCGACGCCCGCCTTGCCCACCACATCGCCCGGTTCGTAGGCCGCATAGCGTGATTGGTTGAGATCCTCTTCGCTCACCTCGCCCACGTACCCGATCAGGTGAGCGGCAAAGCCGTCGCGCGGATAAAGCCGCCGCTCTTCATCGATGGTTTCCAGCTCGGGCAACTCGTTGCGGTGGGATTCGATGAATGCCTGCTCGTCGGCGCTGATGTCACTCTTGATGGGGATGGGCTGGTAGCCCGGCGCGCTCCGGAAGCGGCGCAATGTCGCGGTCAACTGCTCCAGGTCCAGGTTCAACCCATGTGCAATCAGCGGCAGGTCCGCGTCTACATTGTGGTTCTGCTCGCGAACCAGGAAGCAGGAGACAGACGGGTAGTTGTCCACAATCAGCCGGTTATCGCGGTCGAAGAGCTTGCCTCGGCCGGCCATCACAGGAACCTTGCGAATGCGGTTCGCCTCGGCAAGCTGGCGGAAGTTCTCCGCTCCCAGCACCTGCAACCGCCACAGTCCAGCCACCAGCGCCAGCATCATCAACAGAATGCCGTACTGCACCACCGTCAACTTCAGAGTGGAGAGCTTTTCGCCGCGTGTGGTGCTGCTGGAATACATCTGCTTGACCTCTAGGTTACAGCTACGTTCCCTTTGTTGGACGGCTTGCCAAGCCAAAAGTTGGGATGCATTAGGCCTGTTGGCTGATAAAGCTCTGTGCTTGCGTAAATGAATCCGAGCTTCAATAACACCCGCCGCGACGCTTCGTTCAAAGGATGATGTCCGGCAAATAACGCCTCAGTGCCCAGCGTCCCGAAGCCATAGCTCATAACGGCGCGCGCGGCTTCCGTGGCCAGGCCCTGCCCCCAAAAAGCTCGGCGGAAGTGAAATCCCAACTCGTAAACTCGCTCCTGTTTGCCATAGGGCCTAAACCCCACGCACCCAGCGTGCCGGTCGCCGTCCAGAAGAAAGACCGGCCAATACTGGATACCGCGATCCTTCAACTCGGTAATCTCCCGCGCCAGCCGCGCACTCACTGTTTCCGCGGTGAACGGCCCTCCAATCAGGGCAGTTACTTCAGCATCGCCCCATATCGCCATTGCCAAAGGAAGATCTTCCTCCTTCCAGCAACGAAACCCAAGGTGTTTGGAGGTCAAAAAGTATTCCATAGTGAAAAAGCCGTCAGTCTACGCCCCTTTTAAGGTCCCCGTTCAGCGGAGTTTAGAGCGCTCTTTGAGTTGGCGCTGCCTCCTCAATCCCCGACCCGTGTCCGGTCCAGCAGCGGAAACAGCACCGTGGCAATCAACGCGTTCATAATCGCCTTCATCAGTTCCGTCAGCCAGCTCCATTCCAGGTTCAGCCCCAGCAGAACGCGATAAATCGAGAAGTAAATCACGCTCGAAAGGAGCGAAAGCAGAAAAGTGACCATGGTGCGGATGGTGTGGTTCTCAACGTCGATGCGCACTCCCACTGATCCGGCCAGAAATCCGGCCACCGTCTTGGCGATGCCGTTAACGCCGATGGCATGGTGCGTGAGCGCATCCTCAAAGAGGCCCATCCCCGCGCCCATCAGCGTTCCCTGAATGGGGTTGCGCCGGGCCAGGGCGAAATAGACCGTCACCACCAGCGGCAAATCAAACCATGTATAACCCCGCACCAGGCGCGGCAGCCAAGCCTGCAGCACCAGCGCCGCCAGCGGCGTCAGCGCATATACCAATACCGGATAGTTGTGCACGCCCATGTCGCGGCGATAATCGGCGCCTAGCAAGCTCATGGCTGGGTCTTCCCTTCTGCATGGGCCGGCGGGGGATTGGTCTTCTGGCCGGTTTTCGCTTCTGGCTTTGATGCAGGCTTCAATCCAGCCTTTGGCTCAGGCTTCAATCCAGCCTTGGGCGCAGGCTTCTTGTCCTGGTCCCCGGGCGCTGAAGTTTGCGCGCTCTGCGGCAACCCCGTCCCTACCGTAAAACGGTCAGGATGCTGCGCGTGAAGCAACTTGGGCGCTGGCGGCGGTACTGCTGCCGCGGGTGTGGCGCTTTGTCCGGGCTGGGCGCTGCCGGGCGCCGTTCCGGCTGCCGGAGTCTGCGGTGGAGCATTGGGATCGGTAAGCCCCGGCAGCCGTTCCGCCATCACTTCCGAGGCCTTCTTCTGTTCTTTGATTGCCTCGGCAATGGCCGCCGCCTGACCGCCTTTCAGCATCTCGCTTGTGGCCATGTCCTGCTGCTGCTCAGCCGGAAAGCGCGGCTCGGTGGAGGTAATCACCAGCACTTCGTCCAGGCGGTTGAGATGCGCCGCCGGCGTTACAATCACGTCGATAAACCCGTCGCGGTCCGGGTCCGTCACAACCTTTTCCGCCACCCCCACCGGCAGCCCGCGCGGAAAGATCTGGTCGCCCCCGGCGGTCAGCACTTTTTCTCCCGGCTGAATGCGGTCGTCCTTCAGAATGCCCACAATCTGCGGCCGGCCTGCGGCGTTGCCACGCAGTATTCCGCGAATCCGCGTCGTCATCAGGATCACGCCCGCACCGCTGGTCTGGTCGTTGATGGCCAGCACCTGCGCGGAATGTGGAAAGACGTCGCGCACCTTGCCCACGATGCCGTCCGGGGTAATCACGGCCATGTCGCGTTCCAGCTTGTAGTCGGCGCCCTTGTCGATGTAGAAAACCCGCGAGGAATCGCTGCCGCTGGATCCGATGGCCTGCGCGGCTTGCGTCTTGTAAATGTATTTTTGCTGGAAGTCCATCAGCGCCTGCAGCCGCTCGCCCTGCTTGGCGTCTTCCAGCAGGGATGCCTGTTCCAGGCGGAGCCGGTCGATTGTCTTCTGCAAATCCTGATTTTGTTCACGGGTGTGGCGCAGGTCGATGTAGTCTTGCCACGAACTCACCAGCCCCAGCCGCGAGGCATGGAAGGCTCTTTCCGGAGGCGTCACCACCATATCGGCCCACAGCCGCAGCAGCCGGACTCCCGGCGCGTCCTGCGGGTCGAGCGTGTTGCGTCCGGTGTCGGTATGGCGCACCTGCATGGCCAGACCTATAATCTGCGCCAACAGGATAGCCAGCAGCACCAGGAGATTTCGATAGCGGACGAAGAACGATTCCATGGCATTCAGTGGATAGCGGTCAGTGATTAGTGGCCAGTCGAAAATGAACAGTGGTCAACGGCGGCTCCAACCGTTAAGACTCTTACTGGCCTCGATTTCAAGTCCCAAGCTAGGCGCAATTCAACTTCCTGTAACCCAGAACCGGCCTGTTCACTAACCACTAACCACTGCTCACTAACCACTGTTAATCGATCTTGATCTTGCGCAGCAGCCGGAAGTCAGAGAGCATCTTTCCCGTGCCCAGCACCACCGAGGCGAGCGGATCATCGGCCACTGAAACCGGCAGTCCAGTTTCCTCGCGGATGCGTTTGTCCAGGCTCTTCAGCAGCGCGCCTCCGCCGGTCAGCACGATGCCGCGGTCGCTGATATCCGCTGAAAGCTCAGGCGGCGTGCGCTCCAGCGCTACGCGAATCGCGTTCATGATCACCGCGATACACTCGCCCAGCGCCTCGCGAATTTCGCTGTCGTCGATGGTGATGCTCTTGGGAACGCCCTCGATGAGGTTCCGTCCTTTGATCTCCATGGTCAGCGGCTTGTCCAACGGGAACGCCGACCCGATCTCGATCTTGATGGCCTCGGCAGTTCGCTCGCCGATCAGCAGGTTGTATTTGCGCTTCAGATAATTGGTAATGGCCTCGTCCATCTGGTTCCCGGCCATGCGCACTGAGCGCGAATAGACGATGCCGGAGAGCGAGATGACGGCGATATCCGTAGTCCCGCCGCCGATGTCCACCACCATGTTGCCGCCAGGCTCGGTAATCGGCAGGCCTGCGCCGATGGCCGCCACCATGGCCTGTTCCACGAGATAAACTTCGCTGGCTTTGGCGCGGTAAGCCGAGTCTTCCACCGCCCGCTTCTCCACTTGCGTAATCTCTGAAGGCACGCCGATCACGATGCGCGGATGCACCAGCATCTTGCGGTTGTGCGCCTTCTGGATGAAGTAGTTCAGCATCTTCTCGGTGACTTTGAAGTCGGCAATGACGCCGTCCTTCATCGGCTTGATGGCCACGATATTGCCGGGCGTGCGGCCCAGCATATCCTTGGCCTCCTTGCCCACGGCTTCCACCTCGCCGGTGTTTTTGTTGATGGCCACAATGGAAGGCTCGTTGACAACGATACCCTTGCCGGCCGCATAGACCAGGGTGTTGGCGGTGCCCAAATCGATAGCCAGATCGCTGGAAAACATGCTGAACAGCGAACGAAGACCGTGCGACCGCGTGGAGCGCGAGGGGTAACTATTCAGGGACATTGAAGATCGGTTCTGCCTCAGTGCTTATTGTACCGTCCTGAGCCAAATGCCGCACCGGAGCTTTTCGCCGTGACCTAAAACAGCATCCCGCCCCCAGGCCGGCGCGGTAAACTCAGTTGTCTGCCAAACCCGCTCCGCCCCTGGCGTCCAGCTTGCACTGGATTTCCGCCAGAGGCGGCAAGTGCGGGCAATGGCTTTGAAAGGGGCTCGACATGGGAGAGAAAGATAGCGTTTTCAATGCGTTAGGGTTGCAGGCAATCCTTTCGGGCGCGAGTTACGGGGACCAGTGGTTTGCGTCGAGCGGCGATTGGATCGAAGTTCATAGTCCAACCACCGGGGAATTGCTGGCCAAAGTTGAACAGGCCAGCGAGGCCGACTACAACACCGTTGTCGAGCACGCGATGAAGGCATTCGAGTTCTGGCGCGCCATGCCTGCTCCCAAAAGAGGCGAGATCGTGCGCCAGCTTGGGGTCGCTCTGCGCGAGAAAAAGGATGCGCTGGGGCGGCTTGTCTCGCTGGAGATGGGCAAGATTCTCACCGAAGGCCTCGGCGAAGTGCAGGAAATGATCGACGTCTGCGACTATGCAGTCGGTCTCAGCCGCACGCTTTCCGGCCCCACACTTCAGAGCGAGAGGCCGATGCACCGCATGATGGAACAGTGGCACCCGCTCGGGCCAGTCGGCGTCATTACCGCATTCAACTTTCCGGTTGCGGTCTGGTCGTGGAACAGCGCGCTGGCCTTTGTCTGCGGCGATCCGGTGGTGTGGAAGCCGTCAAGCAAAACGCCGCTCTGCGCCATCGCGTGCCAGAACATCATTCGCGAAGTGCTCCAGGCCAACAGTGTTCCGTTTGGAGTCTCCTGCGTGGTTGTCGGACGCGGCGCGACCGTGGGCGAACGCATTCTGGCCGACAATCGCCTTCCCCTCATCAGCGCCACCGGATCGGGCCGGATGGGCAAGCGCATCGCTCAGGTTGTCGGCGCGCGCCTGGGCCGCACAATTCTCGAGCTTGGCGGCAACAATGCGCTGATCATTTCCGACAAGGCCGACCTGACTGGCGCGCTGGCATCGTCCTTCTTCGGCGCCGTCGGCACAGCGGGGCAACGCTGCACCTCCACGCGCAGACTGATTATCCATGAGAACATTTACGATTCATTCGTTCACAAGCTGATTGGTAATTACGCAAAGGTGAAAATCGGCGATCCACTCAGTTCTGAAACATTGATGGGACCACTGATCGATGAAGCGGCTGTAACGGACTACGAGAATGCGCTGATTGCAGCCAGTAAGCAGGGCGGAATGGTGCTTTACGGCGGCAAGGCTCTCGATCCGCCGCCGTTCGGCAGGCGCACTTTCGTTCTGCCCACCATTGTCGAAATCCGCAACGACGCAGAGATTGTGCAGACCGAAACCTTTGCTCCCATCCTTTACGTGATGAAATACCGCACCATCGACGAGGCGATTGCATTGCACAATGCGGTTCCTCAGGGCCTGTCGTCCGGCATCTTCACCGACAGCGTGGCCGAGGCGGAAAGGTTCATGAGCTTCAAGGGATCAGACTGCGGCATCGCGAACGTGAATGTGGGCACATCAGGTTCAGAGATCGGTGGCGCATTCGGCGGCGAAAAGGAGACTGGCGGGGGCCGTGAGTCCGGTTCGGATTCCTGGAAGGCTTATATGCGGCGCCAGACCAGCACCGTCAATTGGGGCGGTGAAATTCACTTGGCGCAGGGAGTGGAGTTCCACTCGTAATTCAGGCGACCGCAGCAGAATCAATTCAAGGGGGAGAGATTATGGTTGCCAGTCATTGTTTGTCGCTTCAATTGTTCGTTGATTCGGCCAAGCAGCAGCTGAATCCAATACTCGACAAGTCGGGCACGGTTCTCTACAGCTCATGCGACACCCTTAAGCCCGGCAAGTATTATTTTCTCGGTTTGAATCCAGGCGGTTCGGAAGAAGACACGGGAACAGTTCGGCATTCTCTGGATGAGCTGGCACTCGGGCAGTCCACGAGGAATGCTTATCTCGATGAAGATTGGAGCAGCGACTCTCGTTCTTACGGTAAGGGATGCCACCCACTGCAGAGGAATTTCAAATGTTTGTTTGAAGCGTTTGGACAAGATCCCCGCGCTGTGTGCGCGTCAAATTTGATCTTCAAGAGAAGCGCTAACGAGCGGGGCGCAGGATATCCGGAACTGGCTGAATTGTGCTGGCCAGTTCACGAGGCAATTTTGCAGATAGTTCAACCGCAGGCGATCATCACATTCGGAACCCAGCCATTTGAATTCGTCGCGAAGCAGCTTGGCGGCGGCTCTGTCCAATACGATGAATCCGGGCATGGAAACTGGAAATGGAGTTCACTAATAAAGGAAGGGGTACCCTCACTTATTGGCGTCCCACATCTGAGCCTTTACGCGCTCAGATGTCATCCCGAAGTTATTCAGAAGATCCAATCCCTGATTGGATAGAGCGGTTCCAAAATCATCCGTATACGGATCTCTTAGCGGGTTGCCAATGTCTTACCATCCCAAAATGACGGGGGAGCCCAAATCACGATCTTGAGATGTGGGAGCCGATGAAACCAATTCCTTAGCTTTTGTGTCAGGGCACGACTTTAGTCGTGCCGCAAATGCCGAAAACGAGCTCGGGCTTTAGCCCCTGAAGGGATGCTGATATAGCCGTGGGACTTGTGCAGAGGTTCCCATGCCTTTGATCGGCTCGCAGGAATCCCGGCTCAACATAAAAAGGCGAAGTGGCTCTAGTTTCTTGAGCTTTAGGCTTCGAGCCGCTCATAAAATATCCTGCCGGAATCAATCCCACGCATCTCAGGCAGCGCCCAGTACATTCAGCAGGCCAGCTTCATTCACGAATTCTTCAAACTGTGACGCGGGCAGCGCCTTGCTGAAGAGATAGCCCTGGTACACATGGCATCCCTCATTCTCAAGGAAATTGCGCTGCCCCTCCGTCTCCACTCCTTC
>Ga0255355_1000730_pt1 | contig 17951 bp, 12 predicted proteins | sample HBST75metaG_FD_189943 | JGI IMG/M metagenome (GOLD analysis project Ga0255355, IMG submission 189943) | Peat soil microbial communities from Stordalen Mire, Sweden - H.B.S.T75 | ecosystem: Environmental > Terrestrial > Soil > Wetlands > Peat | place: Sweden: Norrbotten County, Stordalen Mire...
CTGGGCCGCGCATACTTTTCAAAACTCGCCTGACAGGCAAATGTAATCTGGCGCATCGCAATCTCCATCCACATGCCATTGGATGCAAGCACGGTGCCGGTGGATGACTTAATCAGAGGTTCCCTAACTGCTCACTTGCTCTCATTCCTGTGTGCAGAGAGATCATCAACGCAGGGAGATGCTGCGGCCAATTCTCGTTTACTACTTTAACCAGCTTTACTTCTTCCTTCGGACTGAGGAATCGGATGTGGTCGTTATGTTCTGCCTTCCGTTTGATTCGAGAGGCTGGATTGATCTTCAACTTCTCATTGTCTAAGGCAACACGGAAAACAAGAGAAAACGCAGCTTGGTATCGGTTGCGCGTAGCTGAGGACCACTTGCGCTCGTCTGTCTGCTCAAGTAGCCACGCCTGTATGTCTTGCTTGCTGATTTCCTCGGCTGGTCGGTCACCGAAGGCTGGGCGGATTCAAGCTCCAAGTGCAACAGGGTTGATTGTAGCTGACCAGTGTTTTTTGAAGTCGAAGGCGCCTTTGGGTAGGGACAGTTCCGCCGGGGCTTTTCAACCGAGCGACTTTCGTGGTCTTGCGTTGAGGTTGGCGGCTATATCGCCGAGTTCTTCCTGGGAGTAGTCGCCGAGGTCTTCCCCTTTGGGCAGATATTGGTGCAATAGGCCGTTGGTGTTTTCGTTGATGCCGCTTTCCCATGGGCTATGCGGGTGGGCGAAGTAAATCTTCAAGCCCGTCCGTTCTGATAGTTGCCGATGCCGTGCCATCTCGCGCCACTGGTCATAGGTCATCGAGCGGCGCATCTCGGCATCGGAGCGGTTGAGTATCTCGGCGAAGCCCTCGGCAGCGGTATCAGCCTTGCCGTTTTCGAGCTTGACCAGGGCCACGTAGAGCGTGGTGCGCTCGACCAAAGTGTCCACCTGAGATTGATTGCGTTTGCCCTTGATCAGGTCGCTTTCCCAGTGGCCGGGGACTATAGCTGTTCTCCAATTGCTGTATACCGAAGCCACTGCGGCCGAGTGGCTTTTTCCCCAAGAAAAAGCCACCTTGCAAACTCTCAAACAGGGCATATTCACTCTGGTTATGCTCTAACAAAGGCAAACAGGGTAGTACTGCGGGCAGTTTCCAAGGAAGCTGCCCGCAACTGTTTAGCGATCAGTGCAAAGACGGCGATCAATCGCCCACAGGGCTGGTGGACCGTCTTGTAGAGTAAGGGGATGCGAGCGCGAATACAATTCAAGCTGTCGCCGGCGAGTATTCTACTTGCGGGATATTCTTCCTATTGTTGGTGATATACGATTTTCAAGTCCAAACTGCGGGGCTTCGATATGTGCGTCTTCAACAGGGCAAAGCGGCTGGCCGGAGTTGGTTTTCTGATCGTGGCTACCGTGTCCGTTTCGGCCCAATGGAATCCAGCGGGACGGGAGTCGAAGCTGGGTCCGATGATTGACCAGGGGCTGGTGCGGTCGTCAGGAACGGACCAGTGGCGCGGGTACGAATGGCGTGGAAGTGCGGCTAGCACCCGGCGACGCCTATACCGCAACCGCGCTGCTGCGTGTAGAACAGCCAGCGAATCAGCACGGCGTAGACACGATTGCGCTGCAGGGAAAATTGACCATGGAGCGCGGAGCCTATGTGGTGCCGCTGGGAAAAACAAGCGTAACCGTGCGTTTGAGCGCGCAGAAATAAGGAGAAGCGATGAGCAAGAAGAGCGTAACGCGGAGAGGATTCTTGTTGACTTCGGCGGCGGTGGCCGCGGGAGGCGCGTTGATGCCGCGTGGACTGTGGGCGCTAGGGCAGGATGCGGTCGTGGATGTGCCGCGTTCAAACAACCACATTGGCTATGAAAAAGTGGCGTGGAAGGCAAGGCCGTTTCCGATGGAACAGGTGAGGCTCAGGCCGGGACTGCTCAAGGATATGCAGGAGCGCAACCGAGTCTACCTATATATGTTGCCCAACGACCGGCTGTTGCACAGCTTTCGCCTGACGGCGGGCAAGCCTTCCAGGGCCGAGCCCCTGGGCGGATGGGAGGCTCCAGATTGCGATCTGCGCGGCCATCTGACCGGCGGACACTATCTTTCGGCCTGCGCGTTGATGTACGCCTCGACGGGCGATGAGTCGCTGCGCTTGAAAGCCGAAGCGCTGGTGGGGGCGCTGGCCGAGTGCCAGCAGCCTGACGGCTATCTGGGAGCTTATCCGTCCTCCATGTATGACCGGATGAAGAAGGGCGTAGAGCTACCGGCTGATCAGCACTGGAATGGCTCTACGGATCACGTCTGGGTGCCTTTCTACACCTATCACAAGATCATGGCCGGCCATCTGGATATGTATACGCATTGTGGCAGCGAAGCTGCTTTGCATACGGCAACGAGAATGGCCGACTGGGCGATCAAGTGGATTGAGCTGCTGAGCGACGAGGAACTGGATAAGGTGCAGAGGATCGAGCACGGCGGCATGAACGAGGTGATGTTCAATCTCTATGCCATCACCGGCGAGAAGAAATATCTGAATGGAGGCTTGCGCTTCGAGCACAAGCGCTTCTTCACACCGCTTGCCGCGCATCAGGACAAGCTTGCCGGACTGCACTCGAACACCAATATTCCCAAGGTGATTGGTGCTGCGCGCGGCTATGAACTGACCGGCGACGAGCGCTACAAGGACATCGCGGAATACTTCTGGCAGACGGTGGTGGATCATCACACCTTTGCGCCGGGCGGAACCTCCAACACCAACGAGGGCTGGAGTGAACCAGATACGACAGGTATCCATCTGGGGCCGGGCGGACAGGAGTGCTGTTGCAGCTATAACATGCTCAAGCTGACGCGTCACCTCTTTGGTTGGAAGCCGGATGCGCGCTGGATGGATTACTACGAGCATCTGTTGTGGAATGTGCGCGCGGGAACGCAGAACGAGAACGGCCGGCTGATGTACTACGTGCCCACGATTCCAGGCGGTTGGAAGACCTTCGACGATCCTTATGAAAGCAATCTCTGCTGCACGGGTTCGGGCATGGAGGAGTACGCGAAGTTGGTGGATACGATCTACTTCCAGGACGAGAAAAGCGTCTATGTCAATCAGTTTGTCGCCTCGGAGGTGAACTGGCCAGAGAAGCGCGCTCGGCTTGTTCAGCAAACCGAATTTCCCGAAGAAGGGCACACGTCGATTGCCATATACGCCGAAAAACCGGTTTCTTTTGTGCTCAAGGTGCGTGACCCGCATTGGGCCGAGGGCACTGCTGTGAGCGTGAATGGCCGTCCGGAGAAAGCAGTGAAGGGAAGCGATGGCTATCTGGTCATCGAGCGTATCTGGAAGGGCGGCGACCGGGTAGAGGTGAACCTGCCCATGGCGCTGCGCCAGGAGTCGGTGGCGGGCAGTCCTGAACTTGCTACGGTGGCTTATGGGCCGCTGGTGCTGGCCGCGTGCATGGGGCGCAACGGCTTGAGCCGGGAGCTGATCGATGCCGGCCAAGGACCGGAAATGGAACGCTTGCCGGCCATGCCAATGCCGAGCTTCGAGGCTCGTTCTGAAACAAGCAAGGAATCAAAGGGGACGGCCTCCTGGGTCAAGAAGACCGGCGAGGGTGAACTGCGCTTCCAGACCGTTGGTCAAGCGAAAGAGACGGATTTGAAGCCGCTTTATCAGGTGTTGGACGAACGGTATTCCGTGTATTGGAAGAAGGCCCACAAGGCGTAAGTGAGGGAAGAATGAAGCATTCGATGACGCGGCGGAATTTTTTAGCAACGACCAGCGCGGCAGCGGCGATGGTGGCCATGCCGCGCCAGTTGTGGGGAACATCGGAAAGCAAACGACAGTTTCTCATTCGCGCGGAGCAGGAAGAGGGCGTTGTGAGTCCGCTTCTGCATGGGCAGTTTGCCGAGCACTTGGGTTCCTGCGTCTATGGTGGATTGTGGGTGGGCGAGAATTCTCCCATCCCGAATATCCATGGCTATCGCAAGAGCGCCATTGAGTACTTGAAGGCGTTGGGCGTGCCAGTGTTGCGTTGGCCGGGCGGTTGCTATGCCGACGACTATCACTGGCGCGAAGGCATTGGGCCAAGGAAACAGCGTGCCAAGCGCGTGAACATCAGTTGGGGCAACTACATCGAGGACAACAGCTTTGGCACGCATGAGTTCATCGGGCTCTGTCGGCTGATCGGCGCAGAACCGTACCTGGCTGGCAATGTAGGCTCCGGGTCGCCCTCGGAACTGCGCGACTGGGTCGAATATTGTAATTATCCCGGCGGTAGCAAGCTTAGCGACGAGCGCGCGGCCAATGGTTCTCCCGATCCATTCCGCGTGAAGTATTGGGGCGTGGGCAATGAGAGTTGGGGTTGCGGCGGCAATATGCGGCCGGATTACTATGGCGGCCTCTATCGCCAGTTTGCCAGCTATTTGCATGAGATGGGCGGCGTTGAGCCGTTCCTCATCGCCTCGGGTCCTTCGGGCGACGATACCCGCTGGACGCGCGGCCTGTTGGATACCACATCGCCCATCATGCCGAACGGCCTGAGTATGCACTATTACTCCGGAGGCGCCGATGAGCCTACAAAATTCGCTGCGTCGGCAATGGAGGAACAGTTCAAAAGCTTCCGGCATGTAGAGGATGCAGTTGTCCATCAGCGGTCGGTGCTCGACGGCTACCGCGAGGGTTCGCGGATTGGGCTTGTCCTGGATGAGTGGGGCGTTTGGGATAAGATTCCGGAGGCGGACGAGAAGCGCTACGGCAAGCTTTGGCAGCAGAGCACGATGCGCAGCGGAGTTGCGGCAGGACTGGGTTTGAACCTCTTCAACCGCCAGGCGGACAAGCTCTATATGTGCAACATTGCGCAGATCACGAACGTGTTGCAGTCGCTGCTCATCACCGATGGACCGGAAGGTGAGCGCTGCGTGCGCACCACCACTTATTATGCCTTCCAACTCTTCAAAGAGCATCGCGGCAACACGGCGGTGCACGTGGACAACGAAAACGAGGATCCGCTGGGAGTTTCCGTTTCAGCAACCAAGGCGTCGGGCAAGCTGGTGGTGAGCCTGGTCAATCCCAAGGACAGTGAAGAGGTGACGGTTGAGTGTATGCTCCGCGGGGTGACGCCGCGCAACGCCACGGCGCGCATTCTCCACCACGCTGACCGCAATGCTGCCAATAGCTTCGATGCTCCAGACGCGATCACGCTTCAAGCGCATCCGGCGCGCATCGAGGCACAAAAGCTGGTGGTGGATTTGCCGCCGCTCTCTGTAGTTACTGCGGTGGTGGAACTGAACTAGGGATCTGAGCGCTTGAATTTGTACTAATGCTGGGTGCCCCAGGTCTCGATTTTGAGACCTAGGAAACCACGGATTTAATAATACAAAACCATCCGGTCAGAGACTGGGTTTGCGAGTTATCCAATTGCTCGCCGGCGCGGATTTCAGGTGATCCGTAGCACTAATAGACTCATTGTGGGTCCGCTGTCATGGACGCGCGGTGTTGAGTCGTTATCCCCCAGTAGTCGATCCACTGCCGGCGGATGCCATTGACTCGCTCAATGAGCTCGCGGCTTGGCTTTTGTCCGTGCTCGACAATGACCACGCGATCGGAGAGTTCCTTTACATAATGGGGCCCGCTCATCCGCTGCTTGAAGAAAACACACATCGCAGGAACGGTATTGACCAGCATGCTGGCCGCTTCCGAGAACGGGTCGAACCTGCCGATTGAAACTCCAGCGGGACGGTCTCCAGGACCATGTCTGCTGTCTGCTTCGCCGAAGCTGATCGATCCAGTTGTTTCCACCTGGAATGAATTCCAATTCTTGCCGGAAAAAGGGAATGTGAAGTTATGCAGGTTCACTTCTCCGCCGGGGAGTTCAGAGCCGAACTCTGAATCCCACTGTAGATCCGTATTTTCGACGGAATACTGCGCGCCTTTTGGCGTGAAGCGCAGCGTGCGGCCCGTTAGGTCAAACAGGTTTGCTTCTCCGAGCGCCCCCTTATCCAATTCCACGACGATAAGGTTTCCGTCGGTTGACGTAGGACCAATGGGGTGTCCAGGGCCCCACGACTGCGCCCGTGCAAGACCGGCCTGTAGAAATAGCACAAACAGGAGCAACACTCCAACTCCGTAAGAGACAGCTTATTGTTCTCTTCATGGGACACACCCTAGCGTAAGATGACATAAACTTGGATCTCCTTTCCCGTTTCAATAGTGCTACTCAGCATGCATTCATCTTGACCTGCGCTTAGATATGCCAATCGAACAAATTTTGGTTCAATAGTAAGCGGATGATCGAATTACACCCGGAGGAATTATGTATGCATAGTTATATTTTGCAAGAGAATCTTTGGATCACTCAGTTTTTTCTCCCTGTAGTCCATATATTTTACGGCCCGCATATTTCCTCATAGCGGAGGGTGATCCGCATCCTGCTAATGCATTATTTCTCTGATTCTTCATTGGATAGACGAAACATAGCGAGCGATATATCTCCTCTGCTTTCGGTCATTTCGGAGGTCAACAGGGAGTTGATAATTTGGTGTGTGCGCGGGATTCAGCGCCTTTGCTTCTTTCGGAGATCGCGCATGGCGCCCCGAGGAAATCCGGTGGATTCGCGCACCACGAGCTGAGTCTCGATGGGATATTCACGCTTCGGCGCCGGTGTCTCCTCTACATAGGCTCTCAACGCCATAACCGCTGCCTTGGCCAACTCGAAGCAGGACATCTGGATAGTGGTCAAGGGCGGAATCGTCATTTGTGTCATATGGATATTATCAAAGCCAATGACGGAGAGGTCGTCAGGCACGCGCAGCCCGGCGCGGTAAGCCTCATGCAGCACTCCGATGGCCGTCACGTCGTTCGAGCACATGACCGCGGTGGGCAGATTGGCGTTGGCCAGCAGTTTCTCCGCCGCAGCCATGCCCCCTTCCATGGTGTGGTCGCCTTCGATAATATGAGTTGGATCGACCGTGATGCCGCACTCCTCAACCGAGCGCCGAAACGCCGTAAGGCGCGACTGCGCGGAATGCAACCGGAGCGGGCCGGTGACGAATGCTATATCCCGGTGCCCCAACGCGGCCAGATGCTGTACACCCTGACGGATTCCATGATGGTAGTCCACGTGCAGCAGACTGATGCCCGGCTGTTCCGGCCCAACATCCACAAAGACCAGGGGCACATGGCGGTCCGCCAATTGTTCCAGCAGCGGCTCTTCGATACCGAAGGTCATCACCGCCACGCCTTCAGCTTTGCGTTCAACCATGCGGCGAATGCAGCGCTTCATCCGTTCGGGATCGTAGTTGGTCGAGCCGATCAGGATTTCATATCCGTGCTCGACGGCTACGTCCTCAAATCCTTGAATCAATTCGGGGAAGAACGGGTTGGTAATCTCGGAGACGATGAGTCCGAGAAGCCGGCTGCGCCCAGAGACCAAGGAACGCGCCTGCGTATTCGGGAAATAATCAAGTTCTTTGATCACTTCGCGAACCCGTTTGGCCAGCTTGGGATTCACGGTAGGGATGTGATTGATCGTACGTGAGACCGTGGCAATGGAGACGTTGGCGAGCCGCGCCACGGTGTGAATATCCACGTGCGTTGATTCCCGGCTGGAGCGGCGTTTGTTCTTGGGGGCTGGATCTTTCATAATGGTATTGCGGAATTCGTTTACAGAATATCCTAATAAAGGGAAATGTTGACAGAAACCAGTAGCAGGATTTATGTTGGCACTCGCGCGTAAAGGTTTACCCAAATCCGCCCAAACGGCAAATCGTGTGGGCCGGCTGCTATGTCTGAGTCCGGTGGAGGCCAAGCATAGGCGTTCTGGAGGAGTTTCATGGAACTGCTGCGACTGCAAGCCGAGGTTCTTGAAGCCAATCTCGAAATCGTCCGCCGCGGGCTGGTGCTGTATACGTTTGGCAACGCCAGCGGCATCGACCGGGAAACCGGGCTGGTGGCGATCAAACCCAGCGGCGTTCCCTACGAACAGATGACCCCCGCGGATATGGTCATCTGTGATTTAAGCGGAAAAATCATTGAAGGCCGGCTGAAACCCTCTTCCGACCTCGACACTCACCTTGAGCTTTACCGGGCTTTTCCCGCGATTGGCGGCGTGGTTCATACTCACTCCGAATTCGCCACGGCATGGGCGCAGGCCGGCCGCGACATTCCCGCCTTCGGCACCACTCATGCCGACTACTTTTATGGCCCTGTGCCGTCTACTCAAGAGTTAAGCGATGAAGAGATTCAGGGCGACTACGTGCTGAACACGGGCAAGGCGATTGTGCGCCGCTTCAACGGGCTTGACCCGATGGCCGTGCCTGCCGCGCTGGTCGCTGGGCACGCGCCATTCTGCTGGGGCAAGACACCGATGGATGCCGCGCACAACGCCGTCATCCTGGAGTATGTGGCGCGCATGGCCTTTTCTACGTCGCTTCTATCTCCCGAGGGCAAGGGCGTTTCCCAGGCCCTGCTGAACCGGCATTACTTCCGCAAACATGGCGCGAGTGCAACCTATGGACAGTAAGGATTTACGTTTGAAAGGCCGGCGGGCTGGCCGCCGCAGACCATTCGCAAGGAAAGCGCCGCCCAACGGCGGCGTTCGAGGATCGAAACCGTGATTGTTAACTCCATAGGCTCCTTTGGGCTGCCAGCATCGCCGTCACTCCTGGCCTTCAGCGCAGCGCCTTTGGCGCATCTGCGGCCCCTCGACATCGCCGTGATCGCCATCTACTTCTGCATGGTGATCTGGATCGGCATTTACCTGAAGGGCAGGTCGAACACCAGCGAAGAGTTCTTCATGGCCGGGCGTGAGATGACTGCCTGGATTGCCGGTTTAAGCTTCGTTTCGGCCAACCTCGGCTCGTTGGAACTGATGGGCTGGGCTGGCTCGGCCTATCAGTATGGCATCCTGGCCACCCACTGGTACTGGATCGGCGCGATCCCGGCCATGCTCTTCCTCGGTCTGGTGATGATGCCCTTCTACTACGTCTCGAAGACGCACTCGGTCCCCGGCTATCTGGATCTGCGCTTCGGCGGGGCCAGCCGCAGCTTGGCCGCCATCTCCTTTGCAGCCGAGATGGTGCTGATGAGCGGCGTGAATATGTTTGCCATGGCTGTGGTGATGAAGGTCGTGCTGGGCTGGGATATTACCTTCAGCATCCTTGTCAGTTCGGTCGCGGTGGCGATCTATGTTGGCCTGGGCGGTCTGCGCTCTGCCATCTTCAACGAGGTTCTGCAGTTTGTGCTCATCTGGGGCGGCGCGATGCTGGTGCCGATTCTGGGCCTGATCCAGGCTGGCGGCCCGTCCGGCCTGAAAACCAGAATCATTGCCAACCTGCACTCCGATACCTATTTCCACCTGTGGCGTGATACCGGCCATTTCGCCTCGAATCCCATGGGCGTTCATTGGACGGGCATTGTGCTCGGCCTGGGCTTTGTGATCAGCTTCGGCTACTGGACCACCGACTTTCTGGTTGTGCAGCGCGTGCTGGCTGCGCACAATCTGCGTGCGGCGAGGATGGCTCCGATCATCGGGTCATTCTTCAAAATGGCGGTTCCGTTCATCGTCATTCTGCCCGGCCTGCTTGGCTTGGTGCTGTTGCAGAATCCCGATGGCAGCCGCAGGCTGTTGGTTGGCGAGGATGTGGTTAAATCCTGCTCTGTGAATCCCACTGGGGAGAATATCTCGGACCCAGGCGGCTGCGCCACGGCAATGGCAACCAAATCGACGCTCCCGGCGGCCTATCAGCAACGCGTTCTGAGCGCGGCTCCGGGCACTGAGTTGCACAGCTACAACGAAGCGCTGCCGTTGATGATGGTGCGCTATTGCGGGCCCGGCCTGCTGGGCTTGGGAATTACCGCGCTGATTGCCGGCTTCATGAGCGGCATGGCCGGCAACGTGAGCGCCTTCTCGACGGTGTGGACCTACGATATCTACAAGCCGCTGATCAAGAAAAGCGCGACCGACGCCCACTATGTGCTGGTGGGGCGGCTGTCGATTCTGATAGGCGTCGCGGTTTCCATTGGCGCGGCGTACCTGGTGATGCACGCGCACGGCATCATGGATTACGTACAGGCGCTCTTCAGCTTCTTTATCGCGCCTCTCCTGGGCGCCATTCTGATGGGCATGTTCTGGAAGCGGGCTACCGCGCCAGCCGGCTTCCTGGGCCTGCTAACCGGCATCGTCACCTCGGTCAGTTTGTTTGTGTGGGTCAAGTTCAATCCCGCTGCGCTGGCTTCGGTGGCGCTTTCGCCGGACGCTAAGCCGATGGCCGAGAACCTTTATCGCGCGCTGTGGGCATTCCTCATCACCGTCACTATTATCTTTCTGGTCAGTCTCTTCACCAAGCCCAAACCGGTCGCGGAGCTGAACGGTCTGGTCTATGGAGCCACCGTTCTGCCCAAAGAAGATGCGGTTCCGTTCTACAAGAACGTGTGGATCTGGGCGGCGCTGGCGGTGTGCATCTTCGCGGCGCTCAACATTCTGTTCTGGTAATGTGGGCCGAGCTTGTTCTGGGGCGAGAAAAATCTTGACCGGGGGAACGAGAAAAGAAAGGGTTGGAAACAATGCGTGGTTCCGGAATTCAAATCTGGTTCTTTATTGGAGTGTTGCTGGTCATTTATGGGGTGATGATTTTGGGCTATGGCGCCTATGAATGGCTGACTGGAAGCTATCCGCCCATGGTCGAGTTGACTAACCTGCATACGCCGGTCTGGTGGGGCGCCCTGCTGGCGACTCTGGGAGTGTTTTACGTCGTCAAGTTTCGTCCGGGCCGCGCCAGCAAGTAGGCGTGGCAGCAAGTTCCGGAGTTTGGTTGAAGAAGAGAGCGTCAGGCCGTCCTGGCGCAGACGCAGTTCAAAAACGATTCCCGTTGCTGGAGTTCCAGAAGCAGGACGGTATTTCCTGAGCCCGGCAAAGGCACGCGAGCCGTAAAGCGGCAATGATTGAAGGAGTAGGTGATATGGCAACACAACGAACAATGACGTTTGGCGTGATAGTAGGCAGCCGAGGCTTTTTCCCGGGTCATTTGGCCAAGAGCGGCCGCGAAGAGATTATCTCGGTTCTGAAGGCTGCCGGTGCGCGGGCGGTGGTGCTGAGTCCTGAAGAGTCCAAACATGGCGCGGTGGAAACCTACCCCGAGTCCGAGCGTTGCGCGGAACTCTTCAAGAAGCACGCAGAAGAGATTGACGGCATCATCATTACGTTGCCCAACTTCGGCGAAGAGCGTGGCATTGTGGACGCCATTCGCCTCTCCGGGCTCAAGGTTCCGGTGCTGGTGCAGGCCACGCCTGACCGCTCCGACGACATGACCATTGCGGATCGCCGCGACAGCTTCTGCGGCAAGATGAGTTGCTGTAATAACCTGATGCAGTACGGCATCCCCTATTCACTGACCACGCTGCACACTGAGGCTCTGAGTTCGCCGGAATTCAAGGCGGATCTGGAGTGGTTCTCCGCGGTCTGCCGTATCGTCAAGGGCCTCAAGAATCTGCGCATCGGTTCGATCGGCGCGCGTCCGGCGGCCTTTAATACGGTTCGCTACTCCGAGCGCATCCTTGAGACCGCGGGCATCTCCATTGAACCGGTTGACCTTTCGGAGATCTTGGGCCGCATCAACCGCATGAAGGACACCGACGACGCGGCGCAAGCCAAACTGACAGCCATCAAGAAGTACGTCAGCACTTCCGGCATTTCCGATGAGGCGCTGCTCAAGATGGCCAAGCTGGGAGCGGTCATCGACGGCTGGATGAAGCAGACCAACGTGACCATCAGCGCCGTGCAGTGCTGGAATGCGCTCGAGGAGTTTTTCGGCGTGGTGCCCTGCACCATCATGAGCATGATGAGCCACGATCTCATTCCCTCCGCCTGCGAGGTGGACGTGCCGGGAACATTGAGCATGTATATGCTGGCCCTGGCCAGCCAAACGCCCTCGGCACTGCTTGACTGGAACAACAATTACGGCAGCGACCCCAACAAGTGCGTCTGCTTCCATTGCTCCAACCTACCCAAGCATTTCTTCGCCGAGGCCCCGGTCATGGGTTATCAAGCGATCATCGCCGGCACGGTGGGCAAGGAGAATACCTTCGGTACTTGCGTGGGCCGCGTGAAGGCCGGCGCGATGAGTTTTGCGCGTTACTCCACCGATGACCGCCGCGGCGTCATTCGCGGCTACACCGGCGCGGGCCGATTCACCGACGATCCGCTGGAAACCTTTGGCGGCGCTGGCGTGGCCGAGATTCCGCAACTGCAGAAGCTGCTCAAGTACATTTGCCGCGAGGGCTTCGAGCACCACGTCGCCGCCAACTTCAGCGACGTCTCCCGGGCCATCCACGAGGCCGCCACACGCTATCTGGGATGGGAGTCTTACATCCACGGACAACAGGAAGAGTAGGGGTTCGATCGTGACGATTGTTGCAGGCGTGGATTTTGGAACTCTCAGCGTGCGCGTGTCCATTCTGGACAGCGAGCGTGGGCGTCTCGGCGCGGCGGTGGCGGAGTATCCGCTCCACCGTCTGCGCCAGGATCCGGATTTCGCGACGCAAGCGCACGCCGACCATATGCGCGCGTTGGCTGTCGCTACCCGGCAGGCGGTAAAAGAAGCGGGCATTCGCGGCGAACAGGTCGAGGCCATCGCCCTTGACACCACCGGCTCCAGCGTCGTGCCGGTGGACGCGCAGATGCAGCCGCTCGACGACTACTACCTGTGGTGCGATCATCGCGCCAAATCCGAGGCGCGCGAAATCACCGAACTGGCACATCGCGAGGGCCTGGATGCTATCGACTGGTGCGGCGGCGTGTATTCGCATGAGTGGGGATTCGCCAAGCTGCTGCACTGGCTGCGGCATAATCCCGGCAAGCGTGACCAATTCGCCTCGGCCTTCGAGCACTGCGACATGGTGGCGGCCACTTTGTGCGGCGTGACCGATCCCAAGCTCGTCAAGCGCAGCGTCTGTGCCATGGGCCACAAATGGATGTGGAATCCCAAGTGGGATGGCCTGCCGCCGCAGTCGTTTCTCTCCAAACTCGATCCGCTCTTTGACGGCATTCGAGAAAAGCTGGCGGGCGACTATCTCACCTCGGATCACCTCGCCGGACATCTGACCCCGCAGTGGGCTGAAAAGCTCGGGTTGCGGGCCGGCATCCCCATCCCCGTCGGCGCATTCGACGCGCATTGGGATGCGATTGGCGCAGGCTGCCGTGAAGGCGACGTAGTCAACGTCGTCGGCACTTCCACCTGCATCATCGCCATGAGTCCGAAGACGCAGTTGATCCCCGGCGTCTGCGGCGTGGTGCCGGGCAGCGTGCATCCACAGTTCACCGGCATTGAGGCGGGTCTTTCGGCTACGGGAGACATCTTCGAGGCCATCGCGCGCCGCGCTGGGGTGAAGGTTACCAAGCTGTCCGATGGCTTGGAAGCCTATCGTCCTGGACAAACCGGCCTGCTGCGGCTGAGCTGGGACAACGGCGACCGCACCGTGCTGGTTAACTCGGAACTGGGTGGCGTGACGCTGGGCTGGAATCTGTTGCATACCGCGCAAGACGAGCTTTTTGCGGCCATTGAGGGCACGGCCTTTCACACCCGCATCATCCTCGAACGTATGGCCGAATATGGCGTACCGGTGGAGCGCGTCATCAACGCCGGCGGCATCCCGCAGCATAACGCCGTGCTCAACCAGGTCTACGCCGATGTGCTGAGTAAGCCGGTACTGGTTCCGGATGGGGTGCCCACAAGTCTTGGATCGGCCATCTTTGCCCTGCTCGCCGCGGGAGCTTTCCCGACCATCGAAGCCGCGCAGGAGAAGCTCTGCCTGAAGTACACGGTATTTTTACCTCGGCCGGAGGCGACAGCGATTTACGAAAAGATATACGCTTTATATCGCAAGGTTTATTTTGCGCTGGGCACGCGCACGGCAGAAGCTGTGCCGTTGGGTGAGATCCTGCCCGAGCTGCGCGGCATCGCCCGGAAGGTCGCAGACAATGCATAGCGAACGATCGTACCTGCTGGATTCGTAAGATTCACTGTTATCGAGGAGTCACCATGCACATCCGAGCGTTTCATGTCATTCCACTAACCCTCACAACCATTCTGGTGCTTACTATGTCCTCTATTGCGCAATCAGCCACTCCGTCGGCCACCCCCAACAACAAATCGCCGCTCATCGGCGGCCAGCCCGTCGTTACCTTGACCCGCGCCAAGACTGGCGACGGCAGCAAGCCGGAGTTTCTCTCCGCGGTTGTGCTTCCTGGCCGCGGCATGAACCTCTTCCAGATCACCGCCTATCTGCCCGGCAAAGGAGAGATACAGGTCCTTCATTCTCCGTCGCTCGAAGAGGCCGCAAAGATTCTCGGAGGCCCCGACGACCCTTACGGCACCAAGAGTTTCTCCATCGGCGGCGCGTTTCTGGTTCCTTTTGCCAATCGCATCATCGGGCCGCTTTCCAACGGCGACAAGACGGTGTCTTTTGAATGGCAAGGAAAGCCGCTCTCGCTCGACGCCAACTGGAGTGGCAAGAAGCCAGAGGCCGTGCGGCACGCGATTCACGGCCTGATTTTGGCCGCCAAGACGGATGACCTGAAAGAGACGGCAAAAGACGGCGTCAAGACGGTCAGCGGCGTCATTCACGACAGCAACTTTAGCGGCCGCTGGTTCTCCAAAACCGACGCCACCATCTCCGTGTCGATCAGCCGCGATGCAATCATCGCCACGGTCGAGGCCAAGAATGTGGGCGACAAGCCGGAGCCGGTGGGCATCGCCTGGCATCCGTATTTCAATTTGCCCAGCGGCGACCGCTCGCAGGCGCGTCTGCACGTGGCCGGCGACCAGCGCGCCGAAGTCAACAACTATGACGATGTTTTTCCCACCGGCAAGTTGTTGCCTTCCCAGGGCACTCCGTATGACTTCACCGCCAAGGAAGGCGTCCCGCTCAAGGATCTCTTCCTGGACGACAACTGGACGAATCTGAAGAAGGATGCCGACGGACATTCCTACTCGGAGATCATCGATTCCGCCGCGAAGTATGGCATTCGCATCGTGGCGCTCAGCCGCCACGTCAATACCGTGCAAGTCTACTCTCCGCTCGATCAGAAGTTCGTTGCGCTTGAGCCTCAGTTCAACTTCAACGATCCCTTCGGAAAAGAGTGGGGCAATCGCGATACGGGAATGGTTACGCTTCAGCCCGGCCAGTCCGTCACCTGGAAAGTCAAGCTGGAGCTGTTTATCCCCTAAGAATCTCCGTGCGCCGCGCGGGTTTCGCAATAACCGAATCGGGCATGGCGGTTGCGGTTCTCCTTTTGCCTCATAGGAAAACCGCAACTGCCGAGCATTTTTTCTTTCCACCCCAGCGACAGGTCTTCGTCTCTGGGGTGGAAGGAAATGCTGCATTGCCCAGGGTGCCGCTTCAGCCCGTGCCCTGAACCGCGGGCGTCACTTGCATAAAGAATCCTACATTATTGCCTGGCTGCTTCAATCGAGGCCAGAAAAACCGTTCATCTCGGAATATTATGCTTCGTGAAATACTGCCCCCAGCTCTTTGATCTAGATCCAGCATTGATAATACAGATGTACTTGGGCATCTTCGCCTGGCGTGCGGATGAAGCTTGATAGAGGTGTCATGAAAAAGATCGCCCTGATCACTGACATACGAAATTCCCAGCTGGGCGATGTCCTGAGCGGCGATTTACGAGAAGTGCTCAGCGGGCACGCGGAGATCCGCAACTACTTTTTCGAGAGCCTGAAGTCCGATGAGGCCATCGAGGCCGATGTGGTCCTCGTGACCATCCGAAGCAGGGCTCTGTAGATCCAGAACCATGTGGCCGAGGCCAGGCGGATTCTCGTGGTGCAGCGAACGATCCGGGAGAGCGACGCCTACCGTATCTTCTCCATTCCTCCCGGCACTCCGGTGTTGGTGGTCAACAACCTTCCCGAGACCACCATGGAGACGGTGGCCCTCATGCAGCAGATCGAGTTCGACCACTTGCATTTCATTCCCTATGAGGAGGGCATGGACTGCTCAAACATCCACATTGCCATCACGCCTGGGGAGCGGAACCTGGTTCCCGCCTCCATTACTACCATCATTGACATCGGGCATCGCTGCATCGACATTTCCACCTTCATTGAGATCATTAGCCGGCTGCGCATCGTGGATCACTCCATCGACCAACGGCTGCTGCGCTACTCCCAAAGCAACGTGAATCTGGATACAGGGGTTAACCACCAGTACAAGGAGCTCTTCAAGCGCAACATCGAACTGGATACGGTCATCAATCTGGCCCATGAAGGCATTCTGCTGCTCGACAACCATCAAAAGGTCTCTCTTTACAATCATGCTTTGGCGGAGATGCTGAATCTAGGGGAGGGCATCGCCGGCTGTGGCCTCGAGGTTTTCGAGCCCGAGATCCGGGAGATCCTGACTCAGGACCAGAACCAGGAGTGGATCGTCGAAACCAAGGGACATTCCATTGTTGTCAATCGCCAGGACATCCATTACTTCGGCGAGCGCAGCGGCAGCTACTTCAATTTCCAGGAAGTGACTTACATCCGGCAACTGGAACAGAACCTGAGCCGCAAGCTCAGGGAACGCGGTTTGACCACCTGCTACTCTTTTTCGGACGTGCTCTTCCAGTCTCCCAAAATGGGGGCGTGCCTTGAATTGGCGCGGCGCATCGCTGGATCGGACTTTACGGTGCTGATCATGGGCGAAAGCGGCACGGGCAAGGAACTGCTGGCCCAGTCCATTCACAATGCCTCGGCCCGTTCGAAGCAGCCTTTTGTAGCTGTGAACTGCGCGGCTGTGCCCGAGAACCTCCTCGAAAGCGAGCTCTTCGGGTACGTCGGAGGCTCCTTCACGGGCGCGCTCCGAGAGGGCAAGGCGGGCCTCTTTGAACAGGCCAACAATGGCACTGTTTTCCTGGATGAGATTGGCGATATGCCCCCCATGCTCCAGGGCAAGCTGCTGCGGGTTCTCCAGGAGCGGCAATTCATGCGGGTGGGATCCACCAAGCTGACCCAAGTGAATATCCGGGTCATTGCGGCCACGAATCGCAACCTGCGGGAGCGTATACAGGCCGGGCAGTTCAGGGAAGACCTCTACTATCGCCTCAACGCATTGTCCCTGATCGTTCCTCCGCTGAGGGATCGCCCAGAGGACATCTTTCTCCTGCTGGAGCATTTTCTGGACGAGCAGAACCAGGCCCATCTGAAATTTTCCCCCGAGGCCAGGAGCCTCCTCCTGCGATATGGCTGGCCCGGTAACATCCGGGAACTGGGGAACGTGGCCAACCACATTACCTTGATGGCGGTCGATCCCGTGACAATCTCAGCCTTGCCCTCCTACCTGGTAGGCCGGACACAGACCTTCGAGGCGGAGGAAAAGATTCTTCAGACGAGATGCGGCCTGGAGCGGGCTCTCGATGTGCTGGCCGTCCTCGACCAGTATGCAGACCAGGGTCGCAAGGCTGGACGCAATAGCATCAAGGATGCTCTCAAGAATCAGGAACGCCCTCTGAGCGAAGCCGAAGTGAGGAGCGTCCTCCAGGTACTTGGCGAACTGGGGTTCGTCCGATCCTCCGCAGGCCGGCAGGGCACAGAGCTTTCCGCGCAAGGGCACCAATTCTTCAACTGGCTATATAATACGTTGTTTACATAACCTATTTATGGGAACCAAAGCCGCCTCTAGCGGTATTCTCCCGCCCCGAATCTCCGGGAATGCTGGAAATCCAGCGCCCAACAAACTTTTTCGCTCCCAGATCGATTTGGCACGCCGGTTACACTTATAAGCTTGTCTCCAGGCAGGTCGGCGAAGCCAGCCAGTTCCTGAATGCCGCTGTCCGGAGGCCGTTTCCAAGCCCTTCAAGCGCGGATTGACCTCCTCGCAAAAGGGGCGTGATCGTAAAAATCCAGGAGAGTTTATGCCACAGAACATTGTCGAGAAGATATTGAAGGGCCACCTGCGAGCGGGTGAGTATCAAGCCGGCGCGGA
>Ga0255355_1000737_pt1 | contig 17785 bp, 15 predicted proteins | sample HBST75metaG_FD_189943 | JGI IMG/M metagenome (GOLD analysis project Ga0255355, IMG submission 189943) | Peat soil microbial communities from Stordalen Mire, Sweden - H.B.S.T75 | ecosystem: Environmental > Terrestrial > Soil > Wetlands > Peat | place: Sweden: Norrbotten County, Stordalen Mire...
CCCAATCTGGACCATGTGAAGAAGCTGGAGCTCGATAAGCTATACAGCGAGCAGCACTTCACCCAGCCGCCTCCGCGCTATAACGAAGCATCCCTGGTCAAGGTTCTTGAGGAGCGGGGCATCGGCCGACCTTCGACCTATGCGTCGATCATCAACACCATCCAGGACCGCGAATATGTGACCAAGATTGCCGGCCGTTTTTATCCGACCGAGATCGGCATGGTGGTCTGCGACCTCCTGGTCAAGAATTTCCCGTACATCTTCGATGTGGCGTACACGGCCAAACTCGAAGAGGAACTGGACGAGATTGAAGAAGGCAATGAGAAGTGGACCGATCTTCTTAACGGCTTCTACGGCCACTTCGAGGACGAGCTGAAGGACGCCGACGCAAAGATGGAAGACATCAAGCGCATGGAGAAGCCGACGAACGAAAAATGCGACTTGTGCGGCTCTCCGCTGGTGTTGAAGTGGGGCAAGTTCGGCAGCTTCTTTGCTTGTTCGGCCTATGACAAGAAGGACAAGTCGAGCTGTACCTTCACCAAGGAGAACACGGCGGACAAGCCGGAGATGAACACTCCGGAGGCGCAGGAGGCGGGCGAGGCGGAGGAGTATTGCGATAACTGCGGCCGGGTGATGGTGCTCCGGCGCGGACCGTTTGGGATGTTCATGTCGTGCCCGGGATTCAACGAGGACCCGCCCTGCAAGACCTTCCGCAAGCTGACCCAGAAGCAGCAGCAGAAGCAATCCACGCCCAAGCCTACCGGCGAGGACTGCCCGCAATGCGGCAAGCCACTGGTGCTGCGCCAGGGCGCGTATGGGGAGTTTGTTTCCTGCTCGGGGTATCCCAAGTGCAAGTACGTGAAGCAGAACCTGATTGAGGGGATGAAATGCCCGAAGTGCGGGCAGGGCGATCTGGCCGAGCGCAAGGCGCGCAGGGGCAACATCTTCTGGGGTTGCACCAACTATCCAAAATGCGACTTCACGTCGAATTACAAGCCGGTGGCCCAGAAGTGCCCGGAGTGCGGCAGTCCGTATCTGGTGGAAAAGACGCGGGAGTCGGGGATCTTTCTGGAATGCCCGAACAAGAAGAAGAGTGCCGAGGAAAAACCCGCGCCCAAGAAGCGCGGCAAGAAGGCGGTCGAGCCTGCCGAGAGCGCTGTGACGTGCAGCTATTCGAAACGGATCGGAGACGCACCTACGGCGCCGACGGCCGCAACGCATGGGCCGGTGATTGAAGAGCAGCCAGAGAAGAGCGGCAAGAAGGCCGTGCAGCCGGCTTAAGGTAGATTCAGGCGAGCGATCCGGCGTGAAGCGACGGGATCGGCTATTGATCCGGCCCAGAAGAAATTCATTGGCTTCCCGCCTTTGCGCCAGGAAAAAGGCGCAAAGACGGGGCACGGTGTATCTATACTTCGGGGCCGGATCAGTAAGACGAGCAGGGCGGCTTTTTCTTGATAGAGACCGCCCTGAACCTCTCTTCAAAAGCGCGTTTGCCTTGGGGCTTTTTTGTCGCACAATAAAAAAATTAAAAAAACCTGAATTTATTTTTACACCCTGCCGATAGGTAGCCTGGATGTGTATCCGGCATCTCCGGAAGGGGCCATTTTGTCAGTTTCTGCGATTTCCTCTGCTTCACTCTTGGATAGTGCGCTCGCAGCCGCTTTGACTGCGACAACGAGTACAAGCTCAAGCAGCTCGGTTACATCGACCACTGCGAGCACGGCGTCCAGTGTTGCCAGCACCACCGACAACGCACTGAGCACCCTCACGCAGGATATGGTCGTGCTCCTGAAGGCGCTGGCCTCTGGGGATACGACCTCCGCCAAGACCGATCTGACCAAGCTCAAGACCGATCTGGCGGCTGAGGAAGCTACGCTGGCGGAGCAGTCCTCCACGACTTCTTCCGACAACCTCACCAAAGACGTGACTTCGCTTCTCAAGGACCTCACTTCTGGAGATGCCACGGCGGCCAAGGCGGACGCAACTACCGTTCAGGCTGATTTGAAGGCTGAGGATGGTTCGGACTCTTCCAGCAGCAAGGCCACCAGCCCGCTCGAGACCTTGATCGACCAGATTTCAACGTCGCTCAGTTCCGGAAGCACCCAGGGAGCCTTGCAGGCGCTGGCAAGCTACCTGGTGCTGAATGGACAGGGAACGGGAAGCCTGGTCAATACAACAGCCTAATAATGCACGGGCAGAGCTCATGCGGGTGTAGTTGAAAAACCTTTTTAGCGCCAGCTCCATCAGCGGTTGCGCCGCTGGAAGCAGTTTCCAACGGCTTCCAGCGGAATCCGTTACCATGAGGCAGCGGAGAACTCACAATGGAACGTATGCTTGCAACCCCAGCCGATGCTGAAATCATTCTCAAGCTCTATCAACTGCGTACCGAAGCGGTGATGCGCCAGGCACGAGCGTGGGTGACCGGAGAGTTCTGGCCGGCTACCGCCGAGGAATTCTTTGCTGTGGCAGAGAACCCGGCCGACCCGCACAACGCCTGGCTGCGGCAGGTGCTCACCTATTGGGAGATGGCCGCGGCCATGGTGGTGCACGGGGCGGTTTCAGAAGAGCTGTTTGTCGATTGCAACGGCGAGGGCTTTTTCTTGCTGGCCAAGTTTGCGCCCATCCTGGATGCAATCCGGGAGAAGAATCCAGGATTTCTGGTGAAGACCTCCGAACTGGTGAACAGGTTTTCAGCCGCTACCTTGCGTTACGAGGCGGTGCTGAAGAATGTGGAAGCACGGCGCAAGAGCCTGCCTTCCCGGCCAGAGACGCACGGTTAGGACTTTTATCCTCCGCTGCCCCGAAGCTGAAAGTCCTCGTCGAATTCGAGCCGCAAGGGCATGATGATGGCGCAACCCGACGTGTGTAGACCAGGCGAGAAGCGCCTCAATCCTTTCCCGTCTTCAATCGGACTCGCAATGTATTCAATTTTCTGCTAATGTCGTATCCGTTACTTGAGCCGGAACCATCTTGGCTGGCCAAGAACAGAAGCGGAGTTCAGCGAAACCGACGATGGCACGAGCAATCTGGAACGGCAAAGTTATTGCCGAAAGCGACAAGACAGTCACGGTGGAGGGAAACGTCTATTTCCCCGAATCCAGCCTCAAGCGTGAGTATTTTCTCCCCAGCAGTACCACCTCGCTCGATCCAATCAGGGGCCAGGCGCGTTATATGAGTCTGCTGATCAATGGGCAGGATAACCCGGACGCGGCCTGGTACTATCCCGACCCCAGCCCGGTGGCGCGCAAGGTCAAGGGATATGTGGCCTTCTGGCGTGGCGTGGAAGTGGAGAAGTAGCCAAGGCTGTCTGCTCAGGCCTGCAAGGGTTAGCAAGCAGATGGATGCTAATCGAGCCTGCGGCGCCTGGATCGCACAATTTTCCAGCCCGGCAATGTCCATTTGATTGCGCTGGAGCGGTCAGCGGTCTGCCGGGTTGGTGTGTGCGGTGTGATACATTTTCCCCATGGGGCTCAGGGGCGTCGCGACATTCTCAGTGCTGTTGGCCATTGCTCAGGTGGCCGGGGCGGTTCCCGCCAAGCCAACTACTTCTTCCAGCGCAAACCGGCCGGCAACCACCCATTCGACGGCGCAGGCATCATCCCACACGACGAAATCGGCGTCGTCCCCTGCGGCTGCCCGGAGCACTGCTCATCCGGCGGCCAAGATCGCCGACCCGCAGGATGCCACAGCTCACGGGGCCGAAGGCGAAGACAGCAGCCCTGCCAGCCAGCCGCCGCGCGTTACTATTGTCGATCCGCCTGTCACGCCCTTGCCATGGACCCTGCACGACAGGATTCTGTGGGGCGCCTATTTGGTGCTCGCCATTGTGGGCTATATCGGCGTTATGCTGGCCATCTCTCTGCTGAGAAAGATTGACCGTCAAACCGGATACGCGGAGATGGCAGCCGACGCCGCCGCGGCCAGCGCTCAGGCCGCATTGTTGAATGCTCAGGCTGTCATCCACGCTGAGAGGCCCTGGATACTGATAACTGTCGAGCCATCCCGGAGCAGTGAGAATAGTTTTACGATTGTAGCCACGAACCGTGGCCGCACTCCCGGCACAATGATCGCAACTGAGGAAGCAACGTCGATTGTTATTGACGAAAAGAACCTTCCCAGCACTCCCGAGTATAAAAATGAAAAACCCGCTCCTGCGGTGGCGCCAATTATCCTGCTGCCGGGCGAATTTATGACCCTCAAGCAATTCTGCCGCGATGATGTAAAGGGACTTTGCGACTCGGAAGAAAGATTCAAGCGCATTGAAACCTGGGAAGAAAAGGTCTTTCTCTATGGAAAGGTAATCTATAGGGATTTGATCGCGCCTCCCGATGATCAGGTCCACGAAACAAACTGGTGCTGCTGGTATATTCACGGACGGCAGAACAGCGGTATGGTCATCGCCGGACCGCTCGAGTACCATTTGCATACTTAAACAAGTTGCTTGGAAATACCTACCCTCAGGGGCTAATGCCCGCGTTGATTTTGAGGGTTTTACGTACAGGCTAAAGCTTGTACCCTTCAAAATATCGACTTATTCCCAGCTTCCTTAAAACACAGCGACACGGGCAGGGAAGCGCAGACCCTCGGAAAACTCCAGGCACAAGCTCAGAACGATTCTTCCCTTGCTGTCCACCGGGCAGCTTGCCTAGGAGTGGCTAAAACTCCACTCTTCCTGCTCCAGCCTTCCGGTATGGCGCTCAGGCAGTCTGGACGTCCTTGAGGCTCTGTTGATCCGCGGCTTGATCTGGCTCGGCAAGCCGGATCAAGCGATGCAAATAAGCCCGGGAGATGCACAGGCTGCGTGCAGCCAGCGTCTTGTTGCCGTTGTTCTCGCGAACGGCCGTTACAGCCAGTTTGATCTTGTAGTCGCGAATCTGCCGTTCAAAGGAGCCTGCTGGATGGTAATCGCTGATGTCGACGATGTCATCGATGTCACCATCCGTGATGTCACCGTCGGTTTCATCGATGCTCACGCTCAAGTCTTCAGCGCGGACCGTTCTTCCGGGGGCCAGAACGATGGCCCTCTGCATTACATTTTCCAGTTCGCGTACATTGCCGGGCCACCGGTGACTCTGGAGCAGAGCCACTGCGTCGGGCTCGATGTCGTCCATCGGCTTCTGAAACAGTTGCCCATAGTGCAGCAGAAAATGCTTGGCAATCAGGGGAATGTCATCCGGATGATCCTGCAGCGCCGGCGATTCAATTCGCATGACGTTGATGCGGTAGAAAAGATCCTGGCGGAATTTTCCTTCGGCCACCAATTTGGCCAAGTCTTGATGAGTCGCAAAGATCAGCCGAGCCCGCAAAGGGATGAGCCTGGTGCTGCCCAGACGGCAGAATTCCATCTGCTGCAGGACGCGCAGCAACTTGACTTGCGTGAAGAGGCTCAGGTCGCCGATTTCGTCCAGGAAGAGCGTACCGTCGGCCGCCTGCTCGAAGTAGCCTTCGCGTGCGCCAACCGTGCCGGTGTAGGCGCCCTTTTCATGACCGAACAATTCGGCCTCAATCAGAGTCTCAGGAATTGCGCCACAGGAAACAGCCACAAACGGGCGATTCGAGCGGGAGCCAAGATCGTGGATGGCGCGTGCAATCAGCTCCTTGCCGGTTCCGCTTTCGCCGGTTACGAGCACCGATGCATTGAGGCTGGTGACACGATGAATGAGCTGATAGACCCGCTGCATCTGCGGACTCGCTCCGATCAGCTGGTCGCAACTGTCGGGCACTTCCAACTGCTGCTGCACATTTTTCAGTTGCTGGCGAAGCGTGGAGTTCTCATATGCTCGGCTGAGCATGGTCTTCAGATCTCGAATCGAGGGCGGCCTGCGGCAGTAGCCGAAGGCACCGGTCCGAACGAGTTCAAACGCAGTCGAGCGCAGGCTATCATCTGCCATGATGACGGCGGGAACCTTGGTCGCAATCAGACGCTGGGTGCAGCCAATTCGCTCCTGAAGCGAATCATGATTCGAATGCAGATCCAGAATCATGACATCGCAATCTCCAGCAGCGCGGAGCAGGTTCATCCCATCCTCATCCGATTGCAGGAGTACTTCGAATTCCTTCCCAAGCGCTGAGGAAAGCAACGTGTGGAGCGTACGGTCTTCTGAATAAAACCCGATTTTGATCATTGCGGGACTCGTTCCCTCACAGAACGTTGCCAAACCGCCTTGGGGCGAAGCGGAAAAGTTGCGATCATCATCCTGGAACAGAGATTGAAATGTCAATCATGACCTTGTGCCGGAATAAGTGCCCCATCCGACAAAAAGCTTTCAATGGTTCAATTGTCAATTCTCGACTGTAACGGACATATTAAATAGAGGGTGTTTTGATGTCGAGGTTACTTATGTAACGTTCCCGGGATAGGGGAACCATACTTGTTAACCTGACAAGGGAGGCCACCCCGGATTTTCCGGGGTGTTTGCCGTCAAAGTGTGCGGGGACATTTGAGCGGAGATCAAGGGCTCCCACGTGCCCCTCCGCTCAAATCGCTGCAAATAGGATGTTCTTTATTTCTCTACATTTACGCAGGAATGCAACGATACAGAAAATGACAAGAAGCATAGAAATAGCCAATCGCTCATTTTTGGAAAGGCTGTAAATGGAAATTGATCCTCTCAAGTTGACGCGACCGTCAGGAAGCGAGAGCCCCCACTGTAATAAACTCCATACTATTTCTTAAAATGAGATCGTTTTGCCGATTCGCATCATGTCCCGTTTGGATATGGATGCGCTCTCAGGCAACAGTTTTCCAAACAGCAGACCTTGATCTCCCGTTGGAAAAATCAGGTATCATCTGGATAAGTATAAGAATTATCAAGGACTTTAGCGCAGATATCTCTGTATGCGGCGCCGGTGCTCTCTACGGGAGCCGATTTTGAAGAGTGTATACATGTCACTTCACTCTAGACCAGCGACCTGTAAACGAGCGTATACAGATGTGCAGACAATATCACGACAACTCTATCGAAGAACAAGACGGTTTTGGCTTTTTATGCTGATTGATTAAGCAATTGCTGGATTGGCTCGGTAATTGCAAGGAGAGAGATCTCCAGGAACGCTATCGGAGGGGGGGCAAGGGTATGCAGTATATGCACTGGTTTGCCTGGTGGCCGACGCTGATTGTGCTCGCGGTGGCGACGTTCACGGACCTGCGCAGCCGCCGTGTCCCGAATTGGCTGGTGCTTCCTTTCCTTTTGGCGGGGATTGTAGTCTCCCCCTGGCGTTACGACTGGAACGGACACGGCCAAGGCTTTGGTTGGCATGGCATCGGCCAGAGCCTTGCGGGATTCGCGCTTGCTGTCTTTATCTATGGTTTTCTTTTCTGGATGGGGGGCATGGGAGCCGGTGACGTGAAGCTATGCGCCGCGATCGGGGCCTGGATTGGGCCATCTCAACTGTTCCTCGCGCTGATCCTGACAGGATTGGCTGGTGGAATCATGGTTTTGTGCTGGGCTGTTTATGCCGGATTTTTCAAAGAAATGTTCACCGGCGCAGGCGATGTTCTTCTTGGCTGGAAACGGCGCGGAATGGTCCGCGATCCTGAGATGGTCCTCGCCAATCCTCTGAAGCGCAAGATGCCTTACGCTCCGGCCATTGCGATCGGAACGCTCATGTCATTCTTCGCTCATTGAGCAATCGGAGTAGAATCATGTCAAACTGGCAATCGACCTATCAATCTTCCGGTAACCAACAAGGAAAGTTGCACGCGTTGGGGGGTAGAAATCTCGTGAATTCAGAATCTTCTTCTTCCTATCTAGCGGATCAGTATCCGGATTCCCTTGGCGCCGACGTCCTGTCGATTGCGCTGATTGGCCCGGACGAAGATCGCCGCAAGGCGGCCGCCAGCGCTCTTACCGGATGCCAGGGCAACGAAATCCGGGAGTTTTCTTCTTATCCCGCTAGCCTCGACGATGTGCCGAAGCTGCTGGATCAGCATTATGACGTCATTATCATTGACTTGGACAGTCATCCCGAATACGCCCTGGAATTGGTGGAGAGCATCTGCGCCAATGACACCTCGACGGTGATGGTCTATTCAATGAAGACCGATCCGGAATTGCTGGTTCGTTGCATGCGCGCTGGCGCTCGTGAATTCCTGACTTTGCCTTTCGCTCAAAACACCATGGCAGAGGCTTTGATCCGGGCCTCTGCACGGCGTCCTGCAACGCGTCCCCCGAAGAAAACGGGAGGCAGGCTGCTGGCATTTCTCGGCGCCAAGGGCGGGGATGGCGTGACGACCCTGGCCTGCAATTTTGCGGTATCCCTGGCGCAGGAGTGCAACGAAAGCACTCTGCTGATTGATCTTGATCTTCCACTAGGAGACGCCGCGCTCAATCTCGGGATCACGGCCGAATACTCGACCATCAATGCGCTTCAGAATGCAAGCCGCCTGGATTCGAGCTTTCTCTCAAGGCTTATGGTCAAACATAGCTCGGGAGTTTCTGTGCTGGCTGCGCCCGGCAAGTTTCCGAAATTCGATGCTTCCGATGAAGATATTGACAAACTGATCGCGGTAGCGCGGCAGGACTTCGACAATGTAGTCGTCGACATGGGGTCCAGGCTCGATTTGGCGGGAACGAGCGTCTTCAAAGATGGCTCCACGGTCTACCTGGTCATTCAGGCCAGCATCGCCGGGCTGCGCAACTCGAACCGCTTGATCTCACAGTACTTCACCACTGGGGTCCCGAAGCTGGAAATCGTACTAAACCGGTACGAGCATCGTACCTTGGGCGTTGCGGAAGACCAGATTACGAAGGCGCTTACCAAGCCGGCTAATTGGAAAATACCCAACGATTATGCTGCCGTGCGGCGTATGCAGACCACCGCCATTCCTCTGGCGCTTGAAGATTCGCCCATCTCCAGATTGATCCGGCAGATGGCGCGGAGCGCTTGCGGCCTTCCCGTTGTCGAGGGAAAGAAGACGGGCGGCTTTAGTCTCAAGAGTCTCAGCCGGAGTCTTGCGGCCAAGATTTCCGCCCCCGATGAGACCACTTCGCTCACGTCGCTGGGCTTGGATCCCAGCGAGGATAAAGCTGGCAGGGCGCGGGGCGCTGCTCGTCATGACACCATGGCGAAGATACCGGAGGCGCCCGTTTATCCTTCTCGGGGTGAAACCCGGTTTGTGGCAGAAACAGAGACGCCGTCCGTGCCAACGGAGACTGAAGATCGTAGCGATTATGAGGGCACAAAGCGGGCGCCAGTAGAGAGCGCGAGAGTTGCCAGCGAACCGGCCAAGCCGGAAACGCGCACTTATAAAGGCGCCACCTATGTAAAGAGTGCGGATGGCGAATGGCATCTGCAGACGAAGGCGCCGCGTGAAGTAAGTCCAAGTGAAGTAAGTCCTCGTGAAGTAGTTTTACGTGAAGTCAGCTCGCGTGAAGTTAGTCCGCGTGAAGTGGATCTCCATGAGGTAAGTCATCTCCATGAGGTAAGTCCCCGTGAGGTGGCTTCCAGCGAAAAGGAGGTGCCGGCGGTAGCATGGTCGACACCGGCTCCGATAGGCTATGGCACCGCGCTCGGCAGCAGGCAGCTCAGGGCACTGGCCTCGGTTCCTGGAAAATTCGTCTACACTCCTGCTGCAGGCGAGGTGCTCCCGGTGGGAACCCATACGCTTACGGTTGACTTCACGCCAGAGGACACCGCAGCCTACACTCCACTGCAGGCGACCGTGTTGCTTGTTGTCAGGACGGCCGCACCAGCCGTCTCGTGGCAGACGCCCGTATCTATTGTTTATGGCACGGAACTCAGCTCCGCTCAACTCAATGCCAGGGCCTCGGCTCCGGGTACCTTTGCCTATACTCCTGCCGCGGGCGCGGTACTCTCGGCAGGAGTTCAGACGCTTTCGGTCGTTTTCACTCCTGAAGACGCCGTGGGGTACAGCGAGACGCAGGCTGCCGTGTCGCTGGCTGTCAGCAAGGCTACGCCGGCGATTATGTGGCCGACGCCCGCTTCGATTGCTTATGGCACTTCACTTAGCGCTGATCAGTTGAATGCCAAGGCGTCGGTTCCCGGGGCGTTTGTCTATACTCCCGCGGAAGGCGAAGTGCTCACAGCAGGAGTTCAGGAGCTATCAGTTGCCTTTACTCCGACGGATACTACGAATTACACCGAGGCACAGGCCACGGTGGCGCTGAAAGTTACCAAGGGCACGCCGGCGATCACATGGCCGAAGCCTGCATCAATTGCCTATGGCACTCCACTCAGCGCAGACCAGTTGAATGCCACGGCATCGGTCCCGGGCAAATTTGTTTACATTCCCGCCGCAGGCGCGGTGCTCGGAGCAGGAACGCATACGCCTTTGGTGACCTTCACACCGACGGACACCACGAACTACAACGCAGTGCAGGCTGCAGTATCGCTTACAGTCGAGAAGGCAACGTCAGTTATTACGTGGCCGACGCCCGCTTCGATTGCCTATGGCACTGCGCTCAGCGCGGACCAGTTGAATGCCACGGCAAAGGTTCCGGGAAAATTTGTTTATGCTCCTGCGGCAGGCGAGGTGCTTGCGGCGGGAACGCATACGCTGTCGGTAAAGTTCACTCCAACGGATATTTCGGACTGCTGCGCAGTGCAGGCCAAGGTTGCGCTTACGGTGACCAAGGCAGAGCCAACGGCAATCATGTGGCCAACGCCTGCAGCCATTTCTCATGGAACCGCACTCAGCGCGGATCAGCTGAACGCCACGGCACAGGTTCCGGGAAAATTTGTCTATACTCCTGCCGCAGGCGAGGTGCTTGCAACAGGAACGCATACGCTTTCGGTTACTTTTACTCCGAAGGACATAAACTTCCCCGTGGCAGAGGTGACCGTGTCGCTGACGGTCACCAAGGCTACGCCGGCCGTTAGCTGGCCAGCACCTGCATCGATTGTCTATGGAACAGCTCTCAGCGCTGCACAGTTGAACGCCAAGGCGTCTGTGCCGGGCTCCTTCGCCTACGATCCGGCGGCTGGCGAAGTGCTTGCGGCGGGAGAGCATGAGCTCTCGGTGACTTTTACGCCTAAAAATACCGCGAATGAAGACACGGTGCGGGCCAGAGTTCCGCTTACGGTCACCAAGGCAACGCCAATCATCACTTGGCAGGCTCCTGCCGCGATTTCTTACGGCACGGTTCTCAGCGCTGCTCAGCTCAGGGCCACGGCGTTGGTTCCGGGAACTTTCGTTTATACTCCTGCCGCAGGCACAGTGCTTACAGCAGGAAAACAAACGCTTTCAGTAACCTTTATGCCAACGGACGCGGCGGATTACACGACTACGCAGACCACGGTGTCGCTTGAGGTGGAAGGGCTGGCTAATATCGCTTCGCTCATGCCGTCAACGGTTGATGCAGAGGAGGACCGTATGGAGATGGCAGACGCGAAGGAGGGTGCGTACCAAAGCAACAGTACCCCCAAACTGGAAAATGAACCTGAAACGCGCACTTACAAAGGTGCTACTTATGTGAAGGGAGCTGACGGGCAATGGTACCTCGAGAAGAAATAGATACGGAGCAACCTACAACGCTACCGGCAGATTTTGGCGAATGGGACAACGGAGAGCCTCCCGCGACACAACCTGCCGATTTCAAAGGATTCGATCGTCCGCCAGATTCGGACAAATCCCACAAGCCGCCGGTGAACCCTGCGTCAGCGCGGGTTGCCGTGCTGCCGTCCGTGCCGGATCGGTATCAGAGGCCCGATACGCGTACACCGGCAAAAGCCCATGTTGATGCGTATCGGTCGCCACGATCCGAAGTCGTAGAGGATTTGGAGGAAGAGAACGCGGGCGCGAGAAAGCCTAAGAAAATCGTGTTGTTTGCATCGGTTGGCGCGGCTGTGCTTCTGCTTGCTGTTCTCTCGCTGGGATATTTCAAGTTACAGTCCAAATCGGTAACACCGAATCAATCGGCTGTACCACAGCAGACGCAGACAATCATCAATGAGCAAAAGCCAACGCCTGCGATGTCTGTGGCGACGACAAATACAACTTCAACTGATACTAAGTCGGCTACCACACCCACTCCTACACCGACAAATCAGGCGACGCCACTTAGCGCGCAGGCGGAGGCGATGAATCATCAGCTGTCTGCACCGTCGAGAATTCCGAATGATCTTAAGATGCTTGCCGGAAAGGAAGCCTCACCCTCTTCGGGCTTTAGCGCGGCCGGCATGGAAGGCATGGGGAATTCCGGTGGAAACGTCTTTGGCGGACAAAGCGGACCCAAAGTGAAAGTTGAAGCACCCAAGAAGGTGAACATTTCGGCTGGTATTGCCGTTGGCCTGCTGACTAAGAAGACTACGCCAGTGTATCCGCCGATTGCCAGGAGCGCCCATGTTTCCGGCACGGTGGTCATTCAGGCCACGATTTCCAAGGCAGGATCTGTGGAAAACCTCCATGTTATTAACGGACCTGCGATGTTACGGCAGTCCGCCCAGGACGCAGTGAGGACCTGGCGCTTCAGGCCATATCTGCTCGACGGTGAGCCGGTGGAAGTGGAGACCACGGTGAATGTAACCTTTGCTCTGGCTCAGTAATGCGCCTTTTGGTTCCTTTCCCGAATCTTTGGGCAAGGGCAATGTTTGTCATGTGATTGAACCTTTTCTCCTGATGGAAGGTCGAATATGGAACTGCCGAATCTAGAAAAGTATAAAGCGGAAATTCACCGGACTCTGATCTCCAAGCTGGATCTGGAGAAACTGTCACGCGTCAATACCACCCAGGCGCGCCAAGCTGTGGCGGGCATTGTCAAGGAGATTATTGCCGAGCAGCGCGTGCCTCTCAACTTTGAAGAGCAGGAACAGATCCAGGCTGACCTGCTCGACGAAGTTTTTGGTCTTGGTCCACTCGAACCGCTGCTCAGGGATCCTAAAATTTCAGATATCCTGGTTAACAACAAAGATCATGTCTTCATTGAGAAAGGCGGGCTCCTGCAGAGGGTTGATACGACGTTTCGCGACGACCGACACCTGCTGCAGATCATTGACCGCATCGTGTCGCGCGTCGGCCGCAGGGTCGATGAGTCATCGCCAATGGTTGATGCTCGACTGCAAGACGGCTCTCGTGTCAATGCCATTATTCCGCCGCTGGCGCTCGACGGGCCTTCTTTGTCGATTCGTCGTTTCGGAACAGGTCCTTTGGCTGCCAATCAACTGGTTCAGTTGAAAAGCGTTTCCCCGGAAATGATGGAGGTGCTTTCCTCTGCGGTGAAAGCCCGCATCAGTATCCTGATCGCCGGTGGCACCGGCGCTGGCAAGACGACCTTTCTGAATATCCTTTCTCAGTACATTCCGCGAAACGAGCGTCTCGTTACAATCGAGGATGCAGCCGAACTCCGCTTGGCACAGGAAAATATTGTGCGTCTGGAAACCCGTCCGCCCAACATCGAAGGGAAGGGTGCGATTCGTCAGCGTCAACTGCTGGTCAATTGCCTTCGTATGCGCCCGGATCGGATTATCATGGGCGAAGTACGTGGAGAGGAAGCCTTCGATATGCTACAGGCCATGAATACCGGGCACGAGGGTTCGATGACTACAATTCACGCCAATACTCCACGCGATGCTATTTCCAGACTCGAGTCAATGGTCGCAATGAGCAATATGAATATGGCTGAAAAGTCAGTTCGCCAGCAGATAGCATCCGCCATTACTATTGTCGTTCAGGCCGCCCGTATGAGCGATGGAACACGTAAAGTCACCAGCATCTCCGAGATCACAGGTATGGAAGAGAACGTCATCAGCATGCAGGAGATCTTTAATTTCAGCAGAAAAGGGATTGGACCCGATGGTAAAGTCATCGGCGTATTTTCACCGACTCATATTCGCCCCCGATTCCTCGAACGGCTTCGCGTCGCTGGCATTGTCTTGCCGCCGGCTCTGTTCGAGCACGAAACACTGGTCAACTGAGCGAAGGAGGCAGCAGATATGGTATGGATCGTTGGTTTAATATTCCTGGGCGTGTTTGCTGTCGTCGCGCTGCTGGCCATGGCCGGCGGGTCGGGGGACTTTCAGAAGGCGAAACAGGTTCATGCCACTCTTGACTCGGCTCTCGCCACGGACAGTCCGGAAGAGCGCAGTCAGCTCGGTAGTCTTCGCAAGAATGAGCAGTTTAGCAGCATTCCTTGGATTAACAGCAAACTGTTGCACCTCCAATTGGCACCACGGCTGCAGGCTCTTCTCAGTCAGGCCGATCTTCATTGGAGTGCTGGAACACTGCTTTCCAGTTGCAGCGTCTGCTTTCTGTTCGGGGTTATTGCGGTTTACTGGCGGCTCGGCCTTTTCTTCCCGGCGATGGGGGCCGGGGTGCTGTTGGGCGCCGCACCTTTAGGCTGGGTGTTCCATAAACGCACCAAGCGTCTCAACAGGTTTCAAGAGGGATTGCCAGAAGCGTTGGATTTGATGGTTAGCGCCCTGCGCGCAGGACACAGCCTTATCGCCGCAATGGGCTCGGTTGCTCGTGAATGTGCCGATCCAGTCGGTTGTGAATTCAAAACCTGTTTTGAGGAACAGAACTTCGGCCTCGCCATGAAGATCGCTCTTGATAACTTGATTAACCGTGTTCCTCTTCAAGATGTCCGCATCTTCGCAACGGCGGTTATGATCCAGAGAGAGAGCGGGGGGAATCTAGCCGAAGTTCTCGACAAGACTTCTCATATTATCCGGGAGAGGTTTCGCCTTAAGCGGCAGGTCGGGGTTCACACAGCTCAGGGACGCATGACTGGGTGGGTGCTGATGTTCCTTCCGGTATTCCTTGGAGTCGCATTGTATTTTGTCAACCCTGAATTGATGGGTACTTTGTGGACAGATCCAACTGGCCGTAAAATGCTGTGGGCGGCTCTCGGCTTGCTCGTGATTGGTGGCTACATTATTCACAGCATCGTCAACATGGATGTCTAAAGGTGATCTATGGGATATGCAGTTGTTGCTTTTTGTGTAATGTTTTTGCTGATCGTGAGCGGTGGACTGCTTTTGTTCTATCGCGAAGCCATGTTTCAACGGATCTCCGAAGCGATCAACCCGCACCCCAAGCAGAAATCCCTATTGAGCGCTATTCAGCAGACAGGCATTTCGATTGGCGGTGTGGTTGAGCACTTCGACAGCGTTATACCAAAAAGCCAGACCGAGATCTCCGTCACCCTGCAGCATCTCCAGAGTGCTGGTTATCGCAGTGAGTCCGCGGTCAAAGTCTTTAATGGCTCCAAAGTAGCGATCCCGATTCTTCTCTGCTTCGTGTGTCTGGTCAGTGGACTCGGGGATCGAAGCCTGATCTTCTACCTTGTGGCCATAGGTCTGGGATTCCTTGGGCCTGATTACTGGCTGAAGATGCGAATAAACAAACGTCAGAAGGCGATCCGGCGCGGCCTGCCGGATGTGCTCGATTTGCTCGTCATTTGTATTGAGGCCGGGCTCAGCATGGATCAGGCGGTGGCACGCACCTCAGAGGAATTGAAAGGAGCCCAGCCGGAACTGTGCGATGAGTTGGGAATTGTGGTGCTGGAACAACGTGCCGGTCGGGCGCGTGCAGATGCCTGGAAACATCTGGCGGAACGCACGGGCGTTGATTCCGTGCGCAATCTCAGCTCCATGTTAATTCAGGCAGAACAGTTTGGAACCAGCATTGCCAAGACACTGCGCGTTCATAGCGACACACTGAGAACGCAGCGCGTGCAGGCAGTGGAGGAAGCAGCGGCAAAGACTACCATCAAGTTGATTTTTCCACTGGTGCTGTTTATCTTTCCATCGCTTTTCCTGGTTGCTTTGGGCCCTGCAATGCTTTCCATCATGCAGTCATTCAAGATGATGAGTCATTAGGAAGGAGGTCGAGCATGAATTCCACCACCATTATTCGGATTGTCGCCGGCGTGCTGGTTGTTGTTATTCTTGTTGTTTTGATTCAGCGCCGCCGTACGCGCACCAAGTAGATCAGGTTGCGCGTCTGTTTCGGGCGTCGTGAAACGGCACACGGCAGGTTGCTGGTCCGCAGGGGATTGGTAACTGTACACTTCGACGTCCATTTCCTTCCTGTTTCACTCACTTTCCACCCCCGCATGGGAGTGCATCAGCCATTCTTGACGTAAGAAAGAGGAGTTCTCATGGGTTCTACCACGATTATTCGGATTGTTGCCGGTGTGTTGGTCGTTGTCATTCTCGTTGTTTTGATTCAGCGCCGTCGCACGCGGACCAAATAGCACAGGTTCATCGAGTCGGCTAGTTCGCTGGCCGACTCGATTATTTCGCTGGCCAGGTATCGCCTTTTCAGCGATGAGTTTGTCTTCGTGTCCCCCCGGCAGAGGGAGCGGATGATCTGTGCCCATGTACTGCTCTCAGCAGGTACTGGACTGGTTGCCTTCTGTGTGCATAGTAAGCCGGGCTTGTCCCTGGCTCGATGATCGCAGAGAAAGGGTCTTACAATGTGCGTTTCTGACGACAAAGGTTGAAAGAGACAACGGGGATTCCGGAACATAACCCCATTGCCGGATCCTTGCTGGTGGCCGGAGGTTACATGGAATTACGACGACTTTGCGCATATAACCAGACTCGCGAATGCTTCCTCGGCTTGGAGGTCGCATGTGCAGACATGTCGTCTGCAAGCCTTAAGGAACTGCTGGGAACGCTGGCGCTCAAGTCTGGAGAGGGCCTCTGGATGGCGCCGTTCAGAGGAATCCCCGAGACGAATTTGCAAGACCCGCTGGATCTGATTTATCTGGACGAGGCTTGCAAAGTCATTGAGGTTGTCGAGTCATTTCCTACATTCCGCGTCACCCCTTCGAGTCCGCAAGCTGCGAGCGTTCTTGCTTTGCCAACTCACTCCATCTATTCGTCTCAGACCCAGCCAGGCGATCAGTTGGTGCTCTGCGCGGCGGAGGAGATGCAGCGGCGCCTGGAGCGGTTCTCGGGCACAAGCGGTGTTACCGGAACCGTGCAAGGCGCTGTTCTATTGAGGGGAAAGCCACTTTGGAGCGGCGGTCCCGGGGTGGTGGATTTGGGCGCGGATCGCCCTTACGACGGGAAGGAGAATCCCGAACTCGGACAGCCATACGAGATGGACCTTGTTGAACCGGGTGCGAAGGACGTCAAGCTCCCCAAAAGCTGGCTGGAACGCTGGTGGTCTCCAGATCCTAGAAAAGCACCGAATCGGAGAAGAGCTTCTCGCGATCCGTTACCAGGCTTGGCTGCGTATTACTGGACTGGGGCAGCACCGAAGGCGCACACGATAAAGGATATAAGCTCAACAGGGCTGTACGTGGTGACGGAGGAGCGTTGGTATCCGGGCACCTTGATCCTGATGACGATTCAACAGGATCAGGGCGGAGAAAGCCGAGTCGAACACTCGATTGCGGTGCATTCGAGGGCTGTCCGTTGGGGTAATGACGGCGTTGGCCTCCAGTTTATTCTGCAAGAGCCCCAGGTTGATCCCGGCGAATCCGAGGTGCAGGGGGCAGGCAAAAGGGAACTGGATCAATTTTTGGCGCGGCTGCGAAAGGGCAAAAGCTAGCGTCCTGTGGAACCGACAAAATTCCTGGTGAGCTCTTTAGGTCCTTGGTGTAAATTTATGTTGTCGAAGCAGGTTGTTGTGAACGACAATGCAAGTGAGTTTAGGTCATCATCACGACGATGCACAGGAGTGCTGGTCATCATGAAGAGAATGAGCGGTCCGCGTCGGCAAGTCATAGCTCAGTTACGTAATTTGGGGCGTGTCGATGTACCAAAGGCTGTGAGCGTCAATGCAAGATCTGTCCGTGGCCTGGCCTGCGCCCGTTTTTGCCAAGGCAACGATGGGCAAGCGCTGGTTGAGATGGCTTTTGTGCTGCCATTG
>Ga0255355_1000747_pt1 | contig 17553 bp, 12 predicted proteins | sample HBST75metaG_FD_189943 | JGI IMG/M metagenome (GOLD analysis project Ga0255355, IMG submission 189943) | Peat soil microbial communities from Stordalen Mire, Sweden - H.B.S.T75 | ecosystem: Environmental > Terrestrial > Soil > Wetlands > Peat | place: Sweden: Norrbotten County, Stordalen Mire...
CCTACGTGAACGTGGGCGCCACCTCATTTGGCCGCATTACCCACCTTCTGGTGAAGGAGGGGGATCATGTGACCAAAGGCCAGGTGATCGCCAACGTGGAAAGCGTGCAGCCACAGGCCAATGTGGAAGCCCAGATAGCCACCATCGCCGCGGCCAAGACCGATATTTCCTCCTACATTGCGGCGGAAAAGACATGCGAAGCCAACGTGGAGCACGCCCGGGCCGACCTGGAGCAGAAGCGTCTGGATTGGGAGCGCGCCCAGGGCCTTTACAAAGCCGGGATTCTGGCCAAGCAGGATTTCGACGCCAAAAAGGCGGCCTACGATACGGATGTAGCTTCCCTGGACCAAGCCAAGGCGGCGCTTAACCAGGCCAAGGCGCAGACCGATTCGGCGCGCGGGCATCTGCAAACCCAGGTGGCCACCCTGCGCGCCAGCCAGGATGCGCTGAACAAGACGGTTTCCGTGGCCCCCTTCGACGGCATTGTGACCAACCTCCCGGTGCGCGAAGGCGAGACGGTGGTGGTCGGCATTCAGAATGCGGAAGGCTCCACGCTGATGACCCTGGCGGATATGAGCGTCATCACCGCCGAGGTGAAGGTGGACGAAACCGACATCGTTAACATTCAGATCGGCCAAGCCGCCGAGGTCACCGTTGACGCCCTCCCCGGCAAGGTCTTCAAGGGCCACGTGACGCTGGCCGGCGATCAGGCTCTCTTGCGCTCCACTGGCGTGGCTACCTCGCAGTCCACCACCGGCACGGAAGAAGCCAAGGACTTCAAGGTCGTCGTGACGCTGGACAACCCCTCCAGCGAGTTGCGCCCCGGACTCAGCACCACCGCCAAGATCACCACGGCGCACAAATCCTACGTGCTCTCGCTCCCCATCCAGGCGCTGACCATGCACAACCCCGATGACGACAAACCCAAGGGGAGCGTGCAGGCGGCCTCATCCACATCGGCCACCCCCAAGAGCGCGCCGGTGCAGGGCGTTTATGTGGTAGACAACAAGAGCGGCAAGCTGCGCGCCAAATTCGTTCCGGTCACCACCGGCATCACCGGAGCCACCGACATCGAAGTCCTCAGCGGTTTGAAAGAAAAAGACGAAATCGTCATTGGCCCTTACAAGACGCTGCGCGCCCTCAAAAACAACGCGCTGGTCAAGCGGGACACCGCCAAGCCGGTTGTACCGTCGGGCGGAAGTTCTTAAAGCGTGTTTCATAAACCCGATATGTGTCAGGGCACGACTTTAGTCGTGCCGAAAATGGCCAGGAAACATAGGGTTTTAACCCCTGAGGAATTGCAGATGAAACAAGGTAGCTATTTATGAAACACGCTCTAACAAAAACCTGATGATTCCGCTTTTGCTTTTACGTGAAGGGTAAAGACTTCACAGGACGCGGAAAAGCTTGTTGTAAGCAAAGGAAGAGATTCGGATGGCTCTAAACGGCATCAGTGACGATGCGCAACATCTGGCTCCGCCAAGCAGCGACATCATCATTGTCGAGGATCTATGGCGCACCTACGATATGGGCTCGGAGCAGCAGGTGCAGGCGCTCAGCGGCGTCTCCCTGAGCATCAAGCGCAACGAATATGTGGCCATCATGGGCCCGTCTGGCTCCGGCAAGTCCACGCTGATGAACCTGATCGGCTGCCTGGATACGCCCTCCAAGGGCCACTACTGGCTCAACGGCCAGTTGGTCAGCGAACTGGACGACGACCAATTGGCGCGCATCCGCAACAAGGAGATCGGCTTCGTCTTCCAGACCTTCAACCTGCTGTCGCGGGCTACATCGTTGCACAACGTGGAACTGCCGCTGATCTATAACGGCACGCCTGCCGCCGAGCGCATCGAACGGGCCAAGGAAGCGCTCGCCGACGTGGGGCTGGAGTCGCGTATGTACCACAAGCCCAACGAACTCTCCGGCGGCCAGCGGCAGCGCGTGGCCATTGCCCGGGCGCTGGTCAACCGGCCCTCGATCATCCTGGCCGACGAGCCCACCGGCAACCTGGACTCCAAGACAGGCGATGAAATCATGGCGCTCTTCGATCATCTGCACGACCAAGGCAACACCGTCGTGCTGGTCACCCACGAGCCGGACATCGCCGAATACGCGCATCGCGTGGTGCATATTCGCGACGGCCAGATCTTCTCCGACGAGCCCTCCAAGCGCTTCCGATAGAGTGGCTGAAACCTGCCTGGATAAAACATAATTCCTGCAAGCACATGAGCCGGAAAGACGCCAGTCTTTCCGGCTCATGTTTTTTCCCCTTGCGCCGATGAAAACTTTGTCGGCCTTGGAAGTGTTACTCGGGCCGCGGAGGCGATGCACATTGAGAGCCATGCAAAGCGCCGCTCAGTACCAGCCTTATGTCTCCGGCCTGACCCTTGTGGAGGTGGAATCTGCCTCTGAAACACAGCCTGTAGGAATCAGCGCGGCATGGCGCAAGCTGCTGGTGCAGGCTGAAATGGCCGCGCCATATGTGCATTTGGCCACCATCGAAGGGGAACTCGGCAGCGGCAAGCAGACGCTGGCCCGCTATCTTTTCAGCCGTTCTCCACTGGCCAGCGGCAGCTTTCAGCGGTACGACGCCCGGGAATGGCTGGTAGCCGACGCCGATCCGGCCACGCTGACCGGCTTCCTCTATCTGGATCGCGTGGACCTGCTGGCGCCTCCGGGCCAGGGTCTGCTGCTGGGCGTGCTCAAGGCGCTCCAGGACCGTCCGCGGGGACGCTTCGTCCTGCTGGCCTCTTCCCAGACCTCGCTGCGCCAGATGGCGGCGCAGGGCCTGTTGTTGCCTGATCTGGCCTTCCGGCTCACCGCCGTCCGCCTGGCCATTCCCCCGCTGCGCCAGCGCCGCGAAGACATTGCCGTGCTGGCCCAGGCTCTGCTCGACCGCATTTGCGCGCGCTACCAGCAGCGCCCCGTGGTTCTGGCCCCCGGCACATTGGCGCGTCTTTTGCAGCACAACTGGCCGGGAAATGTGCGCGAGCTGGCTGCGGTGCTTGAAACCGCATTGCTTGAAGCCGCAAACGGAATCATCCGGCCTGAAGATCTGTCGCTGCCCTCCGGCCTGGAAGCTCCGCCCGACCTGCGCCCGGCAACGCGAACTGACAGCATGAATCTGGATGCGGTGATTCAACAGCACGTGCAATACGTCTTGGACATGAACCGGGGCAACAAGCTGCGCGCCGCCCGCCAGCTCGGCATCAGCCGCTCCACCCTCTACCGCATCCTGGGCAACGAGGCCATCCTGGCGCATTGAGGGCCGGCTCGCCCACACAAATGAAATGTCAGTTCGACGCCGGCGGCTTTTCATCCGCCGTAAATGTCGTCCACGGCCCCGCCTTCATGTCATGCAAAATCGGCTTCTGCCACGCGAACCGCGGATGCGCTGCCAGAAACGGCGCAGCCAGAAAGTCCTCGCCGCACGGATGCCCCGCTCTGCCAATGAAGCTCAGTTTCGCCGCCATATCCGAGTCCATCACCTTACCCGTCACCGCGCCCGCCGGATCGTAGGGCGGATCGTGCCACACTTTCTCTCCGACAGGCGACAGATCCTCATGCCCGCACAGACTGCGCCTGCCTCGATCAACTATTTTCTCATAGCTGTCGTAGTGATCTGATAGGTACGCCTCCGCCAGCGCCGTATCCAGCTTTCCGTAGTGCTCTTGCATAAACTGCTCGGCGCGAATTCGCCTTGCATTCATTGAGCTCTCCGGATCGTTCGGATTGAATCCCGGCGTATCATCGCGAATCACCAGCGGGTCCGCCGGAAAGTTCGCCGACACAAAATATCCATCCGTTTTCCTGGTCAGCGGCGTATGGCGCAAGCCCAGCTCCAGGTACGCGATCTCGCCCGTCTTGCGATCACCGATCAGCCAGGAATTGGCATAGCCGCCATTGTTGCCCTTGCGCATGATGGCCGCATATTCATCGATCGACGTCGCATACTGCATTGCCTTGCGCGACCGATTGAACTCCGGAATTCCATTCACATCGAAGCCTCGCGCCATGGGCAACGTCGTCTCGGTAATCATCAGCCCGCTCGCGTTCACGCCAAAGTCGTCCCCGCTGGTAATCCCGCCCGGCACTCCATCCATCAAAAAGTGCTGACCACTTGCCGGCACAATATCGAAGACCACCGTATCGCGTTCGCCCCCGGCGTAAGAGGACCAGTTGCTATGCGCGATCACAATCTTTCCATCCTTGGTCGCTGACCCGGTGGCAACAAAGGCGCTGCACCGGCCCGGCGGAACCGCAGCTGGCGGATTCGCCTTGCCGTGCTTCGCATTCAGCCACGGCAGATAGTAGTCGCTCAACTCATCATCGCCATTCAACGCGACAAGATCCCACAGATCCACCGTCGATCCCTGCGCCTTCAGGCCCTCGACAATCCCCTTCAACTCCGTCTGGTACTCCGCATCGAGATGCGGCCACAACACGTTCTTTCCCGCCTCGCGAAAAAAGCTCCACGGGCGCTTATCCACATTCGGCGCCGTAACTGTGTACAAATGCACGTTGTCTTCAATCTCACGCGCCAGCAGATAGCCATGCTGAAACCCAATCTGCTCCGGCGTTCCGGCCAAATGCACATAAGTCCATCCGCCGGCATTGAACTTGTAGCTGCCATCGAGGCGAGGGTCGGGCGCTGTTGACGGTGAAGCTGCAAAGGCGGCGAAAGACGTAGAAGCAAGAAGAAGGAGAGTGGCAAGACGCATCATATTTGCTCCAGGAGAGATCAGCTTCGAGGGTTGCGGGCGGTTTAAGTGGAATTTTCATTCCGGACTCCCAGCCCTCAAAGAATGTACTCAGAATTGTACAACTCACCGTCCTGGCCGGTTTCGTACCTCTCCCATCGGTGTCGGACGCCCAAATCTCGAATGGCTCCCCGGCAGCCCTGTGCGAAATTGACCAGCAGAATGCTTGCCTTGACGCATATTTTCCAAATTGACACCTATTCAGGTGAGTTTTGACCGAGGAGAAGAAATGCCCGACTTTGGCAATCCTTTCAGTGGACTGAAGCACGACCGCTTGCTGACCCATGGTGAGTTGGTGCGAGCGATCCGCTTCATGGTCGCCGCCGAGTATGAGGCGACGCAGATGTATGAGCAGTTGGCGGACTCGATCGACGAAGCCCTGGCTCAGAATGTTCTCCGCGACATTGCCGGCGAAGAGAAGGTTCATGCCGGCGAATTTCTGCGCCTGCTCAAGGAACTTCAGCCCGACGAGGAAAGCTTCTACCAGCAAGGCGCTCAGGAGGTCGAAGTAGAATTCCTGAACAAAACTGGCGCGGCCAGCGACGTCACATCCAAGGACTCAAACAGTCAAGGTTTGGGAATCGGAAATTTACGAGTGAAACCTGCTGAAAAAGGAGTTACCAAATGAATTTTCTTCGTAGGGAACTTGCACCGATCAGCCCGCAGGGATGGAGCGAAATCGATTACGTGGCCAAGAAAGCGCTGGCTGCCAATTTGTCGGCGCGCAAATTCGTCGATGTTGACGGGCCGCATGGCCTGGACCACGCTTGTGTGCCGCTTGGCCGTCTGGCCATGCCGAAAGGGCAGGATGAAGCAGCCGTCCGATACGGCATACACCAGGTTCTGCCGCTGATCGAGGTGCGCGTCGATTTCAGCTTGCCGATATGGGAGTTGGATAACATCGAGCGGGGCGCCAAGGATATAGATCTGGATGCGGTCGTCAAGGGCAGCCGGGAAATTGCCGCCTTCGAGGAGAAAGCCATTTACGAGGGCTTCGCGCCGGGCGCTATCGTTGGTCTTCAGCAGGCGGTGAAAAGTAAGAAAATCAAGATCTCGCTGGATATGGATGCGGTTGTCGATGCGGTTTTCAAGGCGCAGGAACAGATGCTGAAAAACGGTGTCTCGGGGGCGGCCAATTTGGTGGTTTCGCCGTCTTTGTGGGAGTTTCTAGCCCACTGCGTCCCAGGGGGCACGCTCCGTTCAACCATCGAAAGCGAGATCGGTGGCCGCGTCATCCGCGCCGAGTCGTTGAAGGACGCGCTGCTTGTCTCCAACCGCGGCGGCGATGTGGAATTGACTGTGGGGCAGGATTTCGCAATCGGCTACCATGGCCACACGACGACTGAGATCAGCCTGTATATCACTGAATCCTTTACTTTCCGCGTCATTGAGCCGGAGGCGGTCGTCGGGTTTACAGCGGTCTAGCGAGAGCGTACTGCGAATCCGGGAGCGACCGGGATCAGCTCCAAATCTCGATTTTTGAGACCTGGAACTGATCCCGGCCGCGCCCACTCCGGCTCCGCCGCCCACAGATTCACCGGGTGTGTGTTCTCGTGAAACAGTGGGGTGGAAGTCGTTTATTTTAAATAAGTTAGGGGAGGCTCCACGGCTTCACTGGTTTTATGCTTGCGTGTTTCCGTGAAGCAGGCTCTTGTAAGCCATTGATTCTGGATAGATTAGATATGCCTCCACAGTTTCACCGGGGAAAAATGCAATTTTTTTCTTAGCGTTTCCTGGTTTTGGGAGGGAGCAGGGCTGGTTGCGGGCCTTTTGCGCATGGCTTTTCCGTTGGACAGGGGTCTCACTCCTTTGTCTTCTATTGCCAGTGTGCGCCAACAGAGGGTTATTGTCGGCAATTTGGTTGAAGATATGCCACAAGCTGTTCACGTAGTAGTTCGCGTTCCTTAGTCTGGCATTCCCACACGACTTTGACACGCCATCCTCGGGCCTCAAGCTCCAGTCTGTTTCGTTTGTCCCGTTCTACGTTTGATAGCCTTTTCGCAGACCAAAATTCTGATCGGGTCTCGGGCTTAACCATTCCATAGCGGCACTCGTGGCAATGCCAGAAACAACCATGCACAAAGATAACTGCTTTATGTCGTGGCAGAACGATATCTGGTTTACCGGGCAGATCTTTGCGGTGTAGCCGAAAACGAAAGCCCATCGAATGCAGGAGGGTTCTAACGCGAATCTCCGGTTTGGTGTCCGGCCTCAATTGCTATTCCTGATATCTCCGATTGTCGCCCGCAACCCGTGCTGTGTAATATAGCTGGTGCTGTGCTCGAAGGTTACAAAGAATGTCTAACCGCCTTGGATGGTCCCGCGAACAGTTGATTATTGCATTCAAGCTTTACTGCGACATACCTTTTGGGAAGATGCACTCCCGCAATCCTCAGATAATTCGGTATGCGGGGTTGATCGGTCGATCGCCTTCTGCACTGGCGATGAAATTGACAAACATCGCCAGCCTTGATCCCGCGATTAGGTCCACAGGGCGCTCCGGATTGACAGGAGCGTCCCAAGCCGACAGGGAAATGTGGGATGAAATGACGTCGGATTGGGAGCGCTTTGCCGATGAGATCGCACGAACAGAACGAATCATCGCTAACGATCCAACCCTCAACGATTCTCAAGAGGAATCTCCCGACGCTTCCGCAAGCTATATTGGAGAGACAAGAAGTGCGCTGATAGAAGCCCGGCTGGGCCAAAGCTTCTTCCGAGCCGCTGTCCTGAGCTCGTATGAGTACAAATGTTGCATATCAGGACTCGCTGTTCCAGAAATGCTTGTCGCGAGCCATATCATCCCATGGCGTTCAGACGCGAGTAATCGGCTGAATCCAATGAACGGTCTATGTCTTTCTTCGATTCACGATCGCGCGTTTGACCGTGGACTGATCACAATTTCGTCCGATTATTGTCTATTACTATCAAAGCGAGTTCGAATGATCACATCAAACTCATTTATTTGTCATACTTTTCAGGATTATGCCGATAAGCCAATAAGTCTTCCTCAGAAATTCGCACCGGACCCTGAATTTCTAAAATACCATCGGGAGAATATTTTTGTGGCCGAGTAGGGGTTTCATGAATATTGAATTTCGTTACCTATACCGCGACATGGGCAACTTCAAGAACTATGGAGAGGTCATATTCGCGAACCGACTTAACAGCGACGCAGAGGAAATCCGCAAACAGATATTCAGCATTTTGGGCCCTGACCACACCATCAAAGCATCCGACTTGGGGATTCCGGACCTATTTTTTAAGAACTTCACATACGATCCGGAACTCGACCACGAAATGCACGAGTTCGTTGAGGTCTTGAGAACGGAGAATCCGGCCAACGACGCCGCCCAGAGAGATATCGCCTATCTACTTATTGAGATGAGGGCGCATCAAATTCTTTGGTAACGATTACCGCATTCTAGGCTAGATGCAATACCGCTTCGGTGATGATTCAATCCCGAGACTTTGAAAATATCATCACCTCGGCCAACGTCTTTCCGTCCCCGTTCCCCTGACTTCCGTCACCCAAATGCCCACCCCTCTCATCAGCCCCCGCGCCAAAACATGCATCGACAAATGCTTTTATGATTCAGATTCTGATGCTGAGTCGCCTTTTGTTCGTTTTTCCCAGTGTGCACCGATCAACTATCCGAGTTGACCTGCGCCAATCTACTACACTCGATGGAAAGGCGATTTCGCCCTTTGATTTCACAGGAAGGTTCTGATTCCCTTGAAAAGATTCCCGCTTTCTGCTCTGTCCGTTGTTGCCGCTTTCATGTTGATTGCCTCTCGTCCCTCGATTCAGGCCCTGGCTCAGGCTGGCGTTCCGGCTCAGGCTGCCTCGGTGGAGGCCAACCGCAAGGCTCTCAATGCCCTCTTTGAGGAGTATTGGGAGGCGAGCTTGGAGCACTCGCCGGAGTTTGCCTCCTCGCTGGGCGACAAGCGATTCAACGACCGCATCTCCGACTACTCCGTGAAGGCCCATAACGAATGGCTGGCCCGCGAAGAGAGATACATGATGCGGCTGGCGGGTATTGACCCGACCGGATTCTCGGAGCAGGAGAAGATCAGCCGCGATCTGCTGCTGCGCCAGTTTACCGACGATCAGGAGGCGGTTACGTTCAAGGAGTGGGAGATGCCGTTGAACCAGATGGGCGGCATTCAAACGACTTATCCGCAACTGGCGGCGCAGTTGAGCTTCACAACAGTGAAGGATTACGACGACTGGATCGCCCGGCTGCACGCCATCCCCAATGCCTTCGACCAGGTGACTACCAATATGTCCATCGGCATGGACGACCATCGCGTACCGCCAAAATATCTACTGGTGAAGGTGCTGGAGCAGGTGAAGGCGCTGGCCACGCAGAAGCCGGAAGAGTCGCCGCTGGCCATGCCGTTGAAGCACTTTCCGGCCACCGTCAAGTCCGCCGAGCAGGAGCGCATCAAGGCCGAAATGCTGGACGCAATCGGCAAGGAAGTGCAGCCCGCCTATCTGCGCATGGCGCGCTTTCTTGAGGTCAGCTACATTCCCGCGGGCCGGGAGCAGCCCGGAGCATGGGCGCTGCCCGATGGAGCAAAGTTCTATGCCTACCGCCTGCGCCGCACCACCACGACCGACTTGACAGCGGAGCAGTTGCACCAGATCGGGCTGGACGAGGTGAAGCGCGACGAAGCGGAGATGCTGACGATTGCGCAGAAGTTGGGCTTTGCGGATTTGAAGACCTTCAGGGCTAGTTTGAAGACCAATCCCAAGCTGCATCCGGCGTCGGCCGAGGCGCTGCTGGACGCTTATCGCGGCTATCTTGGCCCAATGAAGGCGCGGCTTCCGCAGCTTTTCGGCAGGCTGCCCAAGGCGCCGTTCGAGGTTGCCGCAGTTCCGGATTTCATGGAAAAGACCTCCGCGCCCGCTTACTATGAGCCAGGCTCGCCTGACGGCAGCCGGCCGGGCCGTCTGCGCATTGACACCTACAACGCCACAGAACGCAACCTTTACCTCGTTGAGGCAACCGCTTACCACGAGGGTCTTCCAGGCCACCACTTGCAGATCTCCATTGCCCAGGAACTGGACGGCATACCCACCTTCCGCAAGCATGAGCACTACACGGCTTACACCGAGGGATGGGGACTCTACGCCGAGCGGCTGGGCAAGGATGTGGGCTTCTACCAAGATCCCTACTCGGACTACGGACGCCTGGAGAACGACATCTGGCGCGCAATCCGCCTGGTGGTGGATACGGGCGTCCACTCCCAGCACTGGTCCCGCCAGCAGATGGTGGATTACTTCCACGAGCACTCGGCCATCGACGAAACCAGCATCCAAGCCGAGGTGGACCGCTATATCGCATGGCCCGGCCAGGCTGTGGCCTACAAGGTGGGTCAGTTGAAGATTCTGGAACTGCGCGACCGGGCGAAAAAGGCACTGGGCGACAAGTTCGATCTGCGGGCTTTCCACGACCAGGTGCTGGACGCGGGCGCGCTGCCGCTGGACGTGTTGAGCGACCGGATCGATGGGTGGATTGCCCGCCAGAAGGCTGCCGTTCAGCGATAGGCCTGGGGCCGATGCCTCGCCGCAAGCGATCCTATTTTCGAGTTCCGTTCCGTAGTGTTGTTTTGTAGCCTTATAAACCGACAAAAGAGTGAATTCTGTCGTTTTATAAGGCTACGGAATTGGAAAAGAAAAAGTTGCGTTTTCCAGATTGGTCCATGTATAAACACACATTTTTTCTTGAATTGTCAGATGATGCGTCTTGATTCCTTCATGAAAAGTCCGGTTATAGCCGGACTAAAATATTGAAAAATAGCCCGATTAGCAGCGATTTTGCCCCCAATTAAGCTCATTTTGCCTGTCTTTGAACCCTGTTGACCACGGAAACCGCTGCTCGACAAATTCGAACCGCGGGCTTTCCACGACCAGGTGCTGGATGCAGGCGCGCTGCCGCTGGGTGTGTTGAACAACCGGATCGACGGGGGGATTGCCAGCCAGAAATAGCCGCGAGAACGGCCGCTTGAGGCGTGGTAATCTGTAGTGTCCCTTTTCAGCGGCTTCTGGTTCAACTTTGCTGCTACTGCGGGCTAGAGCAGTTCTCCAATTCTTGTGGCGTTTTCGGTGTAGTGCAAGGTGGCTTTTTCTTAAGGAAAAAGCCACTCAGCAATTGTGCTTCCCCTCTACGCCAATTGGAGAACCGCTACACTGCGTCCATTGGAGAGATTGGTATGAAACGCACTCTTGCATTCGTCTTCGTCCTTGGGTTTTCCTGCTGCCTGTATGCGCAGGCAGTGGATACAACCGTCTGCGAGATTCTGAAAAATCCGCAGTCGTTCAACGGAAAGATCGTCCGCGTTAAAGGCACGGCTGTCGCCTCTTTCGATCAGTTTGTGGTGAAAGGCACCGGCTGCGAGATCACCGTCAACAACAACATCTGGCTTTCCTATCCGGAAGGAACAAAAGCCAAGGCGGGTCCGGCGGTGACGGTGCATGTTCAACCGGCGCGCAACTTTGCCGGGGACGTTCCCGCAGCTCAGCGGACGCCGGTGGAACTGGACAAGAACAGCAAGGATTTCAAGCAGTTCGATTCCCTGCTGGCCACACCCTATAAAAAGGGTGGAATGTGCCTGGGGTGCAATCGGTATGAGGTGAGTGCCACGCTGGTGGGCCGGGTGGATGCCGTAGAGAATGCCACGCTGCTCCGCGACAAGGCCGGCAAGATCATCGGCTTCGGCGGCTTTGGGCATATGAATGCCTATAGCGCACGCCTGGTGCTGCAATCGGTCAGCGATGTCACGCCGAAGGAGATCGACTACTCGCAGACTCTGGCTGCGACCAAGGAAGACACGGCGCCCAATCAGCTCGGCCTGGATCCGTTGGCCACTGCGCAGAAGCTAGCTGATGCCTATTCGGCCACCGAACCCGCCGGACAGCAGTTCAAACGGGCCGTTGGTGTGTTCCCCAAGCCCAAAGAGAACAACGGGGTTGTGATCCTGCACGGAAATGGCAACGATGCCGCCGCAAAGTACGAAACCAAAGGGGCGGTTGATTCACCGGACGGCCTGCTCTTCACCTGCACGATCAATACGAGCCGCGTGTCGGGCGATGCTGAGAGCAGGACTGTCGTTTTTGCCGGCGAAAACATCGCCAACCTGCGCAACCCGTTGCCGGAAGGCCTGGACGCCGGAATTTACGATCTGGAGAATCGCGCCTGGACGACAACGACGCTGGACGCCGTGGGCAGCAGGCAGAAGACGATGACTCTGCCGGGCGCCTATCTGGTCTGGAACTCGACCTGGACGCCGGCCGAGATCAACAAGAATGTGAGCGATACGATTGAGGGTTTCCTGACAAAGGAAGAGCTCCTCCACAAGTAAACCGACCCCTAAGCTGGACAGGCCGGCAACTCCGCGCCGCAATCTCCGGATTGCCGACCTGCCTGTTCCTCAACTCAGGAATAATTGCCGCATCGACGCACGGCGGATGCGCGTATCGTTAAAAGTTGCACCACTCTTATCCCAAAAAAGGAAACAGGAAAAGGAAAAAAGATGGCAGAGATAGCCGTTGAAGCCACCGAAGTACCCGCGCAATTGCCCGACGTGCGCGTGGCCGTTCTGGGTGCAGGCAAGATGGGCGGCATCTTGCTGCAGGCATTCCTGAAAGAGAACCTTTTCGCTCCCAGCCAGATTCACGCCACCGTGGGCCATGCCGAGCGGGCGGTGGCGCTGAGCACGCAGTGGGGCGTGGACGTAACGACCAACAACCTGGAGGCGGTACAACAGTCGGATCTGATTCTGCTGGGCGTAAAGCCCTTCCAGGTGCCAGAGGTGATGGCGGAGATTCGTCCCGCGCTGACGCCGGCCAAGACGCTGGTTTCCTTTGCGGCGTCAGTGAAGACGCGGACCATCGAAGAAGCTGCCGGCATGGAGATCGGAGTCATTCGCGCCATGCCCAATACGCCCTCGGCGCTGGGCGCGGGCGCCGCCGGATTGTGCAAGGGACGCTATGTCTCCGCCGAACAGATGGCGCTGGCGAAGCGACTCTTCGAGACCGTGGGCCGCGCGGTGGTGGTGGACGAGAAACTCATGGACGCCGTGACCGGCCTGTCGGCCTCCGGGCCAGCGTACATCTACATCATCATCGAGGCTCTGGCCGAGGCGGGCGTCAAGGTGGGCCTGTCCCGCGACGTGGCTACTCAACTGGCCGCGCAAACCGTCTTCGGCTCTGCCAAGATGGTGCTGGAAACCGGCTACCATCCGGCCCTGCTGAAGGACGCCGTGACCACCCCCGCCGGATGCACCATCGACGGTATTCTGGAACTGGAAGAAGGAGGACTGCGCGTCACGCTGATCAAGGCGGTGATGCGAGCCACCGAGCGGGCCAAACAACTGGCCGCAGGGTAAGATGCATCGGAGTATCCCACCCTAGCCGCAAAAACAAAGACGCGGCGAGGGTGGGGCACCAGCGGCATTTACGGCACGACTGAAGTCGTGCCCTGACACAAAACCAGTTTTTTCAACAAGTTCTCAGCTCCTAAACCCAATCACTCACTGGCTTGATTCCATGTCCATTCAACGCCCAACCTGGCTTCCTTCTTACCTGCCAGAATTGCAAGGGCTGCGTGGCCTGGCGATTCTGTGGGTGGTTCTCTATCACTGCCATTGGCGGCTGACGGGAACCTGGATTTACTACGCTTCGCTTTGGGGATGGTCGGGAGTCATTTTCTTTTTTGTTCTCAGCGGCTTTCTGATTACTTCAAATCTGCTGGGCGCGCGCGACAAGCCGCACTACTTTCATAACTTCCATGCGCGCCGGGCGCTGCGCACCTGGCCGGTTTATTTGCTGCTGCTGACGATGGTTTATCTGAATGCGCCGTGGTTTATTGGCCCCAGTGTGATGACCGCGATCAAGACCGCTCCCTGGCTCGCCTATCTTTTTTGCGTGCAGAACCTCTTTCATCTGACGCTGCCGCCGGCCCTTGGCCCCACCTGGGCGCTGGCCATCGAGGAGCAGTACTACTTTTTCTGGGCGCCCATTGTGCGCTTCCTGCGCCGTCCGTGGATGCTGGCTAGTGTTCTGGCCTGCGCGCTGGTGGGTTCGCCGCTGATGCGCCACCTGAATCTGGTCTGGATGAGGGGTATGCCTACCCACACGCTGATCCACCTGGACGGGATCGCACTGGGCAGCTTGCTGGCGCTGGGCTTTTACACACTCCAGCTGAGCCGCCGCACATGGCTCTGGATCGGACTGGGCGCGTTCGTGGCGGGAATTGCCGCAGCGGCCACCGTGGCTGGCGGAACGGCGTTTCTGGATTCGGCGCTGGCGATTGGTTATTGCGGCGCGATGCTTGTACTGATCACAACGACCGGCGCACGGAACCTGGTAAGCGCCGCGCTGCGCCGGGGACCGCTGGCCTTCTATGGCCGCATCAGTTACGGCCTTTACATGACTCACATCTCGACCTTCATTTTCTTTGGCTGGTTCGACCTGCGGATGGACCACTACGGCGTGGCAGGAAACCTGGCGGTGGTGGGTTTTCGCCTGGCTGCCTCGACCGCGATCGCCACGGCGCTCTGGTACGGTTTCGAGTCGCAAATCCTCAAGCTGAAGCGGTATTTTTAGAGCATTTCCCCAGTTTCTGACCGGATGGTTTCGTACCGTTGAATCCGTGGTTTCCCAGGTCTCAAAATCGAGACCTGGGGCACCCTGTGTTTGTGGCTGGGAAAGAATGGAACGGCGCGGCTGGTTGAGATTCGAGGTTTCCCACCCTTGCCGCAAAAATCAAAAACGCGGCAAGGATAGGGCACCCAGATCCGGCTGAAGCGCGGAGAAACGCTGAAGTCAAGAGCTTTTCTGCTCAGCGCCGGATGCGGCTTATCCTGAAAATGGCGTGCGCAAGTGGCTAGTTCCACAGTGTGGGCTGGTGTCTCATCTTTTTGTGACACGAATCACCCGAGGCTGTGACTGGCGGCTGCTAGGCTGATTATGTCTCCAGAGAGTTCCCCTTACGAGGTGAATCTATGAGCGAAGCAACAAGCAAAGGCCCTCTGAGCCCGGAGTTGCTGGCCCAGATGAACGCCTACTGGCGTGCCGCCAACTATCTCTCCGTTGGCCAGATCTATCTGAAAGACAACCCGCTGCTGGAACGGCCGCTGACCCTGGATGACGTAAAGCCACGCCTGCTGGGTCACTGGGGCACAACGCCGGGACTCAACTTCCTTTACGTACACTGGAACCGCCTGATCCGCGAGCGCGACCTGAACATGATGTACATCATCGGCCCAGGACACGGCGGACCGGGGCTGGTGGCCAACACCTATTTGGAAGGCTCCTACTCCGAGATTTATCCCCACATCGAGCAGAACCGGGACGGGATCAAGCGCCTTTTCCGGCAGTTCAGTTGGCCGTATGGGATTCCCAGTCACGTAGCGCCGGAAACACCAGGGTCGATCCACGAAGGCGGCGAGCTAGGCTACTCGCTGGTCCATGCTTACGGCGCGGCCTTCGACAATCCGGACCTGATTGTGGCCTGCGTGGTGGGCGACGGCGAGGCCGAGACCGGCCCGCTGGCCACGAGCTGGCACTCGAACAAGTTTCTGAATCCGGCGACTGATGGAGCGGTACTGCCCATCCTGCACCTGAACGGCTACAAGATCGCCAACCCCACGGTGCTGGCGCGGATTCCTCACGCCGAGTTGGAAAGCCTGATGCGCGGCTATGGCTATGAGCCGTTCACGCTGGAGGGCGACGATCCGCTGACGATGCACAAGCAGGCCGCGGCGGTCTTTGACACCATGTTGGACCGCATTGCAGCAATCCAGAAGGCTGCCCGCGAAGCCACCGGCCCGATTGAGCGCCCGGCATGGCCGATGTTGATTATGCGGACGCCCAAGGGCTGGACCGGGCCAAAATTCGTGGACGGCAAGCAGGTGGAGGGCACATGGCGCGCCCACCAGGTGCCATTCGCCGAATTGCGTGAGAAGCCGGACCATCTGCGGCTGCTGGAAGAGTGGATGCGCAGCTACAAGCCCGAGGAACTGTTCGACGAGAAGGGCGCGTTCCGCGCGGAGCTGGCCGAGATTGCACCCAAGGGAAGGCGGCGCATGGGCATGAACGTCCACGCCAACGGCGGCCTGCTGCTCCAACCGCTGAAGATGCCCGACTTCCGCGATTACGCGGTGAAGATCGAAGGCCGCGGCCAGCATGACTTCGAATCCACGCGGATTCTGGGGCAACTCCTCCATGGGGTGATGGAAGCAAACAAAGCGCAGAAAAACTTCCGCGTCTTTGGGCCGGATGAGACGGCCTCAAACCGCCTGGGCGACGTGATTACCGGAACCGGCAAAAAGTGGATGGCCGAAACGCTGCCGATGGATGAAAACCTTTCGCAAACCGGCCGGGTAATGGAAGTACTCAGCGAGCATATGTGCCAAGGCTGGCTTGAAGGCTATTTGCTGACTGGCCGCCACGGCTTCTTCTCCTGCTACGAGGCTTTCATCCACATCATCGATTCGATGGCCAACCAGCACGCCAAGTGGCTGAAGGTGACGCGGGAGATTCCCTGGCGCAAGCCGATCGCCAGTCTCAACTACCTGCTGACTTCACTGGTTTGGCGGCAGGACCACAACGGATTCAGCCACCAAGACCCGGGCTTCATCGATCACCTGCTGAACAAGAAGGCCGACGTGGTACGCATCTATCTGCCTCCGGATGCGAACACGCTGCTGTCAGTGGCCGACCACTGCCTACGCAGCAAGAACTACATCAACCTGATCGTGGCCGGCAAGCAGCCGGCCCCGCAGTGGCTCACCATCGACGAGGCTGTAGCTCACTGCACCAGAGGACTGGGTGTTTGGAAGTGGGCCTCGAACGACGAGGGCAAGCCGGATGTGGTGATAGCCTGCTCGGGCGACGTACCGACGCTGGAGGCGCTGGCCGCCGTGACGCTGCTGCATGGGCTTGCGCCTGATTTGAAGATTCGCGTGGTCAACGTAGTGGATCTGATGGCACTGCAACCGCCCTCCGAGCATCCACACGGACTGCCCGACGAGGACTATGACCAGATTTTTCCGCCCAAGACGCCGGTGGTCTTTGCCTTCCATGGTTATCCTTCGGTGATTCACCGGCTCACCTACCGGCGGCACAACCACGAAAACCTGCACGTGCGCGGCTACAAGGAAGAGGGCACTACTACGACGCCTTTCGATATGTGCGTGCTCAACAACATCGACCGCTTCCAGTTGTCGCTCGACGCCATCAAGCGCGTGCCGCGACTGGCGGAGCAAGTGGACGCGGCCGAACAGTGGTACTCAGAGGCGATCCAGCGCCATCGCTTGTATGTGTCTGAAAACGGCGACGATATGCCTGAAATCATGAATTGGCGCTGGTCGCAAAGCTAACTCACTCACTGAACCTGCTTCGCAACGCGGAGCAGGTTCACTTACTCGCCAGCGTTTGGCGAGCTAACTTGCTGACTTGTTCTCAAAACGGATGGTTTTGTACCATTGAATCCGTGGTTTCCCAGGTCTCAAAATCGAGACCTGGGGCACCCAGCATTGATATAACTTCAAGCGGTTAGAGAACTAGTTCTTTTGCTCACTTATTAACCGGCTGACTTGCTCGGCCTCACCCAAGAGGTTTTCATTCATGGCTTCCTTGCCCGTACTGGTTTTGAATAGCGGTTCTTCTTCCATCAAGTTTTCAGTCTATGAGGCCGGCGACGGCCAGCGAACCCGGCTCTTCGAGGGCGCGGTGGACGGCATCGGCACCGATCTGGGCAAGTTCTGGATCAAAGACGCCGAC
>Ga0255355_1000755_pt1 | contig 17405 bp, 11 predicted proteins | sample HBST75metaG_FD_189943 | JGI IMG/M metagenome (GOLD analysis project Ga0255355, IMG submission 189943) | Peat soil microbial communities from Stordalen Mire, Sweden - H.B.S.T75 | ecosystem: Environmental > Terrestrial > Soil > Wetlands > Peat | place: Sweden: Norrbotten County, Stordalen Mire...
ATCTAAAAGACAGCAGCAGTGGCCCAGTCGGCGGCGTTGGTCCAAAGTACAGCATTGTGATTCCGGCCTTCAACGAGAGCGCGCGCATACCGGCGACGCTGGCGTCTGTGGTGGAGTGCGTGCGTTCACAGGGCTGGGCGGCCGAGGTGCTGGTGGTGAACGACGGTTCGTTGGATACGACGGCCGCCGTGGTGCGCGAGTTTGCCCGCACTGCGCCCGAGGTGCGGCTGCTCGAGAACTCCGAGAACCGGGGCAAGGGATACAGCGTGCGCGCCGGGATGCTGGAGGCGCGGGGCGAGATTGTGATGTTTACCGACTCCGACCTTTCGGCGCCGATCGAAGAGGCGGATCGTCTGTTTGCCGCCATCGAGGGGGGCGCGGACATTGCCATCGGCTCGCGCTGGCTGGAGAGCGGCCGGCAGACGCACCGCCAGCCCCTGTACCGGCAATTCTTTGGCCGCTGCTTCAACGCCGTGACGCGCGGGGTGATGGGGTTGCGCTTTGCCGATACGCAGTGCGGCTTCAAGGCTTTTACCCGCGAAGCGGCGCAAACAGTCTTCCAGTTGCAGACAATCGAGCGTTGGGGATTCGACCCAGAGATTCTGTTCATCGCGCTGAAGCGCGGCTATCGCGTGCAGGAGGTTGCGGTGAGCTGGGCGCACGACGAGCGCTCGCGGATGAGCTACCTGAAGGACGGGATGAAGATGCTGGAGGAGATCGCGATCATCCGCTGGAACGCACTGACGGGGCGCTACAGCAAGCAGATCAAGGACATTCGGCGCAGCACGGGAGAGACGCGGCAGCGCGCGAGGCGGCCATGAGGCGTGGGATTGCCGCGGCGGTCTTCCTGCTGTTGGCGGTTTTGCTGCTGTGGAGGCGATCGCGCAAGAAATAGAAAACAAGAGCCCCAGGTCCTGGAAGCAGGAACTGGGGCGTTTTTGTGTCTGGATGGGTGCGAAGCGCGTGCGCCAGAAGCGAGTTACGCGGTGGCGGCGTTGGCTTCCGTGTGCAAGCCGCGGGCTTCGATCTCAAAGTCGCGAATCTTGTACTTCTGGATTTTGCCGGAGAGAGTGGCAGGGAACTCGGCCACAAAGCGGATGTGCTCAGGGATTTTGTAATAGGCAATCTGGCCCTGGCAGAAGGTCTTGATTTCTTCTTCGGTGGCTTCCTCACCAGGGCGCAGTTGCACCCAGGCGACCACAATTTCGCCGAGCCGGGCGTTGGGAATGCCGACCACCTGGACTTCGCCCACCTTGGGGTGGGTGTAGAGGAACTCCTCCACCTCGCGGGGATAGATGTTTTCGCCGCCGCGGATGATGACATCGCGGGAGCGGCCGGTGAGGTGGATGCAGCCGTCTTCGCGCATGATGCCGAGGTCGCCGGTGTGCAGCCAGCCGTCGGGATGGATGACCGCTGCGGTGCCCTCGGGGTCGCCGTCGTAGCCCTTCATGACCACAAAACCGCGGGCGCAGACTTCGCCCTGTTCGCCGACGGGGAGAGTTTCACCGGTGACGGTGGAGACGATCTGAATTTCGGTTTGCGGCATGGCGCGGCCGACGGTGTTGACGCGAATGTCGATGGAGTCGCCGGCATCGCTCATGGTGCACACCGGCGAAGTCTCGGTCTGGCCGTAGGCGATGACGAGTTCCTTGCAGTGCATCTCATCGAGGACGCGCTTCATCAGTTCGACCGGGCAGGGAGCGCCGGACATCATGCCGGTGCGCAGGCTGGTCAGGTCGAAGCTGGCAAAATCGGGCAGGCCCATCTCGGCCACATACATAGTGGGTACGCCGTAGACCGAGGTGCCGCGCTCGTCATGGATTGCCTGGAGCGTGGCGCGGGCCTCGTAGGTCCAGTTGGGGAAGATGAGGGCAGCCCCGGAGTTGAGTGCGGACATGGTGCCGATGACGCAGCCGTAGCAGTGGAACAGGGGCATCGGCATGACGATCTTGTCCTGCTCGGTGTAGTGGAATCCCTGCGCGAGGAACTGGCCGTCGTTCACGATGTTGTGATGGGTGAGCATCACGCCCTTGGGCATGCCGGTGGTGCCCGAGGTGTACTGGATGTTGGCGACGTCGTCGTTGGCGACAAAGTCGGGGAGACGGCCTTCGGCGTCGAGCAGGGCGGGCCACTCCGGCGAGTCGAAGTAGATGGTGTGGCGGAGTTCGAGGTCGAGGCCGTGCTGGGCGCGCTCCAAAATCTCCTGGTAGTCGGCGCGCTTGTCCTTGTGCCACAGGAACATGGCCTTCATGCGCGAGCGCTGGAGGGTGTAGCGGAGCTCGTGGGAGCGATAGGCCGGGTTGACGTTGACCAGGGCGACTCCCGCCCGGGCGCAGCCCATGTGCATGATGACCCACTCGATGCAGTTGGTGGACCAGAGGCCCACGCGGTCGCCGCGACGGATACCCAAAGACCAGAAACCACGGGCTACGCGGTCGGCCTCCCGGCTCAGTTCAGCCCAGGTGAGGCGCTTGTTTTGATGGCGGGAGGCGACGGCGAGGCGATCTGGGAAGCGGCTGGCGGTACGGTCCAGCAGGCCGCCGATGGTCAGATCGAGGAGGGGACGGCTAGGGCCCCGGGAATAGCTCAGAGTACAAAGGTCTTCTTCAACAGGCATGGTTTCTGGTTTTAAGACAACGAAAGGAAGTTTACACTAGCGGACCCCGGCGCAAAGTGTGATCCAGTGCACATTGTGATCGCGCGGATGCGCATTTTTGCCGGATGGACGAGGTGGGCGGAGGGCCAGCGAAGGCGGCGCTGGACGGAACTTGATCCACGTCGGTTGCCCCGCTCGCCTTCATTGATGACGCTGGGAGCTAAAGGGCTTAGGATGATTGCGCCATGCAAAACATTCCTTCGTCTTCATTGAATTCAGGAGTCCGGTTTTCCAGTTTCCGCCTGTTCGGTTTTCTGGCGGCTTTCACCTTTTTGTGCGCGCTGCTGGGGTCGCCCTGGTGCGCGCAGGGGCAGACGACGCCCGCAGAGGCTTACGGCCCGTACAACGGGACGTTTCTCGCCGACGGGCCGGGGCTGACCAAGCAGTTGACCCCGCCGTTGCCGCCCGCTGCGCCTTTCAGCAGGCCGGACCCGAGCCGGCAGCCGGACGAACGGACGGCGCTGCTCGAGGGCCGCGCTTCCTGGTCGCTGGCTTTCTGGTTCCATGCCGCGGAGCCGGGGACGGGTACGGTGCTGTTGGCCGGGCTGGGCGATCCGGCGGCCGAAGATGCGCGCTATGTCGGGATCGAAGACAACCGCCTGGGTTTGTGGCTGGGAGCGGGACAGGGAAGCGGACAACTCATCGCGGGCAAAGGCGCGCTGTCGAAGGCGGAATGGCATTTGGCCGTGGTGGTGGGCGATGGCGAGAAGGTCACGCTCTATGCCGATGGGAAAGAGGTGGCGACGACCGGGCTGACGCAGGGCAGGGTCGGCACTCGGCTTGAAATGGCGCCGGGACCGGTGGCCGCGCTGAAGAGCCGTCACTTTGGCGGAGAGATTGCGGGCTTGAATATCTACCGGGAGGCGCTGACGGCGGCGCAGGTGGAAGCGATGGCCGCGGCGGCTCCGGAGTTCAAGGCGCTGTTCTATGAGGAAGGTTCGGCGCACTGGGCGGTGCAGACGCGCGGGATGGTTGGGCAGGCCGCACCACAGGACCCCTCGACGCTGCCGAGGGGCAAGGGCGGCTTCCAGAAGCCTGTCGCCAAGGCACTGCGCGCGGCGGACCTTCGGACGGAACTGGTGGGGAAAAATCCGTGGACGCTCCAGGGCGGCTGGAAGCTGGCGGCTGCACCGGAGGTGAAGGCCAAGGGCGAGGAGATCTCCAGGACGGGCTTTGCGGACAAGGACTGGCTGGTGGCCACGGTGCCGGGGACGGTGCTGACCACGATGATCGACCGGGGCGTTTATCCCGACTCCGATTACGGGCTGAACAACCTGGCGATTCCGGAGTACCTGGCGCGGCAGGATTACTGGTACCGCGTGGAGTTCAAAACTCCGCAGCAGGCGAAGGGACAACGGCTGACACTGACTTTTGAAGGCGTGAATTATGCCGCCGAAGTGTGGCTGAACGGCAAGAAGCTGGGCGGATTTACGGGCGCGTTTCTGCGTGGCAAGTTCGACGTGACGGAGCAGGTGGCGGCCACGGGCGAGAACGTGTTGGCAGTGCGGGTCTCTCCGCCGCCGCATCCGGGCATTGCCGAAGAAGAGTCCATCAAGGCCGGGCCGGGCGAGAATGGCGGCATGCAAATGCTGGACGGGCCGACCTTCGGGGCGACCGAGGGCTGGGACTGGATTCCGAGCATTCGCGACCGCAACACGGGCATTTGGCAGGATGTGACGCTGACGGCCACGGGCGCGGTGGAGGTGGGCGACCTGAACGTGGTGACCACGCTGCCCAAGGCGGACCGGAGCGAAGCGGACGTGGAGATTGAAGCGCCGCTGACCAATGCTTCCGCGGAGGCGGTGGAAGGCGAGCTGACGGCGGGCTTCGATGACGTGAAGGTGACGAAGCACGTGAAGCTCGTGCCGGGCGAGACGGTGGTGCGGCTGGAGCCGGCGGAGTTTGCGCAACTGAAAGTACAGAACCCGAAGCTGTGGTGGCCGAACGGCTACGGCGAGCCGACGCTGCACGCGCTGAAGGTGAGCTTTACCGAGGGCGGCAAGGTGAGCTCCGAGCGGCAAATCGAATTCGGCATGAGGGAAGTGAGCTACGAGACCTCACTGATGGACCGGAGCGGGCACTTGCGGCGGGTGGAGGTGCTGCCCAGCCGGACGCACGACGAGGCCCTGGCGCTGATGGACGGGAGCCACAACGGCATACGGCGCGTGGAAGACAAGACACCGTCGGCGTTTCCGGGCTCGGAGCAGTTTCCCGAGGAGTTCCGCGACTATTTCCGCTACACGTGGGTGCAATCGCTGGAGCCGGGCGCGGAGGGTTCGGCGTCCATACGGCCCGAGGAGGGCGGCTGGCCGAATACCGACCTGGTGATCAAGGTGAACGGCGTGCGGATTGCGGCGCGCGGCGGCAACTGGGGCATGGACGACAGCCGCAAACGGGTGAGCATCGAGCACCTGGAGCCCTACTTCCGGCTGCACCGCGACGCGCACATGAACATCATCCGCGACTGGATGGGACAGAACACCGAAGAGAATTTCTACGCGCTGGCCGACAGATACGGCCTGATGGTGTGGAACGATTTCTGGGAATCGACACAGGGCTTCAACCTGGAGGCGCAGGATCCGGAGCTGTTCCTGAAGAACGCACAGGAGAGCATTCTGCGCTTCCGGCATCACCCGTCGATCGTGGTGTGGTGCGGACGGAACGAGGGCGTGCCGCAGCCGATTATCAACGAGGGGCTGGCCACGCTGGTGCGCACGCTGGACCATACGCGCTACTACACGGGCAGCTCGAACCAGGTGAACTTGCGCGGCTCGGGCCCCTACCAGTACATGCCTCTGGATACGTACTACCGCATCAATCGCGGCTTCAGCGTGGAACTGGGTATCCCCAGCGTGCCGACGCTTGAAGCCATCAAATCCTTCATTCCCGAGGCCGACCGGTGGCCGGTGAGCGACACCTGGGCCTATCACGACTGGCACCAGTTGGGGAATGGCGCGGTGAAGCCCTTCATGGACCACATGGAGATCGAGTTTGGCGCTCCGACGAGCCTGGAGGATTTCGAGCGCAAGGCGCAGATGATGGATTACGCGGCTCACCGCGCCATCTTCGAGGGATTCGCGGCGCACCTGTGGCAGCCGAATTCCGCCCGTCTGATCTGGATGACGCAGCCCGCGTGGCCGAGCATGGAGTGGAACTTCCTGGGCTCGGACTACGACACGCAATCCAGTTTCTACGGCACCGAGAAGGCCTGCGAGCCGGTTCATGCGCAACTGGACCTGACAGATGGCTCGGTCGATTTGATCAACCTGGGCGCGGCACGTTCGTTCAAGGTGCGGGTGCACGTGGTGGGGCTGGACGGCAAGACGCTGAGCGACCAGAGCAACCAGATCGAGGCCGCAGCCAACGACCGTACGCCGGTGAGCAAGCCCGACCTGGGCAAGCTGGCCGCGGGGCACACGGCGCTGGTGGAGTTGCAGGTGGCCGATGCGGCTGGCGCGCCGGTGAGCGACAACTACTACTGGTGGTCCAAGGACGAGGCCAGTTTGCGCGAGCTGAACGGGCTGGCGCAGGCAGCGCTGAGCACGAAGGCCACGGCAGGTTCGGCGGCCAACGGCGAGCGCAAGGCGACGGTGCAGATTGAAAACACCGGCGCGGTTCCGGCGCTGCTGGTGAAGCTCACGCTGAAGGACGCGGCGACGGGAGAGCGCATTCTGCCGGCGTACTACAGCGAGAATTATGTTTCGCTGCTGCCGGGGGAGAAGCGCACGGTTACCGTGGAGTTTCCGGGTGGGACGGGGAAGCCTGCGATTGGAGTGCGTGGGTGGAATGTGGCGACGGGAACGGTTGCTGTGCAATAGAGCGGAACGGACTGCGTGGTTGGCGGAAGGACGGCGGCCGCAGATGCGTGGCGAATACCGGAGGCTTGCGCCTCCGGTATTCGTGTTTTTGGGAGGCGAATGAAAGCATCCGCGATGACGGCCTCGGGGTATTGGCGCAGAACTTGTGCGCATTGTACTTCGGCAATGGCCGTCACCCCGCAATACCGGCGTCAGTTTTGATTGGCGCCAAGCATGGCGTCGATCTGGCGGTTCGTCATCAAGAGGGCGAGTTTGTCCTTCATATAGTTCAGCGTCACACGATGATGTTCGCGATCATAGGAATCGACGCACTCCGAGGCCAGGATCAGCGGCCAATCCCGCTGGTACGCGTCGATTGCGGTGGTTCGAATGCATGCGTGGGTATTGATTCCGGCCAAGATCAGCCCGTCGGGCCGCAGGCGGTCGAGGACCTCATCGAGACCCGTGCCAAAGAAGGCGCTGTATCTCTTCTTGACGATGACCATGTCGGACGGGCTCACCTTCAGGCGCGCATCAAATTCGGATCCGGATGTGCCCTTGATCGCAACGTGGATCTTCTTCTGCCTCATCTCGGGAAAGGCATCGCTCAAATCTGATTCGAACTCCTGCCTGACCCAGATGACCGGCAAGTCTGCCTGTCGCACGATCTGGACCAATTCATTGATCGCATCAACCAAACGGTCGCGGTCTGAGCGGTTCCACTTGTCGAGAAAATCGTTCAACATGTCGATGACAATCAAGACAGGTTTTTGCATACCGGTACCGTAGCATAGAAGGTTTGCGCCGGACCGTTGGAGGTTGGCCCTGAACAGCAGTTGTTTAGACTGCGGCTGCTTGCCTGCATGGAAGTCGTTTTTGTCTCGTTTTGCTGCCGGTCTCTGCGGGCAGGCTTCTTGTGTTTGCTGCCATCCGGAAGCTGAACTTCTGCCGGCGCGGTTGTCTTCCTGTGGCGAGCGGGGGATGTAGCGTAAAATGACTCCGCCTCCAGAATGCGTTTTCCGGCGACGGGAAGAGATGCCCGGCTGCGAGCCGCTACAGGGAGAATCCGAATGCACTTCCAGATTGCACTTTCAGGATGGATTGAGATGAAGAGCTTTGTTTGCGCAGTAATCCTGCCGATGGGCCTGCCGGTTTTGATGGCGGGCTTGCTGGTTCCGGCCAGTTGGGCCCAAGCCGTGACCGAAATTGGCGGCCAGAAGATTGTGACCCTGACCCGCAAGGCCGTGAGCGCCACCAAGCCGGAATTTACCAGCATTACGTTGGCGCCGGGACGGGGCATGGAGATCCTGCAGATCACCGCCAACTTCCCGGGCAAGGGCAATGTGAACGTGCTGGCCTCCCCCGACCTGGAAGGCGCCAAGAAGATGCTGGACATGGACGATGGCGCCAACGGCAATCTGGGCTACGCGCTGGGTGCGGCGTTCCTGGCTCCTTATCCGAACCGGATTCGGGGCAAGCTCTCGGCTGACGGCAAGACGCTGACCACCGAGTGGCAGGGGCACACGCTGACGCTGCCGGCGAACAACATCGGCAAGCTGCCCACGGCCGAGCGGCACGCCATGCACGGGCTGATCCTGAAGGCGAAGACGGACGACATCCGCATCAAGAAGGTGGATGGCGGCGAACAGGTGACGGGCGTGATTCACGGGGGCGACTTCGGCGGCCACTGGCTCTCAAAGACAGACCTGGTGGTGACCGTTACGCTGAGCGCCGAAGCGGCGGATGTGTCGATTGTGGCGCACAATGTGGGCGGCGCGGCGGAACCGATGGCGATTGCCTGGCACCCCTATTTCAACGTGCCTTCCGGCGACCGGACGCAGGCGCGGCTGCAGGTTCCGGCCTCGACGATTGCCGAGGTGGACGGATACGACAATGTGTTCCCGACAGGCAAGGTCTTGCCCGTGGAGGGGACGCGCTACGACCTGCGCGCGCCGGGCGGCAAGGCGCTGGGCAAGGAGTTCTTTGACGACAACTGGAACCACATCGACTGGAAGGGCGGCGTGGCGACGGTGGAGATTGTGGACCCGGCCGCGCACTACGGCGTGAAGATCGAAGGGCTGTCGCCGGAGATCAAGGCGATCCAGGTGTATGCGCCGCCAGCCAAGCAGTTTGTGGCCGTCGAGCACCAGTACAACTTCGGCGACCCGTTCGGCAAGGAATGGGGATCGACCGACACCGGGATGGTGACGCTGAAGCCGGGGGAGAGCACGAAGTGGCATGTGCGGCTGAAGGTGTTTGTGCCGTAGGCTGCTTCTCTTGAGACACAAGAAAGCGGGCCGGAGCTTACGCTCCGGCCCGCTTTCTTGTGTCTGGCTTTCGTGGGTGTACTCGGAGCTTGTTGCATGTCGCGAGCACCGGAAATGCAGATCCTTCGCTGCGCTCAGGATGACACCTCAGTGGTGATGACACCCTTGTAGTGATGACACCCTTGTAGCGATGCAATCCTCTGGGGCCTGAATACCAGGACCAGTGGCTGAGGTTATTCGGGGAGGTTGGTCAGCTTGACGGTTTTGCCGGTGCGGGCGGATTCGCGGGCGGCGTCCAGAATCTGCATGACGACGACGTTGGTGTCCAGAGCGGTGAGGTCGCCCTTGGGATCGAGCTTGCCGGTCAAGACCGCGGAGAGGTAGGTGAGCGAGTCCTGCTGAGGAGCGACGAGCGGGGCCGAGGTGGTGAGAGTCTCGTCGCGGTCGTGCTGATGGCGGACGCGCATCTTGTCGGAACCGACGGTGATGGCATAGCCGGTGACGCCGTAGATCTCCATGTCCTTGCGGCCGAAGGGCCAGTTCCAGGAGCCCTGAATGACGGCCTGGGCGCGTGGATAGGCGAGGATGACGGTGGAATCGTCGTCGACCTTGGGGTAGATCTGGGGCTTGTCGTGGTTGAGGACGGCGGTGACGGTGAGGGGGGCTTCGCCGTGCATCATCCAGGTCATCAGATCGACGCCGTAGCAGCCGAAGTCATAGAGAGCACCGGCGCCGTTTCCGGCCGGGTCAGCGAGGAAGCCGAGGAATTCCGGGCCGACGCCGATTTCCTTTGGGCCCTCGTGGCCGTCGTGCACCATGACGCGGCGGATTTCGCCCAGGCTGCCGGCCTGCACTTCGTCGTAGGCGGCCTTGTTGCTGGCGTACCAGGTGGTCTCGTAGTTGACCATGACCTGGACGTTGTGTTCGCGGGCGACCTTGCGAATGGCGAGGGCGTCGTCGAGGGAGATGGTGAGGGGCTTCTCGACCATCGATGAAATTCCGTGCTTCGCCGCGATTTCAATGATCTTGCGGTGGTCGGCGATGGAGGTATAGACCAACACGGCCTGCGGGTGGGTCGCCTCGATCATCTTGGTGGTGTCGTCAAAGAGGATGCTGTCGGGGAGATTGAATTGTTTGGCGTAGTGTGCGCGCAGGGCCGCGTCGGGCTCGACAACGCCGACCAGTTCGATGTCCTTGTGCTTGGGAATGCCGGCCAGAAAGCCACCCACATGGCCGTGCACCAGGCCCACGATGGCGACGCGAACGGGAGCGGGCTGGGTTTGCGCGGTAAGGAAGCCGGGGACCATCAACAGCAATCCGGCCAGCAACACGCGGCTAAAACGAGAAGCGAAAGAAGCAGTAGAGTTTGTCATTTGTATGGAAGGTCTCCTGGCCCGCAATTCTATCCTTCGGGGACATACGGCGTCTTCTTGAAGTGCGCTCGAATGGCGGGTTTTACAGGGATCAGGGGTCAGGGAATAGGGAATAGGGAACAGGGAATAGGGAGTAGACCGGAATTTGGCGCGCTCCGATTCCGTCAGAGGCGGGAGATGCATCTGACTCAGCAAGCGAACTACTTTGTACGTGCAACTGGAGTGGAGGGCCCCGATGAAGATTTCACGTCCTTTCTTGCCTGGAATTGTGCTGGTTTTCTCCTTCCTGACAGGGGGTGCGTTGCTGCCATCCGCCCACGCGATTGGCCCCTCGGCCGATGTTTTCCTGGGCTACAGCCGCCTGGCGGCCGACACCTTCTATCCCAACGTGGGCGGATTGAATGGATGGGAGGGGGCTCTGCACGTGAAATTGAAGAATCGCTTCCTGGGTGCGGAAGGCGACATTTCCCAATACGGACTGGGAGCCGATGGGTCGGTTCCACGGACGACGGCGTTCATGGTGGGGCCGCGGGCTACGGTGGGAGCCTTGGGCGTAAAGGTCTTCGTGCACGCATTGCTGGGTGGCGAGCACTCGGCCAACAGTTCAGGCGCTTCGATCTCCGGGGGGAGTTTTGCCTATGCGCTGGGCGGCGGAGTGGATGTGCCGATCGCCCCGTTCTTTGGCTGGAGGGCGATGGTCGACCATTTCAGCGCACCCACGGTTTCGCCGGGGGACAGCAATCACGTCCGGTTCAGTACGGGAATTGTGTTCAGGTTCTGAGCAGAGACCAGGGCGAATTCTTTTGCAAATCGAACAACTTAAACAAAAATATGGAGTGAATTCCGCGAACAGATGCAGCAAGTTAGCCCCCGCTGCGCGGGGTTGGCAAGTTGGCGAGCGGCGGCGATCGACGCAGGTTTCATTCCCTGGTGGTGGCGTCGACGAGAACGTTGTGACTTTGGGAGACACCTTCCCTGGGTTTGCTGTCGGGGCGGGGATGCGTCTTTGATGTAAACTTCAGCTCCCTGGTTCTCGTCCATTCACCAGGGGGAGCCGTGGAAGCTCGTTTTCGTTGTCCCTGTTGCGGGTCGAAGACGCTGGAGGCGCCGGGCGCGCTGGCGTTGTGCCCGGTGTGCTGGTGGGAAGACGACGGCCAGGAGGACGAGGACGCCGCGGAAGTTCGTTTGACGGTGAATGGCGCTTTGAGCCTGGAAGAGGCTCGCGCCTACTATCGCGAGTGCGGCGCGTCCCATCCCCGGTTTTTGCCCTACGTGCGCAAGGCCGAGGTCTCCGAACAGTAACGTGCCTTCGCGGTGCCTTTCGGTACCCGGACCGGCCTGGCGGGTTTGACCCTGCCAGCAAACCCCCTTACCATGAGATGAGGTATTCCCCCGGCCGCGCAGAGCTGGTTTTTGCCCTGAGCGGCATCCAAAGCAACAGCGAGGTACGGCGGTTTGCCAACCCGTGCTGCAGTTTGATTGGCGCGCTTGCGCCTGGAAGGCGAAACGTTGAGCTCTACAGATACTCTCGAGAATAACCCCACCCCTGAAACGGCCGAGGCCACGCACGAGCACGATCATGCCCCCGAAGGGCACGATCACGAGCACGAAGGCCACGATCATGAGCACCAGCACGGTCCGGTGTTGAACCCCGAATGCACCCGCGAACTGGTGCTGGACATCGATGCGAAAGAGGTCACGAAGGCCTATCGCACGGTGATTGCCGGATACCGTAAATATGCCAAGATCCCTGGTTTCCGCGCCGGCAAGGTGCCGGAAACGGTGGTCAAGCGGCGTTTTGCCGGCGAAATTCCCAAGGAAGTGATCGACAGCCTGCTTCCGGAACGCTTCAACAAGGCCGTAACCGAGCTGGGCGTCAAGCCCGTCGGGCAGCCGCAAGTGACTGAGCTGACTGTGGAAGACGGCGAGCCGCTGCACGTGAAGGCGGTCTTCGAGTTCCTTCCCGAGATTTCGATCGAGGGCTACCAGAGCGTAACGGTGGACAAACCCGCGGTGGAGATTACGGAAGAAGAATACCAGCAGGAACTCAACCAACTGCGCGAGTCGCGCGCCACGGTGGAGCCGGTGGAAGAAGACCGGGCGTTGGTGGACGGCGACTGGGCAGAGATCACCTACCAGGGGCAGGTGGAGGGCGATGCCGAGGCAGCGCCGGTGGCTGGCGAGAATTCGCTGGTGGAAATTGGCGGCAAGGATACGGTGGAGGCTTTCACCACCTCACTGCGCGGCGCCAAGGCTGGCCAGGAACTGAAGGCCGAAGTCATTTATCCGGCCGACTATGCCGAGCCGAAGCTGGCGGGCAAGACCGTCTCCTACGACGTGACGGTGAAGGCCATCAAGAAGCGCACCGTTCCGGTTCTGGACGATGACTTTGCCAAGGAACTGGGCAACTACGAGAGTCTGGCCGCGCTGGAAACGCGCATCCGCGAGCACCTGACGGACAGCAAGCGGCGCAGCGTGGAAGGCGAAACCAAGGACCGTCTGATGGCGGCGCTGATCGAGCGCTATCCGTTCCCGGTTCCGGAATCGCTGGTGCAGGAGCAGATTGACGCGCGCCTGGAGCGGGGCCTGCGGGCTCTGGCAGCCCAGGGAATGGATACCGAGCAGATGCGCAAGCTGGACTTTGGGCGTTTGCGCACGGCGCAGCGCGATGGGGCCATTGCCGAAGTGAAGGCATCCATCCTGCTGGACCGAATTGCCGTGGAAGAGAAGATCGAAATTGCCGATGAAGAGATGGACCGGGAATTGCACATGGCCGCTCTTCAGTCCAGGGAACCGATCGAGACGTTACGTTCGCGTTTGACGGCGGACGGCGGACTGGCTAGAATCCGTGAACAATTGAGGCGCGAGAAGGTTGCGGGCGTCCTGTACGAACGGCTTCCGGCGTAAGCTGGAGCGGAAACTGCAGCGCGGAGTTGGAGATTGAACCCTCCAGGGCCGCGCTGCCATCAAAAGAGCGGGGAGCACGAAACCCCCAAACCGAAGAGCGAGAAGAGCCTAATGGCATTGGTTCCCATGGTGGTTGAGCAGACGAGCCGGGGCGAGCGCGCCTACGACATTTACTCCCGTCTGCTTCGCGACAACATCATCTTTCTGGGTACGCCCATCGACGACCAGGTGGCCAACCTGATTGTGGCACAGATGCTGTTTCTGCAAGGCGAAGACCCGGAAAAGGACATTTCGCTCTACATCAACTCGCCGGGCGGCTCGATCAGCGCCGGGCTGGCGATTTACGACACCATGCAGTTCATCAAGAACAACGTGGTGACCTATTGCATTGGCCAGGCGGCCAGCATGGGGGCGTTTCTGCTGTTGGCAGGCGCCAAGGGCAAGCGGTTCACGTTGCCCAACTCGCGCATTCTGATCCATCAGCCATCGATGGGCGGATTGAGCGGACAGGCTACGGACATCGACATTCATGCGCGGGAGATTCTGCGCATCCGCGAGATTACGAACAATCTGATCGCCAAGCACACCGGCCAGCCCCTCGACCGGATCGAGCACGATGTGGAGCGGGACTTCATCATGAACGCGCAGCAGGCCAAGGAATACGGCATTATCGACGAAATCATCGACCGGCCACGCACGTAGCTTTCAAGCGGGGCTAGCGGAGTTAGCGTTGTTAGCGGGCTAACCGGCTAGCTACTCGAACTCCGCCAACTCAGCCAATACCGCTAAGCTCGTCCAGGGGGAGTAAAAAAATGAAAACGCGCACGGGACCCGAAGAGGCGTTGCGCTGTTCGTTCTGCCACAAGTCGCAGGACGCGGTAGCCAAGCTGATCTCGTCGCCCAGCGACTATCCTCGCGCATATATATGCGACGAGTGCGTAGCCGTTTGCAACTCGATTCTGGAAGACGACCGCGGCGACCAGACGGCGACGGCCAACCCCGCCGGCCACCTGCCCAAACCGCAGGAAGTAAAGGCCTTCCTTGACGATTTTGTGATTGGCCAGGACCAGACCAAGAAGAAGCTCGCAGTGGCGGTGTACAACCACTACAAGCGCATCCAGATGAACCGCGCCCGCAACAACGAAGTGGAGCTGGCGAAGAGCAACATTCTGCTGATCGGGCCTACCGGCTCGGGCAAGACGCTGCTGGCGCACACGCTGGCCAAGATGCTGGACGTGCCGTTCGCGATTGTGGATGCGACGACGCTGACCGAGGCCGGGTATGTGGGCGAGGATGTGGAGAACATCATCCTCAAACTTCTGCAGGCGGCGGACGGTGACGTGACGCGCGCTCAGCAGGGAATCATCTACATCGACGAAATCGACAAGATCGGCCGCAAGGACGAGAACCCCTCGATTACTCGCGATGTTTCCGGCGAGGGCGTGCAACAGGCGCTCTTGAAGATTCTGGAAGGCACTGTGGCCAACGTTCCTCCGCAAGGCGGGCGCAAGCATCCGCACCAGGAGTTCACGGCCGTGGACACGACCAACATTCTGTTCATCTGCGGCGGGGCGTTTGTGGGCCTGGAACGAGTGGTCGGCCGGCGCGTGGGCAAGAAGGCGTTGGGCTTCAAGGCGGTGGATGCGGAAGCCGATGCGGCGACCACGCGTTCGCACCGCGACACCGAATTGCTGCGCAAGACGGAGCCGCAGGATCTGATCAAGTACGGACTGATTCCTGAATTTGTGGGCCGTTTGCCGGTGATGGGAATTCTGGACGAACTGGACGAAGCGGCGCTGATCGAGATTCTGACCAAGCCGAAGAACGCCATCCTGAAGCAGTATCAGAGGCTGTTCGAGTTCGAGAATGTTCGCCTGCACTTTACGCCGGAAGCTTCGGCAGCCGTGGCCCGCGAGGCCTTGGCGCGCAAGGTGGGGGCGCGTGGATTGCGCATGATCCTGGAAGAGCTGATGCTCGACCTGATGTATCACCTGCCCAACAACAAGCGGGTACGCGATATCGAGATCACGAGCGATATGGTGGAGCGGCGCGACCTGTCGCTGTGTTTGCTGGAAAAAGCAGGGTAAAGGGCGCTTCGCTCGTTTCAACCGAAACACAAGCTGCCGGCGCACTCCTTTGCGGAGTGCGCCGGCAATTTTTATTTGTGGGTGTTCCCGCTGCTCGAGGGCAACTCTGCTATCGGTCCAGAGTGGGCGTAGACCGGGAGGCCCACGCCACAGCCAGCCAGGAGGTGTTCAGGGCCGGATCAGCAAGTGGCCTGAACGATTTAAAGCGGCAGATAGAAAAAATTAGGAGATTTTCCGAGGGGTTGCCACCGAGTTGAACAGGGCTGGGTTCCGTCGAATCTGGAAACGATGGCGCGAACATGCCGTTGGCGCAGAGCGTCGAGGGCCGTGGGATTCTGCTCCAGCTTTTGGCAGCTCTGCTCGGCACTCTTCACATCCACACCATTTCCCGTTTCGATGACCGCGGTCATTTTGAGGCCGGCATATCTAGCCCAGAGCGGATCTCCCCAGCAGGCGGCATCGCCCATACAAGCCACTTCTGATCCACGAGGATAGAGAGTGGCGAGATCGGCTCCAGCGGAAACGACGGGCAAACTGTAGACGCCGTGCAAAGGTTGTGCGCCCTCCTGCTTGGCCGTTTTCCACTCCCGGATGCTGGTCTGAAACCCGGAGACAAGAACCAGAGCCGCGATGAGCAGAACAGCCAGGTGGAGAGACCGATGGTCAGCGGAAGGGTGCACTGCAAGTGCGCACGCCGCGAAGAGAACTCCTATGAGGACGAAAGAGAACGCCACATATCGTCCCTGCAGTGTAACCAGCGCATAGGAGCCAATACATGCGAGCGCCAGCACGCAAGTCATGAAGAGAATAGGATCGGCGAGCGACGTCTTGCGAATTCGAAATCCCCAGCAACACAATGCGGCGGCAAGGAGGAAAGCCTGAAAGCGCATCATTGCGGTGGCGCCTAAGGCGGCCAAACTTTTCTTAAGCGTGGCAACGGTCTGGCGGAGCACAAAGCGGGAAGACAGACCGTCCGACCAGTAAGAAGGGTCATCCCATTGCGGCGTAGTGCCAAAGACCCGGTCGCCCGCATAATAGGCGATTTCCGGACTCTTCGAGAGTAGCTCGCCGGTATGTTTGAAATTGGCCTTTGCCGTCCCATGCTGATAGACCGTGAGATCCGCGACTGGGTTGAAGCGGTCCGCGCCATTCACGTCCCACGCCATATTGAGCCGGCCGGAATCTCCAAAGGTGATATGACCTTTGGCTGCGGAAATCTGCCAAATATATGGACCGGCGACAAGCGCGAAGATGAAAAGAGAGAGGGCCAGCCGTTGCAACACGCGGAACTTGCGAAGATTCACGGCAACAGCGAAGAGCAACAGGAGAGAGAAGAATGGAAAGGCAAACGATTTGGCCCAGAATGCCAGTCCTGCGAACAGACCGACGGCCGCATAAGCAAGGAGGCGGTCTTTGGCGGTGGCCCACAGCAGTGCGGCGATGGTGAGAAACATGAGCGAAGAGACCAGGGCGTCAGGTGTGATGCTATCCATGTCCAGGGAGCAGAAAAAGTACGCAAAGGTGGCAACCCACACATACAGGACTCGCGGCGGGAGCAATTTGTCGGCAGCGATGCCGCGCGCCAGCATCAGGCGCCGGATGGATGCAGCCAGCGCGACCGATGCGAGCACGAATAGCAGGCCTATGACAGCGTCAAGCAACCGAACGGCCATGAATTCGTATTGCGGGCGATTACCAAAGACCGCCCTTGCGATGGTGAGCAGCGCCGGATAGAGCGGAAACCAATATGCGTTTACCACCGAGTGCCAGAGGTGATCCCTGATCGCATCCGACAGGTCGAGATAGGCGACTGTATCGGAACTTACACGATAGGCGCCGACGAGAGCGCTGGCCAGGCTGCATACTAACTACGATGCCGACATATACCGACCAGTCTGCGCCGCGTGGGATGGATCGGGATTGACGGCTCTCGGGCTCAGTAGCAGTTCCGATGGTTTCCAAAGCTAATTTTCCTCCATGTCATGTTAGGAGCGCGGCAAGAGAAAGGGCCAAGGTGTGTGGCCTGGAAGCCGATGACTCGGCGATCTCCCGAGTGCTGACATTTTAATTTAGACACATCCTATCATGGCCAATGCAAAGGAGAGGATTGGCCATGACTTAGGGACGAAGAATTCGCTGGGTTATTGCGCAGTCTTCTCCTCGTGGAATTCCATCTCTGTGTTGATGGCCCATATCACTGGTGTCCGGTTAGATGTCGAATAGATTCAGTTGTTTAGAGGAAGTTGTCTGGTCTGTTCCGTGGAGATTTGGCTGAAGGGCGCATGAAATATCGGTCTTCTCGAAGATCGATACCGACA
>Ga0255355_1000756_pt1 | contig 17402 bp, 16 predicted proteins | sample HBST75metaG_FD_189943 | JGI IMG/M metagenome (GOLD analysis project Ga0255355, IMG submission 189943) | Peat soil microbial communities from Stordalen Mire, Sweden - H.B.S.T75 | ecosystem: Environmental > Terrestrial > Soil > Wetlands > Peat | place: Sweden: Norrbotten County, Stordalen Mire...
TTCGTGAACTGCCTTCAATTTCAGGCTTGAATCCACCGGATGAAGCACACGGCCCTCGATCACTGCGCCATGAACTGAGAACCGCCAACCGAGAACTCACAACTTGGAACTGACAACTGATCACTGAGCACTGTTCACTGATCACTGGGACGAGGAGCTGGGAATGAGCATTCTGATGGTGACTGGAATTGAAGGCGCCCGCAACTGCGCCGCCGCAGTGGGAGCGCAACTAGGAACGGAAGTGGAGGTGGCCGAAGGCCGGAAGGCTGCGCTGGCCGCGCTGCGCCGCCACGAGTTTGCCGCCGTCGCGGTGGACGAAACCATGGCCGAGTGCGATCCGGCCGCAGCCGAGGCTATCTGGGAGCACTCTGGCCTGGCCATCCCCCTGCAGATCAACTTCGCCCTATCCGGAACCGCGCGGCTGACGCGCGAGATTCGCGCCGCCCTGCACCGCCGCGAGCGCGAGCAGACGCTGGCGCGCCGCGCCGCCACAGCGGCCATCGAATCCGAGCTTAAATCCACGGTCGCGGGTCTGCTCCTTCAATCCCAATTGGCGCTTACGGGAGCCGAGATGCCCCCGCCGGTTGCTGAAAAGCTGCGCGTGGTGGCCGATCTCGCCAGCAACCTCCGCCAGCAGTTGAACGCGCCGACGCAGGCCCGCGCCGACGCCACCGCCTGAACCGCGCGGCTTCTGGGTTCAAGAAAATTTCATTGCGTTGCACGCGCATCGCCGGGGCGACAATTGCCCCGGCGTTTTTTTCGCTTCGGACGTTAAACCGCGGCCACCCCTGTCACGCTGCCTACGTGAACAGCGGCAAGCTGATTCGAGCGACCAGCCATTCTATCTATGTCATTGAGGCCCTGAAAGACGGCCCCATTATCGCGCAGGACGCGGCCCGCATCTCAGCAACGAGATGCGGGCCACTGGCTCTTGGGGAAGCCGCAGAACATGGAAATCCCGCCTTGAAAAGCCGTTTAGCGAAACGCGTCAAACCCTAAGTTTGCGTCTGATCGCGCCGAGCGTTCCGGCCAGCCCGGTAGCCAGAAGAAGGAAGGTCCCCGGCTCGGGCGTGGTGCTACTGCTAGGTGTGTAAGGCGGCATGCCGGTGCCATACCAACCTACAGGATCGTTGTTGGTGTTGCCATTGTTCCAGTTGTTATCGAACAGGGCAAAGTCGGCAGAGGAGCTAGTTCCACCAAGCAACTGGTAGACCGATGTGAACAATTCGTTGTTGGCGTAGATTGTCCAGGTGACGCTCTGTGTTCCGCAATCTGTTGGATACCCTGTCGTCGGATCATCGCACCAGAATCCCAAATGCTGGGTGCCGAAAGCGTTTCCCATAGTGCCCCAGCCAGTAAAAGTGGAAGATGTATATTGTGTACCGACACAAAAGCCATTGACGCAGGAGTTGTTGTAGTTGAAGCCGATTTCATTGATTGTGGCGTAGTAGTCCGTGAGGGTTGCGGTGATGGTTCCATCGGCGTTGGTGTTGAGCGTAATTTGCCCCTCCGTCGGGCTGACCGAGCCGATGACAAAGTTGTAGTCTGGCGGATAAGCAACAACTCCGTAGGTGAAGTATTCCGTCAGCGAATCAGCGTTGCTGACTCCCACGCCAAAGATCGCCAGACCGCAAATCAGGAATAGAGCGCGAAACTTGCTCATGACAGTTCAGTCCTTTCAGGCCCTGGGCCTCCAAAGCGGATTTCGCCCCACTCTCTACTGCGCCGTAAATAAAAGCAATGGTTGTAAAGTGATTTTTCGCGGAATAATTATGTATGTTCAACTTATAGAACTGAAACGAGTTACTCCATCCTATGTGCGCGGCTTTGCGCACTGCTGCCGAGAGATGCCGGGAAACGCCAATCTGGAGCGGCAGCGCCAGCCTCTGAATTTGATGGCAAAAGCAGAAATATCTCAGGTATACTGTGCATCAAATCTTGCCCCAGACATGGCCGATTATGGACGCTGGATCGAAGATCGCGGAGCCCCCCGGTTCAGTTGTGATCACTTTTGGCGTCTTTCATCTCGATGCCAAAAAGGGCCAACTGAAAAGGTTTGGCACGGCCCTTCGACTCTCATCGCAGCCATTCAGGCTTCTCGTGCTGCTGGCGTCGCGGCACGGCGAAGTGGTCACGCGCGAGGAAATCCAGCAAGCGTTGTGGGGGCCGGATACTTTTGTTGACTTTGAGCGCGGCCTGAACCACTGCATCCGCCAGATTCGCGCAGTGCTGGGCGACGATGCCGGCGCTCCAAGTTACATCGAGACAATCCCCAGAATCGGCTATCGCTTTGTCGCGCCCGTTTCGATGGCCCCACCCGATCCGACAGGCGCCGTATCCTCGCCTGTGCCACCCGATGAAGACCGCCAACCGGCCAGCGGCAGGGCGGCGGAAATAGGTATTGCCAATGGGAGGCGGCGTTGGTTCGTTCTGTCTGCGGCAATCGCCACCCTGGCATTGGCCGCTCTCTTTCTCTCTCTCCACCCGTGGCGCGAAGCACGCCCGGAGCAACCGCCCCTTCGGCTGATGGTGGCTGTATTGCCCTTTGAAAACCTGACCGGTGACCCCGATCGGGATTACCTGAGCGATGGCGTAACCGACGAGTTGATTGTGCATCTGGGCGGGGTCAGTCCCAGCCGCCTGGGCGTGATCGCGCGCACCTCGGCGATGAATTACAAACATTCAGGAAAACTTCTTGCCCAGATCGGCCGCGAGTTGGGAGTCAAATATCTGCTTGAAGGGACGGTGAAAAGTTCCGGAGAGACGATTCGAATCACCGCTCAGTTGGTTCGATCGGACGATCAGACGGAACTGTGGGCCGATACCTACGATGGCGAGGTGAATGCGGAACGCATTCTCGCCTTCCAGCAATCGGTGGCCGGCCGTATTGCCCAGTCACTCTCCTTGGTGCTGCCTGAAGTTCACACGCCGCACAGCACGACAACCAGCCAGGCCGCCTACGAAGCCTTCCTCAAAGGACGGCTTGAATGGAACAAGCGCAACGAGAATGGCTTCCTCAAGTCCATCGGGTATTTCAAGAGTGCGGTTACGCTGGACCCGGCGTACGCCGAGGCCTGGGCCGGCTTGGCCGATTCGTACAACCTATCGCGCGAGTATTATGAAGGCCGTTCGAGCAGCGCAATAGCCGAGTCGGGCAAAGACGCCGCCTTCAGGGCTCTGACTCTTGACCCCAACCTCTCAGAGGCCCACGCATCGCTAGCTTTCAATCTCTGGCGCTACGAGTGGATGTTTCCCGAAGCGGAGTCGGAATTCCGCAAGGCTCTGGACCTCAGCCCCAACGATGCCACAGCGCACCATTGGTATGGGATGTTTCTGGCCTCGCGCGGGCGCTTCGACGAAGCGCGCAACGAGTTGCTGAAGGCGCGGACACTCGATCCGCTGTCGCTTATCGTCATTACAAACAGCGGCTGGGTGAATTACTATGCCCGCGATTACGATGCCGCTATTCTTTGCTATCAGGAGGCCCTCAAACTGGACAGCGGATTCCTGACCGCCCGGATGAAGCTGGCGTGGGCCTACGAGCAGAAGGGCATGTGGCAGAAGGCCCTCGACGCGAGACGCAGCTTTTACCTTACAGCCGGACATCCTGAGATTGCGCAGGCGCTGAGCGACGCCTATGCGCGGACCGGTTACCCTGGGGTGTTGCGCACCATCGTTGCGGAGACGGAAAAAATCGATGCGGGGCCATATTACTCCGACTATGAAAAAGCCAAACTCCATGCGATGCTCGGCGACACTGGTAAGGCAATGACGCTTCTTGGGCAGGCACGCGCCCGGCGCAGTGGATGGCTGGTTTACATTGGCGTGGAACCGGCCTTCGACAAATTACACTCCAATCCTGCTTTCGCACAACTTGTCGGCCAAACGGTTTCAGTGCGCCCGCTTTGACTCCCATTGCGCCGCGATCCAGGCTCCCTGTTTTCTGATTTCTGGCTTGATTGCTGTTCGAAGCCCCTTCCATGCCGTAGAATCGCCCTTGTATGAAGTGTCCTTATTGCGGTTTCGGACAGGACCGGGTTGTCGACTCGCGCGAAAGCAAGGAGGCCGACACCATCCGGCGGCGGCGCGAGTGCGAGCGGTGCAATCGCCGCTTCACCACGTATGAACGAATCGACGAAATCCCTTACATGATGGTCAAGAAAGACGGCCGGCGCGAGCGTTTCGACCGCCAGAAGGTCTTGAACGGCCTGCTGCGCGCCTGCGAGAAGCGGCCCGTGCCCGCGAAAAACCTGGAGGCTATCGTGGACGCCGCCGAGGCCTTTCTGGTGGACGCCCCGGAGCGCGAACGGACCACCGCCGAGATCGGCGAACTGATCATGGAGCACCTCAAGGTGCTGGACACAGTCGCCTACATCCGCTTCGCGTCGGTCTACCGCGACTTCAAGGACGTAAGCGAGTTCAAGGAAGAACTTGAAGGGCTGCTGGGTGGACGCGCCAACAATAGGGGGAAAAAACATCTCTAGATTTCTGACCGGGGTTTTCGCACCAATGAATTTATGATTTCCCAAGTCACAAAATCAAGACCCGGAGTACCCAGCATTGGTACTCATACAAGCGGTCAGAGGACTGGAATGCATTGATTTCGCAGAGCCTCCAATGCACGCGAATCTTAAGAGAAGCAGTTACAAACGGATTTGAATTTTACAGGAAAAGGTCGAGAAGAAATGACACTGGGATTTATCGGCACGGGAACGATGACAGCGGCGATTGTCACTGGCTTGAACAAGGCGGGCGCTGGCTCCCGCGCGATTGTGCTATCGCCGCGCAACCCGGAGATTGCGGCAGGGCTTGCCAGCCGCTATCCGCACGTCACCGTTGCCGCGTCGAATCAGGAAGTACTGGACAAATGCGACACCGTGATCCTTGCAGTGAGGCCGCAGATTGCCGAGAGTCTTCTCCAGAGCCTCCGGTTTCGCGCGGATCACCACGTCATCAGCATCATTGCGACCTTCAGCGTGCGCAGGCTGCACGAGCTGACGTCTCCCGCAACCAGGGTGGAGCGGGCTGTGCCCTTGCTCTCGGCCGCCAAGTGCGAGAGCCCGACGGCGATCTATCCGCGCGACCCGGAAGCTCTGGAGTTTTTCTCTTCAGTTGGCGCCCCTTTCGCGGTGGATACCGAGCAGGAGTTTGACGCGTTGTGCGCGGCAACCGCGGCAGTCGCATCGTATTTCGTATTCGCCGACACTGTGGCGACCTGGCTCACGAAACGCGGAATTACACCGGTCATTGCGCGGGATTACATGGCGCAGATTCTTCCCAGCCTCATGGAAAGTGCGGCAAAAGCTCCGACCAGCAGCTTCAGGGGAATGGCCACCGGCCACGCGACGGCGGGCGGGCTCAACGAACAGCTTCTCCGTCATCTGGAGGAGCACAACACTTTCGGAACGCTCGCGGAAGCACTTGACCAGGTGATGCTGAGAGTCACAACGACAAACCACTGAAGAGGAGACAGATGGCAGAGCAAAAGACCCACAAGGTTACTCTGATTCCGGGCGATGGCATCGGCCCGGAAGTGACGCAGGCCGTCGTCCGCATCCTCGAAGCCACCGGCGTGCAATTCGAGTGGGAACGCTTTGCCGCCGGCGCCGAGGCCTTCGAAATCTTCGGCGAGTATATCCCCACCGCGCTTTATCAGTCCATCGAGCGCAACGGCGTGGCCTTGAAGGGGCCGGTCACTACACCCATCGGCGGCGGCTTCAAGAGCATCAACGTCACGCTGAGAAAAAGATTTGATCTTTTTGCCAATTTTCGGCCCATCAAGAATCTTCCCGGCCTGGCAACGCATTGGCCCGGTGTGGATCTGATTATCGTTCGCGAGAACACCGAGGGCGAGTACGTGGGTCTGGAGCACGAGGTGGTTCCCGGCGTGGTTGAGGCCATCAAGGTCATCACTGAGAAGGGCTCGACGCGCATCGCCAAATTCGCTTTCGAGTACGCCCGCAAGCATGGACGCAAAAAAATCCACTCCATCCACAAAGCCAACATCATGAAGCTCTCGGATGGTTTGTTTCTGCGCTGCGCGCGCCAGGTGGCCGAGCAATTTCCAGACATTCTCTACGGCGAGCACATCATCGACAACACCTGTATGCAACTGGTGATGAACCCCTACCAGTACGACACGCTGCTGCTGGAAAACCTTTATGGAGACATCGTCAGCGACTTGTGCGCGGGCCTGGTGGGCGGGCTGGGACTGGTTCCCGGAGCCAACCTGGGACTGAATTGCGCCATCTTCGAAGCCGTGCATGGCTCGGCCCCGGATATTGCCGGCAAGGATATTGCCAACCCCACGGCGCTGTTGCAGTCGGCGGTGCTGATGCTCCGCCACCTGGACGAAGAAGCCGCGGCTGACAAGGTGCAGCGGGCTTTGGAGACCGTCTATGCCGAGCGCAAAACCCTCACGCGCGATGTGGGCGGCACCGCCGGCACCAGCCAGTTTGCCGACGCCGTGCTGGCGGCCATGGAGTAGGCCTGACCTTGCATCCTCCACCCTGCCTGCGCGTTGTTACCGCAGGCAGGGAGTGAGTCCGTCTCCGGCTTGGCTGTCCCCGCGGCTTGATCTCCATTGTTGATTGGTTAAGAACAAGGTTTTGGAATGAATAATTTAGCGCCCATAGTTGACATTACGGCTCCAAATACCGTGATTGCGTGTATATTTTAGGGGCATCCCCGCTCTCTTCAAGAGAGAAGCGTCACTCCGGAGAGATGATCATGGAAATTCCGAATTACTACGAATTCCTCCAAATCAGCCCCAATGCCGAGCCGGAAACTATCCACCGCGTTTTTCGATATCTGGCGATCCGCTTTCACCCGGACAACCAGGAGACCGGAGATGCTGATAAGTTCTTTCTGTTGAAGCAAGCTTATGACGTATTGTCCAATCCAGCTCTCCGCGCCAAATATGATGGGATGCGCGAAACGGATGCTCCCCAGCCGGCCCCACTATCCGCTTCGATTGATTTTATGGATAGCATTGAGGGCGAGTTGAACCGGCGGCTGGCGGTGCTGGCGCTGCTCTATTACCAGCGCCGCACGAACCCCCACGAGCCTGAAGTTTCACTGGCGGAAGTTGAAGGCCGCATGGGGTTTCCCCGCGATTATTTGGAATTCACCTCGTGGTATCTTCTGAAAAAGGGATACATCACCCGTGCGGACAACTCGGCTTTCACGCTCACGGCGGAGGGCGTGGACTTCGTGGAAACGCAACGCGCGAATATTCCGACTCTGGATAAATTGCTCACCACTAGCTCAGGCCCCTTCGCAGAGGATTAAGCGCCGGCGAACCAGCCCCGCCTCCATCTCGCATCACGCCTGTCTCGGGATTTGATCTCTGTTCGTTCGCGGAGATATTGCAGTACCGCACCCGTCCTCCTGTACACTAAGTTTTCAAGGCCATGAAAAACAAATATTCAATCGGCATCCTGGGCGCAACCGGAATGGTGGGGCAGCGCTTCATCCAACTTCTTGAGCACCATCCGTGGTTTCAGGTCACGTGGCTGGCGGCCAGCGACCGGTCGAGCGGCAAGACATACGGCGAGGCCGCAAAATGGCGCCTCGACACGCCGCTGCCCGAACGCATAGCCCACATGACGGTGGCTCCGGCGGACCCCGAGGGCGCGCCCAAAATCATCTTTGCCGCTCTGGACGCCGCCATCGCGCGCGAAATGGAGCCTCGCTTTGCCGCCGCCGGCTGCGCCGTGGTTTCCAACTCCAGCGCTTACCGCATGGCTCCCAATGTTCCCCTGGTCATTCCCGAGATCAACGCCGAACACCTGCACCTGATCGAGGAGCAGTCCTCGCGCCGTCAATCTGGCGGCTACATGGTCACCAACCCCAACTGCTCAACCATCGGCCTGGTGGTGGCGCTCAAACCTATCCAAGAGCGCTTCGGCATTGAACAGATCGTCGTCACCACCATGCAGGCCATCAGCGGTGCAGGCTACCCCGGCGTGCCCTCCCTCGACATTCTGGGCAATGTCGTGCCCTACATCGGCAACGAAGAAGAGAAGATGGAGGAAGAGACCCTCAAGCTGCTCGGCAAGCTTGAAGGCCACGCGGTGATTCCCCTGGCTGCGCGCATCAGCGCCAGTTGCAACCGCGTGCCGGTCGAGGACGGCCACACGGAGAGTGTCAGCATCAAGCTCGCCAAGCCAGCCACGCGCGAAGAGATTCTGGCCGCCTGGGCTGAGTTTCGTCCCCTCGCCGGACAGGGATTGCCCACCGCCCCCGATCAGCCCATCGAGTGGACTCCGCAAGAAGATCGCCCGCAACCGCGCCTGGACCGCAATCGCGGCAATGGCATGGCGGTAACGGTGGGCCGCCTGCGACCCTGCGGCGTGCTTGACTGGAAGTTCACCGCGCTCTCGCACAACACCATTCGCGGAGCTGCCGGAGCCGCCATCCTCAATGCTGAACTTTTGGCAAAACTTGGCAAGCTGGAACCGGGAGTTTCTGGAGTGTAACGCCCGAACGGTTCTGAAGAGGCACGGCTGGCATGCAGAGCTTTACAGGCTGCGGAAGACCTGTAGTTTTTTAAGAGCACGGCTTTTGCCGTGCTGTAGGAGCACCAAATTCGGGTGCGGCATTAGAGCATCACCAGAGTTAATTTACCTTTCTTGAGAGTTTGCAGGTGGCTTTTTTAATAAAGCCACTTGAGGACATCGCCTCTGGGTACAGCAACTCTGGTTTTGCTTTAGCCGCCGAGGGAGTGTATCTGTTGGAATAGATAGGGGTGCGGTTGAAGCCGCGCCCCTATCAAGCAAAGGATTCCAGTTAGGGAGGCGCATGAGTCTGCTCGTAATGAAGTTTGGCGGCACATCGGTCGAGGATCCGGCGGCCATCCGCCGTACCGCGGCCATTGTTGCTGGGCGCGTAGCCCTGGGCAAGCAACCCGTAGTCGTCGTCAGCGCCATGGCCAAGGTCACCGACCAATTATTGCGCGCCGCCGCCACTGCCGTAGAGGGGGATCGCATCGGAGCCCTGGCCATCAGTTCCCGCCTCCGCTCGCGCCATCGTGACACCGCCGCAGCCCTGGTCAAGGACTCCTCAGCCCTGATCAACCGAATCGACCAGAAGTTCGACTCGCTCGATGAGATCCTGCGCGGCTTGGCGGCTCTGCATGAACTCACCCCGCACATCTCCGACCTCGTCGCCAGCCACGGCGAGCTCCTCTCCAGCCGCATCGTTGCCGCCGCCTTCCGTGAGATGGGCATCGCCGCCGTTCACGTAGACGCACGCAAGATCATTATCACCGACTCGCAATTCCAGAAGGCCGTTCCCCAGGACACCCTGATCGAATTACGCGCTCGGGAGAAGTTCCTCCCGCTTCTCGAGCAAGGCAAGGTCCCGGTGATGGGCGGCTTCATCGCCTCCAACGAAGCGGGCCTCTCTACCACCCTCGGCCGCGGCGGCTCCGACTTCTCCGCCGCCCTGGTTGGCGGCGCGATCCAGGCCGAGGCCATCGAAATCTGGACCGACGTGGACGGCATCATGTCCGCCGATCCCCGCGTCTGCCCCGACGCCCTCCGCGTCAAGATCATCAGTTTTGAAGAAGCCGCCGAGATGGCCTACTTCGGCGCCAAGGTTCTTCACCCGGCCACAATCCTACCTGCCGTCAGGAAAAACATCCCGGTTCTGGTACTCAACAGCCGCAACCCCACCTGCGAAGGCACGCGCATTGCCTCGCTCGCACCCCACTGCAAAAGCCCCTTCAAATCCATCGCTGTCAAAAAGAAGCTCAGCATCATCGACGTGGTGGCCAGCCGGATGTTGATGACCCACGGCTATATGAAGTCAATCTTCGACATCTTCGATAAGCACCAGTGCCCAGTCGATATGGTCTCCACCAGCGAAGTCTCGGTCTCGCTTACCGTTGACTCCAACGATAAGCTACCCGCCATCGCCGCCGACCTCGGCCAACTGGCCGACGTGAAATATGAAGGCGGCAAGGCATTGATCTGCATGGTCGGCGACAACATCCGTGGACAAAACGGCATCGCCGCCCAGGTCTTCAACGCCATTCGCCACATCAACATGAGAATGATTTCGCAAGGCGCCAGTGAGATCAATATGAGTTTCATGATCGAGGAAGACGACGCTGACGAGGCGGTCCGCTCACTCCACGCAGCCTTCTTCCAGGATCCTGATCCGGATATCTTCGACATCGAGGCGCGCAAGAAATAAAACTCCAGGCGCCCCAAGTTCCACTTTCGGAGCCGGGAAATCAGTGTGGCTTCATGGCGCCGGGACGTAGCGATCTCCACGCTGCTGTGAGCCAAAATCTTTCGCCAGCTTGCAGGCGCTCAGTTTGCCGGCCTCATTGAACGAAACGCCAGGATCGACGCCGCTGAGCGTAGCGAAGAATCCGCCCTTGGCACAGGGAACGCCCTGCACGGTCTGCGCATGGGCGAGGAAACAGAGCTTCAGCTTGCCGCTGGGATAAAAGGCCACCACCGAAGCTTCACCAGTCCCCAGCCAACTGCCTCCCTGACAGGTCAAGCCCAGAACCGGCGCGTCATGGCTCATCTGAACTAGATCCGGAGTGCCGTCGGGATGCAGAGCAATGTACGATCCGGCGGGAATGCGCGCTTCGCCAAACGGAATCTCCCGCGTGACCGTGCAGCGGTTCAAGCGGCCATCGTCGAAGAACCAAGCGTGCCCAGCGGCGCAGGGGTAGCCTTGAATCTCTGATGGCTGACCGAGCTTCATGTGGGTGGTGTGAGGCGGGGCGGCTGGCTGCGAGAGAGTGCATCCGGCCCAAGACAGGCCGCACAAAGCAATGACGAAGAATATGGCTTTTCTCATGGCTTTCTCCCAAAATGAAAACGCCGGTCTGAGCCTCATGCGGAATTATTCGGCAGTGAACTCTAGAACCGGTGCAGGCTGAGCCAGAACCCTCTTCCGCCCGTAGATTACCAGCAACGCCACCAGCAGCAGCAGGATAACCCCTAACACCAGCAAACTGCCCTCGGGTCCGTCCGAGCCGCCGCTCCACAGCGCGTTGCCCGCCGGGGTCGTGGTCAGGTAGTGGCCCTTGGCTACCATGCCGCTGTCGGCGGTGCCGTAGAAGTAGGTCTCTGCCCAGTCCCACGCGGCGTGGCAGCCGATGGCCCACCAGGCCGAGCCGGTTACCCACACGCTGACGCAGAAGACAAAGCCTATCAACGCCGCGGCAAAGATGCCAATCCAGTTTTCTCCGTTGTTGCTGGTGTGGATGAAGCCGAAAAGCGTCGAGGTGACCCAGGCCGCCTGCCAGAAGCCACTCTGTGGGGTTTTGCGAATGTGCAGCATCAGGCAGGGAAAAAACCCCAGCAAAGCAATTGCATAGACGCCCCAGACTCCATTGCCATGAACGAAGAACAGCAAGCTGAGGCAGATTATGCCGATAACTCCCAGCGCCCACCAGAAGTTGATGCCGCGAGTGAGAGTGAATTGCAGGTAGCAGCGGAAACTGCCTTCCTCAACGAAACCAGTGAGCAGAAAGACTGCGCCCCAGGCTGCGGCATAACTGAAAATCTGCCCGCCGGAGAGCGCCACCGGACCAAAATGGAGCCAGCCGCCCCAGGCCAGCGCTCCCACCAGCGCCGAAAGCACGGCAAAGCCCGCCAACAGGCCGCTGAGGAAATGGACAATACGCCGGGGCCCGGTCAGGTTGTAGTCGAGAATGCGGCGGCCCTCAAGGAATGCGACCAGCGCGCCTGCCCCCAGAATCGACAGGACGAGAATCACCTCGCCAATCAGCGCCGTTGTGGGCGTTGAAGCGCCCGTCTTGGCGTGAAGAATATTCTTGACGATTGCAGTGGCGGCCGATCCCAGCACGATCATGAAGAGAAAGGTCAGCGTGAGAAAAACCGACACCGACCAGCCGGCGCGCAAGCCCTGGTTGCCGATGAAGGCCCAGCGCAGGCCGCGATACTCCGCCTCCGGGACCGGGATTTCAGGCGTAAGGGCGGCTTCCCGGGCAATGTCGGCGGGCTGACCTTCTGTCAGCGGCGATTGAATCTCCGGATCCATGAAGGCTCCTTCAAGAAAAAATTCGTGTGCTCTGGATTCTACTAATGGAAAGATACTCTACGAAAACGCGGCCTGGGCGGTTCCGCGGCTAAAAGGATTCGGGCCACTGGCGGGCGCTATGCCAGATACCCAGAATTTCGACCGCCTGCGCGGATATCCGATATGTGACGATGTAGGGCGTTCGAGGAACAACGGCTTCCCGCGTTCCATCGATTCGGCCCGAACGCCCGGAATATGGCATCTGTCCTACTCTCTGCACCATTTCTCGAATTCTTCTGCGCGTGGAAATTGCACCCGTGGCGCTTTCGCCCTGGATGTAGCCGACAATTTCATGCAGATGCTTGACCGAGGCGGCAGACCAGTAAACTATCATTGGACTTTGTTCTGTGCCTCACGTTCCCACTCATCCATCATGCGCCCCACCTCTTCGTCGGTGAAGAATCTGCCGCTGCGCATATCCTCAATGCCTTCTTCCACCATCGAGGTAAAACGCTGCTGTTCGCTCAAGTAGCCCTCCACCGCTTCATTCAGCAGATAACTGCGGTCGCGGTCCATGGCCTTGGCAATCTGGTCCAGTTGAGCAACCTTCTCCGGGGCGATGCGGAAACTGATAGTGCGCGGCGTCGTCATAATACGAAATAATACGCTGTATTATTTCCGCCCGCAACCGAAGCAAAGCCGCCTGTTCCCTGATTGACCGTGTTCTGCCTTGGAGCCGGCCAGCCCTGTATTATTCGGCCCACGCCTTGACACAATCGGCTTCTCCCTTGATGCTAGACAGTTCCGGCAATTCAATTTTCCAGCACACGGGGGCTTCCGATTTTGCGGGTTCGCGTCTTTTATCACGACAAATGTTTTGACGGAGCCTGCTCGGCTTCGATCTTCACTCGCTTCCACCGCGAGCGCATCTCAGCCCAGGCCAACTACGAGTACCACGGCCTGGTCCATCGCGCCGGCGCCCTCTTTGACGAGAGCGAGTTTACCGGCGACGAAAACGCCATCGTTGACTTCAAGTACTCGGCCTCGCCCCGGATTACCTGGTGGTTCGACCACCACCTGTCAGCGTTTCTCACCCCCCAGGACCACCAAAGCTTTTTGGACTATCAGCACAACGCGGTCCCTCCCGGACGCAAGTTCTTCGATCCTAACTACACCTCCTGCACCAGCTTTATCGCTCACATCGCCTCCACCCGTTTCGGCTTCGACATCGCGCCTCTCGCCGAGTTGATTCACTGGGCCAACATCGTGGACGGCGCGAAATATGAGAGTCCCGAGTCAGCCGTCGAGATGCCCGCTCCGGCCATGAAACTCACCCTCATCATCGAGGCCAACCAGGACCCGGCTTTCATTCCGCGGCTCATTCCGCTCTTCACCGAGATGCCGCTGGCCGATGTACTGAGCCAGCCCTTTGTGGCCGAACTGCTGCCGCCCCTGCTGGAACGGCATCAACAATCCATCGAACTGATCCGCAGCCGCGCCGAAGAGCGCAGCGGCACCATCTTCTTTGACATCACCGACCATCCTCTGGAAGGCTTCAACAAATTCATCCCCTACTATCTGCATCCCCAGGCTATCTACTCGATCGGCCTCTCCAGGTCCAGCTTCCGCACCAAGGTCTCGGTCGGCTCGAACCCCTGGACCAAGGCCGACCCGGCAAAAATGGTGAACCTGGCGAAGGTCTGCGAGCGCTACGGCGGCGGCGGCCATGCCCGCGTGGGCGCCATCAGCTTCCCGCCCGACCAGGCCGACCAGGCGCGCGCAGCCGCTGCCGAGATTGTGGCGGAACTGAGGGCAACAAACCCGTTCGCCTGAATTCCTGCCCGGTTGCACGCCAGCATGAAGGAAGATTCAGCCCAATGCTCCAGAAATTTCTTATCGCGTCTTGCGTCTGCCTTGCCCTTTGCCCGATCCACAAAGCGGCGGGGCAGTATCCCCGCGTTGGAGTGGATGGCGATATTCCTTTCGGCAAACTGGACGAAATGGAGAACATGCTGGATGTGGCCAACACCCATCAAAAGGCGAACCTGCTGACGCGGCTCGGCGTCGATCCAAAAATTGCCCAATATGTCGCTGAGGATCTTTTAGCGGGGAAAAAGATCGAGTTGAAGCCCCTCCGTGCAAAGGGCGAAGCCCACTACGGTGTTGCGTACCTGCCCGGCGGCTTCAGGGTGTGTGGCTATCTGTACCTCCTCCAGGGATCGGACGAAGATCCCGTCAAGAAGGCATGGCACGTCATCAATCATCAACAGTTCGACTGTTGGGACATGGCATACTCCTTCGAGATCCTGCCGCTGCGCCAGCCCGATGTGGACGATATCGTTGTTCACCACGTCAATGAAGGTCACGGATCCAATTATTTGGCTGACCAGACCCAGGTCTTTTCGATCCTCGACGGCAAGTTGCAGCAAACGCTGGCCACTCAGGACCATCTTGACGAAGGTGGCGTGGCTGGTAGCGACGCGTTGGAGCAATCCAGCACCTTTCTGAGATTCCCCAAGAACTCTTTGGAGGAGACGCGGACGACGACCGTCAACGACAAGCTGAAAAAGGTTGAGCGCCGCTACTGGCGCTGGTCAGGACAAAAGCGCAAGTTCGTTCCAGGTCCATTCAGATTGATTGTCGAGCCGGGCATTTAGAGCGGTTCCACTGTTTCTGTCATGCCAGAGTCGTGGAATCCCGCCCTTGCCGCAAGAACAAAAACACGGCAAGGATGAGGTCCCAAGACCTTACACGATCTTGAAAATGCTCTATTCCACTGCCCCGCTCGAACGCCGGTTTGCCGGATTGTGCCATGGATCATTATCCTTTTGTGAATGTCTAGCACTCTTGTTGAATGTGTTCCCAATTTTTCCGAAGGCCGCGATCCAGCCAAGGTCGATGCCATTGTTGAAACCATGAAAATTCCCGGCGTGTATCTTCTCGACCGGGAGATGGACGCCGACCACAATCGCTGCGTCATCACGCTGGTAGGCGAGCGTGAAGCCATTCAGGAAGCCGTTCTTCGCGGCGTGGGGAAGGCCGCCGAGTTGATCGACCTCACCCACCACCAGGGCGCGCACCCGCGCATGGGGGCGACCGACGTCATTCCCTTCATCCCCATCGACGGCGTCACCCTGGAAGACTGCATCGCCATGGCTCGTTATGTCGGAGCTGAAATCTACAGGCGCTTCCAGATCCCGGTCTACCTTTACGAAGCCGCCGCGACCACGCCCGAACGGCAGAACCTGGAAAATATCCGCCGCGGCCAGTTCGAGGGAATTCGCGACGAAATTGCCACCAATCCGGCGCGCAAGCCCGATTTCGGCGAGCCGCGCGTGCATCCGACGGCCGGAGCAACCGTGGTGGGCGCACGCAAGTTTCTGGTTGCCTACAACGTCTTTCTGAATACGACCGACGTCGCCATCGCCAAGAAAATCGCCAAAGCCGTGCGCTTTTCCACGGGCGGCCTGCGCTTCGTCAAGGCGGCGGGATTCCTGGTGCGCGGCACGGCACAGGTTTCCATGAACCTGACCGACTTCGAGCTGACTCCGGTCCACCGCGTTTTTGAATTTGTGAAGCGCGAAGCGCAGCGCTACGGCGTCGTTCCGGTTTCCAGCGAGATCATCGGACTGATTCCCAAATTAGCTTTGGAGCAGACCGCGGAATGGTTCCTGCAAGTGGAGAACTTCAACTCCTCGCTCATTCTGGAAAACCGCCTCGCGGCGGTCATGGGCGGCAAGATGGCGGTCGGCAGCCTGCGCGCCGGAGTTGAGCCATTCATCGAGCAACTGGCCGCTCCCACCGCGACTCCCGGCGGCGGCAGCGCCTCCGCAGCCAGCGGCGCCATGGCAGCCGGACTCGCGGGCATGGTTGCCTCCATGTCACGCGGCAAGAAAGCCTATTTGCAGTACGAAAGCCAGCTCAGCGAAGCCATCAGCCGCCTCTCGCCGCTGCGCGAGGAACTCAAGTCCGCGATTGACGCCGACGCCGAGTCCTACAACGTCGTCATGACAGCCTACAAGACTGCGAAGACGTCTGCCGACGGCGGCAAGGCGATCAACGCCGCGCTCCAACAGGCAACCAGCGTGCCTCTGGGCGTGGCGGAAAAAGCCGTCGAGATAGCGCGGATTGCCACCAGCCTGAAGCCGATCACCAACCCCAACATGGCATCCGATCTGACCACGGCTATCGCCCTGGCAAAAGCCGCTCTTGAGGGGGCGCTGGCCAATGTTGAGATCAACCTGGGTTCCATCAAGCCGGAGTCGCCCGAGGACGAGGCCTTCGTGAGCGAGACGCGGAAACGCATGGAGGCGCTGAAAGCATAAGCTTAGCCACAGAGCATTTCCTCTGAGGCTAAGGACTTATCCGTAAATTGCGAATGATGTAGCGCAGGTCTCCTGACTGGCTGTACAGGCAGGTCAGGAGATTTGTGCTACATTTTATGGACATACTCTAGAGCAAAACCAGGGAACATATATCCTGATTAGCTTCGTTGAAGGTCGCCGCTCCCTGTTGGTCGCGTCGACTTGAGTGCATGGTTCCGGGATACACCATCCCTGGTTTTGCTGTAATAGCTCCACCGGTTTTGTTCATCACGGGCGCAAAACCGCCTTTCAAAGCCCCAACTCCCCAGCCCGCTTCTTCATCGCCTCCAGGCAAAACGCGATGTGCGCATCCAATTCGACGCCCAGCTCCGCCGCGCCCTGAAGGATGTCCGCCCGATTGACGCCACGGGCAAAGGCCTTGTCCTTCATCTTCTTGCGCACGCTCTTCACTTCCACATCCGCAATCGCCTTGGTCGGCTTCACCAGTGAACAGGCCGTCAGAAAGCCAGCCAGCTCGTCGCAGGCAAACAAGGACTTGGCCAGATGCGTGACGCGCGGCACGCCGCTGTACTCAGCGTGACCCAGAATGGCGGTGCGCAGCTCTTCTGGCCAGCCCAGCCGTTCCAGCTCGCGGACTCCAACAAACGGATGTTCATCGAGCGTGGGGTGGCGCTCGTAATCGAAGTCGTGCAACAGGGCCGTCGTCGTATACATCTCGATGAACGCCGCTCTTTCTTCCCCGGTCAGCCCCAGGCGGGCGGCTTCGGCTTCGCCCATGGCGGTGACGCAGCACTCGACCCCCAGCGCGTGCTTGCGCAGGCTCTCGCTTTGGGTCCACTCGGTTAGCAGTTGCCAGGCTTGCTCGCGATCATAGCGGGAAGCGCCGCCCTTTGCATCGATTCCGGTGCAGTTATTCATTTTTACTATGCCTCCATGTTGCATACTCTGGTTCGCGTTCTTCCGGTTTCTCCCGTCCTTTTCTGGATATGGTACGGGAGACTTAGGTTTGTATCCAAGTTTTCACTTGACAATTATGGTTCACTTCCCCGAAAGTAACAAACATCGTGG
>Ga0255355_1000761_pt1 | contig 17329 bp, 16 predicted proteins | sample HBST75metaG_FD_189943 | JGI IMG/M metagenome (GOLD analysis project Ga0255355, IMG submission 189943) | Peat soil microbial communities from Stordalen Mire, Sweden - H.B.S.T75 | ecosystem: Environmental > Terrestrial > Soil > Wetlands > Peat | place: Sweden: Norrbotten County, Stordalen Mire...
AGGAACAAAATGGAACTCAGGCAGGTCAATGCCGCTAATGAGAGCAAACGCGGAAACGTAGCGGTCCTCAGCCCGGATGGCGAAATTGGCAGACGCAGCGGACTTAAAATCCGCAGACCGCAAGGTCGTGGGGGTTCAATTCCCCCTCCGGGCACCAAAACATAAATACCAATAAGTTATTTATTATAAACATGATACGATGAGTTATTCCGCCTTTTCTGGCTGACCAAGTATACGCCAATTTCACATCTATTCACATCTCCGGTACAATTTCGGTACAGTGCCGGTGCAGCACCGGTACAGTTCGATGTAAACGGAGCGGATATGGCGACGATTACGAAGACGGAATCAGGGACATGGAAGGTGCTGGTACGGAAGACAGGCTGGCCAGCATCCATCAAGACCTTTCGGACGAAACGCGATGCGGAGGACTGGGGTCGGCGCATCGAGGATGAAATGGTGCGTGGCGCCTATATTCAACGAACGTCAGGCGACCGAATGACCGTAGCAGTTGCAATGGAACGCTACCTGGCAGATATTGTTCCAACGAAACGTCCCACTTCACAGGCTGCGGATCGGAAGCGATCCAAAATTCTGGTTGAACACTTGGGCAAATACTCTCTTGCTGCCCTGACCCCGGAGGTCATTGCCAAATTCCGAGATTCTCGCCTGGCGGGAGAGGATCGGAAGGATGCTCATGGTGTGCCACGGCCGAGAACGAATAATACCGTTCGTCTTGATCTTGCGCTCCTTGGACATATGCTGACTATTGCAATTAAGGAGTGGGGCGTCGGTTTGCCGGTGAATCCGGTGACCAACATTCGTCGCCCTGCACCTGGTCCCGGCCGCAACAGGCGCTTGTTGCAAAAAGAAGAAGAACGTTTATTGGCCGCAGTGGATGGGCACTCGAACCCGATGCTTGGTTGGATCGTCCGTATTGCGCTGGAGAGCGGAATGCGGTTCTCTGAAATCTTGACGTTATACAGAAACCAAGTCGATCTCAATCGGCAAATCGTTCACTTGCTTGAAACCAAGAATACCCAACCACGCACTGTACCCTTGAGCGGCAAAGCGGTGGAGTTGTTCCGCAAGGCATTGAACAACCCCGCTCGTCCAGATGGCATGGAGTTAATCTTTTTTGGAGAGCCGGGTCGAGACGGAAAGAGGCGTCCCTATCAGTTCAATCGCATGTGGCAGGCGATCAAACGAGAGCAAGGCATGGCCGATCTTCGGTTTCATGATCTTCGCCATGAAGCCGTCAGTCGTTTCGTTGAAGCCGGGTTCTCTGACCAAGAAGTGTCGGCCATCAGCGGTCACAAGTCCATGCAGATGCTCAAGCGCTACACGCATCTTCGGGCAGAAGATCTCGTGGCACGTGTGAACGAGGCTTCGGAGCGCAGGAACAATCCGCATGACTCGAAGCCAAACGGTACAGAGGAAATGTCTCCACCGATGAAATGAATCCACAACTGCTTAATGAGGCAGCTTCTTGTTTTTGTGAGTGCGCAGCTTTTCGGCCTCAGCTTCCAGTCTCAGGTTTTCTGCGTGGTGTCGCTTGGCGACCTCATAGATCATCTCCCAGGCAATGGGAAAGCACTCCCCTGAGCCTTGGGGTTTTACGATGGCGAATGTTGGACGGCTCTCTATGACGATCTTGCGCTTCTTGCCATTGTCGTTCACGGTCGAAGCAGAGACAAAAATGGTTTGGGATTTGTTCTCAAAAAGAAAGCTCATGCGAAATCTCTCCCAGTGCAATCCCGCTGACTATCCTTTCCTTCGGCGAGATTGTTCGTTTGGGGCAACGGGTAAGAGAGTTTCCCCGCCGCGGTCAGAGGTTTGGAAAGCGAGAGTTTCCCTTGCTTTCGGTAAATTACGCTCAACTGCGCGTAACGCAAGGCAAATGGTCCAACAGGGGGACAAGCATGACATGGTAATCACTGCGTGTTACCTCCTCATCTATCGCATTTTCAACCACAACCGAGTTTTCCATTTGACGAAGCAAGGATTAAAAACGATTCAGGATCGTTACCTATTTTCGTAATTTGGTTTCCATCGCGCCGTCGAACTACTGACTCTTGGTTACTAAAAGCGCCGACTCTCGTAGGGTCTCGCAAATCAAATACCCATTCCGGCAAAACCACCCTTGGTCGTGATGCACTCATTCCTTGGTTCAAAGATGCGGATTACCGATTGGCAGAAACTGCTCCATTCCATGTTCCAAGAGATGCCCACGGCTGGAATGCTGCGCGATAGGGCTGGCATCCACTGCCAACATGATGAGGCGTCGCAGGTTCGCTGACTGCTCAGCTTGGGTGAGGAGCGCAATCGAGTCGGTTGCGAGGTCTGGAGTAGCATCCCATTGCAGACTCAGGTTGTTCTTTCGTGCTAACTCCACGGCAAATTCTCGGAGAGCGATTTCGTTCCCAGCGAGGAACGGCTGTATCGCTCCGAGATCGTAGAGGTAGGCAGAGGCGCTGTGTGTCCACTCTCCGGCGCTCAGGCCCTTGAGATGATTTTCCCGCCTCAATCGGTCGAGTACGCTGTTGATGGTTTTCTCTACATGAGGCGCAGGCACGTTGCCAGCGTCGATTGGGCGCAGTTCTCCGGCCCAATCGTAGATGTCTTGAAGAATATGGTGGTGAATCGCTTGAAGGTGGGTGGCGTCAAAGCCACCACGGACTGGCGTTGCCTGAAGCTCGGCAACGCGAAGAGCCGTTGACGCTGCCGCTGCATTCGAAAGAACGACTGGGTCCGTGATGCCGAGCTTGTTTCTGAGTACGCCGGTGCCAGGTACTGTGAAGTCGGTTGCATCGATCATCTTCGGTCTTCTCCTCTCGTCGGGGAAGTTGTTGCAGGGCTTTGCTTGAGTGCTGCCATGACTCGCGCCAGGTAGCCGTTATCAATGCCTCGCTGGGTGTCGCCGGTGTTGTAGCGAGAGATGGCGTGTTGAAGTGCCATCTGACCGGGTCCGTAGGTCTTGACTTCAACTTGGTAGGCGCTGTTGAGAATCTGCCAACCGAAGCGGAGATTGAAGCATGGGTCAGACAGTAGTCGGGGAAGCGATTCGGCGGGCAGCCCGCGGCGATAGGCCTCCACCGTGCTTACCTGCATCAACCCTAAGTCAACAGAGATGTTGCGGCGCTCGAAGTATTTGAGCCACTCCAACGCTTCGCGTTGGGTGGCGGGCTGGCGCTTGAGCCGCAATGTACCCTCCGGCAGATGCCATTGCTTGAGGAGCGCTCTGGGAAAGTCGATCTGCATGGCATTCGGGTTGCCGCCTGATTCAACGCGGATAATGGCGCTGAGCGTTGTGAGCGGCACTGCCGGAAGGCAGCTCGATTGGAGAGCGGCAATGTCCAGCCGTTGAGCCTGAAGGTTCACGGCAAAGCTGAGCAGGCAAATTGTGGTCAGAATTTTCATCGGTTGCTCGCCTCATAGAGTGGGATGGCCCAGAGATCGGCCCAATCTTGCGCTGCCACGTGCTGAATCGCCGGAATCGGCGTGTTGGTCGCCCAATAGACATTGGAGGGCGCGAGCAGCATGTCGGGGTTGTGCGCGAGAGTTTCGATGGCTGGCCAGAAGACGAACTGCTCGTAGCAGACAAGTACCCCAGCGCGGCGATTCCATATGCGGATTGTTGGTGGGAAGCGAAGCATCAGCGGGAAACCGTGGCTCTGGTCTCCTAGGTGCCACATTCCAAGCGGCACGGGCATACGCTGAACGTAGGAGAAACGCTCCGTGTGTCCACGGGAGAGGAGAACATTGCGATTGGCTTCCGTATTCGGGATGGGGATTGTAGTGCCGATTAGTAGGCCGGTGTGTTGCTGTCTGAGTTGTGCGAAGGTAGATGCCCAGCGCGCCTCATGCACTCCATTCCAGCTTGGAATGATGGACTCTGGGAAGACGAGCAATGTGTCTGGATGGGCCAGCGCAATTTGCTGAATAGTTCGCTCTTGCATCTCCAACCGGGAGTCAACGTCATCGTAATACGATTGCCCGCCGAAGTGTGTGTTGACGGCAAGAATATGCGGGTCGTGAAAAGGGCGATGGAATCGAGCGTGGGTTGCGACGGATGCCGCGATGAGAACTGCAATCGTCAGGACGGTGCCGAATCGCCTGTATGCCGCTATCAATAGGATGCCCAACCCTAGGCCGAACCAGCGGGTTCCGGGAAACCAGTGTCCCGCTGCGATCAGCGGATGGGCGACGGTCACAAGACTCAGCGGGGGTAGCGCCAAAGCCGCGAGTGTGACGATTGTGGAGAGCGGCAGGTAGCGGCGGCTGTATAGGCAAACCCAGGGAGCCGAGCAGAGCGCCACCAAAACTGCCCAGATGCCGAGGGGCAAAACGAAGTTGTGGCCCGTTCGGAAGAAACCTTGCGCGCCGGGAATGACGCTCCAAGTGGCGGCTGCGTAATAGAAGACGGCACAGAGCGAGTCAAAGCGCCGCCGGGAGTGAAGGTATACGAATGGGAAGAGCAAGGCGAAGCAATTCAGAGCGGAGTCGCCGCTCCAGCCTGCGCCACCGATTGCAGCGGAGCTGGTGAAGAGAATCGCGGTTTTGGCCTGAGCAGAAAGAGGGATGCTCGGCATTGTCCATCTCGCTTTGCCTGGCGCGACGGGTGCTGTATCTGAAATGTTCATTGCGTTCTTCCCTCTGGAGAACCCTGTCAATTTGGGTTGGCGGTTGGGTGGTACGAACTCTCTACAAGCAAGGGGCGAATCCAACTATGAACGGATCGCAGGGGGATAGGGCCGAAGTACCGGGAATCGAAGCTCCGGGGACTGAAGGAACTGACGACCCATAGTTCATCTGCTTGCACGCGATACGTCCCTGCTGGGTACGGGTGAAGCTGTTGCCCTCTTGAATCGCCGTTAATGGTCGCGGTGTTTGGCAGCGGTTGGCCATTGACGATAATGCCAGCGGAGGAGATTTCAACGGTGTCTCCGGGCCATGCAACAACGGGCTTGATGAGCGGCGAAAAACCATCAGGGCAAGTTCGCATGGGGTCTCGATAGTTCGGCTGCCCCTTCATCGACGGCCAGCGAACATCTGGGCAGAAAAACACATATGTTGCTGGATTGTGTGGCGTACTCTCTGGATCGGCAATCTCCCGATAGATTCCGAATGGCGAGGAGTGCGTGTAATTGAAGACGAGGCCGAAGCCGACCCACGCAAACATGGTGCCCAGCGCGGCAATACCGATGGGCACTACGACACAACTCAGCCGGGAGAATGCGCGGACAGCGGAGCGGAGGCAAGGGCTATACAGGCCAGTCATGGATGCTCTCCTGAAGGAATGCCGGAATCTGCTTGGCGTCGTTGGTGCGACGAATCTCGTTCTGATGGATGGATGCCGTTTCCGATTTCGAGTTGGCGGCGATGCGGAATGCGCGAATGACATGAATCTCGAAGATGGTGCCCGCTTCGCGGGCAGCACTTTCGCCATCGGTGCGTGGTCGCGGCTCGCGCCGGATGAGCTGGCCCGTTACGTGGATGTTGTCACCCTTCTGAAAGGTCTTGGCGACGACGGCGCTCTCTCCAAAGAAGGTGATGGGAAGGAATTGGCGGTGCTCAACGGTTCTTCCCTGGGTGTCGTAGAACCAGTTCTGTGCAAGCCGTGCCCGCACAAACTGACGGCCTCCGGCATCGGAGACGGAAGGCTGGTCGGTGAGGTTTCCGGCAAGAATGATCTGGTTAAGAATTTCCACGGATTTTCTCCTCGATTGCCTGGTCTGCAACGGCGGCATGGGCGATAGCTGCGATGTCGAGCGATGGAGTTGACTGCACTGCTGGCTTTACTGGAAGCGGCGCTGCCGCAGTAGGAAACGCAGGCGGACTCAGCTTTGTGCGGGCGAGCAAGGTGTCGTTCAAAAAATAGAGGCTCTGCACCCCATAGATGGGAGCGACTCCGTTGATGAAGATGAGCATGTCACCGGGTGCGGTGATCTTGCTGTTTGGGTCGTTGGTGGCCTTGGTCGGCGGCTTGATGCGGCGTATCTCATCGACCGTGATGAGCGGGCGTTGAACCTGCTCCACGCTGCGGAAGATGTGCTTGAGATAGAAATCCGTGCGTTGGCCGCTGTAGTTGACGGTCTCTTTCTCAACGGTCATGTTACCGCTCAACTCAGAAAGGTTCTTGCAGGTCTGGAGATTGTCGGTCTGGAAGGCGGCTTTGATGTAGCAGTTGTCGGTGATGGACTCGTTCGGCCCGTACTCCTCGATGATCTGTGTGAGGGTCTGCGCGATGAGATACGGCTTGATTTTGTATCCGGCCATGAGGCTCATCGCGGCGGAAAGGTTGGGAATCTTCCTCAACTCAGGAAACTCGTCAAGCATGAGCAGGAGATGGTGACGATCCGGGTCGAGCTGTTCCATGAGGCGATTGAAGATGAGCTGAAGCATGAGCCGGACCAGCGGACGCAAGCGGTCGCGGTCCGGCTGCGGAACCTTGAAGTAGAGACTCATCGGCGCTTCGCCATATACGAGATCGCGAACGCTGAAGTCGGAACGCGAGACGGTCTTTTGAACTATCGGATCGTCGTACAGCGTCATCGGAGTAACGATGCTGGATTGAATGCTCGATGCCTCACGGTCGGCCCGGTTAAGTTGGCGCTGAACCGCCTTGCTCACATAGGGGTGAGTGAAAGTTGGCTTGCCATTCACATCGAACCATTGCAGGCGCGGCGATGATCTTCCGCCTGGCATATGAATGGTTTTCTGCATCTCGATCAGCACATCGGTAAAGTCCATGCCCGGCTGGGAGTAGTGAGCGAGCACATCGGGGAGTGTCGGCTCACGCGGTATATCGAGATTCCGAAAGACGTAACCAAGATGGATGATGCCCGCCGATACTAGGTCAACGGCTGCATCCTCGAAGTGCTTGTAGAGGTTGTCGTCGTCGCCGTGGCGAATGACGGCGTTCGCAATCGTCTGGGCATCGGCAATCTCGTAGTCAGTTTCCCAGCGAATCTCAGACAACGGGTTGTAGCAGCAACTCTCATGCGGAAGGGTTGGGGCGAACTTTAAGACACGCTGCCCGATGGCGTGGCGGAAGCCGGCGGAGTGATCCCAGTTCTCACCCTTCAGGTCGTAGACAAAGACGCTCTGCCGCCATTGGCAGAGCGTCGGGATGATGGCGGAGACGCCCTTGCCGCTTCGGCTGGGGGCAAAGAGCAGGACCGGCTCCGCGCCCGAATGCAGCAAGTAGTGGATTTGCTGCGTGCCGGGATCGCGCCATCCGCCGACGTAGACTCCATCCGTTGCGTCAAACAGGCCGATCTGCTCGATGTCTTCGCGCGTTGCCCAGGTCGCGGAGCCATGCAGGTTCATCAGGCTGTCTGTGCTCTTGTTGTCGCGGATCAGCGAGAGAAACCAATAGGTTAGGTAGGCCAGAAAAAGTCCGCCTACGATGGTCACCCCAAGTGCAATCCAGAGATCCTTGCGAACGCCTGAGCTGATGAGGCGGCTGCCAGCGTAATGCTTCCAGAGCACAAGGGCCGCGAATGGCGGGAAGATCGCGGTGCCACGTACCCAGAGAATCGGATTGCCCATCTCGACTGGATTGTTGAGTTGAACGGCAAGCCACTCGGTCGCGGCGCTGGCGGTCGTCGTGAATGCAACTGCCGCCCCGAAGACTGATCGAAGGTTCAAACCACCCTGCCAGCGCGGGCGGTTGGGGAGAACGTAACCGGGAGGAGCGATTTTTCCGTTTGTCATGGAATGTCTCCTGGTTATGGAGTGTACATTCCACTGTTGATATTTGTAAAATCAGAACTCAGGTTTCAAGAGTCCGTGAATTGTCCGCGCGAGAGGTTGTTCGCCAGTCTATAAAACAAACTGTGAACCTTGAGGATCATCGGCAAAAACACTGAACAAGAGGTATGGCGATTTGGCATCAGCCGAGAATTGCTCTGATTCAGATTGTCGTTTCCGTGTTCCATCTAGTGCGGTTTCACATCCAACCGACGATGTCTTTTGCGGGTAGAGCGTTTCGGTTTCTTGCGCACTCCAAGCAGGACCTGATCAATCAGGTCGTTGCCGTACTTCTCCGTTAGGGGTGCGAAGCGAAGCAGGAGCCGGTAGTACACGGGTGCGAAGATCGCATCGACCAGAAGTTCAGCATCCGTGCCGGCGGAAAACTCGCCCGCCGCCTTGCCCCGTTCAATGTCCTCGATGCTGGACGCCCTCCGTAAACGAATGTGGCTCTCGTAGAGTTCCTGCAAGATAGCCGGATCGCTCTGGCCTTCTGCAATCAGGTCGGCCATCACTTTTCCAAAGAGCCCCTTACCTCCCGCAATGAGCCTTCGCATTTTTGCGCGAATCGCCTCTTCCGCTGTTGCCGCGGCAGGCGTCTCCACCTGTCCGCCGAACCTCTCTGAGAACATGGCCATGATCAGCGCGGCCTTGGAGGGCCACCATTTATATAAGGTCGGCTTGCCGACATTTGCTCGTTTGGCGACAGCTTCCATCGTCAGGTCGCGGGCAGGCCTCTCCTGCAGTAACTCATACACGGCATCCATGATCGCCGCGTGGGACACGGCTGCGTCGCTGCGCGGCCTGCCGAGATGCGCGGATTTGTGGACAGACTCGGGCACACCAATATTTTACCTGAACGGAAAGATAAATAAATTTGAATCTAAACAATTTCCTTTACGTCTAGTAAATATAATGACGTGGATTCGTATGAAACGGGTCGCGCAGGAGAACTACACATGAAGACGATGATTCAAGAGAACCGCCCCTGGTCAACATTCCATACGATCAGCGTGGAAGATAACGCTGCGATGGCCGCCATGCGGACTATCGTTGAACCCAACAAAGGACGCCTGCAAGGGACGGCAGCCCGCGTCCCCTTCGACGCCATCATGGAACGGGTAGTCGCGCCTGCCGGCGTTGCTTACGAAGAAGATATTGTGGGAGGTGTTTCCGGTTGGTGGTGCAGACCTGAGAATGCCCGGGTTGGCGAGGCCATCCTGCATCTGCATGGAGGATGGTTCAACTGGGGTTCGGCGCAGGCCTTCAGAAACATGGTTGGGCACATCGCCGCTTGCACTGGCGTGGGAGCGTTCGTACCGGATTATCGGCTGGCTCCAGAGCATCCTTTTCCAGCAGCGATTGAGGATGTGCGTGCCTGCTATCTGGGACTCATCGAACGAGGCTTCGCAATGATAGCGATTACTGGTGATTCGGCCGGCGGCAATCTTGCACTTGGGCTTCTGTCTTTTGCGACGGCACTGAAGGCATCGGGTGGTGTGCTCCCGGTAGCAGCGGCTGTGCTTTCGCCGGTCACCGATCTGTCGCTTACCGGAGCAAGCTGGGAGACACGCGCCGCAGCCGATCCCTACTTCATCCGTTCGCAGGCAGCCGAGCTCGTACACTCCTATCTGGCCGGCCATGACCCGATGGATCCACAGGCGTCTCCTCTCTATGGTGAACTCGTTGGGCTGCCGCCGATCCGCGTACTTGTGGGCGACGATGAGGTGCTACTGGATGACTCGCTCCGCTATGTCGAACGAGCCGTCGCCGCCGACGTGAATGCACGCGTCGACGTGTGGGAAGGCATGGCACACGGGTTCCTGTCTGGCATTGGAAAGCTGGCAGCCTCTACCCAGGCACTCGATGTAATCGGCGCGTTTCTGGCTGACCGTCTGATGACATCTTCAAAATAACAGGCGGCACGAGCCTCCTCAGGAAAAGGACTGAACCATGAATCTACAAGGAAACACCATCCTGATTACGGGTGGCAGCTCTGGCATTGGCCGCGGGATGGCCGAGGCGTTCTATCAGCTTGGTAACCAGGTCATCATCTCCGGGCGGCGGCAATCTGCTCTCGATGCAGTAACGGCCACTCATCCGGGGATGGAGACCGTCACGTTCGATGCCGCGGACCCGGAGGCGATTCGGAACCTCGCGCAGACAATGCGCAAGCGGTTCCCGAATCTCAATGTCCTCATCAATAACGCGGGAATCCAGAGCCCGGAGAATCTCCGGACTCCATCCGAAGACCTGACCGAAATGGAAGCAATGGTGACCACCAATCTGCTCGGTCCCATCCGCCTGACTGCTGCTCTGCTTCCGCATTTGCAGGAACAGCCAAGCTCAACCATCATGAATGTGACATCTGGACTGGCATTTCTACCCGGCGCTTTTGTTCCGACCTACAGCGCGACCAAGGCTGCCATGCACTCGTACACGCTGTCTCTGCGATTCCAACTTAAGACGACTACGACCGAGGTCCTGGAGCTGATTCCTCCCTATGTGCAGACGAACCTCGGACCGAATCACGGCACCGATCCACGAGCCATGCCGTTGGCCGATTTCATCGCTGAGGTTATGACCATTCTGCGTGACGATCCTACAGCCACGGAGATCGTGGTCGAGCGATGCAAGCCCCTGAGATTCGCCGCCGAGTCCGGCAAATTCGGCGCTGTTTTCAAGGGACTCAATGAAGCCATGGGATAGCGATTCTGTATCTTCAGTCCGATTTTCGAAGATAGATGCGGATTATAGAGAACCCGTGCAAAGAATCTGTCCTCATATGAAAGCAAGGCCACGCAAATCGGTCTACGCGAAATTCTCGGTTTACGGTAACAGCCCTTACCACTCGGCGACACCCCGGTCTCTGGTCCGGTCCATCATCCTCGAACGGAGCGTTTTGTTGAATTCTCCCATCCATCCTTTGTCGGACTCGCCGACCGAGAGATTCATGGCCCGCATTCGGCGCACAATCGAATCAAGCGCCTTTCCATCGCGAAGAATGTCTTTGTCCCTGCCAGTCGTGGAGGCATAGAGCTTGTCTGGATCGCTTCTCAGGCTGTCGATTGTCACCACATTTCCGGGTTCGAGGTCGCCGCGCGCCCACGCCGCCCGGAGCGTGGCATCGTGGCGGATAATCTCGATCTTGCCTTCGGTGGTCTCAAAGATGGTTTGCAGAGCGCCGGTGCGCTCGTCTTCGCTGTTGAGAAGCACCCGCCCAATCAGCTTCTTTGAGAAGGTGGAATACTCCATCGGCGCGTGGGGATCGCTGATCGCCACGCCGCTGCGAAAGAGGGTGCGCGCGCGGTCCTGAATGTCCTTCATCTGTTGAAGCTGCGCGACGAAATCGGATCGCACAAGCCAACGGTCTCCTGCGCATGGTTTCGAGAGGCCAAGCTCCTTGAGGTGCCGGAGCCGGACCACTTCCGCCGCGCTTGCGGCGGCTCCCGCATCTTTGTACGCCGGGTCCATGCCGAATGGGATCACTCGGCCGGCCAGTCTTCGGTCCAGGGGCGTGACACGGTTGGCGGTAAGCTCGATCTGCTTCTGATGCTCGATGTCTGCGATGGTTCGCGGGCCGAGTTGCCGTGTCAGTGAGCTTTGGACGGCCTCGCGCAACCCTCGCCGAATCAGGTCTGGTGGAAGTTTCAGCGGCTCGCCGGATGCCAGCCGACCTCGAACGATGATATGGGCGTGGGGATGGTCGGTATTGCGGTGGACCACGCCGCCCCATTCGACCGGCGCTCCGGTGTACTGTTCGATCCGGACAACCATGTCGGCTGTGGTTCGCTGAAAGTCCACGTTTGCATCTTCGGGAGAGAGGATGATCTTGAAGATGCGCTTATCCCCGGCCTTCTGCCAGCTCTCTGCCAACTGTCCAAGCGGGTGCTCCTGCGCCAATCCAAGGCGGTCGGGGTCGGAAACTTGGCTTCCGAATTCTGTTGCCGCTTCCCTCTCAGACGGCATGCGGTCGCCCTTGGCGCTCTCCCGCTCGATGTACGTTCCATGCGCTTTCCATCCCCCAGGCGTCCGGGCGGAGGCGTAGCGAACGTTCACAATGGAGCGGCGCTGGAAAGCCGACGGCTTAGCGGAACCGGGCAACCGGCTGAATGCTGACGTAGCCTGAGCGCCGCCGGGAGACGACCGGCTGACAAGCCGGACGAGTCGAAGCAGGTTCTTTGCTGTGCCGGTGATACGCGGCGGCGGGGTCTTGGTCTGGCGAACCCTGCCGGGCCGAATCCGGCTTGAACGCTCGCCCTTTTCCTTGAACTCGTGTTGCGGCATCGATCCAGTCTCGGTTGATTTGCGGGGCATTGACGCTCATCTCCGTTCTGGCTTACGACAGAGTTACTGGCTCTTCCCCAAGTCCAAGCTCAGCGGGGGAGTAGGCATCCGATTCTCTTCGGCGCTGGAACTCGCGGGCTGCGGTGAGGTTCACCTGCTCATAGATTTTGGTAGCCCGCGCTCTGGCTCCTGCGATGAGCGAAGGGGGCACTTCGGGGAGAGCCGTTAGCGCGTACTTGATGAATGTGTCGGTCAGGGCAAGGTGAAGCTGGCTGACAGTCTCCAAGCTCTGGAACCTCCGGGCCAGAGTGTCCGCCAGATTCCCAAACAGCGAGTAGACGAGCTGCTCCAGATCGTCGCGCTGGTTGGTGCCGACAGTGACGAGGTAGTCGAAAACCTCGTTGTCGCTTTTGGCGTGCAGTTGTGCCTTCAATGCCGCAACACGCTCCCCTTGAGCGCGATTAAGGCGAATTGTGTAGCGAACGATATGGGGCGGTTTCGGTCTCGACATGGGAGCACTATAAAGCACTGTACATTGCAATAGCAAGGTGACGCACGAGGTCCTCTCTAAAGTACCCCGGCGCGTCACACATTGTCGTTGATAGCAATAAAGATGTATGGAGAAAACCTTCAAAGCGCGTCTGCGCTTTATGTTCCACTACTGCATTACCCAATGAAGACGGCTGCCTAACAGCCACCCTCCCGCCGGTCTTCGACCTCCAGAAAGCGCAGCCTGCGGCTGCAACAAAAGGACGATTAATGACGAACAAACACGACTGATGTATGCCCAGACTGCGAATCGTCTTTATTCGTCCTTTGTCGTGTTTGTTCGCCATTATTCTTGCGGAATCGTCTTTGTACGCTTGCAATCTCACCAGAGGTTCTGGCACTCTTCTAGTGAAATGTGCATTGCTTATAATCGTCCACCTGAACTGGTCGAGTTGGTTGAAGCGTTAACGCTTCGCAAGGGTGTCTTCCAGCTCAAGGGAAGACTCCTCAAAGCGGTGCGTTCCGAATTGCGTGCAGCTAAGGACAGTGGGCTGACCTGGCGCGTGATCTGGGAAACGCTTCGAGAAGAAGGGTATCCCGGCGGATACCAGCAGTTCTGTAAAGCAGCAAATCGAGTCATTGAAGGGATTCAGCCCCACATCGCAAGAAAAACCAAGAACCTCCCGCCCCCTGTAGTGGGGAAAGAAGCTTTTCAACCAATGGTCCGCGAAAACGGCCTGAACAGCGAGAACACAGAGACAAAGGAGAAGCTCGAATGGCAAATTCAGAGGGAAGAATTGATGGCCCGGTTGGACCGGGAAGCGGAGTTGAACCGGCAACGGGAGGAGCGGCTGCGGCCTGTGAAGATTTTCAAGCCGAGCCCGTTTGTGGGCAGAGGCGAGGAGTAGCGGCGGAACTGGGCATGAAGCCGAAGCGGGTTGTCTTCCCCATCGCCGGTAAAGGCGGGGTCGGCAAGACGACCGTGGTGGCAACCCTGGCTGAATGGTATGCAGACAACTCGTGCCGGGCTGATTTGCTCGACATGGACCCGGACAATAAGGCCGAGGGGTCCTTCAAGGCGCTATTCGCTCAGGCGCACAAGCTCCCGGCGCTTGAAAGCTGGACCTACGACAAGCTGCTCGGGATTTCGCTAGAATCGACCGCCGATGTGATTCTTGCTGATCTGGGCGCGGCACAGGGACACCGGATGATTCCTTGGTTCCGGGAGTTCTACAGGGTCATGCAGGAATCAGGACTTGACCTCCGCTGGACGGCGCTCGGCGTCGTCGATGGGGATATTGCCTCCGCCCGGTCGGTCATCGAATGGGGAGAGGAACTGCAAGACACCGTCGATTACGTGATTGTCCATAACCACTTTCAGGATGGCGTCGCCTCGGCCTGGGAAAATCCGAAATTGGCAGGAGATGTGGCGGCCTTTCGCGAAGCCTTTTCCCCGGTCGAGATTCGGATCGACGCGCGGCGGCCTGACCTCCAGCGAATGATGCGGACGATGAACGTCACGCTCAGCGATGTTGGTGAGCGGCGTACCACCGTGCCGGAGCTGCGAGCGCCGGACATGACCCTGCGCGCAAGGACGTACCGCTTCCGTGCCTTCAGTCAGTTCACGGAAGCGAGAAAGGTACTCCTTCCATGAGCACACCTCCGGCCCTCGTATCCGACAAAACTGCATGGATTCGTGATCTCGTCTTCCTGGCTTTCCCAGAAGGTGAAGCTCGCGAGCGCGTCCTCATCGACCTTGTCCAGCAGTTCTCAAAAATGGACCCGGAAGATCCCGAATGGCTGCGGTACAAGCTAAGCATCGTTGAGTGCCGCGCGCTTGAGAATACGGCACGCAGTCTCACAGAAGCCGCGACGGAGCAGGCGCGGCTCCGCGGCGTGACCCGTGAGATTGCCGACTTCGCCGCAACGCAGATGAAGGGATCAATCGACTCCGCCTCGCAGACAACCCGGCAGTTGCTCGAAGATGTGCAGGCCAGCCTGCATGAGGCCATTGCCGGAGACGCAATCCTGAAGAGCTATTCCGAAGAAACCCGGAAGCATTTCGCGGCCGTTATCAAATCACTGATCGATGATGCCCTGGCCCGTGCGTTGACTGTGGCGCATGGGCGCATGGACGAGTGGGTCAAGAAAACCCTGGAACACTCGATGGCCGAGGCCCAAAAGGCGCTGACCGCCGCCAACAACGACTTCAAAAGCAAGCTCAGTGGCGTTTGGGGAAGGCTGCTCTGGGCCTGCATCGGGGGCGGGCTGATAGCCGGGGCACTCCTCTTGGCTGGCGGGTTTTGGCTGGGGAGAAACTGGTAGGCGTTTACAATGAGCGGCTAGAGTTTTGGACAGTTCATCCTCGTCAATTATCTCTAACCGGACTGTTGGCATGAATCCTTTTATCAGTTCGCATCAACTTTTCATCGCCACGCCCGTTTCATCGAAAATTCGAAGCGGGAGGGCTGAACAGACACCCCTCCTGCTTCAGACGCGTTCCAATATAAGTCATTAATATTGAGTCTCATAGATCTAAGAACTGGGAAGATCTGGATTCGCTATGTATTCGCCAGATTCGCCCGGCGGGAAATTCTGTTCAGTAGCGCTCGCCATGGTGCATAATGGCGTGAACGGTGAGTTGGTACACTTGAAATGACGCCGTTGCTCCAAAGTCGAGCTGGCCCAAGGAGCACATCATGCCGCGTGGCGAACTGCTAAAAAAACTATTTCACAGCTACTCGCAGGGCGACGCTCAGTCGTTTCACGATGTAGCCAGTGAGATCATTCGCGATGAGGAACAGAAGAACAATCGCGTATTAGCAAATGCGCTGCGCCGGAATCTTGCTTCTGCGCCAAAGCTCTCTGGCAAGCCTACGGGTGCGACCAGTAACAACACTAACGCGCACAAGCTTTCCGTTGTACCCATTGAACGCGAGAAGCAACTCCCTCTTGTTGACACAATCTATCCAGAGCGCCGCGCGTCAGACCTAATCCTCAATAGGAATAACCAGCTCTTGATGCTGTCTCTCATGGATGAGTTCAAGCAAAGAGAGGTATTAGGGGCACATGGGCTACGCGCACGGTCGAGGCTGCTGTTTTGTGGCCCTCCGGGTTGTGGAAAGACCCTATGTGCGGAAGTTTTTGCCCATGAGGTGAAACTGCCCCTGCTTGTCGCCAGCATGGACACAATGGTGTCCTCGTTGCTCGGAGAAACAGCTTCAAATCTGCGCAAGATTTTCGATTTCGCGGCAGTACAGCCTGTTGTTTTGCTCTTGGACGAGTTCGATGCAATAGCCAGATTGAGGGATGACGACACGCTGAATGGTGAATTGCGCCGTGTCGTAAACAGCCTTCTTATGCTCATTGATAAATTCAAGGGGCAAGGATTCGTCATTGCAGCAACCAACCATGAAAGGCACCTTGACCCGGCAATCTGGCGCAGGTTTGACGAAGTGATTTTCTTTGAAAAACCGGCAAAGCAAGAGATTGTTCGTCTCATTCGCTTGAAGTTCAAGAATTTCAAGACTGATTTTGAACCAGAAAGCGTAGCCGGTTTCCTTGACGGTTTTTCTCATGCAGACATCGAACGGGTCTGCATGAACGCAATCCGTCGTGCTGTGCTAAATCGCCGCAGTATAGTGAGTAAACGGCGATTTCTGGAATGTGTAGCCCTTGAAAACCGTAGGAGAGTCATCGCCGAACAACTTAGAAAGTGACCGCCCTTAGCAATGCCTGAGCTGCCTCACCTCATTCTTCCTCGCGCAAAAGTCGATATGGACCGGCGTAAAAGGCCCGGCTACGGATCACAACCGACTCGCGACTATAGAGTTCAAAGCCAGAAGGTTTCAAGGGCTGTTGATGAGGCTCTGGCTGCCCATAGAACTCTTACCGCAACAATCGTTGACCCTGCTCTAATCGTGCGAGTACGAACAGCAAATGTTCTGCCAGAAGAGCAATGGACGAGAGCGGGTCTGATCGTCCTCGGACAAGATGAGAACAACGCTGTCATCCTTTTCGCAAGCGATGCTGATCTAACGGTGTTTCGCTCGATGCTAGACGCATACTCAGAAGGCGTTCCCGTCGGCCAGAAAAATCCACGATATGCCTCTCTCATGGCTGCGATTGAAGAGCTTGGCCCACTTTCGCCCAATGACCGAATCGGCAATGTGCTTAAGGGGGATGGCTTCGATACCCCAGAGAACTTTTCTCTGGACGCGACTTTCAAACTCGATGTAGAACTCTGGGAAATTGCCAGCCAAGATGAACGTCTTACGCAGGTCGATCTGCTTGAGATACGGTTATCGGAGCATGGGGGAGAGATCACGGACAGATATGTCGGAGTGTCATTTACTGCACTTCGCGTTTCTGGAACAGGTGCCACCTTTCGCTGGCTGTTAAATCTCCCGACTGTGCGTATTATCGACAGACCTCCGGTTATCGACGAGCACATGGAGACCCTGCTCGATACAACTATTAGTGAAATTGGAGAACCAGCAGCGCCCTCCGAGGACGCTCCAACTATTGCTGTACTCGATTCTGGCATCAATGATGCACACCCAGTTTTGACGAATGTGGTGCAAGAGAGAGCGGGATTTCCCTCTTCAATCGGGGTAAGCGATAGTTTTGGGCATGGCACTAAAGTGAGTGGTGTGGCCGCTTACGGGGATATACGTGATTGCATAGAAACACAGAACTTTTCGCCGCGTGTGCGTTTGCTTGCCGGTAAAGTTGTAAACGATCAGGGCAATTTCGATGACAATAAGCTGGTCCCGTCACAGATGGACGCTGCTATCAG
>Ga0255355_1000780_pt1 | contig 17104 bp, 17 predicted proteins | sample HBST75metaG_FD_189943 | JGI IMG/M metagenome (GOLD analysis project Ga0255355, IMG submission 189943) | Peat soil microbial communities from Stordalen Mire, Sweden - H.B.S.T75 | ecosystem: Environmental > Terrestrial > Soil > Wetlands > Peat | place: Sweden: Norrbotten County, Stordalen Mire...
TCTTCGGGTTGTTCTTCCCCAACACCTTGGTGATTGCCGCCGTCAGCGTCGTCTTGCCGTGATCGATGTGCCCGATCGTCCCCACGTTTACATGCGGCTTCGAGCGATCAAACTTTTCTTTGCCCATACCCTTCAGTTCCTTCCGTTAGACTTTTTCTTCGTTAGACTTTTTTCTGTCGCGCGCCTCAATCGTCACCCCACGAACCGTTCGCGGAGACCCGACCCTAGTAGGCGTACACCTTGAGATACCGCTTTCTTAGCTCCTGCGGCACCGTTTCCACCTGCTGCAGGTAGTGCTCGCGAGTAAGAGCCTGATCGGAAACCGGCAGCGCCGCGTAGATTTCCGCAGCCTCCTTGCCGATCAGCCCGCGCCCCAGAATCGCATCGAAGTCTCGAATCCGCAGCTTCGCCCGGCTCACGCGGCTCAAAAAAACATCCGCGTCCCGCACCTCGAAAGCCGCGTCGATCCACGTATGAATCTGCGCAAATCCCTGCTCATCCTGAACGGCTATCGCTGCCTGCTCGAACTTCATTCCCTGCCTCGCGCCTGGGGTTCTTTTGAGCCCTACCGCTGATTTCCGACCTTGTCACCCGACAAACCAGGACCCGTTCGCGGGAACCCAGAATCTGGAGCGGGAGACGGGACTCGAACCCGCGACCAACAGCTTGGAAGGCTGTGACTCTACCACTGAGTTACTCCCGCCGATGCAGCTAACAGCTACCAGTAAACAGCGAACAGTTTCTTCCTGCTAGTGGAGGCTTCAGCAGCCCATCCGACCACCTTGCTGACTGACAACTGTCAGCTGGTAGCTGTCTGCTGTCAACTGAAAATTCTGGAGCTGATGACCGGGCTTGAACCGGTGACCTCTCCCTTACCAAGGGAGTGCTCTACCAACTGAGCTACATCAGCCCTTCTTTTGAAACTCACGGGGCTCCGAACCGGCCTTCCCGTCCTCGCCGCGGCGAATCTTGTCCGCCTGGCGAGCCAACGCCGTCTTCACAGCCATGCCGCCAAGAACCACCAGCGGAAGCCATCGCACCTCGACCAGCGTGCTTCCCACAAAAACCTTGCCCTTGCCTAGGGTAAACCAAGACAGCGCCGCCAGGATCACATACAGCGCCATCGCTACCCAATATTTCCGGTCCAAGTCCGAACCGGAACGCTTCAGGCCATCCGTCATGCGCTTCTGTTCAGCCCGATTAATACTCATTCCGGCTGCGACTCCCCGCGCATTCCAGCCCTAAATTCATGGTGCACAGGGGAGGGTTCGAACCTCCGTAGGTCTAAAGACCGGCAGATTTACAGTCTGCTGCCATTAACCACTCGGCCACCTGTGCTCACCCACGCCAGCAAGTAAAAGCCGCTTGCCGGTAACCCAACTCCATCCTGTCTGCGCCCCTCTGGTTCAGCCGACTCTGGCACATCAAACCCCGTCCGGAAAACCTCCGGTTTGCAGGGAGCATGCACCTCAGTGGGATCACACAGAGGACAGGTCCGACGCAAAAAACATGCGCCGGCAAAACCCTTGGCCGCTTCAGGCTCCATTTTCGCTTTCCTAAAGTGGAGCTGGCGAAGGGATTTGAACCCCCGACCCTCTGATTACAAATCAGATGCTCTACCAGCTGAGCTACGCCAGCCCATTCCACCCGGAAACCTTCCCGGAAACCAAAAATCCGCGCGGGCACACAACCACTTCGCACGTACCGCGGCACAGAAATCAAGGTTAGCACACGAGCGCCAACGGAGCAAACCGGAAGAGGACAGGGACTAGGGATTAGGGACCAGGGGCGAGGAAAAGCCCTTTTACATCAGCCCGATCCCTTGCAACAATTGCCCTTCGCCACCGCAGTCATTAGACTGAGGGTTCGAGGCTCAGGCATGTTGGTTGTCATGAAGGCACAGGCAACGCCGGAAGAAATCCAGGCGGTTTGCGAGCACATTGAGCAGTTGGGCTTCCGAGCCCATTCGCTTCCCGGAGCGCAGCGCACCGCCATCGGCATCACCGGCAACAAGGGCGAAGTGGACCGCGGCAACCTGGAAGGACTTTCCGGCGTGGCGGAAGTGGTCCGCATCTCCAAGGCCTACAAGCTCGCCAGCCGTGAGGCGAAAGCTGAAGATACCGTCATCCGCTTTGCCGGCAGCGATGCGACGATTGGCGGCCGGGGGCTGGCCATCATCGCCGGGCCATGCGCCATCGAAAGCCGCGAACAGGCCTTCGCGATTGCCCAGCAGGTGGCTGCTTCAGGCGCGCAATTTTTCCGCGGCGGCGCTTACAAGCCCCGCACATCTCCCTACGCATTTCAGGGCCTCGGCATTGAGGCTCTGCGCATCATGGCCGAAATCCGCGACCGCTTCGGACTGCGCATTGTCACCGAAGCGATCGACGGCGAAAGCCTTGACCTGGTGGCGGAATGGGCCGACGTGGTGCAGATCGGCGCGCGGAACATGCAGAACTTCGCGCTGCTCAAGCGCGCCGGACGGCTGCGCAAGCCGGTGCTGATCAAGCGCGGCCTCTCGGCGACGCTGGATGAGTTTTTGATGTCCGCCGAGTACGTGATGAGCGAGGGCAACTACGAAGTGATTTTGTGCGAGCGCGGCGTGCGCACCTTTACCGACCACACGCGCAACACCCTGGATCTAAGCATCATTCCCGCCGTCCAGCGCCTCAGCCACCTGCCCATTCTGGTCGATCCCAGCCACGGCACCGGCAAGCGCGAAAGTGTGTTGCCCATGGCCCGCGCCGGAGTGGCAGCGGGCGCCGACGGCATCATAGTCGAGGTCCACAACCACCCCGAAAAGGCGCTCAGCGACGGCCCCCAATCCATTTATCCCGAGCAGTTCGCAACCATGATGGACGAACTGGAACAAATCGCCCCGGTGGTAAGCCGCAGCCTGCCTCGTGGCATCCGCGCCGAGGCCGTGAAAGCGTAGGAAAACTCAGCGGTTTCGCGCTACAATCTCTCCATGAACCGCAGCGCCCAGGAAATTCTCGAAGACGCCCGTCAATTGCCTCCCAGCGAGGTGAATTGGCTCATTGAGAACCTTCTTCAAGAGGGGAACGGCGGAACTGACGCGGAGATCGAAGCCGCCTGGGACAGCGAGATCAAGCGCCGCCTGGACGAGATCGATTCCGGAGCCGTGAAGATGATTCCGCTTGATGACGTAATTGCCCGCATGGATGCGAAGCTTCCAGTCAGGCAGAACGGATGAAGCCGACGCACGTCCATCCCCAGGCCGAAGCCGAGGCGGATCAAGCGTTTGAATGGTACTGGGCGCGCAGCAACCCTGCCGCTCTGGGCTTCGACGCGGCGCTCCGCGCTGCTTTCAACACTCTGCGCAAATCGCCTCGGACAGGTGCCCCCTATCTGCATGGCACGCGCCGCATGATGCTCAGTCAGTATCCCTATTTCGTCGTCTTCCGTGAGCTTACCCGCGAGATTCAAATCATCGCCATAGCTCACGCCAAGCGCCGTCCCGGTTACTGGGGCAAGCGCCTTTAGCCAGACGCCGGAGCATCCGGGCCTTCGATCCCGAGTCTCAAACTTCCCTCGTCCCCCCAATGGTGTTAGATAGAGAGAGCGTACTTCCACGCCAGCCCGGCGCAAAAATCAGGATTGGAAAATCGGATTTATCTTATGAATTTGCTGAAAGCCACGATTACCCCCTTTTTCGCCTCCGCCCTGCTGGCGCTGGCCATCACCGGCTGCCGCTCTCACGACTTCCCGCAGTACCCGCCCAACTACCGCGAATTTGCCTACGTCACCAACGGCGGCAGCGGCACCGTCAGCGTCCTGGACGTGGTCAACGCGCGCCTGGACCGCGAGATTGCGGTCGGACAGAATCCTGTTGCCGTCGCCGCCAGTCCCAGCCGCAACGAAGTCTACGTGGTCAACTCGGGAGCCGCCGCCGGACAGGCTGGCGCGCAGGGTTCGATTTCCGTCATCAACGCGGAAAACAACACCGTCGCGGCAACGATTCCGGTTCATCGCCAGCCGGTCGCGATCGAGCTCGACCCCAAGAGCGATCTGGCTTACGTGGCAAACTCGGGATCAAACACCCTCTCCGTGCTTGACCTGAAGGCGCGGCGCGAGATCGGAGTGATCGGCGTCGGCGAAGAGCCGGTTGCCGTTCGCCTCTCTGCGGACGGCAAGACGCTGGTCGCCGCCAACCGCCACGGCAACAGCGTGAGCCTCATCGATCCGGCGACCCGCCAGATCCGGGCCGTCTTCGAGGGCTGCCCCGGCGCCAGTGACGCCGTCATCCTCCCCGACTCCTCCAAGGCTTTCTTTGCTTGCTCGGCTGGTCACCAGACCATGGTCATTGCCCTGGCCCGCGCTGAAACACACCCGGCACAGTCCGCCGCTCCACAAGCTGTTTCCGCTCGACCCGACCGCCTGGAGGCTCTGCTTGACGTGGGCAAGGCGCCGTTGCAGTTGGCGCTCAAGCCCGACGGCGGCGAACTGTTCGTTCTGAACTCGCTGTCGGACTCCATCTCCGAAGTCGTCACCAGCACCAACGACGTCGGCGGCGCCTACATGATTGGCGAAGATCCCGTCCGCGGGCTGGTTACCAGCGACAATTCCCTGCTCTACGTGGCCAACTTCCACTCCCAGTACGTCACCATCTACTCGACCGAAGACGGCAAGCGCATCGGCTCGATCCACGTAGGCGACGGCCCCTCGGCAATGGCGTTTTCCAACTCCGGCCTGCTGCTTTTCGTCGTCGATGCCCGCTCGGGCGACGTGGCCGTAGCTCGCACCGGCACGCGTGCACTATTCACCCTGCTGCCCACCGGACGCTCTCCCAACGCCATCGCCATCAAGTCTTTCAAGCTGCCGTAGAGCTTTTCGCGGAAGGGAGAAACCGGTTCAGCGCGGGCGGCGGGCCGAGCGCTTCTGTGCCCGCCAGCGCAGGCCAAGCCATGCCAGGTAGCCCAGTTGAATGGCCCAGGTCAGAACGTAGGCGGCGACGGTGAACTGGTGATCGAGAACAGCGCTTTGATTCATTGATTTCCTCTCGTTCCGAGACTGGCGTCAGGCCTCGATAGCCTCTTGCGCTTGCCGAGCGGCATCTTTCTGTTGCTGCCGCTCGACGTGATAGCGAAGGGCAAGAATGAGCAGCCCCCAGGCCAGCCAGGCAAGAACATTCCAAGCGAAGGCGTGAAGCATGGCGGGGTCCTTGATGCCGGAGTCCGCTCCGCCGCCGAAGACGGGCGAGGGGTGCTGCGTGCGCCACCAGCGGTTGGACATGTAGACGATCGGCGCGTCCAGAGCGCCGAAGATATTCAGCACGGCTGCCAGCGCCTGCATCTGCGGCCCGGCGGCAAAGCGGCGCAGCAGCAAGTAGCTGACGTAGATGAGCCAAAGGACCAGCGTGGTGGTCAGGCGCGCGTCCCAGGTCCACCAGATGCCCCAGGCGCGGCGTCCCCAGAGCGGCCCCGTGACGAGCACGACGGTGCAGAAGACGACACCCACCTCGGCGGCGGCCAGCGCCCAGGCGTCTGCGGCCTGCGCACGGTCCCGGTGATTGCGGCGCAGGGCCAGAAAGCCGATGGAGCCGGCCAGAGAAATGGCGAAGAACAGGAAAGAAACCATGGCCGAGGGCACGTGATAGTAGAAAATGCGCTGCACTTCGTGCATGGTCTGCTCATCGGGAGCGGCGTAGATGGCCTGATAAAAGCCCCAGGGCATGAGCAGCAGGGTGATGGCGACGCAAAAGCCGATGGCGAATTTCTTCATGCGGTTTCAGTCCACGCCCGGCATTGCGCAGGGTGACGTTCAGGCTTGGAGCTTGAACGATTTCAGTGTACGACGGCGGCGACAGGAGGAACTCGACTACAAGTTGGATGGAGGTGATTCTGCCCGTAGGGTTCGCCGTTTCCCAGGTCCCAAAATCGGGACCTGGGGCACCCAAACAGAGTGGCGCTGGACTACTCGTAGGCCAGCGCGTCGATTGGATCCTTGCGGGCGGCCATCCAAGCCGGGTAGAGAGCGCCGCAGAGGGCTCCCGCAAACGCAATCACCGCACCCTTCGCCATCCAGGCCGCGGTCAGCTCGAAGCTGAAGGCGGGGAACCTGATGCTCAGAAACTCGCGCACGCCGAAGGTGGCCGCAATGCCCACCAGCACGCCAACCAGGGCCAGCACCATACACTCCCGCAGCAGAACGCCGACGATGGCCGGCTTGGAAGCGCCCATCGACTTGAGAATGCCGATCTCGCGCGTGCGCTCCAGTACCGCCGTGTACATGGTCTGAAAAATCACCAGAAAGCCGACAATGACGGCAATGGTAATGACCACCCTCAGCGCCAGATCGAAGCCGGGAAACTTCGACGGCGTGTAGAGCGAGATCAGGTCTTCCATGGTCTGCACGTTGTAGCCTTCCAGCCCGCGGGTCGAGGCGATCTCCTGCCGGATCAGGCCCTGGTTGGCCAACTTGTCGCTCTTGAGGTAAAGCACCGAGGCCTTGCCGTCGGAGCCGGACAGCTCGCCCAGCGTCTGGATGGGAACCAGCTTGCGCCCCCCCTTGCCGCTTTCCACGATGCCGCAGATGCGGAACGGGTGGTTCAGAATCTCGATTGTGTCCCCAACGTGATGCTGCCCCGCTGTGCGCGCAAAGACGTCATCGACAATCACGTCGTACGGCCTCTGAAACGGTCCGCCCGCAACCCAGACGAAGGGTTTCAGCGCGTTGTAGCTCGCGTAATCGATGCCGTAGAGAATCTCGACCGAACCGGCCATGGAGAAGTTGGTAATCACCGGCGAAGCGACGGCCACATGAGGCATGCGGCGGAAGACGTCGGCCATTTTGACGGGCATGGGAGCGCCGCCCACGCCATTCATGAAGCTGACGTTGGAGGGACGCACGATCATGTCGGCGCCAATGCCGTTGGTGCGCTGCTTCTGATCGTTCAACATGCCCATGAAGATGGCCACAATGGACAGGATCATGACGACTTCAATGGCGACCGCCAGCACGCTGATGATCGAGCGCATGGGGCGGTGCAGCAGATTGGCAAAGATGAGTTTATTCATTCCCGGCAATGGCTCCCACAGGCTTGATGGCACTTCAAAAAAGCCCTTTTCTTCAGGGTAACAGCAAGGGACTAGAAGCAGGGGTTAGGGGGTAGGGGGTAGGGATTAGGCGAACGGAAGGCAAGAAGCGAGGGGAAAACATGATTTTTACTGATCAGGCTCATGGGAACCAGCAACTCCCTGAAAATAAACGGGAAAAACGATAAGTTCTTTGACGGGGATGGAAGCCTGGTTTATTGTTGATGTGGAAATCCATCCTGGTAAGCAAACTGTTTTCTGGTCGGCAATGAGCAGCTTCGGAAAAGACCTGCGCAAAGCGCGAATGTCTCGCGGCGTGGCGCTGACACACATCACGGCAATCACCAAGATCAACCCACGCTACCTGGAAGCGCTGGAGAATGATGATTTTGGCCTGCTTCCCGGAGGAATCCTGAGCAAGGGCATTGTGCGCGCCTATGCCGCCGCCGTCGGTCTGGACCAGCAGGAGTGGACCGACCGGTTTCTGAATGCCTCCGCCGCCAGCGGAAAGGCCATCGACGACGACAGCAATTGGACCGAATTTGCGTCGAATGTGGGCAAGGCCCGCATCCAGCGCAGCAACGCCATGGAGCGCCGCCTGCGCTGGATTGGCGCGATTCTACTGCTGCTGATGGGAGGCGCGGGCGCATTTCTGGCCGTGCGCTACTATGGCGTAAACGCCGGCTGGTGGCCCACGCTGCTGCCCATGCATGCGGCCTCGGTTCACGCACTTCTGCTCCGCGCTCTCTCCCGGATCAAGCTCTGAAGACGCCTTTTCGGCTTGCCTCTTCAGGATCGCGCGTTCGAAGACAGACCCCAAAGCCGCATTTCGCGGTTCACCTTGCGTTGAACTCTTTTGAGCGCGGAATCCTCCCCGTTCGCCGAAGAGCCTTTGCCCCGGACGCTGCGGACAATTACCATAAAAGAATGCATCCCAAGGCACATGGCCTGACGGTGCTGGCATATGCTGTGCGAGAGTGGGTCCGATGCCAGAGAGAGAGTCATACTCTCCGCAACGGTGATCCAGCGTGAAGCGGTCCTCGTGTCAGGCTGCCAAAATTGAAATCCCTGAAACGGGAGGAGTATTAAATTGAGCGATCGTTTCTTGTTTACCTCTGAGTCAGTCACCGAAGGCCATCCGGATAAGATTGCCGATCAGATTTCTGACGCCATTCTGGACGCCTGCCTGGAGCAGGACCCCTTTAGCCGCGTCGCCGCTGAAACGCTGACAGCCACCGGGCTGGTGGTCGTCGCCGGCGAAATCACCACCAAGGCCTACGTCGATCTGCAGGGCCTGGTGCGCGGCGTCGTCGCCTCCATCGGCTACGACAATGCACTCTATGGCTTTGACTCCAACACCTGCGCGGTCATCTCGGCCATCAACAAGCAGTCGGGCGACATCGCGCAAGGCGTGGACACAGGCGGCGCCGGCGATCAGGGCATGATGTTCGGCTACGCCTCGAACGAGACGCCCGAGCTGATGCCGGCTCCCATCTCGCTGGCTCACAAGCTCTGCCGCCAGTTGACAGCGGTGCGCAAGAGCGGCAAGCTGCCCTATCTGCGCCCCGACGGCAAGAGCCAGGTCACGGTCGAGTACGACGAAAATGGCAAGCCCGCGCGCATCGACGCCGTGGTCATCAGCAGCCAGCACTCCGACTCGGTCAGCAACGAGGATCTGCACGCCGACATTCTCAAGCACGTCATTCAGGCGGTGCTGCCGGCCAAGTGGCTGGACGAGCACACCAAGTACTTCATCAACCCGACAGGCCGCTTCGTCATCGGCGGACCCATGGGCGACACCGGCCTGACCGGCCGCAAGATCATCGTGGACACCTACGGTGGCGTTGGCCGTCACGGCGGCGGCGCTTTCAGCGGCAAGGACCCGACGAAGGTCGATCGTTCGGCGGCTTACATGGCCCGCTACATCGCCAAGAACATTGTGGCTGCAGGCCTGGCCGAACGCGCTGAAGTCGAGTTGGCCTACGCCATCGGCGTGGCCGAGCCGGTCAGCGTGCTGGTGGAGACCTTCGGAACAGGCAAGATCAGCGAAACCAAGCTGACCGAACTGGTCCGCAAGAATTTCGAACTCACGCCCAAGAAGATCATCGAGACCTTGGACCTGCGCCGGCCCATTTACCAGAAAACCGCCGCGTATGGCCATTTCGGCCGCAACGATCCTGACTTCACCTGGGAGGCCACCGACAAGGCAGCCACCTTGGCCGAGCAGGCCGGATTGAAGGATGCCGCAGCAAAGTAAGGCAGATCTTCACAAGACTCTACAAAAGAATGGGCCTCTTCAACCGAAGAGACCCATTCTTTTTTTCCACCCGTGCGTCTATCGAATAGAATTCATGCGGGACGGCAAATTGCTGCCTCGACTGAGGATATTGTCATGCGCTTTTCCGCACTTGCCGCTCTTGCACTGGGCGTGGCCGCCATCGCCACCACGCAACTCGCCGCACAGACCACCGCCGCACCAACCGCGAAATGGAGTTATCAGGGCAAGACCGGCCCGCTGCTCTGGGGCAAGCTGGACCCGGCCTACCAGACCTGCTCGAAGGGCCATGAGCAATCGCCCCTCGACATACGCGGCGCACATCTGAACAAGGCGCTCCAACCCATCGAATTCCACTACATTGCCGGGTCAGTCAAGCTGGAAAACGACGGCCACACCATCGTGGCGCACGTGAATCCCGGCAGCTACATGGTGGCCAATGGCGTGCGTTATGAGCTGGTCGAGTACAGCTTTCGCCACCCCAGCGAAACGGCGGTGAAAGGCAAGTTGACCGAGATGGAGGTTCAACTGCGGCACCGCGCCGCGGATGGCAAGATGGCCATTGTGGCCGTGCGGCTGCGCGAAAACATGGACGCGCCGAACGCCGTGCTGGCCGCGTTGTGGCCGCATCTGCCGCATACCCCCGGCGCGACCGAAAAGGTCACGGAAATGGTGAATGCGGGTGGCCTTCTGCCCACCGACCGCGGCTACTGGACCTACACGGGCTCGCTGACCACGCCGCCCTGCACCGAGGGTGTGCGTTGGTTTGTTTTCGAGCAGGAGCTGAGCCTGAGCCGCGACCAGTCGCGCGTCTTCGCGGCGTTGTTCCGAATCAACACCCGCGAATTACAGGACCCGCACGGACGGCGCATCGAGGCCAACGAGTAAGCGCTTGCGGTGCGGCAGGCTGCCCTTCAAGGAAGAAACAAAAGTGCAAGTTCAACAAAATACGACGACGTCATGGAATTCTACGGACTCCCACCCATCGGACAAAAACAAAGACGTCCGATGGATGGGGCACAGTTTCATCCGCCTGGGTCGGTAACGGCGGTGTGTCAGGGCACGACTGAAGTCGTGCCCTGACACAAAATCTAGCTCCATTGCAGTTTCCCCGCAGCATCCTAAAGGCAGTTGGCTTGAGATACCCTCCCCCGGTATACTATCCAGATGCATGTACAAGCGGCGTCCTCTTTGTCGGGGGATCGCAGAACGCAATCCGTGCTCCGCTTCTCGCTGGCCGCCACCTTCGCCTATGTGGTGTTGACCTTCGTGGCTGGTTTGCGCGCTCACTCGCTGGCGCTGCTGTCCGAGTCCGGGCACAATGTCTCCGACTTTCTGGCCCTGCTGCTCAGCTTGACCGCCGTCTACTTCCAATCCCGTCCCGCCAACCACTCGAAGACCTTCGGCTACCAGCGGGCCGGCGTCGTGGCCGCTTTCATCAACGCGGCGACGCTGATTGCCATCTCGATCTGGATCGGCATCGCGGCCATTCACAGGCTCTCGGCGCCGGTTGTCGTGCAGCCCAAGCTGATGATGATCGTGGCCGCGGCGGGCGTGGCAATGAACGGCGTCATTGCGATCCTGCTATGGGGCGTGGCGCGCGACGTGAACCTGCGCTCGGCCTTCATCCACATGGCTGGCGACACGCTTTCGACAGCCGCCGTCATCCTGGGCGGCGCGGGCATCTTCCTTACCGGCCGGAACTGGATCGACCCAGTTCTGTCGCTGCTGATCGCGGCGCTGATTCTCTGGACCAGCTCGGACATCCTGCGCGAGACCTTCAACATTCTGCTCGAAGGCACGCCCCGCGGCGTCTCGCTCAGTGAAATTCGCTCCGGCATGGAGGCCGTCGAGGGAGTGGTCAATGTGCACGACCTGCATGTCTGGAGCCTGGGCTCGGACACCAGCGCCCTGGCCTGCCACGTGACCATCGCCGATATTCCGCCGTCGGAGAGCGCCTGCATCCTGGCCCGGCTCAACCACGTTCTCAAGGAGCACTTCCACGTCTGCCACACCACTATCCAGTTCGAGAATTTGGGCTGCGAAGAACTCGACGGCTGCGTTGTCCCGCTGGAAGAAATGACGAGCAGCTGTGATCATGAGCATGGTCACAGCCACGCGCATTTACATCAAAGGTAAATAGCTCTACAAAGAAACAAAAATGCAAGTTCAACAAAGCACAAGGCTATGGAATTCTATGGACTCCCACCCATCGGACAAGAACAAGGACGTCCGATGGATGGGGCACAGTTTCATCCATCGCGGGTCGGAGAAACCGGTGGGGAACTAAGCAGAGATATTCTCCGAGCGATCGCTGTTTTTACAGCGACAATTGCCCGACTTTTTGCAGTGCCACCAGGAGGTCCCAGTTTGATTCGCCGCCGTCTCGTTCCGGTTTTCGCAGCCCTTTGCTTCACCTTTTTTCCCTCTCTGCCTGGATTCGCGCAAACGGCTTCTACGGATGCGAAAGCGGTTGTTCTCGCTTCCCATCAATTCGAAGGCCTGGCTGGCGAGTACACCGATCCGAACGAGCCCGACACTCCACTCAGCTTTTACGTGGAAAACAGCAAGCTCGTGGTCGAAAGCGAGCGCGACGTTCCCGCCGAGTTAACGGCCATCTCCACCGCCGAGTTCAGCCTGCCCAACGCAAAGAAGAGTTTTCGCTTCACCCTCGACGCGACCGGACACGGCGTGAGCGTAAGCCTTTCAGACGCGCCCAACTCCGTCTATCGCCGCACAGGCGACGCCGTACATCATCTCTTCCACGACTACCAGCGCACCGAGTTGATGATTCCCATGCGCGACGGCGTCAAGCTGCACACGGTGATTCTCAAGCCTGCCGACATCACGACGCCGCTTCCCTTCCTCATCCAACGCACGCCCTATGGCGTGGATGGCGTCGACCACAGCTCGTTTTCCAACGGCCGCCCGGAACTGGCCCGCGACGGATACATCTATGTGGCCCAAGACATTCGCGGGCGCTACAAAAGCGAAGGGAATTTCATCATGAGCCGGCCACTCGCCGATCATCACAACCCTAAGGCCGTGGACGAAAGCACCGACACCTATGACACCGTTGCCTGGCTGCTGAGAAATGTCGCGGGCAACAACGGCCGCGCGGGCTTCCTCGGCACCAGCTATCCGGGTTTTCTGGCCATGATGGCCGGCATAGACCCGCACCCGGCTGTCAAAGCCATCTCGCCGCAGGCGCCCATGATCGACGTGTGGATGGGCGACGACTTCTTTCACAACGGCGCCTTCCGCATGGGCTACGGCTACGACTACGTTCTCTCGATGGAGTCTGGAAAAGAGCAGGTCAAGGTCGATTACGGCAAGAACAAGGACGGCTTCGACTTTTTCCTCGATCGGGGAAGTTTTGCCGAGGCCGTAAAAAAGTCCGGCGCAAGGACGCTGCCCACATGGAAACTTTTCCTCAAAGATCCGGCCTATGACCACGCATGGAGTTCACGCGGCGTTCAATACAGCCTGAAAGCCGTCGCCGTGCCCACCCTCACCGTGGGCGGCTACTACGACCAGGAAGACATGTACGGTCCGCAGGAGGAGTACGCCCGGCTGGAGCCACACGACGCCAACCACCAGAACTTTCTCGTTCTCGGCCCCTGGCGTCACGGGTACTGGTCCTCTTCCGCGCGCCACCTGGGCAACCTCGACTACACAGAGCCCATCGGCAAGGAATATCGCGCGCAGATCGAAGCGAAATTCTTCGCGCACTATCTCAAGGACGAAGCGGGATTCGACCTTGAAGACACGGCCAGCTTTCAAACCGGCTCGAACACGTGGAAGCGCTACTCGCACTTCCCGCCTGCCGAATCCCGGCCGACCAGTCTGCACCTAGCGGGCACGGGCCTGCTGAGTTGGAGCGGCTCAACCACGGCCACGACCAGCTATTTAAGCGACCCCGCCCACCCCGTTCCTTACCGGCAACGCCCCATTCAGGTCACCTACAGCGAAGGCTCGCAATGGTACAACTGGCTCACTGAGGACCAGCGCTTCGTCACTGATCGCAAGGATGTGGCCGTGTGGCGGCTGCCGGTGCTCAAGAAAGATCTGACGCTGACCGGCGAGGTGGTTGCCGACATTTTCGCAGCCACCTCCGGCACGGATAACGATCTGGTGGTCAAGCTCATCGACCAGTACCCGGGCGACGATCTCGACGCGAAAATGCGCGGCTACCAACTGATGACCAACGCGGAAATCTTCCGCGGCCGGTATCTGGAATCCTTTGAGAAGCCAACAGCGCTGCAGGCGGGCGCTGTGCGCGAATACAAATTCTCACTGCACGATGTGGACCACGTTTTCAAGGCAGGACACACGGTGATGGTCGAAGTGCAGAGCACTTGGTTTCCGCTCTACGACCGCAACCCGCAGACCTTTGTGCGCAACATCATGACCGCGAAGCCAAAGGACTACAAACCGGCGACGATCACCATCTACTCCGGCGCGGGACACGATTCGACGGTGCTGGTGCCGGTCATGAAACCCTAAACGCCAATCAACAAGCCGATCAGCAGAAGAATTCCAAAAATCGTGTTGGTCTGCGCGACGCGCTTCATTCCCAGCATCATTTGAGCCGGATTTCCGCCCACGCGAAAGACCCGAATCGCGGCCATCGACGGCACCAGGCTTCCGAGCGCCAGCAGCGCCGGCGGCGGCAGGATTCGCGTGGCAACCAGAGCAGCAACCCAGAGATTCACGGCCGCCAAACTGCAAGCCAGAAACCACACCGCTCTCTTGTGCCCGAGCAGAATGGCCAGCGTGCGACGGCCATGTTCCCGGTCGCCTTCGAGATCGCGGATGTTGTTGGAAGTCAGGATCGCGCCGATCAGAATCGCCGAAGGGATCGAGGCCAGCACGTCCGCCCCATTCACGAACCGCTGCTGAATGAAACAGGACAGAAGAATGATGCCGCTGCCCATGAAACCACCGGCGAAGATCTCTCCGAAAGGGGTCGCCGAAATCGGGTGCGGACCTCCAGCGTATAAATAGCCAATCGCCATGCAGAGCGCGCCAATCGGCGCCAGCCACCAACTGCTGAGAGCGCAAATGAAGACGCCAAGCAGCATCGCCAGCCCAAGCGCCGCTACGGCAATCCGCAAAATTGTCTTCGGTGAAACGCCGTCCTGCGTGATCGCGCCGGCAATCCCCACCGACTGAGCCGTGTCGAGGCCTCCGACGTAATCAAAATATTCGTTGAACATGTTCGTAGCGGCTTGTATCAGAACGGAAGCCACCAGCATGGCCGCAAGCAGCAGAAGGCGCAGATGGCCTGTGGTTCTCCAGGCCAGCGCACTGCCGATCAGAACAGGAACGAAAGAAGCCGTCAGCGTGTGCGGGCGAAAGAGACTCCAGATCAGCCGCGGCCAGTTCCGGCTGGCCGCGGCCTGCGCGCCATGTCCGTTGCCAGCCGGGGAAGTCGTCAAATGAATCATCGGCTTAGTGATGATCCGGATTGGGGAGGCCCATCATGGTGCCTCTGGGATATCCGGTGGATCCGCGTACCACCAACTGAGTCGAAATAGGATAATCGCGCTTCGTCGGCGTCTTCTCCACATACGCCCGCAGCGCTGTAACCGCGGCCTTGGCCAGCTCGAAGCAGGACATCTGGATGGTGGTCAGCGGAGGAGTCATCATCTCCGAAATATGGATGTTGTCAAAGCCAATGATGGAAAGCTCGTCCGGCACGCGCAGCCCTGCGCGATATGCCTTGTGCAGCACGCCGATGGCGGTCATGTCGTTCGAACACATCACGGCTGTGGGCATTTTGGCGCCGGTCAGCAGCTTATCCGCGGCCTCGATGCCGCCTTCCATGGTGTGGTTGCCTTCAACAATCCAATCGGGATTGACCTCGATACCGCACTCCTCGACCGAGCGCTTGAACGCGGCCAGGCGCGATTGCGCTGAATGCAAACGCTGAGGCCCTGTGATGAAGGCGATATCCCTGTGACCGAGCGCCGCCAGATGCTGCACGCCCTGCCGGATTCCGTTCAGATAGTTCACACGCAACAGACTGATTCCTGGCCGTTCCGGTCCTACATCCACGAACACCAGGGGCACTTTGCGGTCCGCCAATTGATCCAGCAGCGGTTCCTCAATGCCGAAGGTCAGCACGGCCACGCCTTCGGCCTTGCGCTCCACCATGCGGCGAATGCAGCGCTGCATCCGGTCTGGTTCGTAGTTGGTGGAACCGATCAGGATTTCATAGCCATGCTCGACGGCCACGTCCTCAAAACCCTGAATCAATTCAGGAAAGAAGGGATTGGTGATTTCGGAGACGATGAGCCCGAGCAGCCGGCTGCGCCCGGAAACCAGAGAGCGAGCCTGCGTGTTGGGTAAATAATCAAGCTCCTTGATCACTTCCCGAACCCGCTTGGCCATCTTGGCGTTGACGGTAGGAACATGATTGATGGTGCGCGAGACAGTGGCGATGGAAACGTTGGCGAGACGCGCTACGGTATGAATATCCACGTGCTCCGAGTTCGTTGTGGAACGCGGCTTGTCTTTGGAGGTTCGAGTCGTCATGAGTTTGGAGAATCCGTTTACAGCATACTACTTCATGCAAGAAAAGCTTGACAGTCGATAGGAGGAGAATTTAACTTCACAATCACGGGAAAAGGTTTACTCGCGCAGCCTCTGGACGGGAGAACGCAGACCGGCCTGACTGAGCCGAATGGCAATCCGGACTGCGCATTCTGAAGGAGATTTATGGAATTATCACGTTTGCGAACTGAGGTTCTGGAAGCCAATCTGGAACTCGTTCGCCGCGGACTTGTGGTCTACACCTGGGGCAACGCCAGCGGCATCGACCGGGAAACCGGGCTGGTGGCGATCAAGCCCAGCGGCGTTTCCTACGAGAAGATGACCGCCGACGATATAGTCGTCTGCGACCTGGACGGGAAGATCGTGGAGGGCTGCCTGAAGCCTTCTTCCGACCTCGATACGCATCTGGAGCTTTACCGGGAATTCCCGACCATCGGCGGCGTGGTTCATACCCACTCCAAATTTGCCACAGCATGGGCGCAGGCCGGCCGCAGCATTCCCGCCTTCGGCACCACCCACGCCGACTACTTCTATGGCCCTGTGCCGGTGACAGAAGAGTTGACGCCGGAAGAAATCGGAGGCGACTACGTGCTGAACACGGGCAAAGCCATCGTGCGCCGTTTTCGCGATCTCGATCCAGCCGCCGTGCCAGCCGTACTGGTTGCCGGTCATGCGCCATTCTGCTGGGGCAAAAGCCCGGCGGAGGCCGCCTACCACGCCGTCGTTCTGGAGACCGTGGCGAGCATGGCTTTTTACACCACGCTTCTGAGCCCGGACGCCCCGGGCGTTTCGCAGGCGCTTCTGGATCGGCATTACCTCCGCAAACATGGCGCACATGCGACCTACGGGCAGAAATAAACTTTTAGCAAGCCGAGCAAGTCATCAACTAGCAAAGGAAGGGCCGCCCGCGGGCGGTGATTGAGGATCAAAACCGTGATCGAGAACTGCATGAATCACCTTGGAGGGCTGGCGTCGCCAGCGCTTCTGGCTTTTAGCGCCACGCCGATCGCGCATCTGCGGGCGCTGGACATCGCCGTCATCGCCATCTATTTCGGGATGGTGATCTGGATCGGCTTCTACCTGAAGGGCCGGTCAAACACCAGCGAAGAGTTCTTCATGGCTGGCCGGCAGATGACGGCCTGGATTGCCGGGTTGAGCTTTGTCTCGGCCAACATGGGCTCTCTGGAGCTGATGGGCTGGGCCGGTTCGGCCTATCAAT
>Ga0255355_1000792_pt1 | contig 16847 bp, 16 predicted proteins | sample HBST75metaG_FD_189943 | JGI IMG/M metagenome (GOLD analysis project Ga0255355, IMG submission 189943) | Peat soil microbial communities from Stordalen Mire, Sweden - H.B.S.T75 | ecosystem: Environmental > Terrestrial > Soil > Wetlands > Peat | place: Sweden: Norrbotten County, Stordalen Mire...
TGGATGGGATGGTCCAGAAGGCTGAGCAAAGACTATGAACTCTGCCCAACCTCGTCGGAAACCATGATCTGGATCAGCTTCGCACACACGATGCTGAAACGCTATGCGTAGTTTTTAAACAGGTTCTAAGGACTTAATGAGGGAAAAGTTCCAGCGATGAAACCCGGACAAGAATATGATTACAAGAATCACAATAAGCCAACCAATATTCATCCAGTACCCAGCCCAAGCAAAGGCTTTGCGAAGGTGCGTATCCTGTCTATAATTGGCTAGTTCTGCTATCTTTTGCTGCTTTGCATAGTCTTCACTTTCCAATTGAGCTGAAGTGTCTACATCCTGCGGAACAGACTCATCAGAAACCTCTATCACATCTTTGCTCTTTGTTATCGCTAACAACTTATCGACGTCGTCCAACATCTTGCCTGTCTGATCCGTGTTAGATGGAGACATTACTTATCCTCAAGAAGCTTCTTATAATATCCACGGATCACGTCATTAGGAATTACAATATTTCTTACACCATCCTTGTACACATTTTTCCAAGGGGAGTCGGCCAAATGAGTTAATTGAGACAGCTTAATCGCCTCAAATCCACGATATTTATCCCATACCCATCGAATTACTTTCGATGCATCCTCATACTCTCCTTCGCTCTCGCATGACACTGAATCCTGCAAATTAGGCTCATGAGCTATAAGCCTCTTTCCATCGAAGATTATGTCATGTGCACTATCAGAAATCGGGCAATTCCCAAAATGCTTGAATTCGTCGTATAAAACGCGGATTACAGGTCCGTAGCGCCATGCCTCGACTTGCTCTTTAATAAGAGGCCGACCCGTGGCTGCCAAATACCATCCATGGGCAAAGAACACCAGCTTAAGCAACGTCATGGGGCTCACCGGTTGGCCATGCTCTTTAGCCAAACGCAGGAACTCGTTCGCAACGGCTTTTGCTGGATATGCCACGATATTTTTATACTGCGACGAATAAAAGGAGAAGTCAAGAAGCGATTTATCATTATTATTTATATTTTTCAGTGTAAATTCAGTCCATATTCAACATAGTGTCAGAACCGACCTGGACTGTGACCACGATACACTAGAGGTTTAACGACTATTGGGGACCAAATGTTTGAGAATCTGACTGACAAGCTGCAGCGCGCCTTCAAGACCCTTCGCGGCCAGGGCACGCTAACCGAAGAGAACATCACCGAAGCCTTGAGCGAAATTCGCGTGGCGCTGCTCGAAGCCGACGTCAACCTGAACGTGGTCAACGACCTGCTCGAGCAGATCCGCGCCAAGGCCGTGGGCACCGAAGTGCTCACCGCTCTGTCGCCCTCCGAACAGGTCATCAAGATCGTTCGCGACGAGCTGATTGCGCTGCTGGGCAAAGACACGGCTCGCTTCAAATTCGCCTCGCAGCCGCCCTCGGTGATTCTGATGGCCGGCCTGCAAGGCTCCGGCAAAACCACCACCGCCGGCAAGCTGGCCGCGTGGCTCAAGAAGGGCGGGCACCGGCCGATGCTGGTTTCCGTGGACGTTTATCGTCCCGCCGCCCGCGAACAGCTCAAGGTCGTGGCCAAGTCCATCGAAGCCAAACTCTACGAAGGCGATGAGAAGGGCGAGAGCGCCGGGAAGTCCCTGGTGCTCCGGCTGGCCAAAGAAGCCCGCCGCGAGGCCCGCAACATGGGCTGCGACACGCTGATCGTGGATACCGCCGGACGCCTGCACATCGACGAGCAGTTGATGGATGAGATGGAGCAGCTCAAAAAAGAGCTGAACCCGTCTGAGATTCTGTTTGTCGCCGACGCCATGACCGGCCAGGACGCCGTCAACTCGGCCCAGGAGTTTCATTCGCGCCTTGGCCTCACCGGCGTTGTCCTGACGAAAATGGACGGCGACGCACGCGGCGGCGCGGCGCTCTCGATTCGCCACGTCACCGGCCAGCCAATCAAGTTCATCGGCACCGGCGAAAAACCGGACGCTTTCGAGCCATTCCATCCGGATCGCATCGTGGGCCGCATCCTGGGCATGGGCGACATGATGTCGCTCATCGAAAAGGCCGAATCCACCCTCGACCGCAAAAAGAGCGAGGATTTCGCCAAGAAAGCTCTGCTCGGCGACGGCTTCTCGCTGGAAGATTTTCGCGATCAGTTGCGCCAGATCAAAAAGCTCGGCTCAATGGAGAGCATCTTGAAGATGCTGCCCTCGGTCGGCCCCTTTGCCGGGATGCAGCAGGCCGCCAAGAACGTGGATGAAAAGCAGTTCACGCGCCTGGAGGCCATCATCAACTCGATGACCGCCAAGGAGCGCCGCAACCACGAGATCATCTCCGGCACGCGGCGGAAGCGCATCGCCAGCGGCTCCGGGACGACGGTGCAGGATGTGAACCAGCTTCTGCGCCAGTATGCGCAGATGGCCAAGATGTTCAAGCAGATGGGCAAAGGCGGCCTGGCTCGGAACATGATGCGCGGCGGCATGGGCGCAATGGGCCTGGGCGGCAAACAGAAGTTTGGGCGGTAGGGGCAGTGGCTCTCGGCTGCAAATCTCTCTGAGAGCGCACCCCTACCTTGGCGCGAGCATGACTAGCCTTCAGGACCAACTCGACGAGATCACGGCCAACACGCGGGAACTGGTGCAGGCGGAGCGGCTGGCGGTGAGTGAGCGTGCGGCTGAGGAGCTGTTCGCTACCGGAATCGAGGAGCGGATTCTGCCAGTGGGCGCGCTGGCCCCGGAGTTTGCCCTGAACGACGCCACGGGCCGGCTGGTGCGCTCGGCGGATCTGCTCGCCCTGGGGCCGCTGGTCATCAAGTTCTTTCGCGGGCGCTGGTGCTCCTACTGCGTCACCGAGTTGGAAGCCTGGCGCGACCTCTACGGGCAACTGCGCGAGCGCGAGGCGCTCATGGTGGCCATCAGTCCGCAAATGGAGCGGCAGAGCGACTTCATGGCCGGCCATCATGGGCTTCCCTTCCCTTTGCTCTCCGATCCTGGGTGCGCGCAGGCGGAAAAGTTTGGCTTGGTCTACACCGTTCCCCAATACCTGCGCGAGTACTACCTCTCCATCATGGTCAACGTGCCTTTTGTGAACGGCGACGCGAGCTGGCGCCTGCCCTTGCCAGCAACCTATGTGATCGCAAAAGACCGCAGGGTCCTCTTCGCCGAGGCCCACGCCGACTTCCGCGTTCGCCCCGAGCCGGAAGAGGCGCTGACGGCGCTGTTGAACGAAAACGCCCGATAAAGCGCTCCCGAAAAACAGCCGCAAATCCTTCTACGTATTGTTGTGCCGCACCCTTGCGCCAGAAAACAGCCGCAAGGATGAGGCACCGTATTGCTTAGGTGGGACGGGATTGGAACGGCTATGCTTGGTTGCTGCGCTCTACTCCGACCAGACGCCCAGCAGGTTGCCCGCGCCATCGGAGAAGTGGAAGCGGCGTCCGCCGGGAAACTCGAAGGTGGGCACTACGATGCTGCCGCCGGCGGCCACAATTGCGGCTTCGGTGGCCTTCAGGTCAGAGGAGTAGAGAATGACCAGCGGCGCGGATTTGGCTTGCACTTCGTGCGGATCGCCCTTGGCAAAACCGCCATCGATGCCGGCGCCTTCAAAGCCGATATACTGCGGCCCCCAATCCTGAAAGCTCCAGCCGAAAACGGTCGAGTAGAACTTCCGTGTCTGTTCAATGTCAGTGGTCGTGAACTCGATGTAGGTGATCTTGTGGTGCAGCGCGGGATTGCTCATGGATATTCTCCTTGGCGTTGAATTCGGTGAATTTGAAGGAAAAGCGGCGCGGAGCCGCCGAGATACGCATCAACCCTTCAGGGCTCTCTGCACAGACCCCATTTTCGCAGAAAAAAGCTGTTGGCGGAGGAGGCTTTTCGGGTTGCGTGCTTTCCTGGTGGTGAAGAAGCCCGGCACGGCGGCCCGTGCCCCGATGCCCGTCTATATCTCCGACAAGGCGTGGCGGGCGGAGCGAACCTCGGCCGCCAGCACTTTCAGCATCTTGAGCGCCAGCAGCGGGCTGGCGTGCACGAGGCTGACCAGTTCGTCGCGGGAAATAAAGCTGAGCTGCGCGCCGTTGCGGGCGATGGCAGAGAGCGTGCAAGGCTCGTTGCCGATCAGCGAAGGCAGGCCCAGCAGAGCGCCCCTGTGCACCTGGATAGACATGATCTGCTCGCCGTTGGGCGAAGTCATGGTAAGGGTGGACTGGCCCTGGTTGAGGATATAGAGCCCGACGGGGATTTCTCCCTGCTTGAAGAGAACGCAATCCTCGCCACAGGAGATTGCAGTGGAACGGTTTTCGAGCGCCACAATCAACTCTGCATCTGCGAGAAATGCTGACGGGTCTAGTTTCACTTGCAGCCTCCATGGATGAACGCAAGGAAAGAACGGGAAAAAGCGGATTTAGAGCCTATGAAGCAATAATTTCATCCGGAAGGGCTTGTTTTATATGATTCGCGTCACATATTGACAGTTAACCCGGAGGGCAGCGGCGATCTGCAGGGAATGGAAGCCGGGATTGAGATGGAAATTGTGCGGAATCCCAGCTCAAAATTGACAAGTGTTAGGCTACAGGCTACAGAGGATTACCACTAGGAAGAGAGGAGAAAACGCCATGCCCATGAAGAATCCTCCCCATCCAGGAGATTTTATCCGGACGGAGATTGTCGAGCCGGCCGGTTTGTCTGTGACGGCGGCGGCAACGGCGCTGGGCGTCTCCCGGCCCGCTTTGTCCAGCCTGCTGAACGGCAAGGCCGGTCTCTCGGGAGATATGGCGCTGCGCATCGAGAAGGCATTCGGCGTGAAGATGGATACGCTGATGCGGATGCAGTCCGCTTACGAGATTGCCCAGACGCGGAAACGGGAGAACAAAATTCGTGTGGGACCAGTTCAGCGGGCCGCGTGACTGCGGATGCCTACGGCCGAAAGCGGGAGAAGCATTGAAGGGGTTGATAAGCTCCCAGCTCCAATCTTCAGTCACCGTCGAATATGGACCGCTCACCGGACTCCAGCAGAACGCGTGGCATCAGCAGTGGGGGGATCAATTGTTGCTTCAGAGGCTGCCTTCTTGCGTTTCAATGCTGAATGTAGGTACATTAATTCTCCACCTCTTCCTCTACGCTCTATAATTTCCTGATTTTGTAAGACCAGTTCGTCGATTTCGTTGTCTCGGTCGAGTTCTTGTAATGACCTAATCTGCCACCATACATCGTCCTTTTCTTTGGCTTGTTGCAGCGCGCGTTCGAAAAGATAAACTACCAGCTTGTTTTCTATCATCTCTTTCATGTAGTACCCGGCAGAAAAGGGGTTGCCGTCTTTCAAGGCATTGATGCAGTACAAACAATAGTACTCAATGGCTTCATCATGTTGACCTAGATATCGATAAGCACGCGCGAGGCTAGACCAGTCTTGCGTTTGCTTCCAATCATCGAGTTGTTCCTGTACCTTAATCGGATCTACAAGATGAATTTTCCCTTGCATTGCGCGTAGATATAGTTCTGTTTCAACTGGTACATCTTTATTCAGGAGGGCTTTATCTATGTTCTTGTCTCTAAGATCGATCTGGCTGGAGCGTTGATACTTGCTAATGAGTTTCATTAGTCTTGAAATTTCTTTCAATTTTTTCAAACGCGACTCGACACGCCTATGCTTCTGACCAGAATCACCCGCGTTTGCGTCAATAGTGAATGGTGCTAACGAGCTATCCTGAACTGCGACTTTCTTTAAGTCATTGATATACCTGCCAATCTTGTCCAACCACTCATCTCGGTATAACCTCACCTGCGTTGCATCTAGTCTTCGGCCAAACCCACCCTTGATTTGCGTCTCGGTATGGCAGTCTAGGCACAAAATGGCCAAATTTTCAAGCACATTGTTTGAGTTGTCATCGTCGATGTGGTGAATTTGCAATGGCTTCTTCGGTATGCGACAGACGCAGCAAATCCTGTCTGAGTAGAAGAGAGCCTTGGCGGCAACTTCGTCAGGAATAGAGACTCTTGACACGTTCACCTCGTTGTTATGAAAGAGAGAATACACCTGCTGAGCGGGGATCTTCGGCTGGAGTCAAAGTGAGGTTTATCCAGCATTCACTCCCGGGTCCGAGAATCCGGACCTGGGGGACCCAAATTTATTAGGTATTCCGGACGGAAAGATGGGCAATTCGATGAGTTGTTACTTACCTCAGTCTTCTGCGGATGAGGTCCAGGGCTTGCTGGGAGGCGTACTCGCGGACTCGCTCGCGGTCGCCGCGGAAGGTGCGCTCTACGGACTCGGTTTTCTGCCCGTCGCTGAGAGCGATGTGGACCAAACCGACGGGTTTGGCTTCCGTGCCGCCGGAAGGACCGGCGATGCCGGTTACACCAAGTCCCAGAGTCGCGCCGGTGCGCTGGCGAATTCCCGTGGCGAGGGCTTCAGCCACTTCCTTTGAGACGGCGCCGTGCTGGGCGATGAGCTCGGGAGGTACACCGGCGAAGGCGGTCTTCAATTCATTTGAGTAGACGATGGCCCCGCCCAGGAAGGAGCGCGAGCTGTCAGGAACGCTGGTGATGCGCTGGGAAATCATGCCGCCGGTGCAGCTTTCGGCCACGGCGAGCGTGGCGGAGCGAAGGCCCAGATAGTAGAGGACGATCTGCTCCAGAGAGTCGGACGAGTTGCCGCCTGAGGAGTAGAGCCAGTCATCGAGAGCCTCTTCCAGAAGGCCGGCCAGTTCGTCAACGCGCTGCTGGGCTGTGGCGCCGTTGGCCTTGGAGCAGAGCAGGGTGAGCTGGATGTCTCCGGCGTGGGCCAGAATGGTGGTTTCCACGTCGGTATAGGGGGTGTAGATGGGAGCAAGCAGCTTATCGGCCTGGGACTCGGGGATCATGGCGGCGCGCAGGGTGCGCTTGGCGATGGCGCGGGCGGGAAGAATTTCGCGCAGGCGGGGCAGGCACTCGGCGTCAAAGAGCGGGAGACCCTCGCTGGGCGGGCCGGGAATCAGCATCAGCAGCTTGCGATAGCCCTGCCAAGTGAAATCGAGCCACTGGCCGGGAGCGCTGCCGTTGGCGTTGGGCAGAACAGTTGCGCCTTCCAGAACATCGGCTTGCTTGAGGTTGTTCTGGGGCATGGGAGTGCGCCAAGTGGCGGCGCGGGCGGCCAGAACGGCTACCTGGTCGGCGTTGCGGCGCAGGGTAAGCGAAAGAGCTTCGGCCACGGCCTCGCGGGTGAGGTCGTCTTCAGTAGGACCCAGGCCGCCCATAATGGCCACAATATCCACACGGCCAAGAGCGGTGCCGATGGCGTTGACCAGATCCTTGCGGCGGTCGCCGACGACGGTCTTGAAGGTTACGGTCACGCCCAACTCGTTGAGTTTTTCGGTCAGATGGAGGGAGTTCGTATCCTGGCGAAAGGGGGTAAGCATCTCGGAGCCGACGGCGATGATTTCAGATTTCATATAGGCAGCTTCCAGTTCGCAGCTTACAGCTTACAACTCCACGGGTTGCGGGATGAAGCCGGATAGGCGGCGAATGGGCCTTTTCCGCAAGAAACATTCTCTCAGGGTAAAGCCCCATTCCATTTTGCCGGTCTAGGCGTGCCGTTCTGTTCGAGGACCGGCACAAAGTGTCATTTGCCAGCAACCTTGATATACTTCTGAGGTTGGCTGCGGAGATCTTCTTCACACTCACTGCCATCGTACCTTCGCGGGCGAATTCAACGCTGTGAAAGCGGTCAATTTTTCCACGCAGTCATCTTCCAGATGGATAGTTAATTGGATAGTAAGATAGCGATGTCGTTCTAATTTGTTGATTATAAAGGGCGGGAGTAGTTCAGTGGCAGAACGTCAGCTTCCCAAGCTGAATGTCGCCGGTTCGATCCCGGTCTCCCGCTCCAACATAATCAACATTTTTATCATCCAGCTTCAGCCTGCTCGAACCACTCCCGCCCGTCTCGATCATTCGATCTCTCCGGCCTTCAATTGGAGCGGGGTGCATCGTAAGCCTGCAACAGAACCTCAGCGGGATGAATGGCTTTGACGGTGCTTCCGTGTTCGATCTGCATCTGGCATGTTGCGCACTCGGTAGCCACCATCTCTGCCTGTGAGGCGTCGATGCATTTGAATAACTCCTTGCCGATCGCCATGGAGACTTCGTACTTTTCCTGCTTGAAGCCATAAGTGCCCGACATACCACAACAGCCGGCATCCATATCCTCGACCGTGACACCTGGAATCAGGCGCAGCAAGTGATACCACGGGCGGCCGATGCCCTGCGACTTCTGATGGCACGGCGCGTGGTAGGCCAGCCGCAGGTTGGTCTGCTGGAAATTCGTGTTGAGCTTTCCGGCATTCAACTGCTCCATAAGCAATTCAGCAAGGTCAACCGTATGGTTCGCGATCCTGTGCGCCGCATCCGCGAACTTCTTGTCGTCTTCGAGCAGACCGCCGAATCCAGTCTTGAGCATATGTCCGCAACTCGAGCAGGCGGTCACGATGCGCAGCCCGGAGTCGACCTGAGCCGCCATGACTCTGACGTTCGCGCGCGCAAGAGAGCGTGCCACAGCCATGTCGCCATTGGCCAGGGCTGGAACTCCGCAGCACTCCGCCGAGGCCACTTCCGCGGCAAAGCCGTTTCGGTCCAGAAGATCAATCACCTTCCGCCCCAGATCTGGCTGGTTGTAGCGGACAAAGCATCCGGGAAAGAAGACAATCCGCTGCCGCTCCTTGCCGCTCTTCGCGGGCGTGCGCAAATCCGGCCGCTTGTACTTGGGAAATGTACGCTGCGGCGTGATCTGCATGAACACTGACATGACGAAGCGTGCAGGCTTCATGGAGAGCGCAAAATTGGAGAGTGCGGGCACAATTGTAGTCAACTTGCCCAGTAGGCCGGGACGCGCAAACCACCAGTCGCGCAACCCGAGAATCAGCGGCTTGCGATGCTCTCCCTTTGCGCGCGCGATCATCTCCGATACATTCACCTGATGCGGACACGCAAGATCGCAACGATAGCATCCCAGGCAGTATTCCACCCACTCTGTGTCAGTGGAAATGCCTTCGCGGCGCAGGCGCTCAAACTCCGGGCCCAGGCGCTTGGGGCCGGGATACTGGGGATGAACGGCCAGCACCGGGCACACCGTGTTACACAGCGAACATTTTAGACAGTTGTCGATGGCAAGGTCATCTGGCCGCATAAGTTCCTTTTGTAGACGCAGCGAGCTTCCCCGCGCGGTAGCCTGTGAGAATGTGCCGGACGTCGCCGTCATCGCTGGCGCTTCTGTCCAGCAGCGCCCCGGCAACGAAGAGCTTCGGCGACATCACGAAGCCAGTCGAGGTTAGTGGCCGCATCTGCTGATCGTGGCCTGCATATGTCGCGCCTAGCAGACCGGCAGAGTGCCGCCCCGTTGCCAGCACCACGCTGTCGCAGCACAAATTCAGCGGGTGGCCCGGACTCGCAATACGCAGCCCAATGCTAGACTCACCGTGAATCTCCAGCTTCTCAACGGGAAATCCGCGAAAGAGCTCCACGCCAATCTGATGAAGGTAGCTCTCCAGGCGATGGAAGATACGCAGGCCGGGAATGCAGGGCGGCAGAGTAGGAATTTCGCAGATGGTGCAACCAAGTTCACACTCGAATTGAGCAATCTGCTCTGCGGATGAATCCAACCCCAGGATGCCAGGCACAAGGATGCGGTCAAATCCGGATGCCGTCAGCCGCAAGGCGTCGATAAGTTCCGCGCGGAAGCTCGCATCGCGATCAAAGCACTGTGCGATGCGCAAGGTGGTCACGGGAATTCCCAGGTTGCGCGCAAAAGAGATTTTCCGTGCCGTGTAAGTGCAACCGTAACTCATCGTGCGCGCCCACTCGTTGAGCCTGTCGGCCATAAAGTTCTCATCGAAGATGGACAGCCCGCGAATACCAACAATCGCGGTCGAAACTCCATCGCGAGGCTCGGCATTCCAAAGAGGAAAGGGCGCGAAAGCCACGCTCTGAAAGTCGCCCAGAAGGGACGGCAGATATTTCGCGGTTGAAATATCTCCTGCGAATGGACATCCTGCCTTGCGCGCCATCTCGCAAAAAAATGCAACGGACGCGCTCAGTTCAGGCTCTGCGCAGGCGCGCAGCATCTCCTGCGTCTTCAGCCATCCGGGCCCGGTCACAAACGATCCCGGCCCGGTGGAAACCAGCGCGACTTTCAGCTTCCGGTCAGCGGCCGCCCCAGCCGCGGTAAGGCCGGCGAGTCCCGCACCCACAACAACAACATCGTAGCGATTAGTTTCCATCTTGCGCACCTGAATCAGCGTGGAACGGGCGATCCGCGCCGTAGAGATCGTGGTTGAGGTCCATCTGCTCGACCTGCATGCCCTGGTGGATGAAGGCCTGCCCCTTCGAGCGCTCATGAAGATAGGCGGAGAATTCCGTGGCCGCTTGCGAAGCCGACCAGCGGTGAGTCTCGAAGCCCGCAAGCATCGCCTTGTATCCGCAGAATGTACCCTGGCAAGGTCCGAAGCCGAGACGCGTCCGCCGTCCAACGTCGGCAATGGTGTAAGTGGGAACCGGGGTGGAGTCGCCAAGAACATATTCCAGCTCTCCGCGCGTCACAAGCTCGCATTCGCAAACCAACTCCGCCAGTTCAGGCCGCAATTCGATGGCCTGAATCACTCGAACCGCTTCTGGACCCAGGCGTCGCTCCATCATTTCCGCAACCGGAAGCGGCAACAAATGAGTTGCGCGATGCAGCGTCTTGTGATCGATGGCGGCCCGCAAAGGCGTTTTATCGGTCATGCATTCCACCGTCACTCCCAGCTTCTTCGCTACACAGTCGCAAGCCGCGGCGGCCATCAGGCGATAAGTGGTGAGCTTGCCGCCGACAATCGAAACAAAACCGCCCACTCCGTCCCGCGTCTCATGATCGAGCAGCGCAAAGCCGCGGCTGATCTCACGGCCTCTTGCCGACTCAGTAGTCTTCGGCGCATACAACGGCCGAACCCCGCAGAAGATGCGCAGCAGGCGCGCGTCCGCAAGCCCGGGAATCAGTTCGTTGCCTAACTGCAGCAGGTGATCAACCTCCTCAGGAGAGGCCGTCAATCCTTCCGGGCTGGGCACGCGAATCGAAGATGTGCCCAGAATGCATACGGGGCCGGCGGGCACCAAGATGTCGGCATCGCTGGACTTGCGGCAGCGGTTGATGACGCGATGATTCAACCGATGATTGATGACCAGTAGCGTGCCCTTGTCGCAGTACACAGGCACATCGACTCCGGCCAGCGCGGCGATGCTCTGTGCCCAACCTCCCGCGGCGTTGATCACCACCTCGCAGGGGATCTCATCTTCCTCACCGCTCCGCGTGTTCCGATAGCGAACTCCGCGCACGCGCCCGTTAACGGTGTGAATGGAAGTTACCTCGCTGTAAGTTTGGAATCGCCCGCCACGGGTAACAGCGGCTTCAAGATTTGCAAGCACCAGTTGGAATACATCGACGTGCGCATCCGGGCACGTGAATGCGCCAAGGATGTTCGTTGCCAGGTTCGGCTCCATCGCGCGCGCTTCTTCCGGACTCAAGCGGTTACTGCAAATTCCGGCCGTCTCTGCGGCCCGCCACCACTGTTCGAAGAATGCCGGATCATCCTGAGTGCACTCGACGAAGAGTCCGCCAACGTCATCCACGCAATGAGGAGCAATGGCCTTGATGATGCGGTTCTCCGCGGCGCACTCGCGGGCTGTGTCAGGATCCTTGACGGCATAACGGCCACCGGAATGCAGCAGGCCATGGCAACGCCCCGTGGCCCCATTGGCGATGTCGCCTTGCTCCAGCAGCGTGGCGGAGATGCCGCGCAAACTCAAGTCCCAAAGGATGCCGGCTCCCGTAGCTCCACCACCGATAATGACAACCTGCGTCGGTTCCATTCCTTGCCGCCTTGCCTTTCGAGTTGAGTGCGCGCGCATTGCATCGCTTAACACGCAGCGATGCGAGAGAATCTTTGCGCCGCAAGCACGAATGCCTGGACGCTGTCTGAATTGGATCTGCGAGAGAAAAACAGGAGAGTGGCCGGCAATCAAACACGCCGCGCGTTGACGGTGCCCCGATGAATTCGCATGGCCGGGAAAGGCAATAGGAAGCGAATCCAATGCAGGTTGTTCCGGCAAAATCCATGCCGGCAATACGTCAACATACTTAACCCAGTGCTAATTGAGGCACGTGCCTGAAAATCTGGATGCGCTTCAGAAAGGAAGGAATCTAAACCCTGGAGAAATTCCGGAAGACTAGAGCAAGGATTGGACCGCAGCCACTCTGAACGCAAAACCAGTTGCCCATGCAGCACTTGGGCCCTGACTTCTTCAGCAGCATCCAATTACCCGCTCGTGCTGTCTCAGGCACTCTTCACGAAACGGCTTCGGACTAATGAACACTAGAGTATCTCGCGATTCAACAAGTGCTGTCAAGCCGCTAAAAGCTCAATCTATTGCACGGCAAGCGTATCATAATCCAACTGACGATTGATGGGCGCGGGTTTTAGTTTGAAGATAAGCCATGGCGTATCAACGCACTGCGCACTGCACTGGGATGGAAACGCTGTTCCTTGCTTATGTCGCTTCGCCATGCTTATAATCAGTTACTTGGCGGAGAAACTGATAGAAGCCTCCTCAGATTATCGATCTTAGTGCGTTCACATTTTGATACTCCCTCATTCCGGAAACCTGAAGGTGAGCGTAAGAGGCATTATGCAGACACAACTAACACCCTTACGGATGTTCTTTCGCGATACTCCCATCATCCCCTCCGTCCGCAATGTCGATTACCTGGATCAGGCGATTGCCTCGCACGGCAAGATGGTCTATCTGCTCACGGGCGATCTGGAAAACTGCGAGGAGATGATCCAGAGGATTCTGGCTGGCTGCAAGCTCCCTATCGTCAATCTCGACTTGCTGAATGGCTTTTCACGCGACAAATATGCCGTGAACTACCTGAAACACTGCGGAGCGCGCGGAATCATATCTACACATTTAGACCCCTTGCGCCATGCGCACACAATCGATCTCTATGCAATCCAGCGTACCTTCCTGCTGGATAGCGGCGCGAAGAATACCATCACCAATCAGTTGAGAAATTCGCCTGTGGACGCGATTGAAGTCCTCCCTGCTCCGGTTGCTCCAAAGCTGTTGAATAGCGTGCGAGCTATCTCGCCGGATATTCCGGTTGTAGGTGGAGGACTGATCTGGACCATGAAAGAGGCCGAAGACCTTTTGTCGCAAGGCCTCGACGCCGTCTCGATCAGCAACCCCGAGATGTGGCTCAACTAAGACCTTTGACCACTTGAAGTTGTAACAATTATAGGGGCCCCGTCCTTGCCGCGTTTTTGTACTTGCGGCAAGGGGGAGATACCACGACTCCAGCATTGCGGAAACATTAGAAATTCTCTAGATCGCGCGCATCATTCAATTCTCTCCGCAGTGCGCGGTGAGAGTTTCCATGTCATCGAGAGCAGCACAATTCCCAGCAGGCACGATACCATGATCGCGTAAAGCGCGGCATTCCATCCATATCGGTCAACCAGCGAACCTATCCCCTTGCCCTCCACCACTCGCCCCAGATAACCAAACAGTCCGATAAATCCGGCCGCGGTGCCCACTGCTTTTTTCGAAGTGAAATCCAGCGCGCTGACAACCAGCAGCAGGATTGTTGGATAAACAAAAAACCCTATTACTCCGAATAAGACAAGGTCTATCCATAACATATTGTCGGGACTGTATAAAAGCCCGACATAGGCAAGGAAAACAGGAATCATGCAGAACATACCGATCATTCCGCGGCGTCCCTTCATCTTATCGGACAGCCAGCCCATCAGAATTGTACTGAAGATTGCTGAGAACTCCAATGCCGCCGTACTGACCCCTCCTTCTCCAAGGCTGGCGTGCTTTACCTCTTTCAGATAAGTCGGTCCCCAGTCGAGCATGCCGTATCTGGCGATGTATACAAAGAAATTGGCGAAGGCAAAAAGCCAGATATATTTATTCTTGAAAATGTAATTCACGAGCAGATCGCGGGTGTCCAGTTCCTTTTCGCTATCTGTATTGTCTCCACTCGGGTAATCGTTGCGGTATTCCTCGATAGGCGGAAACCCCACCGACTGAGGCGTGTCCCTAAGTCGTATAAGAAGATAAATTGCACAGATGATTGCCAGAATACCGGGAACGTAGAATGCCGAACGCCATCCTAGCATCACAGTGCTGTATGCAACAATAAGGCCCGTCAAACCTCCTCCGACATTCTGTGCGACGTTCCAGAACGCGAACTTGGTTCCTCTCTCGCCGATGCTGTACCAATGCCCCAGGGAGCGGCCGCAGGGCGCCCATCCCATGCTTTGCACCAGTCCATTCAAACCCCACAAGGCCATGTGCATTGGGTAACTATGCACGCTCGCAAAAGCGAAATTGCATAGGGCGGTCAGCAGTAATCCAAGAGGCATGAAGTATCGCGGGTTGCTCCGGTCCGACCATGCCCCCATAATGAATTTGCCAACGCCATAGGAAATTGCCGTAATAGCCAGCAGGTTCCCAACCTGTCCTTTACTATAGTTAAGCGACTGCGCCATCTCCTTGGAAACAACAGGAAGGTTGTTCCTGACGAGATAGAAAATAGCATAGCCAATAAAGGTAGATTCCATAATCTGCCAGCGCATTTTAGGGTATAGCTGTTTAACCTGTGCTTCGGGTAGCCTGGCAATATGCGGAGCCGGCTTGAGAAAAGGAAGATTCCAACTCATGAATAACACCTCTGTATCTGCTGATGTTGCAATTAGATCAGAACGAATAAAATGGCCGAGCGCTCAGACTATCCCGAGCAGTCATGGCTTCCCGTAGACTCGCAGACTTTCTGGTGTAAAGTCGCTATTCAGAAGGTATGGAGATGCTGTGAGATAGTAAGTCCGGATTTTCGGGTATCTTTCCTGCACTAACAGCAGAGTGCGGAAGTCGAAGCTCTGAACATCAGCGCGCTCCTCCATGTGATACGCCTGAATAAAGCCACATAGAGTATCAACGAACTCCTCTGGGCTCACTGTTTTGTTGGGGGTAAAGTCTGGCGGAAAAATCTTACCAGTCGCCTGCAACTCTGCCTCGGTTTCCGCCCTCGCCGTCGCTTCCATCTTTGCAACAGAGTATCCCGCGGGCAATATCTTTGTTTCAAGGTTGAAGTGGACCCGCTCTGCCGTACGTGCATGCACGGCAGCATCTGGGGATGACTTCCCTGCTCCGCTTCTATACCAGCGCGCATAAAAATCTACAAAGCGAAACAACTGCGCCACATTGGTTGGCGCATAAGGGCTGATCATATGTTCTTGTGCCGCAAAGGCAACGCTGACCGGCGATAATGCCAGATCATTCTTCTGGTCCGGGCCGAAGTGCAATTTATCGCAGATGAACTGCCGCTGCGCATCAGCCATCGAGATGTCATGAGTATAGACGCGATTCTCAAGCGTATAAGGCTTGCCGTCGGCGCGGCGGCAGGATTGCGGATTGAGAAACTGGTCATGCCAGATCAACGACTGGTGATCCGTCGTCACTCCAGTGTCGGTCTCGATTGAGTTGATCCCATTGTCCAAACCCGCTTCAAATGCGGGCAAGGTATTTTCCGGACGAATTCCACGTCCACCGCGATGTCCTTCCGCATCAATACCATCCAAATACGCAAGTTGCGCTGCGTCGCCGGCAGCCTTCTTCCGCGCTTCTTTCAACACGGCAGCCAAAAGATCAGGACGGTCTGAGATGATTCCATCCACGTGCTGTGCGAGAAGCGCACGCATGGTCTCCGTGTCGTCAACTGTCCAAGGAACTACGGCAAACCCGGCTGCCTGCAGGGCCTTGACATGAACGATTGCCGTCGGCTCTAACAAGGTTTCCTGTGCTGGAGAAAGCGTCGGAATGTATCGGTCCTGATGCTGCTTGGCATGAGCTGCGGCTCGCGTCATCAAGGCAAGAAAGGGGTCTTTCGTCATGGGAGGAACACTGGCATCCTGCGCAGCAGAGCGCAACCCGTGCAGCAGAAAGAAGACACAGAAAATCGCCGTCAGGCGACATATACTAGAAATCGCCTTTTCTCTGCACGTGTTCACTGAGCCGCTGTCACTATTCATTTTCTCAAGCATGGAAACATCTCCTATCGTACAAAAAAGAACACTACGGATGGAAAACCTGTGTGGGCTGAGCAAATCAGCTTACTCATGCCGCATCGCCTTCCTCATAGACATAACCTTTTGCAAGTTCAATGAAGTTGTCCAAATCCTTTGCCTTCCAATCTTCGCTTCTGTGTAACTCCTGGGCCAGCAGACTCGCTACCACAGGCGCCGCTTCGATGGCGGCGCGCGCATCAAGGAAGAGTGCGCGTGTACGCCGGGCAAGCACATCTTCCACAGTTCGCGCCATTTCATATCTAGCCGACCAAACGACCTCGCGCAGCCGAAAAGGTAGGCGCGGATGAAGAAGCGTATTTAAGGCGGCATCCTCGCTTGAAAGTGCGTGAAGCATGGGCAAATCAGATCCATACACACACTCCCACGCCGACGTCGTTGCAACGGACTCCGCAACCCAACCATGCAGCTTCAACTCCAGTGTCCGCGACAGCCGCTGGGGGAGTGAAGCAACCTCACAGGCGCGATCGATCGTATCCTGCCCCATGCGCCGATAGGTGGTCCACTTCCCTCCGGTAACTGTGACCAGGCCGGATTGCGAAACCAGGATTGTGTGATCTCTTGACAACTGCGACGTCTTGCCGCCGCCTTTGCGAACCAACGGCCGCAGGCCGGACCAGACGCTAAGTATCTCCGTGGCGTCAGGCGTTCGGCCAAAGTAGCGGGTAATATGGTCGAGAAGAAATTTCTTTTCCGA
>Ga0255355_1000794_pt1 | contig 16808 bp, 7 predicted proteins | sample HBST75metaG_FD_189943 | JGI IMG/M metagenome (GOLD analysis project Ga0255355, IMG submission 189943) | Peat soil microbial communities from Stordalen Mire, Sweden - H.B.S.T75 | ecosystem: Environmental > Terrestrial > Soil > Wetlands > Peat | place: Sweden: Norrbotten County, Stordalen Mire...
CAACTCAGTCGGGGCCGCGTTAGCGTCCCCGCTCAAGCCGCTTTGAGCGGCTCACCTAAGAAAGCCTCCGGCTTTGCCGGAGGTTCTTACTGGCTGGTTTACCGATGCCATGCCCGACCTGAACCAGCACAAAGGCCGCACTGCGCGAAAAGGGATATGCTAGGCTTTCAGGCGCGCGCGGCAAGACTTGTCGCTTCCACATGAAATGCGGGCGACACGCTCTATCGCAGATGTCTGCGAATTACTTCAAACGGCCTTATCGAAGCTGCCCTGGCAAGTGGCCAACAAGAGTCATGTGCCTGCGGCTGACCATTGAGCTTTGCCCCATCAACCCGTCTGCTGAACCAATTGTCCTCTTTATTTGCTAAGGCGAGCCGCTCTTCTGTGCGGATGGAGTTTTGACGAACTTCAGTACAACGTCGATTGCATCCGGCGCATTTTCGATGTATAAAATATTTATGTCGCTGTTCCATGCACAGCTTGCCTGTTGTCGCTCGTAGTTTCGCCAGAAACTGATGGAGTGACGCGCGGTAGTTGAAATCCGCGAATGCATGTAAAAGCAGTTCTGAAGCCTCCAAATCTTATCTACCTTTTTCCACACATACCTGCGATGCGTGTGTTCGCCATAACATCTCCATCGCTCGCAGCCGCGACATCGTTTGAAACTGGAGTATCCAGTTCACAGGTCTCTGATCTGAAAGGACGCGAAGAATGAAAAGTTTGCCTCTTGTACTGGCATTGTATGCAAGCATCGCTTTTGGCCTCGAGAACGGCCAGACAGTATTACGCGGCTACCTGCCGGAACACGCAGCAACCGAAGTTCAGTGGGAGCAGAAATTTCGCGCCCTGCCCGATGCGGCCCGCATTCGGGAATATGCTCGGCACTTGTCGGCACGCCCTCATCATGTGGGCTCGCCCTACGACAAGGAAAATGCCGAGTGGCTGGCCGAGCAGTTGCGCTCTTATGGCCTCGATGCCAAGATCGAAACCTTTGATACGCTGTTTCCGACGCCCAAAGTACGCAAGCTCGAGTTGCTGGGAGCGAACAAATATGTGGCGAAGCTTGAAGAAAAAGCTTTGAAGGAAGATCCAACTACAGCGCAGAAGTCCGAGCAACTGCCGACCTACCTGGCATATGCGCGAGACGGAGATGTGACGGGGCCTGTTGTCTATGCAAACTACGGGACACCTGAGGACTATAAGGTGCTTGAAGAGCGCGGCATCTCAGTGAAGGGTGCGATTGTGCTGGTCCGCTACGGCGCGAACTTCCGCAGCGTCAAACCGCGCGTGGCTGCCGAGCACGGCGCGATTGGCGTTCTGCTCTTCTCAGACCCGCAAGACGATGGCTACGCGCGCGGCGACACCTATCCGAAGGGTCCGACGCGGCCAGCCGACGGTGTGCAGCGCGGAACTGTCAACGACTCGCCCATCCAGGTCGGCGATCCGCAAACGCCTGGCTATGGCGCGGTTCCCGGAGCCAAGCTGGTTCCGCTCGATCAACTTACGGTGCTGACGAAGATCCCGGCGTTGCCCATCTCCTATGAAGATGCTCTGCCTTTTCTGCAGGCCATCGAAGGAGAAATCGCGCCGGAGTCCTGGCGCGGAGCACTTCCGGTGCCTTACAAAACTGGCGTCAGCACAGCACCGGCGCACTTGGTTCTAGCCTCGAATTGGGATCGCAAGCCGCTCTACGACGTGATCGTAAAAATTTCCGGCGCGGAGTTTCCTGACCAGTGGGTAATTCGCGGTAATCATCACGATGCCTGGGTCAATGGCACGGCAGATCCGGTCTCGGGTACGAGTCCTGAACTGGAAGAAGGACGCGCGTTGGGCGAATTGCTCAAACAGGGATGGCGCCCGAAGCGCACTATCATTTACGCCATTTGGGACGGCGAAGAAGAAGGGCTGCTCGGTTCAACTGAATGGGTGGAGACGCACGCCGACGAATTGCGCCAGCACGCTGTTGCCTACCTCAATACGGACGGTAACGGACGCGGATATTTCCACGCGTCTGGATCGCACTCGCTTGAACATGCCGTCAATGAGGTCGCCAAAGATATCGTCGATCCGGAGACACAGCTTTCGGTTTGGAAGCGCGAGCAGTTAGTGGACATCTCGCGGGCTAAGCCCGATCAACGTGTGGAACTGCGTACGCGTCCCGACTTGCGCATCGGTGCGCTCGGAACCGGCTCCGATTACACGGCCTTCCTCGACCATCTGGGCATTGCTAGTCTCAATCTCGGATATGGCGGCGAGGATGAAGGTGGCCAATACCATTCAATTTACGATGATTTCTACTGGTACACGCACTTTGAAGACACGAACTTTGCCTATGGGCGCATCCTTGCACAAACAGTAGGCAGCCTGGTTTTGCGGCTGGCCGATGCTGATGTGATTCCCTTCAAATACGGCAACTTTGCAGATACGGTTTCTGGCTACGTCGGCGAAGTGAAAAAATTGGCGGAGATTCAGCGCGCCGAGCTCAAGGAACACAATACGGAAATTACCGAAGGCGTCTATACGGCGCTGCACGATCCCAAGAAGCATCGCGAAGCGCCCAAGAGCGAGGCATTGCCGCCATATTTCAACTTTGCTCCGCTCGAGCAGGCCTCGGACAATTTGAATGCGGCGGCTGCCGCTTTCGACAAAGCCTACGAGCGCTACGTGGCGAGCGGACGCACCGGCGTCAATGAGCAATTGCTCTTAGTGGATCGTGCGCAGATTGACGAAAAGGGCCTACCGGGACGTCCCTGGTATCAAAACCTGATCTACGCACCCGGTTTGTATAGCGGCTATGGCGTCAAAACCCTTCCTCAGGTTCGCGAGGACATCGAGCTCAAGCAATGGAGCGATATGGATGCCGCGATTGTGCGCACCTCCAGCGCCATTGAGCGCGAAGTGGATCAATTGAAGAAGGCCACACAGATTCTCGACAACAAATAGGCTCGATTTCCCGGCAGGCCAAATGCATCTCGAAATGGCCTGCCGGGTTTTCAAAGTGCGATGAAATGTTCAGTGGCCATGAATCAGTGGGCCGTATTGGAAAAGGACAACGATGACAAGTGTTCGAAAACCTTTACAGAATGTCCTTCGCGCCATAGCGATCGCGTGGACGATGGCCGTAAAGCGAAGTCTTGCGTAATGAGATTCTTTCCATTATCTTTCGTTCGAGAATCTTGACTTAACGAAATTTTCCTGTAGATTGGAATTAAGCCAGCTCAACACGATGAGAAAACAATTCACAATGCGCGTGCTCGCGATGCCCCAACTCTCCGCTGTGGGCGCGCGCTGTTGTTGTTGCTGACTCCCACCGTAGTTTTATCAATTCCGGTTCACTTCTGCTTATAGCGCGCTTCGGGTGCATCTCAGCCGAGGGCTTAATCGCATCCAGCACGGCTCTTTGGCGCATGAGATTGCAGAACCACCCGATGCTTATAAGCAAGACCCCCAAGCAAGCGCTATCGCAGTGTCCGGTACACCTACACACGCATGTGCGCTGGACAGTCCACTTTTCTACTTAATGAAGAAACAGAGCGAGATGACGATCCGAAACTACAAAAACTCTGATGGAATACACACGAACAAGCAGTCCGCATTCGTTCGATGTTGAATCCGGCATTGGATTCGATGCGATGGAAAGGCTTGGATTTTTGCGCGCAGAACGCATGATTGACCTGCGCGCAACTCCAAAAACGTTTTCATTGAACGCTATGACTCGAACTCAGCGGAAAGGACTTGTTCACGATGAAAAGGAAAATACTTGTAGCTATCGGCCTGGCCGTTAGCCTTCTTGCAATACTGAATCCAGCCAGTGCGCAGAATATTTCGGCAACGCTTCGCGGCACGGTGCGCGATCGCCAGGGTTCAGTAATATACGGTGCAAACATTACTGTGCTCAATCCGGCAACTGGATCAAAACATATTGCGGTGACGAACAAATCCGGTGATTATGTGGTGCCGCAGCTTCCGGCCGCGACTTATGTGGTGCAAATTCAGGCGACCGGATTTCAGCCGAATAATTTTACCGGTGTAGTACTGAACGTACAGCAAGAAGCGCGCATCGATGCAACGCTGAACGTGGGATCGGTGACCGAGGAGGTGGAAGTAACCTCTACGGGTACGGGCATCTTGCTGCAATCGGAGAATTCGGTCAATGGAACTCTGATCGACAGCCAAAAACTACAGCAGTTGCCAAGCAATAGCCGTAACTTTTGGCAACTGGCGCAACTGAATCCCAACGTCGCTCCGACCGCCCAGGGTGACTCGCTCGCCAATCGCGGCGGCTTTGTCGTGGCGGGCATTATTTCATCGAATAATAATTATTTGCTGGATGGTTCGGACGATACTGACTGGACAACAGGGCAGCCGACGGTGCGGCCATCGCTCGATGCCATTCAGGAGTTCCGCGTTATATCGGGCGAGGCTCCGGCAGAGTTCGGGCGCAAGAACGGAGGTCAGATCGTTCTGACGACGCGTTCGGGAACGAACAATTTCCATGGCAGTGCCTATGTCTTCTATCGCAACGCCAAGATCAATGCGCCGCAGTACAACTTCACAACCAGTGCGCTTCCTTCGCCTTCCGGGCAGACGAAGCAGTTTGGTGGTTCACTCGGCGGACCGATCCGCAAAGAGAAAACATTCTTCTTCGCCGCGTTCGAAGCGCAGCGCCAGTCGGCCGATCCAGCCGTCAGCGGCACATCGCCGTTCGACGTTTGGAAAGGTAGCACGTACACTTCGGATGGCAACGCGCTGTTTACCTCGAAGATCCTTGATCCCACGACCGGCCTGGCATTTTCCACCAACGGCGCGGGACAATATGTGGTGCCTGCAGCACGCATCTCTTCGGCCAGCAAGTTGCTGCTGAAATATTTTCCGACCGCAACGACGCAGAGTTCTGGCGCGGTTGGTGTATTCGCCAATCATAAGCTGAACATTGCCGACGAGAACCAGGGCAGTTTCCGCGTCGATCACGCGCTTACGCAGCACGACTTGCTGAGCGGCACTTACACATTGCTTCAAGGCCACGACGCCGGCACCATCGGCGACATTATGGTTGCCAACAGTGTGGTGCCTGGTTTTGGCGGGGACGGTTATCACACCTATCAACACGGATCGATCTCGGAGCTTCACACATTCAGCCCGACACTGCTGAACGAATTCCGCATCGGTTTCAACCGCATGGACGCCAACTATGGCAACCAGGATCAGTCGGAGGGCGATGTGGTCGCGGCCTTGGGACTGCCGCAGGGCGGCAATTACATGCAGTTATCAACGAACGGCAATGCCGGCGTTCCGGCAGTCTCGATCACCGGCATCAGCTCGATCGGCACAAGCAACAATCCGCAGTGGCGCGGCGACAATATCGTGCAAGGCGCCGATGCTGTCACCTGGATCGCAGGCAACCACACCTTCAAGGCCGGGCTGGATATTCTGCGATTCTTCAAAGACGCCATCTTCGAGACCACCGGCCGCGGCTCGTTCTCTTTTGGCGGGCAGTATACGGGTGGACTCGGCAATAGGCAGAATGCCTTTGCCGACTTCTTGCTCGGTTACATTACCTCCGATGCCTACGGTGCCGGCAACATCAATTGGAATCCGGGGCAACTAACCGGCGCGGCCTTTATTCAGGATGAGTGGAAGCTGAGCCGCTCCCTCACGCTCAACTACGGCCTTCGCTGGGAATACACGGGGACAGTGCGCGACAACCTGATCGACCGCTTCGATGCGGCGAACAACCAGATTCTGGCCGGCAGCGGTCCGATCTATACGCTCGACAACACGACTGGATTGTTGCAACAGACGGAAACCGGGCCGGTCTTTCACGACCTTTGGGCTGCGCCGAAAAAGAACTTTGCGCCGCGCGTGGGCTTTGCCTACCGACTCTTCGGCCAGCAGGAGACCGTATTGCGTGGTGGCTACGGCCTCTACTACGGAATTCCTCAGATGCAAACCTGGTATCCGGCGACGGGGCTTGGAACACCCTTCACGCTTACCAAATCCTTTACGGCTCCCACGCCTGGCTCGAATGGCATTACAACCAATCCCTATCTCTGGGGCGCGACGGCCTTTGGAACCGCGGGGACGCAGACTTTGAACAGCATTTCAATCTATTCCGCGAATCCGAAGATTAGGACTTTGTATACCGAGCAGTACAGCCTGGGCATACAACACAACTATCCGAAGGTTGCGCTCGTTGAGGTGAACTACCAGGGATCGCATACAGTTCACAACGTCAGCACGCAGAATATCAACCTGCCCTCGCTGGCGACGCGTCAGGCTAACCCCGCAGTGGCGGTAAACTCGCTGCGCCCGTACAACAGCATCGGCTCAAACTCCCGGTGGGCTGGAATCAGCTACTACAGCGATGGATTCTCCGCCAACTACAATAGCCTTCTGCTGCGCGCCGAGCGCCGGCTGAAGAGCGGCTTGAACTTCCAGTCCTACCTGGTGTGGAGCAAGTCGCTCGAAGTTTCCAGCCAGCAGAATCCCTATGAATTCGCATCGAACAACGGACCCTCCTCGTTTGATCAGAAGCTCCGCTCGGTAACCACCGGCCAATACGATCTTCCCTTGGGTCGGGGCCACCGCTTGCTGGGCAATCTAAACCCGATTGCAAACAGCATCGTCAACAACTGGCAAGCGGCCACGATTGTTACCTTCCAGAGCGGACGGCCGATCAGCACCAGCACAACCGATGTGCTGGCTTCCTACACGGGCACCAGTGATCGTGCCTTCGTGGTTTCCGGCGTGGATCCGAATGCGGGCACGGACGGCAATACCGGCAATAAGACGCATACCTGGAACAACTGGTTCAACACCGCGGCGTACCGCTCCAACGATCCGCAAAACGGAACAAACTATACGAAATATTCCGCTACTGGATATGTGTTTAACTACGGTACGGCAAGTTACAACAGCGTACGCGGTCCCGGTCTCCAGGACGTGGACTTCACGCTCATCAAGCGCATCCGTTTTGCTGATCAGCAGTCGGTGGAATTCCGCGCCGATACCTTCAACGTTCTTAATCACCCCAACTTCACCAATCCGTCTGCCGCCTATGGCGGCTCGACGGGAACCGGCATTACGCAAGGCACGACCGCAGTGATTACCTCGACAGTCAATGCTTCGGTGCCCACGGCAACCGGCGGTCCCCGTCTGTTCCAGTTCGCATTGCGCTATGCCTTCTAAGCAAACACGGAAAAGGCCGGACACCATTACTGCGTCCGGCCTTTTTTGTGGACTGTTTTACGTGATGTGAAGATTGTCTGGTGAGCAAGAGTTCCGCTGGTGCGCAGGTTACGAAACTGTTTCGAGGGCTTGTGCCAGATCGCATTCGAGATCCTCGACATGCTCGAGACCGACGCTCAAACGTATCAGGCCGTCGGTGATGCCGCGCGGAACGCGAATCTCGGCCGGGATGCTGGAGTGCGTCATCGTGGCCGGGTGGCAGCAGAGCGACTCGACGCCGCCCAGGCTCTCTGCCAAGGAAAACACCTTTAATTTCGTGCAGAAGCTGCGTGCGGCGTGGAGCCCTCCAACGAGGTCCAGAGAGATCATGCCGCCGAAATCGCGCATCTGCCGGCGCGCCACCTCATACGTCGGGTGTGATGGTAGGCCGGGATAGTAGACCTTCTGCACCGATTTATGCGCCGAGAGAAATTCCGCCAACCTGCGCGCACTTTGGCTGTGCCGCTCCATACGCACGGCCAGCGTCTTGATGCCGCGCTGGACGAGATAGCAATCCAGTGGTCCAGGCACGGCGCCACGTGCATTCTGCAAAAAGCGGATGCGTTCGAGCGCATCTTGGTTGCGGGCAATCACGGCGCCGCCGATCACGTCGGAATGGCCTCCGAGATATTTCGTCGTGCTGTGCACAACCAGATCCGCGCCCAGAGAGATAGGCTGTTGCAGATATGGCGAGGCAAAGGTATTGTCGACGGCCGTAACGAGATGGTAGCTTTTGGCGAGTTTGCTCAGGGCCTCAATATCGAGCGTTTGCAGCAGCGGGTTCGTCGGCGACTCGAACCAAAGCATGCGCGGCCGTCGCAAAGAGACCACAGCCCGCTCGAAATCGACAACAGAAGCCGAAGCGGCAAAGGCGACTTCGATTCCTAATGGGCGGAATACTTTATCGAGCAAGCGGAATGTGCCGCCGTAAAGATCGTCGGAGGCAACGACGCCATCTCCTGGCGCCAGCGTATCGAGAACGGCGGAACAGGCTGCGGAGCCCGAGGCAAAGGCGGCAGCAGCTTCGCCGCCTTCGAGAGCCGCCAAAACGGTTTCAAGCGAGGCCCGCGTCGGATTGTTGCTGCGCGCATAGTCATAGCCGAGGTTTTCTCCCGGCGCCTGTTGCGTGTACGTGCTTGAGATATAGAGCGGAGGAATCGTTGCTCCGGTAGAAGGATCTGGAGATTGGCCCTCGTGAATCGCTCTGGTTTCAAAGTGCAAACTCATGCATCCTCCTTTGAAGATTCAATGCGCGCATAGTATTCCATCAGATCGGCACGCGTAATCAGTCCCACTAGCTGGCCATCGCGCGTCACTGTGACGGCGGAGATACCCGAGAGCAGAAGCCTATAAATCTCTTCGAGCAGAACGCCAGCGTCCAACTGCGGCAAGGGCCGCGCCATGATCTCGCGCAATTGCAATTGCGGAGACAATTGTCCGCTGTGCTGCGCATGCACAATCGTAATTTCCTGGATCGCGCCAACCATGCGCCCATTTTCAACAATCGGCAATTGCGAAATGCCGTACTCGTGAAAGATTTCCGCGGCACGCTGCAAAGAATCAGTGGGCAGAAGATAAATCAGCTTGCCCTCGCGGCCGAGTAAGTAGAGCAGATCGCCGGCGGTTGTCTTTTCAGGTACAACTTCGAGAAAGCCATTTTGCGCCATCCACAGATCGTCATACATCTTACCGATGTAGTTACGGCCAGTATCGGGGCAGATGACGGCAATGACGTCGTCCGGTGTGCAACGCAGCGCATATTTGAAGGCCGCCGCAAGCGCCGTGCCGCTGGAGCCGCCGAGCAGTATGCCCTCTTCGCGGGCCACCTTGCGCGCGGTCAAAAACGATTCTGCGTCGCTGACGCGGATCCACTCGTCGATAACTTGCGCATTGAGCGTGCTGGGAACAAAATCTTCGCCGATGCCTTCAACCTTCCAGGGGCCGGGTGTTCCTCCACTCAAAATCGAACCTTCAATATCGGCGCCGATGACGCGAAGCCGCGGGTTGCAATCTTTCAGATAGCGGCCGGTTCCGCTGATAGTGCCACCTGTTCCGGCGGCAGCGACCAATACATTCACGCGCCCTTGTGTCTGCTCCCAAATTTCCGGGCCAGTCGAATCGTAGTGTGCGCGCGGATTGGAAAGATTATTAAACTGACCGGCACGCCAGGCGCCCTCGATTTCGCGCGCCAGGCGGTTGGCCACGCCACTGTAACTTTCCGGCGAATCTGGCGGCACATTCGTAGGCGTGATGACTACCTCTGCACCGTAAGCGCGCAACAAACGGACTTTGTCGTCGCTCATTTTGTCGGGGAGTACAAAGATGCAGCGATAGCCGCGCACAGCGCTGACCAGCGCGAGTCCAACCCCGGTATTGCCAGCGGTGGCTTCGATGATGGTGCCACCGGGTTTGAGCAGCCCGTCGCGCTCGGCATTTTCAACCATGCGCAGCGCGACGCGGTCTTTGATGCTGCCTCCAGGATTGAAAGATTCCACTTTGGCGAAAATAGCCGGGGCAAGCTGCGCCGCCGATCGATGCAGGCGCACCAGCGGTGTGTTGCCAATTGTATCCAGAATGCTATCGGTCACAGAGATATTCTGTTCGGGAGCTTCGAGTACGGTCATTGATTTCTCCATGGATTTTGATCTTTTGTATAACAAAGGAGAAGGCGATCGGGTTGCGATGCGTCTGAAATGCCGCACCGAAGCAACGCCGTTAAACGTTGCTTCAGTGCGGCGAGAGTGGCCGGGATGTTGGTTGCGTGCTTATTTTCCATGCGAAGCAGCGTTGGCCACGGTGTTCGAATCCGGCTCGGTGGACCAATAGAGTGCGTTAAAAAGCAAAGGGAAAGTCGCGTGTGTCTGGGCACGGTGCTGAGGCCGGATGCCGAAGAGAACGACCTTGCCGGGATGCAGATTGACAGCTACGACAGCCGCTTGCCCAAGTTGATACTCTTCGCCACGCAGCCAGCCGGAGGCGCGCACATCCACATTGGGATAGCGAGCCACGACTTCGACCTGCTGCGAAGAAAACCCTTCGGTGAGTTGGAATAAAGGCGAGTTGATATAAAAGCCATAGGTGGTGGGCGCTACGCCATAACCAACCGGATGCGTCGTATCAACTTGCAGGTTGACGATCGTTCCTGGTGCAAAATGCTGCGTGGGTTGCAGGGAAGCCTTCACGTCCTTGATGGGCAGAGGCAGGCGGCCGAGCAACAGGTCCGAGGCATCGCCGAGTGAAAGGACCGTACCACCATCGTGGAGGAACTGTACGATAGCCTTCCAGCCGTCGTCGCCGATGCCGCCCTTGTATTCGCCGGGCGTGGTCTTCGCGTCGCGGCCTTCGATGATCTCCTTGGCGCGCTGGTCGGGAAGCAGCAGAACGTCGAAGCGGTCATGCAGTTTGCCGGCTTTCACATCGTCATTGTGCAGGGTAGAGTACGGAAATTCGTAGTGCTCAAGAACCCAACGCGTCCATCCTTCGTCGATATTCGCGGTCCACGATTGATAGAGGCCGATGCGTGGCAGGTGCACGGCAACACCCGCATCGATGTGCGGCGTCTGCGCCGATGCCGTAATCTGGTAGTCTTTTGCCGCGTCATGCAGGGCATCCGCTCCAGCGTTGACGACAGCGTATGCTTGGCCGCTCGCTACGTCGCGGGCCAGGCTGACGTGCGCTCCAGCCTTGAGCAGCCGATTGATCAGACGTGCATCGTCGGCGCCCGTGTAATCAAGAATCCATCCGCTTTTGGTGCGAGCAGCGGCGACCTTGGGCTTGGGCGCTTCAGAAATCTTTTCAAGGCTCAGATCGGCAGGTAGCGGCGATTTGGCATAGACGGTGTTCACGCCAAATTGCAGGCCTAGAGACCAGGCTGATACATCCTGAGGTGCTTCGGCCGGTGTTCCAGGCGCACGATGGACCTCCGGATAGGTCTGGCGTTCAAGCAGATCCTTGACGTAGCGGCCAAAGACCTGGCCGAAGGGAATCACATAACTTCCCGCCTCATATTTCACGCCATCCTGCGAGAACTCCTTGTCGGCGCGATAGACTTCGACGCCGCCGATCAGCAGTTTATCGACAAGCTGGGAAACTTCGTTGGCGTCGTGCTGCCCGTCGGCAGGCAGGATGGCGGCATATGCCTTTTCGGTGCCAAAGCCGATGTTGCCCTCTTTGCCGGCTTCGATGGTCCGCTCATTGATGCCGTAGATTTCCTCGAGCAACTGCGGGCGGCTGTTGGCCGCCGTATCGAGTAAAGCTAGCGAAGCAATCAATTCGTAATTGACGATATCTTTCAAGCGCCACACGCCGCCGAGCCAGGGGCGCGGATAATCGAGCCGAGATGTAATGTCGCGCGGCGCCGGCAGTGGATCGTTTTCTGTGCCCAGCGGGCGCTGCTCGCCAAAGCCAAAGGGGCGGTCGCGGGAAGCTTCGAGCGAACGGCCTCCGGAGGACGATTGCGACGAGGCCAGGTCCTTCTTCAGATCGGCTTTCTTCTGGTAGACAGGCGACGCGATGCGGGCGCTGGCGACTTCGGTGAGCAAACCAACCTGATTGTGCCACCAGCCAGTCCAGGCCATAGCACCGGGCCAGAAGGCCGTATACGAAGAGTTATACGTAATGCCGTCTTTGCCGGCCAACTCCAGCGCGGCAGCCTGCTGTTGTCCGTAGACCGTGGTTAAACGGTAGATCAGCGGATCGACATTCGGGTTGATGGGATCGGTGGCCGGCATGGTGAAGATGCGCGAGCCTTCGCTGCCCGACTGATGCTCGTCGAGCCAGATGGCCGGGAACCAGTCGTGCCAAAGCACTTCGGCGATCAGACGGCTTTCACGTTGCGAGAACAGATACTCGTCGCGGTTGTTGTCGTGGCCAATATAAGGATGCCAAAGAAAAGGTGTTTGTGCGCCTTCATAGGGTGTGCCGAGATATTTGTTGTACCAGTCGACGACCAGTTGCTGTCCGTCGGGATTCAGCGAGGGAACGAGAAGCAGAATTACGTTGTCGAGAATTTTGCGGACGCGCGGAGAATCGTCCGTGGCGAGCTTGTAGAGCAGCTCAATCGACTCCTGCGAGCTGCCAATCTCGGTCGAGTGAAGGTTGTTGGTAATGAGCACGACGGCTTTGCCCGATTGCAGGATGGCTTCTCGCTCCTCGGCCTTCGGCGCTCCACCCTGGAAGTAGAGCTTGCGCTCAAGCTGCTTGTAGTGGTCGAGGTTGGCAATGGTCTCAGGCGAAGAGACTTCTGCCAGGATGAACGGTTTGCCAAGCGTGGTGGAACCGACGTTGCGTACGCGCACGCGGCCTGACTTGGCGGCGACCGCGTTGAAATATTCTACGATCTTGTCGTAACGGGCAAGTTTGTTATCGTCGCCGATCTTGAATCCGAAAAACTGCTGCGGACTCGGAACCTGGGCAGAGAGGATCGACGGCAATAGGGCGAGAGCTAGGACTGCGAAAGAAATCGAACGGAGCGTAGACTTCATGGTGCACCTTTCCTGAGTGTATGCATCGTCAAAGACACATATGCGATGTGTCGTATACGACTACCTAAACATGAAAGATTGAGGGCTGAAAGAAGAAAACGGTCTACATACAACAACCGCAGAGCTGGCGCTCGATGCGGAAAGCAACGAATAGGCGAGGAGCCGTGTTGGAGATGCGATTCATACTACTTAAATTGCATCATAGAGAATTCTATCGGCAGAGTCAATTTTGGTTTTGACCTTGGATCGCAGATTGACTCTCTGCAAGCAGAGAGATGAATCACTCCTTCCAAACCTTAAGCCGGTTCCGGAATTTCGGACAGCGGAATGAGTGAAAGGGTTGTTCCCCGAGAGCCATTAAGATGGCAGAAATGAGGAGCAACGATGTCACGACGCCCACGCCGGCCCCACACAGCAAGCTTTAAAGCGAAGGTGGCCTTGGCTGCTCTGAAGGGGGACAAGACCTTGGCTGAACTGGCGCAGCAGTTCGATGTCCACCCCAACCAGATCACGGACTCGAAGACACAGCTCACTGAGGGAGCTGCGGGAGTCTTTGGCGAAAACAAGTCTGAGAAACAGGCGAAGGTAGATGTGACCCGAATGCAGGCCAAGATCGGCGAGTTGGCACTGCGAACGATTTTTTAGACAAAATAGAATGCCAACAAGTCGCTATGTTTCAATCAATTATCAGTAAAATCAGAAGCACACCCAACGTGCTGGCGGTGGATGGAGTCTTCTGCGAACCCGTCTCTGGACCAAGTTCCCTGCTAACAGGGAAAAATACAGGGAAATTCACGATTTCGCCCCGAAAGTCTAATGGAAGAATTCCTCCATATTACTGAATAAACGCACTTATTCGTCGTTATCCGAAATTCAAGACTCATATCGAACAGGGAATTATCACCCACGTATCAGGGAAATGCATTTTCCTGATACCGGCTATCTAGGTCACCTCAACCCTAGAATTCTGAACATCAGATGTTTCTGCATCTCAGTGACCTGTCCACCTTGAATCGCGGCAACTTCATCCGCAAGACCAACCGCCGCGTCGGGATTGTCCAACGAAGCGCAGGAAATCGCCTCAATGAATAAACCGGACATTCGAGACCATGAAGCCGATTAGGCCGAGTTGACCGTTTCAAAAAGTAAGGGTTGCGATACACAGGAGAATCCGGGGAGAACCAGACGACAACCCGGAAGTCGATCAGTTCGGTCAATGCAACGGCGTTTTCGGGGATTAATCCTGCTGGCCGAACTGACAATATTCGATTTTGTGGTGTCGCGTTTGTGGTGTCGCGGGAGGGGCATTCCATCCGACGCCGGTCGGTCTCACAGTCCATAGCAGGATATTGCTTAAGTAGTAACTGACGAATTGGCGACCAACCGGATAGATCCGTACGAGCGCATACTTGCCGGGCACGCGCGCCACAACACTCACTCCGCCAAAACCGTAGCCGCGGCCTCGGTGGCGGCAAACCGGCGACGCCCCCGTTCGTCCAAAATTGGGGACACGGCTTCATAACGACGTCGAATCTCGCCAGTAGACCGGGCCATGTGCAAACGCCATTACAGGGCAAACCTCATTTGAAGTACTTATTTATGTACAATGCCTAACGTTTCCTGGGACAGATTCTGAATTGGTTCCGTTCTGCGGCCGAAGCTGTCCATACTGGCTGGCCTCAGTGCGTTGTGACCGGCGTCACGGGTGACTGTTTACTGGAGTGATACGTTAGGCTGGCGAATCTAGGCCCAATCTTTTCGCTACCATGCCTATGAGGGATGTTTTCAGACCGGTGCTTGATAGACCGTTCGCTCGCTACGCGATGGCGGTCGTTGTAGTTGCCGCGTCGTTTTTGCTGCGATACTTCCTGGTGCAGGGCCTCGGCCTGGCCATGCCGCCGTTCATCACTTTCTTTCCGGCCATCATCATCGTCGCAGTGCTGGCCGGCCTAGGGCCCGGACTGCTGGCCACCGCCTTGGCAGCGCTGGCAGCGGACTACTTCATTCTGCCTCCATTCGGTTTTGGCATCGCGAGCATCTCGGATGCCATTGCCCTGGTTTTGTTTGTCGCGATGGGCATACTGACCAGCCTGCTGGCTGAGGGCTACCGGCGCGGGCTGCTGTCTATTGCTGCTTACAAAGTGGAGCAGGCGCTGTGGATGCAGCAAGAAAAACTGGATGTGGTGTTGGCCAGCATGACAGACGCTGTGTTCATATCCGATGCCTCGGGTCAATTCCTCCAATTCAATGATGCCTTTGCCACGTTTCACAGGTTCAGGAACAAGTCCGAGTGCGCCAAGACGCTGGCCGAATATCCAGAATTCCTTGAAGTGTCGATGGCCGATGGGCAATTGGCTCCGCTGGAGATGTGGGCGGTTCCGAGGGCGCTGCGAGGAGAAACCGCCTCCAACGAGGAATACCGCCTGCGCCGCAAGGATACGGGCGAGACGTGGATCGGGAGCTACAGCTTTGGTCCTGTCCGAGACCATGAGGGCGCAATCATCGGGTCGGTGGTGGTGGGCCGTGACATCACCGAGCAAAAGCGGGCAGAGGAAGCGCTGCGTAAGAGCGAGACGCTCTATCATGGCCTGTTCGACTCGATGGATGAAGGATTCTGCATCATCGAGATGATCTTCGACGCGGAGGGCAAGCCCGCCGACTACCGATTCCTGGAGATTAACGCGGCGTTTGAAAGGCAGACTGGGCTGCACGAGGCAGCGGGGAAGCGGATGCGCGAGCTTGCCCCGGCTCATGAGGAGTATTGGTTCGAGATCTATGGGAAGATCGCACTCACTGGCGAGCCGGCGCATTTCCTCAACGAAGCCAAAGCATTGAACTGCTACTACGAGGTTAGCGCCTATCGCGTCGGCGAGCCGGAGCTTAGGCAGGTTGCAATTGTCTTTAGCGATACCAGTGAACGCAGACGTGCGGAAGCGCACATTCGGCAACTAAACCGCGTCTATGCCGTATTAAGCGATATCAACCAGACGATCGTGCGCGAGAAAGATTCCCAGGCGATGCTGGAAGCCGCGTGCCGGATTGCAACGGAAAAAGGAAAGTTCCAGATGGCTTGGATTGGGATGGTGGACCCAGTCACGAAGTTACTGGAACCAATTGCCTCCAGTGGAGCGGTCGAGGGCTTTCTGGATCTGGGCAAGATCATTGTGCCGGACCTGGACCATGACAGCAGGCCGATGGCGCGCTGCTTTGCATCCGGAGGATATGTCATCTGCAACGACATCGAGCAGGAGATAGCTTTTCGGCCGTTGCGGGAAGAAGCGTTGCGCCGGGGATACTTGTCAGGCGGGAGCTTCCCGCTCAAAGTCGATGGCCAGACCGTCGGCGTCTTCAACCTGTATGCAAATGAGAAAGGGTTCTTTGAGGGCGACGATGTCTCCTTGCTGGACGAAATGGTGATGGACATCTCCCATGCATTGGAAGTCAATCTCCATGAAAAAGCGAGACAAGAGGCAGAGATAGAGCTGCGCTGGCGAACGGCCTTCTTTGAAGCGCAGGTTGACTCGGCGCAGGACGGCATATTGGTCGTGGACAGCAAGGGAAAGAAAATACTTCAGAACCGGCGAATGAATGAGCTACTGAAAATTCCCCAGCATGTTTCTGAGAATCAGGATAATCCCCCGCAACTTGAATACGTTGCTACATTAGTGAAGAACCCCGGTCAGTTTGCCGACAAAGTCAACTATCTGACTTTTCATCCGGAGAAAATCGACCGGGAGGAGATTGAATTGCTGGATGGTACGATCCTGGAAGAATACTCGTCACCTGTCAGGGATAAGGAACGAAATTATTACGGCAGGATCTGGACTCTCCGCGACATCACGGAGCGGCGGCAACTGGAGGAGCAATTCCGGCAGTCGCAGAAGATGGAGGCGGTGGGCCAGTTGACCGGCGGGATCGCCCACGATTTCAATAATCTGCTGACCGTGATCATAGGTTGTTCTGAATTTATAGGCGAGGAAGCCAAAGAGAACCCGCGCTTGAGCAAGATGGCGAAGATGATTCTGGATGCGGCGCAGCGCGGCGCGGACCTTACGCACCGCATGCTGGCCTTTGCGCGGCGCCAGGCGCTGCAGCCGA
>Ga0255355_1000801_pt1 | contig 16693 bp, 16 predicted proteins | sample HBST75metaG_FD_189943 | JGI IMG/M metagenome (GOLD analysis project Ga0255355, IMG submission 189943) | Peat soil microbial communities from Stordalen Mire, Sweden - H.B.S.T75 | ecosystem: Environmental > Terrestrial > Soil > Wetlands > Peat | place: Sweden: Norrbotten County, Stordalen Mire...
GGCGTTCTTCGGGTTGTGCCTGGCCAACACCTTCGTGATCGCCGCCGTCAGCGTCGTCTTGCCGTGATCGATGTGCCCGATCGTCCCTACATTAACATGCGGCTTCGACCGGTCAAACTTTTCCTTGCCCATGATGCTCTCCGTTTTGTTCTACTTCGTTGTCTGCCAATCCTGTGCGCCGGTCATGCAGGCCAGCGCGAGTCCATTTCTCGTCTACTTGTCCTTGACGTCCTTGCCCTGCACCTTCGCAATGATCTCTTCCGACACCGACCGCGGCGCCTCTTCGTACTGCTTGAACTGCATCGAATAGTTGGCTCGTCCCTGGGTTGCTCCGCGCATGTGGGTCGCGTACCCGAACATCGTCGACAGCGGAACCGTGGCCCGGATGGCCTGTGTATTGCCCACCATCTCCATGCCCTCAATCCGTCCGCGGCGCGAGCTCAGATCGCCGATGATCGCGCCCATGTAGTCCTCGGGGACGATGACCTCGACCGCCATCACCGGCTCCAGCAGCACCGGCTTGGCCTTGCGCGCGGCCTCCTTGAACGCGATCGAACCGGCGATTTTGAAGGCCATCTCGTTCGAGTCCACTTCGTGGTAGCTGCCGTCGTAGAGCGACACCTTGACATCGACCATCTCATACCCGGCAAGCACGCCGCCCTGCATCGCTTCCTGGATGCCCTGGTCGATGGGCTTGATGTACTCCTTGGGAATCGTGCCGCCCTTGATGTCGTTGGAAAATTCGTACCCCTTGCCCGGCTCGTTGGGCGAGATGCGGATCTTGCAGTGCCCGTAGTTGCCCGAGCCGCCCGTCTGGCGAATGTACTTGCCCTCCGCCTCGGACTTGGCGCGGATCGTCTCGCGATAGTTCACCTGCGGCTTCCCGACGTTGGCCTCGACCTTGTACTCGCGCATCATCCGATCGACGATGATCTCAAGGTGCAGCTCGCCCATGCCCGCAATAATTGTCTGGCCGGAGTCGATGTCGGTGCGTACGTTGAAGGTCGGGTCTTCCTGCGCCAGCTTGCCCAGCGCCAAGCCCATCTTCTCCTGGTCCGCCTTGGTCTTCGGCTCAACCGCAACCTCAATGACAGGCTTGGGGAAGTCGATGGTTTCCAGAACCACCGGGTACTTGTCCGAACAGATCGTATCGCCAGTGATCAGGTTCTTCAGCCCAACGGCTGCGCAGATGTCGCCCGCCAGGATCTCGGTGATCTCTTCCCGCTTGTTGGCGTGCATCTTCAGCAGCCGCCCGATGCGCTCGGTCTTGCGCGTACGCGGGTTCAGCACCGAGTCGCCGGTCTTGAGCGTGCCCGAGTAAACGCGGATGAAGGTCAACTGTCCGACGAACGGGTCGGTCATAATCTTGAAACCGAGCGCGGAGAGCGGCTCTGCATCGTCTGGCTTGCGCACAATCTCCACCTCCATGTTCTCCGGATCGTGGCCGATCATGGGTGGAATGTCGAGCGGGCTGGGCAGGTAGTCAACCACCGCATCCAGCAGTGTCTGCACACCCTTGTTCTTGAATGCCGAGCCGCACAGCACCGGGAAGATGTTCATCGCGATGGTGCCCTTGCGAATGCCGGTCTTGAGCTGCGCCTCGGTCGGCTCCTGGCCTTCGAGGAACAAGCGCAGAATTACGTCGTCGGAGTCGGCAACAGCCTCAATCAGATCGTGGCGCGCCTTCTTCGCGGTCTCCAGCAGTTCGGCGGGAATCTCTTCAATCGAGTACTCCGCGCCCATCGTCTCGTCGTGCCACAGAATCGACTTCATCGTCACCAGGTCGATCACGCCCAAAAACTTCGCCTCTGCGCCAATCTGAATATTGATTGGCACAGCGCGCGCGCCCAGACGATCGACAATGGTCGACGTGGCGTAGACTGCGTCCGCCCCGGCCTTGTCCATCTTGTTGATGAAACAGATGCGCGGCACCTTGTACTTGTCGGCCTGTCGCCACACCGTCTCGGACTGCGGTTGCACGCCTGCAACCGCGTCAAAGCAGGCCACCGCTCCATCCAGCACGCGCAGGCTGCGCTCCACCTCGGCGGTGAAGTCCACGTGGCCGGGCGTGTCGATGATGTTGATGCGATGGTCCAGCCAGGTGCACGTCGTCGCGGCGGAGGTGATCGTGATGCCGCGCTCCTGCTCCTGCTCCATCCAGTCCATGGTCGCAGTTCCCTCATGCACCTCGCCGATGCGGTGCGTGATACCCGTATAGAACAGGATGCGCTCGGTCGTCGTCGTCTTTCCGGCGTCGATGTGCGCCATGATCCCGATGTTCCGGCAACGATTCAGAGGTATATTGCGTGCCACAGTATCAATCTCTCACTCTGCAAGGCTCACCTTGCGTGTCATTCAAACTCGTTTCAAGCAGGTCAGGTTTGCTGTTCCCGCTTCCCTGTTCCCTGTCTTACCAGCGGTAGTGCGCGAATGCCTTGTTGGCCTCGGCCATGCGGTGTACGTCTTCTTTCTTCTTCATCGCCGCGCCGCGGCCATTCGCGGCGTCGAGCAACTCGGCGGTCAGCTTCTCCACCATGCCCTTTTCACCGCGCGCTCGGCCATAAGTGACGATCCAGCGAATCGCCAGCGAAGTGCGCCGCTCCGGCAGCACCTCAATTGGCACCTGATAGTTCGCGCCGCCGACGCGCCGGCTCTTGACCTCAAGCAGCGGCTTGCAGTTCTCGATCGCTTTCTTGAACAGCTTCAGGGCCTCGTCGCCGCCCTTCTGCTCCAGGTTCGTCATCGCGGAGTAGAAAATCCCCTGCGCGGTCGACTTCTTGCCGCCCCACATCATGGAGTTGACAAACTTTGTGACCAGCGTCGAACCATAGACCGGGTCGGGAGCAACTTCACGCTTCGCAATATAACCTTTTCTCGGCATCTTCTCTCTCTTCTCTTCTTCCCTCAGCCCGGTGAAATCTCACGCGCTGAGCCTGCACTGACTCGCTTACTTGCTAACCAGCTAACTCGCTGCCTTACTTGCCCGCAGCGGCCTTGGGCCTCTTCGCCCCGTACTTCGACCGGCTCTGCTTGCGGTCTGAGACGCCGACTGAATCCAGCGACCCGCGCACCACGTGGTAGCGGACGCCCGGCAGGTCCTTCACGCGACCGCCGCGGATCAGCACGATCGAGTGCTCCTGTAGGTTGTGTCCGATCCCCGGTATATAGGTGGTGACCTCAATCCCGTTGGTCAGGCGAACGCGCGCCACCTTGCGCAGCGCCGAGTTCGGCTTCTTGGGGGTCTGGGTGTAGACGCGGGTGCAGACGCCGCGACGCTGCGGTGAACCCTGTAGCGCGGGGCTGGCGGTCTTATAAATGGTGGGCGTGCGGCCCTGCTTGACGAGCTGATGGAACGTAGGCACTCGAACTCCTTGTATTGCTGCTCGAAGCACTCGGGCTTCAAAGCCGTTGAAACACTATCCGAACTCATGCAGACGAAGAGGAGGGAGATTCATCGCGGATTGACCTTATTCATGCGCCGTGCGCACAAATAAGTGAGGACACTGACGTGCCTCGCGCGAAGATTTTCCCTAGCTTCCCGTCTGTAACACTCAAATCAGACGAACAACAGTCGACGGTGGCCTAGCGTCCCTTGCTTCCCGCCCCCTAATGGCAGCCCTTACCGGAAGATGGAGTTGACTCCGTATCGCTGTTCCGTTCCCGCATAGCCCATCCACTTTGGCTCCCGGCAAAATCCGCCGGGGTGGAGGGTGTCGCAGGTACGATTGCGAGGATGTTGCGCCGCGGTGGTACTGGCCCATGCCATGCTTCCCATGCATAGACCCGCGGATGTACTACCTGTCCAGTGTACCGCAAAATGGCGGAAAGTCCCTAGCGGCCCCTACCCCAGTCTGCCCAACACACCAGCCGCCTCCGTGCAGTCTGCATGCAAACAAATCATGCGACCTGCGCGGCAGCGGGTTCCCAATTCACGCGGAACCTTCTAAAGATACCAAGCGCGCGGCGCGGGGTCAAGCTCACATGGGATAAATCTCAGGGCCAGCGCATCGTCTGCTATCGGCCATCGGACGCTTGCCATCGGACATCGGTCGCCCATGAATTCGAGCAATGCTTGGCACAACAGAATCTCGTCGCATCTGATAGACTCTTTCTTGTCGTTGTGTGAGTGGCTTCGGTCTTTCTATGGTTTCCACATAGAACCACAACCGGGTCCGCAGCAGCGGCAAGGTAGAACCAGGTGAATTAGCAATTCAAGAGCGGCTCTGTCCAGAGCAACTCCCTCCGCAAATCCGCCCGTTCTATGTGACATTTGCTCAAGTTGTTGCAAAACAACCTGGGGACGTAGCTCAGTTGGTTAGAGCGCTGCCCTGTCACGGCAGAGGTCGCGGGTTCGAGCCCCGTCGTCCCCGCCATTCATTCCAAAGCACTTAGGAGCGAATGGCAATCAAAGTGACAGATAAATCTAGGCACGATATGGGCACAATAAGCCCACTACCGAGCATTTATAGCTACCTTCCCAAAATCAGTTGTGCCCACGTCTGGCAAAACTGTGCCCACGCTAGAAACCATCATCCTTACAACTTTGCTTTGTGCCGCTCGCTTGTTCGAGGTCACTGCCTGCGTGTAAACGTCAAGCGTGATCCGACTGTTTGCGTGCCGCAAAAGCTCTTGCACGGTTTTGATGTCCTCTCCGTTTGCCTTCAGCAACGTGCCGAAGGAGTGGCGAAAGGTATGCCAACCAATGTTCTTGGTGATACCGGCCTTCTTTGCGACCGGCTTGATGTACCGCTTCATGAGATTGTCTGGCCAATAGGGCTGCTTGCCTCCCATGGACGGACTTGCGAAGACCCAATCCGAACCCATCGGGTAGGGACTCTGACGACGCCAGCTCAGAAGATCCTCCGCCATGTAGTCGTCCATTGGGACGGGTTTGGCGGATGCCTCTGTCTTGCAGTTGCCCACGACCTGATGCCAGATGGACCGGGTAACGCTTAGCTCCAGATTCTCGAAATCGACATCGTCCCAGCGAAGTGCGAGCAACTCACTGACCCGAAGTCCTGTTGCCGCGTCGAGTAGAGCCAAAGTGCGCTCCCGGACGGACAACTTGCTGAGGAGAAGTTGAAGCTCGGCGAGTTCAAGAACCTCTGGCACTTTCTCTCGTTTCGCGCTCTGGCGCACGAGCTTCATAGGGTTGTTGTCCACCCACTCGTAACGCATCGCGTGATGAAAGATTGCGCTCATCAGGTTCCGAATCTTTGCACGTGTGCCCCTGGCCCGCTTTATGCTGTCCAGCCACTCTTCAACGGCGACTGGCTTGATCTGATTTAAGCGGTGGTTCCCCCAACGGGGCAGAATCCACATCTTCAGATAGCACTCATAAGCAGATCGAGTCGAGAACGCTTTCCGGCCTTGATTCTCACCCACCAGTTCTTTGAGCCGGTAGTGAGCGATCAGTTCGGCGATTGTGCCCGGCCCGCCTTCCGCTTGCGGGGTTTGTTGGTTGGCGTCAATGCGCAATGCGTGAGCTGCTTTGAGGGCTGATGCTTCAGTGGTGAGAGTGGTAACCGTGCCTACGATGGCTTTGCGCTGTTTGCTTGCCCCATCTGGGCCGGGTTCCCGCCACCGAAAAATCCAAACATCAGGTCCGCTGTGCCGCTTTTCGCGTTGCACGCTTCCTTGTTGATACCGCGTACGCCTGTTCATGAATTCTCCATTCCAGGCGGCAACGGATGGCTGCTACCAAGGTAGTCCTTTGCGGGGCAGAGGTCGAGGAATATATCGCCCATCAGGCAGTCTGCCGTTGAATCCACTCCTCGATCTCGGAAGCCCGAAAGCGCCAGAGTTTGCCAATGTGGATTCCACGAATCACACCTTCGCGAGCGAAACGCTGAAGTGTTTTGGGATGAATCTGTATGATTGCGGCGGCTTCGTCAGTCTGGAGCAGACGTTCGGGGACAAAACCGACAGACTGAGGCGGCCTCTTCTCGGTGACGTTTTCGTTTGCCATTGACAACTCCAAATGATCCTTGAAGTATCGCCCAGGCGATCCGCAAGACTCAGTGGCTTCAGACTCCGCGAATATGGGTGCGGCGTCCAATACTTCCTGCCTATGGGACCATAGTTCTGACCTATGGATGTGTGTTGGGTGATTTTCATTTTTATTGCAAGGCCCCTCGATATGCCGCTAAGTGTGTCCATGTGCAATAGTTTGCGGCTCGCCAGATGCCTCGCAAATGGAGTCATCGAGAAGTTATTGCAGAGAATTGCTGGTTCTTTTTGAACACAATAGGTTGTTGGGGCATCTTATTTGTATGCGTGAAGGAACGACCACAGCCAAAGGGCCTGTGGTAGTCGTACCTACGGCATTTTCTACGCCTGAGTATTGATTCAATTCCTGCCTTGAACACCGCACATCGCCAATGAATCCGCACAGATACAGCGAATTTCAACGGCTCTAAGGTCGCAAACAGCTCACGGCCGCAGGGTATGCGAAGGGCAGGTGCAGCATTTACGATGAACTGGAATTCCGTCATCTCCGGTATTTTGTCGCGGTCGCCGAGGAATGCAACTTCGGTCGAGCTGCAATCAGACTTCACCTCTCGCAGCCCTCACTCAGTACCCAGATAAGGAAGTTGGAAGACGGCATACACGCAACGCTGTTCGTGCGCGGGCGCGCTGGAGCAGAGTTGACGGCTGCCGGTAGGGTCTTCCTCCAAGAAGCAAAACGACTGCTCCATATGAGCAAACGTGCAATTCAGGCCACATCCTCTGCCCACTCCGGCATCGATCTTCCGCTTCGCTTCGGATATTCGCCCTTCGTCAAACATCAGCTTGTGGAGGATGTGATGGGCGGCTATCGAGACCTCGCGCCCGATGGTCAGATTGAGCCTTCCAGCGAAGGCTCTGCTGTGCTTACCGCCATGGTTGCGGAAGGACATCTTGATGCTGCCCTGGTCCTCCTTCCAATCGGCGACCAAAAGCTATTTGTTCAAAGAATACGCACTGAGAGAATTTTGGTTTGCCTGCGCGGAGATGATCCTCTTGCCAGCCTTGAGAGCATTCCAAAAACTCATATCGAAGACCGCCTTCGCATTGCTTTCTCACGGGTTCACCATCCCCTGTGCTACGACGAAATCATGCGAAAGTTCGCAAAGGCAAAGATTCGTTTGACGCCTACGGACTCTGTTTCCTCTCCAACCGAAATGCAATTCCTCGTCAAAATTGGCGCGGGATTCGGTTTGATGCTTGAATCTGCGCCCCTTGATCCAGACTTGACGCGCCGCAGCATCTCAGGGGTATCCATTCATGTGAAGACCGCCTTTATATGTCTTGCAGATACTCAACGGCCCGTGCTTCCATTACTCGCTTTGCGCATTGCAAAGATGTATGCGGACGAGGCTGAGATGAGCCGCAAGAAGCGCCCGGTCGGCAGTGTTGGCGCTGAGCCTCCCCTCCAATTGCCGATGTTCGGCTGATCGCGCAATCCTCTCCAGAATCGTTCCATAGGCGCAGGCTATGGTCCCATAGGCAGGAAGTATTGGACGTGCTGCGAAGCCGCGCCTAATGTCAGGCACATCACGACTGAAGAGTCGTTGGAGGTGCCAATGTTCCGCATTCGAATCACTCTCACAGCATCAGCGATTGAACGCGCAAAGCTCTATCTGGCGCGCGGAGGAGCACTGCTTCTCTGCGTATTGCTCGTCCCAATCGCTGCTCACGCTTCGCCATTTGATTCCGGCATCAGCTCCCTACAAACACTGTTCACCGGGACGGTTGCCAAAGCCGCCAGCCTGATCGCTATCGTGATCGGAGGGTACGGCTTTGCGCATGGAGAACCAGGTGCGAAGAAGAACCTTGCCGGTGTTGCAGTTGGAACCGGAATCGCCGTCATGGCTGCCAACATCCTCACGTGGCTGTGGGGTTCCTAGACTCCGCATTGCATCAGCCATTCAATCAACCTCATTCCCACGAAACCACTTGCACACAGAGGAGGACTTATGCAGGAAACAACACAAAAACGCCGCAACAGAGTCTTCAAGAGCCTGCATAAGCCTCTCACCTATATGGGCATTGAACGCACATTGTTTTTCATGGTCTGCGTCACCGCCGTTGGCGTTTTCAATCTTTTCAACTCGATACTCGCAGGCATATTCGTGTTCATCGGCGGCGCGTTCTTTGGACACTGGGCGACGAACTCCGATCCCGCATTCTTGAAGATTATCGGGCGTTCAGAGAAGTTCAAATTGCGCTATGACGCAGCAAAACAAAAAGTCCCGAACGTGGAGGTGCGATGATGTTGAACCTTGCCCGCGTAATCAAACCTTGGAAGGAAGCGGACGCGCTGAGCGCCCACATCAATCTGTATGGGTTTTGGACCGAGACGACGTTTCTAACCAAGAGTGGCGATCTCGGCATGGTACTGAGTGTTGCGGGCGTTGACTATGAAAGCCTCGACAACGATGAGCAGCAATATGCGGTGAAGCGAATGGAGTCCGCACTCAAAACCTTCGGTGAAGGCTTCCACGTCTACCAGTATCTCTTCAAAACGAACAGGCCCGACATTCCGTTCGCCAGATACGACGACGAACTGATCGACGCGGCCATTGACCAGCGCAGGCAATTCTTCGAGTCGAAGCGCGACCGGCTGTACGAAATCGAAATCTTCTACGTCATCGTCCTGGAAGGTGTGCGCTCAAAGACCGGCATCCTGTCTGCACTCGCACGTATGCCGCGCGATCCGCAAGGCGGATTCGGTGAACTCAAGGCCCAGTTCACCAGTGACAACATGAAGACGTTGCTGCGGTCACACATCGATGCGGACCTGGTAAGACTGGAGCAGCGTGTTCAGAACTTCACGCGCCAACTCGCCGACCTTATGCCCATCGAGGTTCAAGGACAGCAGGCGCAGTTCAGATTCTTCAGGCGGCTGTTGAATTTCGATGAATGGCGCATCGCTGGCCGACCCCAATCCACACAGTACCTCGATTTTCAGGTGGTCAATTCCAACATCGAAGCGGAACGGGATCATCTCCGCGTTGGCGATCACTTCGTTCGCATTCTCACCATGAAGGAGTCCATTGCTGAGACCCGGCCTTTGGTGCTTGACCGCCTCTTGAAGATCGAAGGCAACTTCTACGTCGTCACCGAGTGGACTCCGCTTTCGATGGCCAAGGCCCGCAAGGAAGTGGACAAGCGGCGGCGTCACTTCAATATGAGCAAGTCCGGCTTTGTCTCGCAGATGAGCAGTGACCCGGCGAAGACGAATCAGCGTGATGTGCTGATAGACGAATCGAAGCAGGCAGACATTGAGAATCTCGGAGAGTGCTTGCGGGCTCTTGGCGACGGCCAGAGTCTTGGCGATTTCTCGCTCACGGTCGTGCTCTACAGCGCCGACCTACAGACGATCAATCAGGAGATGGGCGAATTCGCCGGAGTATTCACCAATGCAGACGGTGCCCTCTTCACTGAAACGTACAACCAGCTCAATGCGTTCTTTGCCACCGTTCCCGGCAACTACGCCCAGAACCTTCGCAAGATGTACCTGCTCAATTCCAACTATGCCGACCTGTCTTTTCTCTTCACCATCCACCCAGGCGAGAAAACGAATCCGCATCTTCGCTCGGAGTATCTGGCAGTTCTCGAAACAGACAACGCCACGCCGTACTATCTGAACCTCCACAACGGCGAAGTGGCGCACACACTGATTCTCGGCATGACAGGCAGCGGCAAGAGCTTTCTGTGCAATTTCCTGCTGACGAATGCGCAGAAGTACAGGCCGCAGACTTACATCTTCGACATCGGCGGTTCCTTCCAGTCGCTCACGGAGATATTCGGCGGAACCTATCTGAATGTCGGGCAGGAGAGCCGGGACTTCACCATCAATCCGTTCAGTCTGCCGGAGACCAAGGAAAACATGCAATTCCTGTTCTCCTTCTTCCGTGTCCTTATAGAGGGGAACGACCAGCGTTACCGGCTCGACTTCAAGGAAGAGCGAAAGCTGTGGGATGCCATTGAGCGGATGTATGTCGTGGTCCCGGAGCAGCGGACTCTCTCCACATTCAGCCAGATCATCGGTGAGCTGAAGGAGCGGCTGCATCGTTGGACGAAAGACGGTCAATACGGATTTCTCTTTGACAACGCAGAGGATACTCTCAGCTTTTCCAGCTTTCAGACTTTCAACTTCGCTGGCTGGGGTGATGCGCCGGAGGTGTTGGAACCACTCCTGTTCTACGTCCTTCACAGGGCGAGCAATGAGATTGCCGACCCCGCGAAACTGGCAACGTTCAAGACGTTCTTGCTTGACGAGGCGTGGCTGTTCATCAAGAACGAGACCATCCGCAACTACATCGTGCAGGCGCAGAAGACATGGCGCAAGCACAATGCCGCGATGATTCTCGCCACGCAATCCATCAAGGAGCTTGAGGAGTCAGGGATGCTGGCTATCGTTGCGGAGAGCTGTCCAACAAAGATATTTCTCGCCAACCCGGAAATGAATCGTCAGGTATACCGCGAGGCCTTTCACCTCAACGATACGGAAATCGACATCATTGCCGATCTGATCCCACCGGGCGAGATGCTAATCCGCAAAGCGCAATCGAGCAAGAAGGTTCGGCTCAATGTCGATTCCGTCTCTTACTGGATTGCAACCAACAACGCCCGCGACAACCTGCTCAAGCGCGAAGCCTTTGCTCGTTACGGCATCGCCGAGGGCGTTCGCCAACTCGCGACTACTCATCCCTTTCAACCCCGTCACTAAGGAGATTCAATGCAAAGTCTGAAAACAATCGCAACAGCAGTCATGTTCGCCACTCTCGCGAGTGTCGCCGTCAATGCGCAGAGCACCTCTCGCAACGTGGCTTATCACTCGCAGGACATCGTCGCTATCCGCGCCAAGGTCAAGTACACAACGCTGATCGTCATCCCGGCCACCGAGAAGATCATGGAGGCCGCCACCGGAGACAAGGACTTCTGGATTGTGGACGTGGTAGGCAACTTTTGCTTCGTTCACCCTGCCAAGCCGGGTATCAGCTCGAATCTCAATCTCATCACCGACAAGGGAAACATCTACAGCTTCACGCTGACCGACATCACGGACCAGAAAGGCGACCCAGACCTCAAGGTCATTATCCAGCCTGCCGATCCATCGAACATCGTTGCGGCCAACGGACCTGCGCAATATGTTCCCGTGGTCCAGCTTGAGCAGGCTCGCCAGCAGATCTCCACGCTTGAATCGCACGTTGGAGCGGCGGTGGATGAGTACAAGAGCGCTTACCCGTTGGGACTCAAGTTTGACTACTCGTTCAAGGCAAATGAAGCTCCCTTCGATATTCAGTCGATCTACCACGACGACAAGTTCACCTACATCAAGACCAACGCCCCGGAGAAATTCAGCGTGTACGAGATGCGCGACGGCAAGCCGAACCTCATCAACTATGACCTGCGCGAAGGGACATACATCATCCCCAAGGTGATGGATAACGGATACGTCGAGCTGGGCAAGAAAAAGATGGAATTCACGAGAAAGGGGTAATCGAATGGCAGACAGCGCAACTACTTTCAAAGACCCACAGTTGACCGACCGGACGCCGCAGCCGAAAGGCGTGCTGCAAAAGAACCTCAAGACGATGCTCTACATGGGCGCGGTTGGCCTGCTCATCTTGGCAACGTTCATCAGTTCCAGGAAGAAGACACCCACGGCGGCGGAGGCAGCCAAGAACAATCCACCGCAGCCCTATGTTCAGGACAATACCGCAAACAATGTAGACGCACTGCAACGGCAGCTTGCGGCGGACAAGTTGAAGAAGCAGCAGGACGGACAACTCGCCGCCGCAACGGGCACAGGTGCGCAGCAGACTGTCGCAGCGGCCTTCGGTCCCGATGGCCGGCCAATCAATGCGCCGGGCACCGATGCCCAGCCAAATGGCGTGCTGGGCAATACACAAGCCAATGCCAATGGGCAACCTCAACTCACACCCGTGCAGCAAGCCGGACAGCAGCTTGCTGCGAGTGAGCGGGTGAGGGCGGATACTGCCCGCTTTGCGTCGAATATCGCTTATGTGCGCCCTGCGGACCAACCCATGCAGCAGCAAAGCGCACAGTCTTCAACAGCGGCACAAAACCCTTACGCGGCGCTGTTGCAGACAGGCCAGCCAACCGCCGTGATTGCTCCCAGAGCCGCAGGCGAACAGCGGTCAGGGGGCGATCAGATACCAGCGACCGAGTACAAACGACCGACCGAAGCCAACATCGACAATGCCGTGGGCCAGCCCTATGTGATCTACGAGGGATTGACGCTCGACACGGTATTGATGAATCGGCTTGACGGCGACGCTGTGGGGCCGGTGAAGGTGCTCGTATCGAATCCCGTCTACTCGCACGATCATCAGCACGTTCTCATTCCTGACGGAACAATTGTACTGGGCGAGGCGCGCAAGATTGGCAGTGCCGGGATCGGCCAGCAGCGCCGGATAGCTGTCGCTTTCCACCGTATGTTGATGCCGGACGGCTACAGCGTGGACCTTGATCAATTTCACGGCCTCGACCAGATCGGAGAGGAGGGACTGAAGGACAAGGTCAACAATCATTACGTGCAAATCTTCGGCACGTCAATTGCGCTCGGCGTCATTGCTGGAGCCTCACAAATCAGCCAGGGCGGATCAAATCTTAATAGCTCCGGTTCGCAGTCCTTTACCAACGGCGCGGCGTCCAGCGTCTCGCAATCGGCCACGTCTATTCTCGACCACTTCATCCAGATTCCACCAACAATCACCATCCGAGAGGGGCACCGCGTGAAGGTCTATTTCACGCAGGACTTGCTTCTTCCAGCCTATGAAAATCACCGTATCGCCCAGTCGTTTTAAGGAGGCCACAATGCGTAACACCGTTGCCATAATCATCGCATTCGCCGTACTCACTTTGGCAGGATGCAAAAGCAAAGAACAGAAGAACGAAAACCTCAACGCAGAGTACCAAGCGGCAAATGCTCAGTATCAGAAGGAGTGCGCCGCTGGTCCTTCCGACCAGGATGCAAACGCCATTGTCGGCGCTGCATTGGGCAGCAGTCCTTCGCCACAGCAGCAGGCAGCGATCAACCAGCATCAACGCGAAGCAGAAGCCCGTAAGAACAGCCCCCATTGCAAAGAACTGGACGCCAAGCGCGATGACCTGACAAAGAAGATTCTTGCGACGCAGAGCCAGTGAGCAAGAAGTTCCTACAATTGTCCCTCTAACCGCACCCCAACAGCAATAAAGTCCGACAAGGAGAATCACCATGAAGGGGTTAATCCTCACCGTACTATCGGCCGTGTTCGTCCTCACCATTCCAGCACACGCGCAGTTTGGCGGCGGCATAGTTCTGGACCCTACACAGTCTGCGCACGCAGCGCAGCAGATCATTCAAAGCAGTCAACTTTATACGACAACCATCCAGACCACGCAAAATGTAATGGCAGCGTACAACCTTGCACAGCGGATGGCTACGGCACCATCCAGCTACTACACTGCATACACCAACATGGCGCAGCAGACATGGACGCCAGTAGCTCATCCCGCAAACACCTATGGTAATTCGCTTCCGTGGATCAACGCTGCAACGACTGGAAACGGCGCTGCGGCAGCGAACCAAAGCGCAAGCATTCAGAGAACAGGTCAACTTTCTGGATACAGCTCGCTTAGTACGCAAGGCCAACAGGCGATTGCTGCTCAAGGAGCGACTGTCGATTTGGGCGATGCGGTAAACGCAACCAGCCTTCAGACGATTGGCACAGTCCGGGCGAATGCTCCACAGCGTGAGGCAGACATCAAGACTCTGGAAACAGCGAGTCATTCCACCGACCCAACCCAACAAACCGAACTGGCTACGTTGCAGCGCATCAATCAGGCAATGCTTTTGCAACTACGCACCCAGCAGGAAGCGAGCCAGATGACGCAGGCCCAGAGCTTGCAACAGATGGTTCAGCAGAAGCAGCAGCAAGACGCACTGAAGATGTCGATGCAAGCTGCCGACGGATACGAAACCAATTACGCAACTCACACCAGTACGGATAGTACCGGACTGAGCAAGGCATTCAGCTACTAGGCGTACAGCTTTCGGCGTTCGAGCGCCATTCTACGGAGGGACGATATGGGATTCACGCTACTCAATTTCATCGCAGCACAATGCCAGTCATTGACGGCAAGCACGGCACCCACCATTGATGCGATGGGACTCCGCATCGTACTCTCACTCGCCACGATCATGCTCGTTTGGTTTGGCATTCAGGAAGCCCTAGCGTCGTCCCGTGGCGGTCAGGGTTTCGACATGGCCCGCTTCCTGAACTTCTTTATTCTGATCACCTTTGCCTACACGTTTGTGCTTTATTACGACAGCTCCATTCCCGGCATCGGCTATTCGCTCAAGAGTTTCATCAGCGATGGAACAACCGATCTTGCAAACCTAATTGGTCACGATGCGACAGCTTCAATGCTGCAATCAATCGACGGGAGTCTACAGAAGTCCGGCCCAGGTATGGCAATGTTTACCGCGCCGTACATGATGGTCGCGTACCTCATCAATCAAATATCGCTTGCTGTGCTTGCGGCATTGATTTCCGTCATCATCGCCTACGGAGAGATCGCGGCAGCAATCATCGGACTTCTTGGCCCGATCTTCATTCCGTTTCTTGTCATTGAGAAGCTGGAGTTTCTTTTCTGGGGATGGCTCAAAGCCTTCCTGAGCTTCTCTTTCTACAAGGTAATTGCAGCAGCGACAATGAGCATTCTTGGCCATCTCTTCATGGCCTATAGCACGAATCTCATTGACTTCACGAATCCGATCAAGATGCTGCAAAACTTTCCTTTCATCATCCTGCTTGTAGTCGTGAACATTTTCATGATTATCAAGATTCCCGCGATTACTGCCTCCATCTTCTCCGGTAGCAGTAGCGGCCACGATGCAGGAATGGGCGTAATTACCGGCGTAATAACCGCAGGGCTGATGTAGTGAATGGAGATCCAGTAATGCCGACAACAGAGACCAAATCCCCTGAAATCACGCGTGCGGCGGAACGCTTCTTGGAGCAGTACGGCGATCCGCTCGTCATGAACACGTATTTGAAGGTGACGATACTCGTTCTGTGCGCGATCTGCCTGATGCTGGGCGCGCTCATCTTCAAAAGTCAGAAGGCTCTACTCGGCATGAAACCACTCGTCATTCGCATTAACGACGTGGGCCATGCCGACGCAATCGACTACCGCAACTATCAATACAAGCCGCAAGAGGCGGAGAACAAGTATTACCTCTCGCGGTGGGCCACGCTCTTCTTTCAACGCAACCGCTACACCATCGAGCGTGACCAGACGCAGGCGCTTTACTTTCTCAACTCCGATGTGCAGCAGGCCGTGATCCGGCAAGAGCAGCAGAACAAAACGATTACCAACTTCCAGCAAGACAGCACACTTCCGTATGTGGACATCAACATCAAGAGCGTGATCTTGGACGACCTGCGGCAGTCACCGTATTCGGCGCGCATTGAGTTCGAGAAGGTCTACACCAACGCCAGCGACCACACGGAGTTGAAGAAGGAACGCTGGACCGCCAGCGTGACTTATGTCTTCGCCGAACACGTCGAGAACAACGCGCTGGCATACAACCCGCTCGGTGTGACCATCGTCCGATACCGCGCCGATCAAGCATTCGATTAAGGAGCGATATGAACAATGACCTGGACCTACTCATCTCGTTCCTTCAGCCCATCAAAGAGCTGTTGCTTGACGACACCGTGAGCGAAATCATGGGCAACCCGAACGGGCAATGGTGGTTTGAGCGCAAGGGCAGAGTGGAGCACGCGGAAGTCATCTTCGATGCAAGGGCACTGCGCACCGGCCTTGAAGTCATTGCCAACAAACTCAGCAGGAAGCTCGACGAGACACATCCGTTATTGAATGCGCAATTGCCGGACGGAAGCCGACTGGCGGCAGTGCTCCCGCCCGTCGTGCGTCCCAATCCAGCCGTGACCATTCGCAAGTTTTCCAAAGTTCGTTTCACCATTGCAGACCTGATTCAAACGGGCGCAATGACGACGGAGATTGGCGATCTATTGCGCGGGTATATCGAGGAAGGAAAGACCGTCCTCATCAGCGGCGGAACAGGCAGCGGCAAAACGACACTGCTCAATGCGCTGGCCGATTTCATTCCCGAAGAAGAGCGCATCATCGTGATCGAAGATACGTCCGAACTGCGTATCGGCAAACCGAATCTATTGGCATCCGAATGCCAGACTGAATCGCACACCGGCACCGTGAACTTCAACGATCTATTGAAAGCAGCGTTGCGATGGAGGCCAGACCGCATCATTCTTGGCGAGGTACGCGGAGATGAGGCCCGCACTCTGCTCGATTCATTCAACACCGGGCACGCCGGTTCGATGGCTACAATTCACGCCAGCTCTGCGGTGAAAGCACTGCGCAGGTTCGGTGAATTGGCAATGCGTTCGCATCAGCAAACGAATCGCGATGATATCTCAGCAGAGATTGCGGAGACCGTTCAGATTGTCACCCAGGTAGGCAGGTATGCCGAGGGGCGCAAGGTGAGCGAGATTATCGCCGTGCGCGGATACGACCGAGCAACAAAGCAGTTCCAGTACGACACCATTTTCGACCGTGCAACAGACCGTTCAACCATTTCAACCACGAACAAGAGGGAGAACATTCATGCCATTGCTTGAGATCGTACCCAGCAAGAAAGTCACAGCAA
>Ga0255355_1000803_pt1 | contig 16668 bp, 16 predicted proteins | sample HBST75metaG_FD_189943 | JGI IMG/M metagenome (GOLD analysis project Ga0255355, IMG submission 189943) | Peat soil microbial communities from Stordalen Mire, Sweden - H.B.S.T75 | ecosystem: Environmental > Terrestrial > Soil > Wetlands > Peat | place: Sweden: Norrbotten County, Stordalen Mire...
CAATGGGACCACCGGTCAATGGCCCGCTATGCTGCTTGGCGCTTGTCTATTGAAAATGCAACCGCTTGCCCGCACCGGCGCCTATTCTCCCCAAGAGAATAAAATAAGAAGATGTTCCACCCTCCAAATTCTGGCAGGATGACTCTATGAGCCAGCATCCGCCCGCGTTGATTCAAGGCATGGTGAAGGATGCGCTCGAGCGCCATCAGGCGGGACAATTTGCTGAAGCAGAGCGAATCTATCGACAGATTCTGAGCATCGATCCGCGGAATGCGGACTGTCTGCATCTGTTGGGGATGATCGCGTACCAGACCGGGGAACTTGAGACGGCTGCCGCCCTGATTCGCAGTGCGATTGCGATCCATGATAAGGGAAGCTCCTATTATGCCAACCTTGGCACTGTCCTCCAGGCCCAGGGAAAACCGGACGAGGCGGAAGAACTGTACAGGCAGGCGTTGGTGCTGAATCCAGGCCTTGCCGAGGTCCATGTGAACCTGGCCAACGTCCTTCAGGCCCGGGGAGAACTCGAGGACAGCGCCAAGTACTATGAGCGGGCATTGGCTCTGAAGCCGGACATTGCCGAAGCCTACAACAACCTGGGGAACACTCGCCAAAGGCAAGGCCAGATCGAAGCGGCGTTGGACTGTTATGCGCGCGCGTTGGCGATCAAGCCGAACTACCCCGAGGCTTACCGCAATTTGGGCAACGCCCTCCGGGACCAGGGCAAGCTGGATGAGGCTTTGGTGCAATACAGAAAGGCCCTGGCCGCTCAGCCCGGACACCCGGAAGCCGGTTTCGCTGAGGCAATTGTGCAACTGCTTCAAGGGGACTTCGGGGTGGGCTGGAAACACTATGAGCGGCGCTGGCAATCTGCGGACCACGACACTCCCAGACGAGCCTATGCGCAGCCGGCCTGGAACGGCGAAAAACTGGCGTCTGGGAGCGTGCTGATTTGGGGGGAACAGGGAGTCGGAGACGAAATCATGTTCGCGGGGCTGATCCCGGATGCGATCCGTACCGGGAACCGTTGCATCCTGGACTGCGATGCGCGGCTCATTCCACTCTTCGCGCGTTCCTTTCCGGACATTGACGTGGTTTCCGGTTGCGGCCCCGGCGGCCATTCGGAACTCAACATTGCCTCCCAGTTGCCGATCGGCAGCCTGCCCGGCTTGTTTCGGAAATCCATCGCTGCCTTCGATGCAACCGTGTCGTCCTACCTGGTTCCGGATCCGGCGGCGCGGGAGAAGCTGCACGCTGGTTATGCCGACGGCAGGCTGCTTGTGGGTCTGGCCTGGCATACCAATAGCCAGAAGACGGGCCGCTCACGGTGCATCGATCTGGGCTTGCTTGCGCCGCTGTGGACGCTGCCCGATATCCAATGGGTCAACCTGCAATATGGGGATCACGGGGAGTTGGAAGACCAGGCAGCGGCGGCCGGTGCGCCCCTTGTGGTGGATCGCACCGTCGATCAGTTCGCAGATATCGACCTTTTCGCGGCACAGGTGGCGGCCATGGATCTGGTCATCACCATCGACAATTCTACTGCGCACTTGGCTGGCGCCCTGGGCGTTCCGGTTTGGGTGCTGTTGCCATTTGCGCGCGACTGGCGCTGGCTCCAGGATTGCGAGAATAGCCCGTGGTATCCCACCATGCGGCTCTTCCGCCAAAGAGAACGCGACAACTGGCAATCCGTAGTGGAAAAAGTGAGAGATGCCTTGCTGGTTCATGGGCAGATCCCTTGCCAGGATCGCTCGTAGCCTTCCATCGCATACAATGGACGGGTATCCGGACCATGGAGGCTCGCCCTGTTCGCCGCGCTTTTCGCCAGTTTGAAATCTCCCGCCAGTCTGTTGGTTGGGCTGCAACATCAGGCAGCGACCTACCTGATGTTCGCCTCGCAGAACGGCCTGCGCCACTACTTGAAGGCCATGCAGAACACCGACCAGACCTTCAGAGGGCTCTACCACTGGAACTGGTTTGACCTGGCGCTGCTGATTCCCTACTTCGCGGTGATGATCGGGCTATCGGTCTACGGCGTTCACCGTTACACCATGGTGTACCGCTACTACAAGAACCGCAAGAACTACGAGCCCAATCCGCGGCAGTACTTCGACGAACTGCCGCGTGTGACCGTGCAACTGCCCATCTTCAACGAGCAGTTTGTGATCGACCGGCTGATCGAAGCGGTATGCGGGATGGAGTACCCGAGCGACAAACTGGAGATCCAGGTACTGGACGACTCCACCGACGAGACGCAGGCCGTGGCCGCCGGGATTGTGGCGCGCTACGCCGCTCTGGGCCATCCCATCGTCTATATCCACCGCACCAATCGCATGGGCTACAAGGCCGGCGCGCTGGATGCGGGCTTGAAAGTGGCAAAGGGCGAGTTCGTTGCCATCTTCGACGCCGACTTTGTGCCGCCGAAGGACTGGTTGATGCGGGTCATCCATCACTTTGCCCAGCCGGAGATCGGCATGGTGCAGACGCGCTGGACCCACCTGAACCGCGACTACAGCATGTTGACCCAGATTGAAGCCATCCTGCTGGACGCCCACTTTGTGCTGGAGCAGGGTGCCCGCTGCCGCTCGGGCGAGTTCTTCAACTTCAACGGCACCGCCGGCATGTGGCGGGTGCAGGCCATCGTGGACGGCGGCGGCTGGCAGCACGACACGCTGACCGAAGATACCGACCTGAGCTACCGCTCGCAGATGGCCGGCTGGAAGTTCAAATATCTGCCCGAGGTGGAGTGCCCCTCCGAGCTTCCCATCGAGATGACGGCTTTCAAGACGCAGCAGGCGCGCTGGGCCAAGGGGCTGATTCAAACCTCGATCAAGATTCTGCCCCTGGTCTTCAAGTCGAAGGCTAGCTGGCGCAACAAGTGGGAGTCCGTCCAGCACCTGACCGCCAACCTGAGTTACCCGCTGATGATCATCATGACGGCGCTGCTGGTTCCGTCCATGATCGTGCGGTTCTATCAGGGCTGGTTCCAGATGCTGCTGATCGACTTTCCGCTGTTCACGGCCTCCACATTCTCCATTGCGGTGTTTTACGTGGTGAGCCAGCGGGTTCTGTTTCCAAAAAACTGGATCAGGACGCTCTGGTATCTACCCTTGCTAATGGCCTTGGGCATCGGCCTGACGGTGACCAACACCAAGGCGGTGATGGAGGCTCTGTTCGGCATCAAGAGCGCTTTTGTCCGTACGCCCAAGTACCGCGTGGCCAAGAAGGGCGAGAAGTCGCAAGCCGCCAAGTACCGCAAGCGGCTGGTGCTGATTCCATGGATCGAGATGCTGCTGGGCGCGTGGTTCATGGCCGCCATTCTCTATACTTTCTCAAACCACAATTACTTCACCGCGCCGTTTTTGATTTTGTTTGTGGTGGGCTACTGGTATACAGGGCTGATGAGCCTGCTGCAAGGCCGCTTCGAGCGCTGGCGCACCGGCGTGGATCCGAAGGAAACCAGCCCCAAGCCGTTCCCGGTGGGAGTGTAGCAGGGGAGGAAGAAGCGTCAAAGCGGCGGTTCGTTCTACTCTCTGCCTCTCTGCTTGTATCTCTCGCGTGGTTTTCGCTCAGAGTGGTTGCCCAAGAACCACCAGAGGCGACTACTCTCAAACCGGGGGACAAGGCTGAGGTACTTTTCGTCGCAAGCGCACCGGACGCGGAGAAGGATGAGAGCGGAAAACCAGCCCTTGCCTCGCTAGATCCCGTTGCGTTTTTTGTTGGGGGCGAACTCCGTGATTGCGCTACGGCCCACCCTGCTCCAGGGGAAGAAAACGTCCCGAAGGCAACTGTTCAAACTCTTAACCGCACATATGCGGCTGGGCGGCGTTATCCGCTTTGGTGGGGCGGCGCACCGTGGGGAGAAGCGGAAGCAATACGTTCTTGTATCGATGGGTCAGATGGAGATTATTTGGATTTCTCTGGGTGCTTTCGCCTGCATCCCGACAATGCCCATCGTAGTCAAAAGGACTTTAAGGGAACGGTCTGGGCCGGAAAAGTGGCAGTTGCAAACCACCCGGCGCTACGCGTAAAGGCTAATACAGAGGAGCGAGATCTCTTCCTTCAAGCGGCCTCTGCAGCTTTCGCAACTCGACATGTTCGCATTTCGCCCTCCAGCATCCACTCTGGAGTCATCTGGAAAAGACAGTTCCAGTCCGGTCACACCGCTTTGGCAGGAAGTACGCTCATCCAACTCGCTTCAACCAAGCCGAAGACGTATTACTCCTATCGCATTTTCTTGGTCATGGAAGAAGATAAAGGCGCTTACCTTCCAGTGCTGGAGCATTTCCATAGAGCCACCATTCCATTGGAAAATGTCACTGACCAGCCCAAGCCCGGCGAGGTAATTGACCAGGAGGGAGACGCAGATAAAGAAGTCTTCATTGACAACTACCCCTCTTCCCGGGTGAGCCCGATTCAATCATCACGGAGCACACCTACTACGAGTCGTGGGCGTATTCCATCTATAGGCGTGTCGGCGCCAGCTATAAGCTTCTCTATACCGGCTGTGGTGGCGGCACCTAGAACATTTGAAACACTTGGGTACTTCTGGTCGATTGATTTCGAGTCACTTGCCAGACAAACGGGGATAAACTGTCGGTGAGGCCAAGATGCTGACCGCAGAAGAGATCACAGAGTTCCGTGAGAGCTGGCGCCCAACCGCTGAAAAGGTGGATTTGGCCGTGAAGACGGCTGTGGAGATCGCCAGGCCTTCTCGTGTGTTCATCTTCGGCTCCTGGGCACGCGGCGAGGCGACCATTGACAGCGATCTGGATCTGGCCGTGCTGGTGCCGGATGAACGCAGCAATGAGATTGGCGAATTGCGCAAGAGGATCCTGCGCGCATTCGGCAACATTCGCATGAGCATCGATCTGGTGCTTGCCTCGGAGGGACTCGCAGCCGAGTTTCTCGATTCAATCAATAGCGTTTACTACAAGATTCTCCGCAAGGGAGAGCTCGTCTATGACGGCCGGAATCAACAGGCAGGCGCAAGTATTACTGGTCAAAGCAGCTGAAGATGAATCGGTGCTCCGATGGGCGGAAGCACCAGATGGCCCCTTTGGATTCCATGTCCAACAATCCATAGAGAAATCGTTCAAGGCTCTGCTGGCGCAACTTTCGGTTGAATTCCCCCGCTCGCATGACCTGAACCAACTTGCGGCCCTGCTCAGGGCTGAAGGTGAAGCTTTGCCCGCCACGCTTCCCGATCTGTCAGAGATCGGAGCTTTCGCGGTGACGCACCGTTATGACGACATTCCTGAGTTTCAAGTGTTGGATCGTGCCGCGGCCATCGAAACCGTACGCCTGATCAGGGAGCACGTGGTGGCCCGCATTGCCGCGCTCTCCGCCGTGCCCCCGCGCCCTCCGGTACAATAGATGGAAGCGCCTGCCGCGCCGGGGACTGGATTTCCCGGCCTGCCAGGCGCATAAGAACATATGCTAACCAAAAATCTTCCCGAAGCTCTTACTTTTGACGATGTGCTGCTGGTGCCCGCCTACAGCGATGTGGTCCCCGTGCAGGTGAGCACGCAGACCCAACTCACCCGCGAGATCACGCTGAACACGCCGCTGCTTTCTTCTGCGATGGACACAGTGACCGAATCGCGCATGGCCATCGCCATGGCGCAGGCCGGCGGCATCGGCATTGTGCACCGCAATCTCTCTATCGTCGAGCAGGCCGGCGAAATCGACAAGGTCAAGCGCTCGGAGAGCGGCATGATCGTGGACCCGGTGACCATTGGCCCGGACCAGTTGATCGCCGACGCCCTGGAAGTGATGCGGCGCTACAGGATCTCCGGCGTGCCGGTGACGCGCGGCAAAAAGCTGGTGGGCATCCTTACCAACCGCGACCTGCGGTTCGAGACTCGCACCGACATTCCGATCGGCGACGTGATGACCAAGGAAAACCTGATCACCGTCCCCGAGGGCACCACCCTGGAAGAGGCCGAGCTGATCCTGCACAAGCACCGCATCGAAAAGCTGCTGGTGGTGGACAATCAGTACAATCTGAAGGGCCTGATCACGGTCAAGGACATCCAGAAAAAGCTGAAGTTTCCCAACGCCAGCAAGGACGATCAGGGCCGGCTGCGCGTGGGTGGAGCGATCGGAGCCACTGGCGACTATCTGGAGCGAGCCGCAGAGCTGGTAAACGCCCGCGCCGACGTGCTGGCCATCGACTCGGCCCATGGGCACTCGTCGCGCGTGCTGGAAGCGGTTCGCGCGGTCAAGAAGAATTTTCCGCACGTCGGGCTGCTGGCCGGCAATGTGGCCACCTACGAGGGCGCAATGGCGCTGATCGACGCCGGAGCGGACGCCATCAAGGTGGGCATCGGGCCAGGCTCGATCTGCACTACCCGCATGGTCACCGGGGCGGGAATGCCGCAGGTGACGGCCATTTCCGAAGCCTGGCGGGCGGCTCGCGAGCGCGGCATTCCGGTGATTGCCGACGGCGGCATCAAGTACTCCGGCGAAATTACCAAGGCCATTGCGGCAGGCGCCAGCACGGTGATGATCGGCTCCCTGTTTGCCGGCGTGGATGAGAGCCCGGGCGAGACCATTCTGTATCAGGGGCGCAGCTTCAAGAGCTATCGCGGGATGGGTTCGCTCTCGGCCATGAGCCAGGGGTCGGGCGAACGCTACTTTCAAAGCGCGGCCGACCTGGCCAGCGCCGAAGGTGGCAGCGAAGGCGTGGTGCAGCGCGAGCGCACCAACCAGAACCGGCTCGGCAAGTTCGTCCCCGAAGGCATTGAGGGGCGCGTGCCCTATCGCGGACCGCTGGAGGCGATGGTCTTTCAACTGGTCGGCGGGTTGCGTTCCGGCATGGGTTATCTGGGCTGCGGCACCATCCAGGAATTGCAGGAGAAAGCTCGCTTTGTGCGCATCTCCGGAGCAGGCCTGCGCGAGAGCCACGTCCATGACGTAATCATCACCCGGGAGGCGCCCAACTACCATGCAGAGTAACCAACGCGACGTTCGTTACTGGGTAAAAGTGTGGCTCCCAGTGGTTGCTGGAATCTGCGTTATCGCACTGGAATCGACCGAGATGATGGGAGCCGACCACACCAGCGGTCCGTTCAGGTGGCTCTTTGAGCACCTCTTCGGGCACGTATCCAACGCCAGGTGGGAGATCCTTCATATGGTCATCCGCAAGAGCGGCCACTTCCTGGGATATGGGATGATGGGGCTGCTTTGGCTGCGCGCCTGGTGGATGACGCTGCCCCATTCGCACTTCCTGACGGACGCGACACTGGCCTTGCTGGGAACCGCGATGGTGGCCAGTTCCGATGAGTTCCACCAGACGTTTCTGCCCAATCGGACAGGGTCGCCCTGGGATGTGCTGCTGGATTGCTGCGGAGCCATTGTGCTGCAGCTTCTAGTCTACGTCTTCATGCGCAGTTTCAAGCCCAAGCGGCTGGCCAGGGTCGAGTAGACAAACATGCGTTCACACGGGTACCACGAATAGAAACGGAATAAGGCGACCCGAGATTCCTCCCAATAGTTCTCAAATCTACCGTTGAGATGGCAACACGCAGGCGGCTGTAGCATTTTGGCAGCATTTTTGACTACTACGAATCTTGTCTTGTCAGCGACAGTCACTCTTTAATTCAAGATCTTATTATTATGGTAGGGTTGCCTCATATGGCTACTGCTCAACTTCTTTTTTTGGGGGGGCCATGTTATGCTCAGGCGATGCGCCCTTCTGCTTTTTCGCAGAGCCTTCATCTGGTAGACTAAGGCGATGTTTTAACATAGTTGATTCGGGCCTTTTGGGTTGGCACAACTGGAACTCATCACATCCGTAATGAGTTGAGACGCGGCGGGGTGGGCACGCAGCTTAGTCTTCGTTGTCATGAAACAGCCTAATAATCCGCTCGACGCGCGGATTCCTTTCGAACAGGTAAGGCAGCCGCGAAGGAGGAGGGGTGTTGCTATGAATATGCCAAGCCTAAAGCGTCATCGCGTGACACTGTGTCTGCTGATCGTATCTTTCCTTTCCTTTCAATTCAATTTGTTTAGAGTTACATCCCAAGAGAATTTTAAAACTTTCCAGGTCGACTCCGAGGCACTTATCTTGGACGGCATTGTCCACCATCGCTTGATCCACAGCGAAAGCGGCCTCGGCCTTTACCGTCGACCTTTTGCCCCTGGGCATTCAGACGTGGATGACAGCGTGTATCTGAGTGACCGCGCGCAGATGGACAGATCACAGGAGACCAGAGAGTTTGTGCCCTATCGCTCACAGTTCGGGCTGCAATACTACTTCTACAATTATCTTTACACAACATGCCATTTTTCCGTCCAGCAGCTTGAAGCTGTGACATCGTTATTGATGAGTTTCATCGTTGCGGCGTTTTTTATCGCGTTGCGCAGGATCGTTCCCAATTCGGCAGCCCTTGGATTCTGCCTCACCATTGCTCTATGTCCCTGGACCGTTTGGTTTGCGAGAAATCTTTTTTGGGTTGAGGCAACTTGGTTTCTGCCGTGCCTCGTCAGCCTTCTGCTAGGAAATCGGCGCCCGACCACCTCCAATCAGTTCACCCTCACATCTCTTCTCTTTCTTGCTACGCTCATCAAGTTTTTGTGCGGCTACGATTTTCTTACAACCATATGTCTCGCGGGGCTAGCACCGCTCGCCTACTATGAGGCCAGAAACGGCGCTAGCATGAGGAAAACCGTCCGACAGTTGGGGACGGCCAGCTTGGCGATGTTCCTGGCTTTCATCTGCGCGATCGGACTCCACGTTGCTTTGCTGAATAGTCAGGAAATTCCTTCGCCCGGCAGCTTGCAGGTTAGCTCCACAAACAGCGCGAGCGTCAACAAAGGTGGAATCACTGAGATTTTGAAAGCGGCAGAGAAGCGAACTTATTCAAAGGACCCTGACAAGGTTGCACGCGAAGCTTGTCAGACGGGTTCCGGTGTCCTCTCATCCTATCCAGAGTGCGTAACGGCATTTAAGAAGTCCCTGCAGAGTAATGGTTTTCAAGTGGTTGGGCGCTACTTTATAGCTCGGCACATGGTGCCGTGGCTCTCTCCAGGCAAGGTTGACGACTCGGAGAGTACAGTTGCCAAAAGTGCCATTTCGAACGCAAAGGCGGGGCATTTTCCAGAGGCCCTCCGTCTGGCTCGAACACTCCGCGGCTCTACATTTGTCTTTCTTCTGTCCAATGCGATCTCCGCTGCTATGTTTTTGGCTTTAAACATTCTCGTGGCGTGTGTGCTTTATATCAGGAAGAGGCGATCAGACCTAGCGTTGCTGGGAATTGCTTTTGTCTCCCCAATTTCCTGGTATGTCGCAGCAAAAGGATACGCACAGATTCACACGCATTTGTGCTATGTTCTCTGGTATCTTCCCTATGTTCCTGCTGCAGTCGCTCTGCTTCTTTGTGAATTTTCGCGCCAGAGACACAGCAACAGCCCGAAATGGGAACCTGAGGCATCAAAGTTATTAGCCGGTTCTGAGCGCAGGGGGCAACGGCGGTGAGTCGAGGTACATCGCCGAGTGTTCTACCGCCAGGGTGGGTTCCTCTGGGTAACACGGGACGCGCGGTTTATTTGTTTCGATAACCTGGACGCATCTTATGGAGCGGAAGTTATTTCCACATGCTGCGATTTTCGGCGGGCAAATGCGCGGGGGGTGAGAATCCGCCAGGTTTGTCCGCGTTATAGCAGCCCTCGATATACATTCAGAAGAGCACACCTCCAAGGAGAGAGAGCATTGTCCACGCAAACCATCGATACAGCGCCGGATTCCGTCAAGAATCCACCATTCGCAGATCGGCTAAGAGCGCACGTGGCGATCATGCGGCTAGATCATTCGATCAAGAACATCTTTGTGCTTCCCGGAATTATTGTGCCTTTGAGTGTGCTGCGAACGCCCTTGCTGACACCCTCGCTGGTAAGAAATATTGTTGTAGGCTTTGTGGCCACAACCCTGATCGCTTGCAGCAACTACGTTTTGAACGAAGTGCTTGATGCGCCTTTTGACCGGCTTCATCCCACAAAGAAATCCAGGCCAGCGGCCCAGGGGCTGGTGATCGTACCGCTTGCCTACGTGCAATGGATTCTCATGATGGCCGCGGGAATTGTATTGGCGCTTACAATCTCGCCGCTCTTTACCTATACCGCTGCCGCACTCTGGATTATGGGGTGCTTTTACAATATCCCCCCCTTCCGGACGAAGGACAAGGTCTATCTCGATGTGCTTTCCGAGTCCGTCAACAATCCCCTGCGGTTGCTCTTGGGCTGGTTCATGGTGACCTCCGTCCTGATTCCGCCGCTGTCTCTGCTTCTCTCCTACTGGATGGTAGGCTGCTACCTGATGGCATTGAAGAGGTTCAGCGAGTACCGCGAAATCGGCGACACAACCGTGGCTGGCTCATATAGAAGGTCGTTTCAGTACTATTCCGAAGTATCGCTTCTGGCCTCAGTGATGTTTTATGCATCTTCCTCGATGCTTTTCCTGGGTGCATTCATCATCCGATACCGGATTGAGCTGATCTTCGGTTTCCCGCTGGTCGCTCTTTTGATGGCGACTTATTTCAGACTCGCATTTCAGCCGAACAGCTCGGTCCAGAACCCGGAGAAGTTGTATCGCGAACCCGTGCTCATGGCTGAAACCGTCCTGATGACAGGGCTGATGATCGTGCTTCTTTACGTGGATATACCCATGATGAAGCGCCTCTTTCCGGCAACCTTGCAGTAGCCGTTCGCTCGAAGGCGGGGAAGCGCGCGCAAAGGCCACACGGGCGCATCCCGCGAGGGGATGCGCCCGTGTGGCCTTCTGAGGGAAGGGGAGAAAAAGGTCAGAGAGGAGCCGCTTTACGCGGCCTCTTCGCCGCCCTTTTCCTTCTTCTCTTCGTCGGTTTTGCTTTCTTCCAGCTGCTTCTCGAGCTCGGCGCGCTTCTTGGCCTTGAGATCGTCGCGCTTCTGGCGCTTGGCATCGAGCTGCTTTTCGGCGCCCAGCAGTTCGATGAAGGCCTTTTCGCCACCGTCGCCCTTGCGGAAGCCGGTGCGGACGATGCGCAGGTAACCGCCCTGGCGATCGCCGTAACGCGGCGCTACGACTTCAAAGAGCCGCGTAACGGCCTTGTCGGTCATGAGAAAGCTGAGGGCCTGGCGGCGCGAATGAAGATCGCCCTTCTTGCCCAGGGTAATCATTTTTTCTACGTGCGGACGGACAGCCTTGGCCTTGGTCACGGTTGTCTCCACGCGGTCTTCCGTGAGGATGGACGTGACCAGGTTGCGCAACAGGGCGCGGCGATGACTGGTGTTGCGTCCGAGCTTGAATCCTGCATTGCGATGGCGCATGGTGAAGCTCTCTTTCGAATCAGTAGTCAGGGTGCAGTGGTCAGTGTTCAGTGAAAAGTGGTCACTGAACACTGTCTACTGTTCACGATTAAAAGTTTTCGGTCTCGGTGGGCAACTGGAGATCCACGGAATCCAGGGGTTCGTCCTCGTCGTCGTAGTGGCCATAGCTGGCGGCCAGTGCGGCGGCGGGAGCGATGCTGGTGGGTCCGGGGACAGCATTGCCGTTTTCGTCGATCTTCATGCCCAGCGAGAGGCCCATCTGAGCAAGGATTTCCTTGATCTCGTTCAAGCTCTTGCGGCCGAAGTTCTTGGTCTTCAGCATTTCTGCTTCGGTCTTCTGCACCAGTTCGCCGATGGTCTGGATGTTGGCGTTCTTCAGGCAGTTGTAGCTGCGAACCGACAACTCCAGCTCTTCGACCGAGCGGTTGAGGTTGTCGTTGCGCAGCAGGGTACGGCCTTCTTCGCCGCGCGCTTCGGCCACAATCTCTTCTTCGAAGTTGATGAAGATGTTCATGTGGTCCTTCAGCAGCTTGGCGGCCAGGCCGACGGCGTCGGCGGGCAGCACGGCCCCGTTGGTCCACACTTCCAGGGTCAGCTTGTCGTAGTCGGTGATCTGGCCCAGGCGGGCGGCTTCCACCACGTAGTTGACGCGGCGAACCGGCGAGTGAACCGAATCCACGGGAATGAAGCCAATGCCCAGATCGGCGTCGAAGTTCTTGTCGGCGGAAATATAGCCACGGCCGCGCTTGAGGCGCATCTCCATGTCCAGCTTGCCGCCTTCGGAAACAGTCGCGATATAAATGCTCTTGTCCAGGATTTCGACGTCGCCGTCGGCTTCGATCATGCCGGAGGTGACCACGCCAGGCTGGTCGGCGCGCAGATAGAGCGCCTTGGGGCCTTCGCCGTTGAGCTTGAAGGGAACCTGCTTGAGGTTCAGGATGATGTCGGTGGCGTCTTCCACCACGCCGGTCATCGACTGGAACTCGTGCAGCACGCCTTCGATGCGAACAGCGGTGACCGCGGCGCCCTCGATGGAGCTGAGCAGGGTGCGGCGCAGGGCGTTGCCGATGGTGGTGCCAAATCCGCGCTCAAAGGGCTGAGCGCTGAACTTGCCGAATGTGTTGGTCAGCGTCTCGGCATCGACTGCCAGGCGCTTCGGCTTTTGAAATCCTCTCCAAAGCATATAAATCTCACGTTTCCCGCGCGGCATGTACGTCGCGATGCATTTTGCGGCGGCCGCGCAAGTTCTCCTTCGTTTGAAATACAGCTTCCAGCTTCTAGCTTTCAGCTTCCAGCTCAGTTCCTACAAGAAGCAAGGTCATTGCGTCCTGAGAAGCTGAGCTAGAAGCTAGTGGCTAGAAGCTAGCAGCTAGTTTACTTCTTACTTCGAGTACAGTTCGACGATGAGCTGCTCGTTGACCGGCAGGGCGACGTCCTTGCGCTGCGGGAGCGAGAGCACACGGCCCGAAAGGTTTTCAAAGTTGACTTCAAGCCATGCCGGGATGGGATTGGCCGCGGCGTACTGCACAGCCTGCTCCACGATCACGAACTTCTTGGCGGGGGTGCGGATGGCGATTTCGTCGCCGATCTTCACTTCATAGGAAGGGATGTTGACCTTGCGGCCGTTCACCTCGATATGGTCGTGACGAACAACCTGGCGGGCCTGGCGGCGCGAGATGGCGAAGCCGAGGCGGTAGACCACGTTGTCCAGGCGGCGCTCCAACTGCTGTATGAGCAGGTCGCCGGTGACGCCGGCGGCGCGATTGGCCTTCTCGTAGTACTCGCGGAACTGGCTTTCCAGGGTGAAATAGATGCGCTTCGCCTTCTGCTTCTCGTGCAACTGCAGGCCGTAGCCCACAATCTTGGCCCTGCGGTCCTTGCCGTGCATGCCGGGAGGAAAATTACGCTTCTCCAGGGGGCAACGGTCACTGGCGCACTTGGCGCCCTTCAAGAAAAGCTTTGTAGCCTCACGACGGCAGAGGCGGCATACTGGTCCGGTATAACGTGCCATTCTTTCTCCTGACTTCGGATGACGGCCGGTTTACATCTCGCGGAGGAGATTTCATCCCGGCCCGATTTAGCTTCTAGCCGCTAGCTTCTAGCTGCTAGCTTATTTGCTTGTCGAGGCGGAGACTTTCCAATCCCTGCGAACAAGCTAGAAGCTAGAGGCTAGAAGCTGGTAGCTGTTTCTTAGACTCTCCGCCGTTTGGGCGGACGGCAACCATTGTGGGGCACCGGGGTGACGTCGCGGATGGAGCGGACTTCAACGCCGGCTGCGGCCAGGGCGCGAATAGCGGACTCGCGGCCCGAACCCGGACCGGAGACGCGCACATCGACCGCACGCAAACCGTGGTCGCGCGCCATGCTGGCAGCGTTCGAGGCTGCCTGCTGCGCCGCGAAGGGAGTGCCCTTGCGCGAGCCGCGGAAACCCAGCGAACCCGAACTCTTCCAGCTCAGCGTGTTGCCCACCTGGTCGGTGATGGTGACAATGGTGTTGTTGAACGTGGCCTGAATGTGGGCAATGCCAAACGGCACATTCTTGCGTTCACGCTTCTTGAACTTCTTGTTCTTGCCTGCCTTGCCGGCGCCGGCTTTTTGCTCTGGTTTCGCCATTAGGTTTTCGCCGTCGCTTTCTTCTTGCTCGCCACCGTGCCCTTACGGGGGCCCTTGCGGGTGCGTGCGTTGGTGTGGGTGCGCTGACCGTTCACGGGCAAACCACGCCGGTGACGCGTGCCGCGGTAGCTCTGGATGTCGATGAGGCGCTTGATGTGCATCTGGACGTCCTTGCGCAGGTCGCCCTCCACATTTCCCTCGTCCTCGATCACCTGGCGAATGCGGTTTACCTCGTCCTCGCCCAAGTCCTGGATCTTCTTGAAGCCGTCAACTTCGGCCTTCTCCAGGATCTTGCGCGCACGGGGATCTCCGATGCCGAAGATGTATGTGAGCGCGATCCGTGCCTGCTTGTTGCGGGGCAGATCGACGCCAGCAATACGTGCCATTCTGATTCCTTTGCCGCTTCTGTGTTGTGTGCCTCCGGCCTTAACCGGCTCGCACGGGTGGAGCGAATCGCCTCTGGGGTTCCTCGCAAGCCTTGACTCAGGCTAACTAGCCCCTTTTCCAAGGGTCGGTGAACCGTTCACCGACGCGGAGGGTTCCGCTTGTGTCAGGGACGAACTAGCCCTGGCGTTGCTTGTGCTTTGCGTTCTCGCAGATCACACGGACCACTCCATGGCGGGTGATGACCTTGCACTTGACGCAAATCTTTTTTACCGATGCACGGACTTTCATCTGTTGCTGCCCTTCCCGAAAGTTGCCAGCTGCCAGCTTTAAGCTTCTAGCCTCCAGCCTCATTCTTGCGATTACATACTCTTTCAACTTCCAACCAACCAGCTGGAAGCCAAAGGCTACTTGTAGCGGTACACGATCCGTCCGCGGTTCAGGTCGTAGGGGCTCAGCTCCACGGCCACGCGGTCGCCGGGCAGAATGCGAATGAAGTTCTTGCGCATCCTTCCGGAAACATGGGTCAGCACCTCGTGATTATTCTCGAGCTTGACCTTGAACATGGCATTGGGCAGGGTCTCAGTGACCACCGCCATTACCTCAATCGCGTCTTCCTTCGACAAACTGTGTCCCGCTTCCGCCAGCACGCCCAAAAGCGTCACCGGCCTGTTGGACCGAGTGTGCTACTCGGTTAGAACTCTCGCGCCGGTGGCAGTCACCGCCACCGTGTGCTCAAAATGAGCACTCATGCTTCCATCCTTGGTGACCGTTGTCCAGCCGTCGCCCAGCACCAGCACGTCCGGCTTGCCCGCATTCACCATGGGTTCGATGGCAATGACCATGCCGGTGCGCAGTTTCATGCCCCGGCCAGCCTGACCAAAGTTCGGCACTTGAGGATCTTCGTGCATGTGGACGCCGATACCATGGCCCACAAAATCCCGAACCACGGAGAACCCCTCCGCCTCGACCACTTTCTGCACCGCAGAACCCACATCGCCCAGGGTGGCTCCCGGGCGGACGACCTTGATGGCCTCGTGCAACGACGCCTCGGTCACTTTGACCAGGCGCGCCGTCTCCGGATCGACCTTGTCGCCTACGATCACGGTGATGGCGGAATCGCCGCAGAAGCCTTCCACAAACGCCCCAAAGTCGAGGGAAACGATATCCCCTTCCTTGAGAACCCGCTTGGCGGAAGGAATACCGTGAACCACCTCGCTGTTGATCGAGGCGCATAGCACGGCCGGAAAACCGCCATAGCCCTTGAAGGCCGCCTTGGCGCCAACCTTGGCCAGTTCTTCCTCAGCCAACTTGTCAAGATCCAGGGTTGTAATGCCCGGCTTTACATGGGCGCGCAACACCTGGAGCACATCGTGGGTCACCCGACCCGCGTGGCGCATCTTTTCGATTTCCTGAGACGACTTCAGTACAACAGCCACTCTTTAGACCAGCTTTCAGTGATCGGATGTCAGCCATCAACTCTCGAAAGTCTCATCGAACATCAGAGAACTGACGACTGACCACTCGCTACTCACACACAAACCCGCCGTTCGGCTGCGCTACTTCCGCAACCGCTCGACGGCGGTAACAATGCCGGCCGCGATTTCCGCGATCGGCCCGTCTCCAGCCACTTCCATAAATCGTCCCAAGGTCCGGTAATGCTCGACAACCGGTGCGGTCATTGCCTCATAAGAGCGCATGCGCTCCTTGAAGACCTGCTCCGTATCGTCGGCTCGCTGGACCAGCGCCGCTCCATCTGCATCGCAAATGCCTTCTTTCAGGGGAGGATGCGAGTAGATGTTATAAATGCGCTGGCAGACAGGACAATTCCTGCGCCCGGTGATGCGGCGCAATAACTGATTATAGTCCACCTGGATGCTGACAGCAACCACAGGAAGGTGCCCGCCCTGCGCCGCCAGACGTCCATCCAGCCAACCGGCTTGCGTCAGGGTCCGGGGAAAGCCGTCCAGGATATAACCGTTGGCGATGTCGGGCTGCTGCAAGCGAACCGCTACCATCTCGTTGACCAGGGAATCGGGAACCAGCTCGCCTCGTCCCATGATTTCCTTGGCGACTTTGCCCAGTTCGGTTCCCTGGGAGACATTGGCGCGCAACAGGTCGCCGGTGGAGATCTGTGGAATTCCCCACAGCTTCACCAGTTCCTTGGCCTGGGTGCCTTTGCCCACGCCCGGCGCGCCCAACAAAAGAATCGGGCCGGGAACGGTCTTGCGACCCGCTTCCCGGCCTTCCTCGACAGCAACTTCAGATGAAGTCATTACCAGGTTTTCCTTCCGCGAATGCGACCGGAGCGCGGGGAAAAGCCGTCATAGTGGCGCATGATCAGCTGCGATTCGATCTGGTTGA
>Ga0255355_1000804_pt1 | contig 16653 bp, 14 predicted proteins | sample HBST75metaG_FD_189943 | JGI IMG/M metagenome (GOLD analysis project Ga0255355, IMG submission 189943) | Peat soil microbial communities from Stordalen Mire, Sweden - H.B.S.T75 | ecosystem: Environmental > Terrestrial > Soil > Wetlands > Peat | place: Sweden: Norrbotten County, Stordalen Mire...
CGCGTTGACCACGTCGGTCGCCGTCAGTCCGTGTGCAGCCAGCCGAACCGGATCAAGCCAGAGACGCATGGCGTACTTGCGCTCGCCCATGATGCTCACGTCGCCGACGCCCGGAATGCGCTTGAGCGCGTCCTTGACATACACATCGAGATAGTTGGAGATGAACTCGTTCGAGTAGCGGCCATCTCTGGTGAAGAAGCCGGCGCCAAAAACATAGTTGCTTCTGGACTTGGTGATCGTGATGCCGGTCGAGGTAACCGCCGCGGGTAGGCGTCCCTCCGCGCTGGCCACGCGATTCTGCACGTCTACGGCGCCAATCGAAAGATCGTAGCCGGTCTTGAAGGTCGTGATGATCGAACTGGTGCCGCTATTGGTGCTCGATGAGCTGATGTAGCGCATCCCCTCGACGCCATTGATCGACTCTTCCAGGGGGATGGTGACGGCCTTCTCCACCGTGTCGGCGTTGGCGCCCACATAGTTGCAGCTTACGTACACCTGCGGAGGCGCCAGCGTGGGGTACATGGCAACCGGAAGGAGAGGAATACAAATCGCCCCGGCCAGAATGATCAGTAACGCACAGACTGTCGCAAAAACAGGCCGATGAATGAAGAAATCGACGAACAAAGGGTACCTTTCTTTTTCACTTGCAATGGACGCGTTGTAACCAGCGCCCTGTGGCCGCCTCTAGCCCGCAGCCGGGAGGCGCTTGCCCAACTGCTCTAGGCTCCAGGCAGCAACACAACCGGCATGCCATTCACCAGGAATTGGGTGCTGGAGGTGATGACCCGGTCGCCCACGTTCAGCCCCGAGGAGATGGAGTAATTGTTGCCCACGGTATCGCCCAAAATGATCTGGGTCTGATGGGCTACAGCGCGGCCGTTCTGCTGCTGGACTACGTAGACGAAGCTCTGCTCGCCCTGGCGCGTAACCGCCAGCACCGGCACCAGGGCCATCTGGCTGGTGCCCCAGATCACGTGCGCCTTGATTATCTGCGCGCTGCGCAGCACTTCGGACGAGGAATGGACCGGAGCCTTGACCAGAATGCCCTGCAGCGTGCTGTCCACCTGCGGAGAAACGAAGTCAATCTTCGTCTTCTCCAGCAGCTTGCCGTTGTTGTCGATCAGCTCGACATCCTGCCCCAGCCGCACCTTGTCGGAGCGCTCCGTGGGGACGTAGATGTAGGCTTCCAGATCCTTGTTCTCATCCACCGTGGTGAGTATGCTCGGAGGGGAATTGAGGGGGGCGACAAAATCGCCCACATGCACCGGAATATCGCCCACCACTCCGGCGAAAGGCGCGCGGATGATGTAGTAGGCCAGTTGTTCTTCCTGCGTCTTGCGAGTTTCCACGGCCGACTCATAGTCCGCCTTGGTGTTGTCATGCGACTGCAGTGCCTGATCGTAGGCATCGCGGCTGGTCACGCCTGCTTCAAATAGCTTGCGTTGCCGCTCGACCTCTACCGTGTTGTAGTCATAGAGCGCCTTCTTCTGGCGCTCAGTGGCGCGCGCCGCGGCGACGGCGGCCATTTGCTGCTTAGGGTCGATTTCCATCAACAACTGTCCCGCCTTCACGTGATCCCCTGAGCGAACGTGAATCTGCGTCAGCCGTCCGTAAACTTGTGGCTCCAGTGTGGCCGAGCGGCGAGACTTGATCGTAGCCACATATTCACTGGAATGGGCCACCGGCGCAAGGGCGACAGCAATCGTTTGCACGGGCATCGCCTGCATTCCGGCTGCCTGAGCCACCGGCTTTTGATGGCAACCCGTAGCCGCCAACCCAAGAAGCACAAAACAACCTACCTCAAAAATGCGTTTCAAATCGCTCTTCCTCACTCTATCTGTTATCAGGCAATCTTCAACTCGAAGTGCGGGCTGAAGTCCAGCCCGGTCCTCCGGGTTGTGCCGGATACATTGCAATGGCAAGCTGCCAGACTGGATCGTTACCAGCAACTTCGGCTTCCGCGGAAGAGCGTGGCCTAGGAGTGCACCATGCATCCGCGAAGAATCGATTTCAGGTCGTCTTCTTTATTGTATTGTGACGGCTGCGGCCGAGGCTTTGACGCAAAAAATTGCTTTCCAGCCAGCTGGCCCAGGTTGGGTGCACGACCGTCGATTGTTCTTGCCCCGTCAGGCAACGGGGTTGGAGCCGATTTGGTCGTCCAGGGCGCTTCCAGACACCGCAGTTGCCCGTTTTGACGCAGTTCCACAGTTCATACCGGAACTACCTGATTTTCTGGCGCGGATCCAGTTCTTTGACAGGGCCTCGCTGAGTTGGTAGCCTTCATAAGGGCGCATATGGCTATTCTTGGCCGTTTGCTGACCCTGCCAGCGTCCCCGTCGTCTAGCCCGGCCTAGGACACCGCCCTTTCACGGCGATAACACGGGTTCAAATCCCGTCGGGGACGCCAATTAAATCAATAACTTAGAAGCATTTCGAGCGATGCCGCTAAAAAGCGGGGACGCTACGGGGACTAACGCAGAGGTACGCAGTCCCCATCCAAGCAAAACAGGTCTCTATTTCGGTTCCGGCAGAGCACCGGCAAACACCCCATCCAACTTGTTCACCGCCGTAGCCATGTACCCCGGCGAAAGGTGCGCATACCGTTGCGTCATGCGTGGCGTCTTGTGTCCGAGAATCCGGCCCACCGCGTACAGGTCCACGCCTTCCATGACCAGCCAGCTTGCCGCCGTATGCCGGAGAGAATGGAAAGAGGCGTCTGCAATACCCACGGAAGCGAACACGCGCCGCGTGTAGACGCTCAGGCGGGCCGCGTCTACGTCAGGGAATACCAGCGCCCCCGGTTCGCCCACGGGCAGGCTCTTGAGCACCTGGACGGCCAGCACATTCAATGCCACAACCCGGAGTGTGCCGTTTTTCGTCTCCGTCAGATAGACGCGCTGGCCGTCAAGGTCTACATCCTTCCAGCACAGGCCGAGAATCTCGCCCCGGCGCATCCCGGTGAACGCGGCCAGCGCCATCGGGGCGCGCATCCAATCCGGCGCGGCCTCCAGAGCGGCCTTGAATTCCGTGGGAGACAGATACCGCGTCCGGCCTTCCGACTGCCTGGGCAGCTTTGCGCCTTGGGCCGGGTTCACCGTGAGCAGTTCCCATTCCACGGCCAGCCGCAAAGCGTGGTTCAGAGTGGCAAACTCTTTGGCTACCGTTCCGGCTGATACCGTCTCGCTCCGCTCAAGTATGTAATCGGCCACCGTCCGGCGCGTGATCTCTTTCGCCTGGACGGGAAGCGCGGCCTTGAGCGTATTCAGAATACCGTCCAACCGGATAAAGGTAGTCGGGCGCAACTGCGCTTTCTGGTACGCCTTGAATCGCGCCAACAGGTCCGCCGTCGTGATCTCGCTGGCGGACTTCACCCCAAGAATGGATTCTCGCTCAATGCGCGTCTTAATTTGAGAGAGGGCCGTCATGGCCTGAGTGCGCGTAAAGGCCGTGACCTTCTCTTTCTTGCGCTTGCCGCTTGCGTCCACATACGAAACCCACCAGCCGCTCCGGTCCTTGCGCTGAAACACTCCATCGCGTTCTTTAGCCTTTGGCATTGCGTAGCACCTCCATGCGCTTTTGAATCTCTGCGCGGTTTTGATTAACCCACCTTTTCCCAAATGCGGTCCCGTGTGACTTATTGACTTCTCCTGCAATCCATTCCGGCTGTACTGTCCCCTTTCGCTTGGACTCCCATTCGACCCATGCCCTAGCAGCAGTATCAAGCCTTCTATCTCGGCTGCTTTTCGTCCTATTCACAGAGGCTTTCCCATCGCAAGCCGGACAGAAAACGCCGTGCTTTACCGTGCGGAGACGCGCCCTCTGATAGACAAAGTAGGCTTTGCAGTGATCGCAGCGAGATATGTGGCGCGAATATCGGGAATCGAGTAAACCGCAAAAATGAAACGCAGCCCATGACTCTCCATATCTTGCCAGCGCGTCCTCTATGTCATTAGGTCCACAGAACCATCCGCCCCCGAAATCCGCCATATCGAATCTCGGCCAGGACTTTGGTATATCAAGGGAACCATCCGGTCTCATCTTCGGGTATCTCTTATCGCTTTTCAAATAGAAATCGTAGATTTTCAAAAACAATGAATCAGAGCGACGGGGCAGTACAACCTCCACATTCCGGTCCGCCGGAGTATCTACGTCGTTATCCGTCGGACTCTTGCCGGAATCAATCCACATATCCGCCATTTCTTGCATGGCCCCCGTCATGTTGTCGATGGCGTAGCGCAAAAGCGCAGGATCATCGTGCAATTGCCGTAGAACTTCCGTCACCATTGGTGTCTGATTTTGAAAATAGGTGGTTAGGAAATACTCCAGATGTTGCCGGACCATGCCGCAGTGTTTCCCATTGAGCACTCTCAAGATGAAAGAGAGCAATGGCATTGGTTCATTTCGGAGTCCGGGAAACAGCATACTCTCTGTGACCTTGTAGGCGCGGCCCGAAAAGGGGCTAAGGAATTGTCCCTTTTGCTTTGCCGGTCGAAATATTGGTGTCTTTTTCATAAACTGATGCGCTTTACGTTTCTATATTGCATCACTTTGTTGTGGTTTGCAAGTGGAATCAGAGTGAGGATCAAAGCATCCCGGCAAAGCGGGACTTGGAGGGTTGGCAATGCAGAGCAAAATGAATCGGAAGATTGAAGCGGAGTTGTTGGGCATGGCGGAGGCGGAAGAGATGACAGGCCGCTCCCGCTGGAGTTGGCGGCGCGACTGCTATTCAGGCGCGGTTGCCAGTGTGAAAATCGGGCGGAGGCTGTTTGTTCCAATCGCGGAAGTGCGCCGCGTGATTGCGGAGAACACCCGGCCCCGGCTTCAGGATGTGCGGCCATGACCGCCGCTGCATTTGCCGATCTGGTGCAAGCGCGGCGCACTGGCGCGGGCCGCTGGAAGGCTCGCTGTCCCGCACACAACGACCGTTCCCCATCGCTGTCCATTCGGGAAGGGAAAGACGGCCATGTGACCCTGTATTGCCGTGCGGGATGCTCCCTGGACGCGATTCTGGCCGCTCTGCATCTGGTGACAGACGATCTTTCAGGGCCGCAGCCGTCACCAGCGCAGCAAGCCGCAATCCGGGCCGCACAGCAAGCCTGCCTGAGTGCTGCCAGAGGCGAACGCAAGACAAGGCTGGCCACATTGAACCGAGTGGGAAAACTGCAAGCCGTGGTGAACGAACTGGCGGCAACGCTGGTGCGCTCACCAGAGAATACCGCGCTGGCCCGACTGCTTCATTCGGCGTCTGACAAGTTGCGCGTGGCCGAAGCCGCCGCAAAGCAATGGAACCCCATGCGCCGGGTGAGTGCGCAAGATACGGACACGAAGAATGGGCGACTTTCCAATTGACCTGGACACATCCACCGATGCTGAACGTCAGGCGGCGGAGATTCGCGTCCGGGCGAAACGCAAGGCCGGAGAACTGCTGGCGGAAATACAGAAAGCGAAAGGGACGCGGGGCAACATTCAACAGGTTCTATCGAGCGGTAACCTAACAGAACCGCCCGAAGATACCACGCAAACCCTAGCTGACTTGGGAATCAGCAAGCACCAGTTTTCGGGAGTGATTACAAGCGTGGAGAGCTTCATCCGTCGATTCTGCATCCTGCCGGATGCGGCCTACTTTCCATTGGCAACGTGGGCCGCTGCAACCCATCTGCCCGATGCGTTCGACGCCTTCCCCTATATCGCGCTGCTGTCACCGGCAAAGCGATGCGGCAAGACTCGTGTGCTGGAAGTATTGGAACTGCTTACATCAAAGGCATGGCGCGGAACGTCGGCCACCAGCGCCGCGCTCTTCCGCATGATGGAGGATGTGCCGACGCTGCTGTTGGATGAGGTGGAAGCCCTGGGCAATAGCAAGCCGTCAGAGGGCACACAGGCCGTTCTCGCTGTTCTCAATGCTGGACACAGAAAGGGTGCAACCATTCCGCGATGTGTTCCTCCAGACTTCGCGGTTCGCAACTTCCCGGTCTATGGCCCAAAGGCATTCGCGGCAATTGGCACATTGCCGGATACTCTGGCGGATCGCTGCATCCACGTTACGATGCAGCGGAAAACCCCGTCTCAGACCGTGGACCGCTTTTTGCAGGGAAGAGCAAAGGCCGATGCAGAGCCGATACGTGAATCTCTGGTGGAATGGGCAGAGACCTGTCAGGAATCCGTCCGCCGCGTCTACGAGAAAATGGCCGACCTAAAGTTTCTGTCAGACCGGGACGCGGACCTTTGGATGCCTCTGTTTGCCGTCTGTACCGTTGCCGCGCCGGAACGGCTGGGCGAACTTCAACAGTGCGCCGTGGCGCTCTCTGGCGCGAAGGCCGCTGGCGATGTGGAAGACTCGTTGCCGCTCAAGTTGCTGGCCGACGTGCAAAAGGTCTGGCCCACGGGAGCCGATAGAATGACAACCGCAACGCTGCTTCAACGCTTGAAAGAGATTGCAGAGAGTCCCTGGGCCGCACATGATCTGAACGCAAACAGACTGTCGGCAATGCTTCGCCCGTTTGGTATCGCGTCACGTCAGATTCGTACTGAAAATGAAAATGTTAAAGGCTATATGAGAGCCGGTATGAGTGAAGCATTTTCCCGCTACCTGCCCCAAAACGGCGCGTTACCCGAAACAAGCGAAACAACCCGCGTAAACATTGGCGAAAGCGGCGATTCGTGACCCGAAACAAAGGGCCATTGTTTCGGATGGAAAAAGCGGCTCAAACCCGCATGAACACTGCAATGTTTCGCTTGTTTCGGATGGAAGGGAGTAGAAGGCATGGTTAAGCAAAGAGCGGCACAGCCCGGAATCGCTGGTGCTAGCCGTGAAAAACAAAGGGGAAGCAGCGTGAGGAATAACGAAAAGACTCAAAACAAGGGAAAATCTGAGACCACGGTGAATGTCGGGCGGCACCAGCGGGCTTGCTCTGTTTGCGCTCACCAGCAACGCGAAGAGATTGAAGCCGCCTTCATAGGCTGGCGGTCTCCGGCGGCGATTGCAGAGGAATACGGGCTGGCGGACCGGGCCAGCGTCTACCGCCATGCACACGCGCTTGGACTCTTCCCTAAGCGGCAAAAGAATGTCCGTGCGGCTCTGGAGCGGATTATCGAAAAGGCGGGCGATGTGGACGTGACAGCTTCCGCCGTGGTTGCCGCCGTGCAAGCCTACGCGAAAATCAATGCTGCTGGTGAGTGGGTAGAACGGACGGAGACTGTCTCGCTGAATCAGCTATTTGATCGGATGACCACTCAGGAGTTGGAAGCCTACGCGCAGACGGGCACGCTGCCGGAGTGGTTCCGGGGCATAGTAGGCGCAACAGACAGTGACAGAGAGGAGAGCACAAAGCATGGTCAACAAAGGTGATCGAAGCAGGTTAGGCGCAACAGATGAGGGGCCAAAGCCCGGAGACTTCCCGGTTGGCACTCCACAGTCCAGAGCGGCTGCCAGGGCCGCTCTGGAGAGCCTGAGAGCGGGCCGGAGGCGGATTGACGTTATAAGCTCAATTCCTCGTCCTGGTCAGAAAGGAAATGAAATCCACATCGGCGACTGGATTGAGCAGGCGGATGGGTCACTCTTCCGATTTAGCAACATTCCTGCCGGAATGACGATTGAAGAAGCGGAACGAAAAGCTGCGGAGCGTGAACGCAGGTTGTGACGGGTTTGGAGGGATTTAGCCTGCAATATCCGGTTCACTGCCTTTCTGCCTATTTTGACGGCTGAAAGAAACCGGCTCCCACCCATCCGACTGCACGAATTGCGCCCCACGGGATGAAGAATCCAAAGACGGGAAAGAACGCAATCAAAAGATGCAGCCATGCGGACATGGCCGGTGTCGGGTGCCCCCGAAGGCGATTGAATCAATTGCTGGTTCGCGCAATCAACTGGAACGAGTCCATAAAGTGTGAACTGTCAGCATACAGCTTCCCCAGTGGCGCGGCGGTCAGCGTCTGGTAGAGCGTGGACCCTACCAAATAAATGCGCGTGGTGAAGTGCAGTGTATCGTTGTCAGTCTCGAATTCCACGCCGTGATTGATGCCGAAGGTGATTCTTTTCCCGCGGATTAGATGACCTTTGACGTTGGTAATCGACCCATTCTGCACTCCGTCCAGAACGGAGTCCGGGTCGCGCCCTGCGACTGCCGAGCCGTAATCGCAAACCTCGACAAGTAGCGCCGCCTCGCCTTCTGTTGCGAAATAGGCGCGCACCTCCAAGCTGCCCTTTTCGATTAGAACGTCTTGCTTCTGCATAGTAGGTTGTGATGGGAAGGCGGCGCTGAAGCCCTCAGAGGAATAACTGTAAGTCTTCCACTCCGGTGTCGGCGTGGCTGGTGTGGCGGGAGGCTTTACCACTGAAAGCACTGGTGCTGGCTTAGCTGGGCATACTTGCGCTTCAATTTCGGGCTTCAACTTGCCTTTGCCGCATAGCGTCCCGGTATTGGTCTTAGCATTGTCGGCGCGGTAGTACCCAACGGTCGAGAATTCCTTACCCGGCTTATCTGGATCAGGAAGCCAGAATTGACAAATGTAATGCTTGTCGCACCCAGCAGCGAACAGAACCTTGTCTCCCTCATGAAGCTGATCCATGAACCACGCCTTATGGGTCGTAGGGGCGTTTCCCTCCGTGACCAACGCATCAAACAACGAAAGACCGACAGAGATCGGGGATTCAACAGCATACATCCCGTCTTGTGTGCGGATGTAGTGGATATTATGCGCGGCACTATAAGAGTTGCATCCGTTCCCATGGCAATTGGCGAAAGTGCCATCGCTCAGTTGACCTGTCGAGGAGAAAATGCCCACCTGATACCATTCAGCGTGATCTTTTGCGAGTGCAGGGAGCGTTACAAGGAGTGCAGCAAATACTACCAACATCTTCATTGTCACCTGAATTATGCGTAGGGGTATGTGTTGCATCAGGGCGGCAATGTTCTGGGCAGTTGCCGCTAGAGCCATGCTCAGGATCAGCAGCGAAACGGAAATCACCTTTGCAGCGAAGCGAGAAAAGGGCATGATGCCACCTCTTACGATTCGTAGCCGAATCATGGTAAATCGGCCGCGCAATTCAGTTTACATCAATGTGACGCATCGGGTGTGTACGCATCGACTACAAACCGTGAAGATCAAAACCAATGCTGCTCGATATTCGCATCCGGTTTGGCCGTGCAATCCGTCGCATCCGCGAGGAACAAGAGATCAATCAGGAAGAGGCGGCAGAGCGTTGCGGACTTCACAGGACATACTACAGCGGAATTGAGCGGGGTGTCCGAAACGTCTCGCTGGTAAACATCGAAAAGGTGTCCAAGGGCTTGAAAACGAGCCTGCCTGACCTGTTCAGCCGTCTCTAAAACCTCAGTGGGCAGTAAACCATAGGACAACGCCAACCGCTGCGGTTCCACGCTGATTACCGGGGACGCTACGGGGACTTAGCGGGGACTAAAGCCAGCAAAACAGGTGCAAGCCAATCCGAGCAAAAACAGGCTTATCTATTTCCATAATCAGTAATTTATGCGAGTCCATGCAAAGCACTGCAAATGGTGCAAAATAGCTTAATACCCACTTTCACGGCGATAACATGGGTTCAAATCCCATCGGGGACGCCAAATTAATTGAGAATTTATTGATAAATGTATTTTCTATGCGGTTTGACCAGGATACAGAGCGGTTTTTTCGAGATATTTGTGCATGAAATACCCGAGTTGGACATTTCCGCCCGGTGTTGCTCCAGTTGGTTCCCTGCTGACAAAAAGATCGATAGAACCACTTTGGCACCCAGTGGGACGCCTGTCTGCTTGCACAACAGCAGTCTGTTCTGTCGCTTGCATGGAGCGAAATCGGAGTAGCTGTATCCAGACGCACGATGCTGAGTGGCTGTTTCCCCATGAAGAAACCACTTCAAAAGCCCCAGCAAGGGAACATTGACTCTGATTCCGTTCTAGCCAGTGGCTTTGCCGCATGACCAGCCGATGGGCAACCTCTCAGGCCGGGCGGGCGACCTTTTCGACATAGTAAGTAATGAGCCTGACCGGCAGAAATCGGACGAGGAAGGCGGTGAACCTGCTGCTGAAGGTTGGGATGAGGGTGCGCTGGCCGCGCGCCAAGGCTGCAACCGCGAGCCGCGCCACATCCTCGGCTGGCTGCATCCCGCGGTTTTTGAAGGCGCTGGCGTGAGCTACGTCGAAGAACTCGCTCTTGGTGGGTCCTGGGCAGAGCGCCGTCACTTTGACGCCGAAGCGGGCCACCTCGGCGGCCAGCCCCAGCGCGAAGAAGCGGTCGAATGCCTTGCTAGCCGCGTAAGTGGCGATGTAAGGGACGGGCTGAAAACTGGCCGTCGAGGCCAGAACCAGCACCCAGCCGCTGCGGCGCTCAACCATGCGCGGAACAAAAAGCCGCGTCAGACGAACCATGGCCTCGCAGTTGACGCGGACCTGGCTCAACTCCTGCTCGATGGGACTCTGGCAAAACGCGCCGTACTGGCCGAGGCCGGCGTTGTTGATGAGGATGTCGACCCGCAGGCCGGCGCCTTCCGTGGCGTGGTAAAGCTGCTCGGGCGCGGCGGGATCATTCAGGTTCGCCGTAACGATGCGAACCTCTGTGCCCTTGGCCGTGAGCTCACCGGCCAGAGCCTCCAGCCGATCCTGGCGGCGTGCCGTGAGGATGAGTTTGGCCCCGTGCGTGGCCAGTTCCCGCGCCAGGGCTGCGCCGATTCCTGAACTGGCCCCGGTGACCAGCGCCCATTTGCCGTTGAAATCCTGTGTCTTTGCCATTGCGATCCATCCTAACGGATTCCGCGTGACGGAATCCGGGTGCCTTGAAGCTGTTTCGTGTGTGGTTGGAGAAAAGCTAACGGCCAGCGGCCAACAGATCCCCTTCAAACTCCTCATTGAGCCACTGGCTGAATGCCGCAAACTCCTCGTCGCGGCCCAGGAAGTCGCGGACCATCTGCCGGCCGGGCTTGGAGCCACCCTGTTCGAGTACCGTCTTGCGGTAGCGGCTGCCGACATCGCAGCCCAGCAGGTCAGTGGGATCGAACTGGGCGAAGAAGTCCAGGGCGATGACCTTGTCAAAGGCGTAGGTGTAGTAGTTGGACGAGTAGCCGGTGAGATGGCCGAAGCTTGCGTACATACGGTTGCCTTCGAGCCAAGTCCAGGGTTGCAGAGCCTCGTAAAGTCGCCGGGTGATGCTGTCGAGGTCGAGATTGGCGGGGTCTTGGTCGTGCAGATCGAGCGAGAGCGTGGTGTAGTAGAGCTGCGAACGAACCCAATCGGCGCGTCCGAACGCTCCGGCCAGCTTCATTTTTTTGATGGTCTCGGAGGGGAGTATTTCGCCCGTTTGATAGTGTTTTGCGAAGGCCTGGAGCAGCTTTTCGTCGCGGAAGAACTCTTCGAGCATCTGCGAAGGCACTTCGATGAAATCGCCTTCGGTGGCAAAGCCGGAGATGCCCGCCCACTCGGTCTGGCCGCCGAGGATGGCGTGCATCAGGTGACCGAACTCATGGAAAAAGGTGACCACGTCGTTGTATTGCAAGAGGCCGGGATCTTTGTCGTCGCTGTCAGGGAAGTTGCAGATGAGCGCGGCCTCGGGCAGAGCGCGGCCACGCACGCCCGTGACTACAGGCGCTGCGGAGAACCACTTGTCCTTGCCTTCGCGCGGGTGCATATCGAGATAGAAACGGCCTACGAGCTTGCCGCCGTCGAAGACCTCGAAGACCGAGACGGCCGGGTGCCAAGCGGGCGCGGCCGAGCGGCGGAACTCGATTTTGAAGAGGCGCGCGGCGGTTGCCAGAACGCCGGCCTCCACCTGCGCGTAGGGGAAGTAAGGACGCACGGACTGCGAATCGAAGTCGAAGGTGGAGCGGCGAAACTGCTCGTACCAGTAGCCGCGGCTAGTGATGTCAATGGCCTCAAGCCCAGGCTGGCGCTGGCGGGTGAAATCGAGAATCAGTTTGAGTTCGCGGCGTGCGCCGTCGAGGCTGGCCTCGTCGAGTTTGGCCAAGAAGGCGCGTACGTTGGCCGCCGAGCCCATCATCTGGTCGGCAGTGGCCAGATCGGCCCAACTGCGAAAGCCGAGGATGGTGGCGATCTGCTGGCGCGTGGCCAGAAGATCCAGAAGAATCTGCCGGTTGGCAGGGTAGGCGCGGGTGTTGTAGGCCAGGAACATCCGTTCACGCAGGGCGGCGCTGGAGGCAAAGGTCATCACTGGCTGCATATCGGGCTGGTCGGTCGAGAGCGTGATGCGGCCGCCGGCGTCTGCCGGATGGCGCGCAAGGTAGTCGGCGGGCAGGCCATCCAACTCGGCGAGCGTTGCCTCGATGGTCTTCGCGCCCTCTTGAATATTGCGGCTGAATTCGAGCGAGAGGCGTGTGGCTTTCTCGTTGAGCGATTGCAGATGGTCGCGAGTCGCCTTGTCCTTGTCCACGCCGGCCAGACGATAGCCGAGCAGCGTGCGCTCGACGTAGTGTTTTGTTGCCGCGTCAGCCCCGTCGAGATGGATGGCCGCAAGAGCATCGTAGACCTCGCGGTTCAGGCTCAGAGCGCTCGCGGCCATGGCCACGCGCTGCGCTTCCAGTTGCGCTTGATCGCGCACCGCCTTGTCGGCGGCCACGGAGTTCAGCACACCGGCCTGCGCGCCGGCCAGGCTGAGCTGCTCAATGGCTGTGTCGAAGAGGCGTAGCGAGTTCGCCGGTGTGCGCTCACCCTCGACGGCCAGCAGAGCCGCCAATGCTGCCTCGTGAGCCTTCAGGTGCGCGCCCACCCAGGCTGAAAGCGCCTCGGCGGAATCCGCTCCGCCCGCCTCCCAGGCGTGAAGGTTTTCTGTTGGAGCAACGGCGGCAGGGTTCTCAGTAGACATCATGGGCAAACTCCTCAATCTTCTAGGGTGCCACAACGGGGCGCGGTCTGTGTGCGTTCGCGCCACCAGAAGCCCCATCTTTGCTATCCATAATGGGTGGTATCCGCCAAAATATTTCGTCCGCAACTTCTTCACTGTCCATTCGCGCACACCGCTGTTCGCAACCGGACACCGAATCCGTGACCAGAAAATGAGCAAAGGGAAAAACCGCCAATATTCATTGGAGATGGCGGGATCTCTGCTTTGGCGCATGAATTGCTCTTCAAGGTAGAGGCGAACTTCAGCTCTCGATGCACCTGCTTGTCAGCAGCTTCACCGTTTCGCCCTGAACAAGATGCGCCCTGTGTGCGTAGGAGAGTTGCAGTGGGCAGACGAAGATTGGCCTGAGATGGGAAAGAGGGTTTCGATGGGCGCATTCGCGCAAAATTTTAAATTTTCCGTGCGGCAGTTGCGCCGCAATCCCGGTTTCACCGCAACGGTGATTTTCACGCTGGCGCTCGCGATCGGCGCCAATACCGCGATCTTTTCCATCGTCAATGCTTTGATGCTCAAGAACCTGCCCTACGCGCATCCTGAGCGCATCGGAACCATCTTCACCCGCGTTACTGGCGCACAGCCCTCCGACCAGCGCGGAGTTCTGGACGGAGAACAATGGGAACTGCTGCGCGACAATGTGCCCTCGCTGATCTCCGCCGTTTCCGGTTGGGAAACTTCCGGTGTCAATCTTCAGGCCGGCCAGCGCGTCGAGTACCTGCACGCCGCGCGCATCTCGGCGCATTACCTGGACGTGCTGGCGATTCATCCCGCCGCCGGGCGTAACTTCACCGAGGCCGAGGACCGTCCGCACGGGCCGAAGACCGCCATTCTGAGCTACGGGCTGTGGCGCACAACCTTTGCCGGCGACAGGAATATCGTTGGCCAGAGCATTCTGCTCAAGGGCGAGCCGTACACGGTCATTGGCATTCTGCCCCAGGGCGCAACCACGCCCTTGAACGCCGATCTGTACACGGCACTCCAGCCCAGCCGCGAAGGCGAGGGGCAAGGACACAATTATTGGGCCATCACGCGGCTGCGCGAGGGCGCCAACTGGCAACAGGCCAACGCCGAGATCAATCGCGCCTGGGCCGCGCCCGCCGCTGATTACCAAAAAGCGACTCCCGGCGCGAGGGTTTCCTTTTACTCTTACTCCGTGCCGCTACAAACAGGGCAGAGCGCGGAGCTGCGTCCCAAGGCGCTGACGCTGATGCTGGCCGCGGGCTTCATTCTGCTGATCGCTTGCGCCAACCTGGCCGGTCTGACGCTGGTGAGGATGTCGCGGCGCGCGCCGGAAATCGCCACTCGGCTGGCGCTGGGCGCCTCGCGCTGGCAGGTTCAAAAACAACTCTGGGTGGAAAACCTGCTGCTGGCCTTGGTGGGCGGATTCACCGGCGTGGCCGTGGGCTATGCCGCTCTGCACGGGTTGCTCACGCTGCTGCCCAGGGACTTTCTGCCCGTGGCCGATGTGCCGCTCGACGGCCGCGTGCTGGCCTTTACGCTGCTGGCTTCGTTGTCGACCAGCGTGCTATTCGGAATGTTGCCCGCGCTCACCCTGCGCAAAGTCGATCTGCGCTCTGCGATCTCCCGTCGCACCATTGTGGGCGGAAGCCGCCTGCGTCTGCGTCAGACGCTCATCGCCGGCGAAGTTGCGCTGACCGTGCTTCTGCTGGCTGGTTCCGGGCTGCTGATCCGCACGCTGATTCATCTGGAGACGTTACCGCCGGGCTTCGATCCCGCCGGAGTGATGACCGCCAAAGCCTCGCTGGACGACGCGCGCTACCGCGATCCGGCCGCCTTCCGAAAGCTGTTGGATGAAAGCACTGCCTCCATGCAGCGGATTCCCGGCGTAGAAAACGCCGCTGTCGGGCTGACGCTGCCCTATGAACGCCCCCTCAACGTCGACTTTTTCCTCCACGATGGCCCGGATGCCGGCAAGCACTCCGGCAGCGACGAGGTCTACGTCACTCCCGGCTACTTCGACACGCTGCGCATTCCTCTCTTGGCCGGCCGCGGCTTTACCACTTCGGACGGTCCCACGACGCAGCCGGTGGTCATCGTCAACCGCAGCTTCGCGCGTAAATTCTTCCATGACGTCAATCCCGTCGGCCATACGCTGAACAAGGGGCTGATGATTGTCGGCGTGGTCAGCGATGTGCAGATCTCTCCGTGTTTCGGTGATGCCCCCTCGCCGCTGAGCGGCGAGGAAACCATGTACGTTCCCGCCGCGCAGGTCGACACCGGACTTTTGACGCTGGTTCACATCTGGTTTCAACCCAGTTGGATTGTCCGTACCGCCGGGCCGGTGGAGGGCGTGACCGCGCAGATGCAGCGCGCTCTCGCCAGCGCCGATCCCAGCCTGCCTTTTTCAGGCTTCTACAGCATGAACGGCCTACGCGCTGATACCCTGGCCTCGCAGCGCATTGAAGTCGCACTGCTCGGCACCATGGCCGGACTGGCGCTGCTCTTGAGCGCCGTGGGCATCTTTGCGCTGGTGGCCAGCATGGTGGCCGAGCGGACCCGCGAGATCGGCATCCGCATCGCTCTTGGCTCAAGCATTCGGCAAGTCATGGTTCAGGTGGGTTCGGCGGGAGCGCGCGCCTCAGCCGTGGGGCTGATCGCGGGTTTGATCCTGTGTATGGGCGTACTCAGGGTGCTGCGCGGCGTACTTTACGGAGTAGGCGTCTACGATGCGCCAACCCTTCTGACCGTGTCGTTGACGCTCATCGCGGTTACGCTGCTCGCAACGACGGCGCCCGCGTTGAGGATTGCGAGGATCGACCCGGCAAAGACGCTGCGAGATGAATAGGGAAGCGGTGAAGTTTTCCCAGGCGAGAAAATTCGGGTCTTCCATCCAAGTTCTTGATAAATATGGTAGCACGACTGGATTCGAACCAGCGACCTCTTCCGTTTCAAAGTGGCCACATTCATGGAATCAACAACTTACTGCGGGTTCCGGAACTGCCAAACACCTGTAAGTACCTGAAAAGACGTGAAGGGTCAAACACTCTTGGGTTGAAGCTTGGGTTGGGATTTGTGCACTCGGGGCGATAGTCGTGTACGCGTATATCGCCATCGTTATACTGTTGGCCCGTAGTTAGCTACTGGTGTCTCCAGGCGATCTGATAGACATCCGCCGACCACAAGTGAACCGAAAGAATCGGCGACCCATCTGGAGAAACACCTTGAAACGAATAATCGGCAGCGTCGGAAACTTGCAGATCTCCGAGCTGAAAAATCTTCTCCTGCTTGTGGGTTGCACGTCGAGCTTATAAATCGGTAGATCCCGTTCCATAAACGAGTGATAGTAAATCGAACGGCTGTCGCTCGACCAGACTGGATTGTCGATACTCGCCGTGGGCACTTCGGTCCATTGCTTATTGCTCATATTGCAGATTTTCAATATGCGCTGATCGAGTGTAATTGCCGCCAAATATTGTCCGTTTGGCGACCAGCGCGGACTGAACAGCCCCTTTGATCCTGGCAACTCTATAATGGCGCCGCTCTTGGTATCCACAACCGAGATGGCTTTGTCCGCAGTGTTCTCGGCCATATAGGATGTTGGCCTTCCAAAAGCAATAAACCGCCCATCGGGTGACCAAGATGGCGAAGGCCTATTCAAATGATCTTCGATGCAAGCTGTTGACGGCCTATGATCGCGGGCAGGGATCGTTGCGCGCGCTGGCGGAGTTATTTTCTGTCAGCTATGACTGGGCCAAGAAGATTTCCAGCCAGCGGTTGCACAGCCAGCAAATGGGACGAGTCGCGCAAAGCCGCCATGGTGTGGTG
>Ga0255355_1000806_pt1 | contig 16636 bp, 18 predicted proteins | sample HBST75metaG_FD_189943 | JGI IMG/M metagenome (GOLD analysis project Ga0255355, IMG submission 189943) | Peat soil microbial communities from Stordalen Mire, Sweden - H.B.S.T75 | ecosystem: Environmental > Terrestrial > Soil > Wetlands > Peat | place: Sweden: Norrbotten County, Stordalen Mire...
TAGACAAACGACTGCGCGAGGAGTTCGCGAAGCTCCGCGTGGAGATCAATGAAGACAAGAGTCGAATGGTGGATCTGAAGAAGGGAGAGAGTTTTACCTTCCTGGGCTTCGAGTATCGGCGCATACTCAGCTTTAATCAGAAGTGGCGGCCATACTATGCGCCCAAGCTGAAGAAGCGGACAGCGCTGTATGCAAAACTCAGGGAGGTCTTCCGACAGCATGTCAGCTGGCCCGTCGAGATCGTGATTGCGAAAATCAATCCGATCTTGCGTGGCTGGGTGAACTACTTTCGGTTCGGTCATTCGAGTTCTTGTTTTTCAAGGGTCAAGCAGTGGGTAGAAAAGAAGGTCAGGCAACATCTGATGCGTGCCCGTGGGCGCAAAGGCTTCGGCTGGACGCGGTGGAGTAGCGAATGGCTATATGGTCGGCTGGGATTGTTTAACAACTACCGGCTCATTCGATGGTCAGGTGCGAAAGTTGCCCCAGTAAGATAGGCCACATAACTCTTGGCACGAAGCAAACAGGTGCGCCCAGTGCGGGAAATCCGCACGCTGGGTGCGATGTGGCGGGGCTGGAAACGGATTCACGGTCTGGCTAATGAGGCACTCCCAGAGGAAACGGGGAGCAACAGATAGGCCGGACCTTCGGAATACCGCGCCAGTCCTCGACCCGACCGAAGATCGTCTATTGCAAGGACAGCAACCGCACTCAACCGTATCCACATGTACACTTCACATTTCATGGCTTCACGTTTTGTCCAAGAAAGGCCATCAGCAACACGCGCCGACTTTTCACCAGTTTCATGCCGGGCGTAAGCGCAGATGCCTTGAAGAAGATGCGGGCGGCTGTGAGAGGGTGGAGGCTGAATCGTCAAACTCATGTGCGCTTGCTGCATTGGCCAAGCTATACAACCCGATCATCTGCGGATGGTGGAACTACTACGGGGCGTTTTATCCGACAGCGATGCTCGATCTTTACATGTATATCGACCGGGCGCTCGAACGATGGGCTAGACGAAAGTACAAGACCCTATCGGGGCGGCTGCGTGCAGGAGTGCAGTGGTTGCGCAAGATGAAGGATGCCGAACCGCAGTTATTTCATCACTGGAGGTTGATAGGGAGCAAGGCTGGATGATGGGAGCCGTATGACGCGAGAGTGTCACGTACGGTTCTGAGAGCGGCTAGAGGTGAAACTCCTCCGGCCGACTTGCCATTTCGGCGCCAAGACGCACATCGGCGTTGATTCCAGGTCGGGCGTCGTGCACTCAGTCTGCACCTTGACGGCCTCGGTATCGGACGTGCACATGATTCGCGATCTGTTGCATGGCGCAGAGAAGAAGGTTTGGGGCGACGCAGGCTACCAGGGCCAAACGGAGGCGATCCATGCCGCTGCTCCCACAGCGCAGGACATGACTTCGCAGCGTGCAAAGCACAAAGACGGTGTCGATGAGGTGGAGCGGCGCAAGAACCGCACCAAGGCCAGAGTGCGCTCCAAGGTGGAGTGGCCCTTCCGCATTCTGAAGTGCATCTTCGGATTTACCAAGGTGCGCTATCGCGGCTTGAAGAAGAATCACGAGTGGCTGCTGGCGGCTTTCGCCCTGGTCAACCTCTACCAACACCGCAAGCGACTGGTCCCGCTGGGGGCGTAGTGTCTCTGGAGGCCGGAAATCGGCTTCCAGAGACTAAAACAACTCCGTAATGCCCGCGCTTCCATGCGATTTTTCCGCAATTTTGGCTGTAACTGCGTCAGAACCTCATGGCATCCCAATCACGCCACAAAATGAAGGGCTGTGCAGAGGCTCCTTAGATCGGAAACGCAACGTCGTCGGAACTCTGACGACCAGCTTCACGCCAAAACTGGTTTTGGAGTCTTCACTCTCGATTACGCGCACCACGCAGGGCTTCCCCACCCCCAACTTCACCGATCCGGCGGTGAAGTTCGGTGACGGGATCTTCGAGGCCTTCAACAGCGCGGGCGGCTCGGTGATGCAGGCTTACGGAAATCTCTTCCAGGAACGGGAAAACATTAGCTACGACACCGCAGCGCATGTATTCAAGGCGGGCTTTGAAGTCCGGCAGAACGTCGACACCACCTACTTCGGCTTGCAGCCGAATGGGGAGTACGACTTTGGCGGTGGTGCGGCCTATGCGACCGAAGCCATCCCCTCTGTTAGTGGCAAGCATGATATCCGTGTGGGCAACCCGTTGCCAGACACACTTTCAGGATTCCTCTCCGGGTCTCCCTTCGCCTATATCGTTGCCGTGGCGCCACCGGAAATCTCTGGCGGCCAGCACATGGGCCCGGCCGCCATCAACCGTGGAGCTTATAACCTATACCTCGAAGACACTTGGAAGGCCACACCAAACCTGACGCTCGATTATGGGGTGCGGCGGGAGTACTACACACCGATTACCGAGCGTGCTGATCGAACTGGCGCCTTTCGAGTCGTGAACGGGAAGACGGAGTACACAGTTAATCCCCAACCGGGCTACTCGACTACGCGCAACGGCTGGGGACCGAGGGTGCAGGTCTCCTGGGCTCCGCTTAAGAACTTTACTGCGCACGCGGGCGGGGCGGTCACAGTTATCCAGCCAAATATTTGGCAAGACAATATGCTCACCGGCTCCACACCTTTCGCGAACTATCCACGCCGCCAGTCCTCGTCCAGCGCGCCGTTGGCGTACGGGTTTACGATTACCCCTTCGATGCTGCCCACTGCCTACGATCTCAAGGGCAGTGACATTCTCTCGAAGGGAACGAAGAATATTCCAGCCAACACCCCAATGGATGTGGACCGCTACGAAAAGGACCTGGCTAACGTCACTTCCTCGGGCGCGGTGAAGCTCTCAACGGCGCGCGCGAATCGACAGGACTACTTCGGGATGGGCGACGCCAATGCCGGCGCCTACTTCAGTATTCCAATTCATATCGCTGCAGGCACCGGACCGAACCAGGGACGGTTCGGCACGCTTGGACGCGACACCTTCCGCGGACCGGCCTACTACGACTGCGATTTCGCTCTAATCAAGGACACGCCCTTTGGCCGAAGATCTTCTGGCGCGGAACGCATGGATCTGCAGTTCCGCGGTGAATTCTTCAACCTGTTCAACATTGTCAACATGGGTCTGCCGACGAATACCCTGACTGGGTCCGGTTTTGGGGAGATTTCCAAGACGGCCGGCACATCGCGGCAGATTCAGTTGTCTCTCAAGATCATCTACTGACGGGGACAATCGCGCGCAATCGGTCGGAGATTGAGGTTCGACTTGCTTCCACCAAGGATTTGTTTTCAAGTGCGAGGGGAGGGACTTTGCGTTTGACAAACTTTTGCGTGTCCAGTCTGCTATTGGCGCCGATGGCATCCCTGTTTGAGCAGCATTGCGACCACCATGTCGATGAACAACGGCACAGTCGCAAGAACAATAAAGAGACCGACAATCAGAAATGTCCCGCACACGATTTCTACGACACTCACGAACGGACCCGCAAACTGGGGAGCGGGAATACCTATTTTCAACTGCGTCCCGCGCCGAGCGCGGCGGGGAAGAGAAGTTTCTGAATGCCTTCCGAAAGGAAGACCCAGCCCACAAGGATGCGAACCAGCAGGATGCCCGAAGAGAGGCGGCGTTGAGAATCTTGTGGCGACGTCGGTTTGGCAAACCCCAAGCGGGTTTTGCTCATCGATTGGAGATGAGCATTTTTCAGAAAAGGTCAACGAAGGGAGGAAACGTTAGCAATAGGCTCAAGCCCAGCAGGATGAGCGCAATGGCATTGGATCGCCCCACAGCTACCGTCCTGTTCCGCCAACGCCATTCCATGATTCTCCAGGTGAAGAGCCAGATAAGAATCGCGGCTGTGGTTACGCCGGAGAGAGGTCCAGTTGGTTTATAGAAAACAAGCAAGCTCTTGACGGAAGCCGATTTGTCGCCGGCAAAGGCCAGAACCGCCAGAGCAAAGGCGCCGATACCAGCCGAAAGGATTGCTGCTGCGCCAGAACCGTTCGGCATTGCAGGAGTGTTCGGTGAAATCACATGACCAGATGTGTTCATTTTGCCCCTCCAGCGCCCAGTTGAATCGTGTGGCCGCCTTGGACCGGCGCTTGTTTGTCGATGAGCGCGCCGAACAATCCGGCGACGCCCGCAGCAAGAAACGACACCAAGCTAAAGCAAAGCACCGCAGAGCGAAGCTGCCTGTGATTCCTAAGGTCACGACCATACCGAATGAAGACGAACGCGACCATCGTGATCGAGATTGGAGCAAACCAGGCGATGTGTTCCTTCCACTCCATTCCGAAAGAATGCCAACCGATGGTTGTGGAACTGGACATCAGCAACTGTTGCGGAAACATCGAGAGATCGGTGCTCCCCGTTGGGGGAATGGCGCGATACCACGGATAGATGACGTACGCTCCGGTGAGCACAGCGAACCATGCGAGCACAACCATCGCGATCAGGTACACCTTCAGGAATCGCTCACGGTTCGGTGCAGTTTCAGACGGCTGCAGCGCGGCGGTGAAGAAATAAAGCTCGGCCAGCGCACCCGAAAAGGCCAGCAGATAGAGGGCGCCAAATCCCATGCCGTGTATCAAAGTCCAAAGGCCACGTGGCGTAATTTCCATTTGCTGTGCCCCCTCCTTGGGGATCGGCTGTGACCGCGGCCCTTTTCCCGAGGGCCTGTTTACACTACCCCGGCGGGTGGCGACGGGGGCCAATTTTTCTCAGTTCGAGACGCGAGAAGCGCGCTGTAACTGGTTACTGAAGCGACGAGCAACGAAGAAATGGGGAAAATTGGCCCCGTCCCTTCGGGCTGCGGCGTAAATCGGGCCATACGTTGTTGTCGGCTTCGACTTTGGAACCACCAAAGCCTTCAGCCTCCGCCTAGTCTGGCCCGATTTTCGCCAGCAGCGCCGCCCACCAGGGTCGTGTAAACAGGCCCTAGATCATTCAAATCCGTTTCCGGTCATCGGCCGCTGCATCCAGTCGTTTCTTGCTGTGGTCTTCTTGTCGTCTTTTCCCCAGGTCCAGTACATTCCAGCGTAGGCGTAATTCTCTGTCTGCCCAGCGACCGAATGGCCGTAACAGAACAAGAACTGTTCGCCGGGGTGGTGCTTGAAGTGGTAATAGCCGCCCACGTCGATCATCGCCGAGCGCTCGGTTTGCGCCGTGGCAAGGCCTTCGCGGCCATGCGCAAAGAGTTCCGCACCGAGTTCCAGCCTTTCGTTGAGTTCACGTTTCACCAACCATCCGGTATAAGGAAAGTCGCGATAGTTGGTTTGCGGGACCACCTGATAGCCGCCGCCTCCGTCAAAGAGCCACTTGCTGTAGTTCTTTTGCAGCCAGATGGGAAGTTTGTACCAGACCTTCCCCACGCCGAGGCCCTTGTCGGAGTTTCCCGTCGGCATTTCAAACATGGTGAAGGTGCCGATTTGCGGAATATGCTTGGTCTCTTTGATGATGGCGAGCTTCACGCCCAGTTCCATGTCATTGAGACCGAACGCGCTCGGCCCCGTTCCAGCGGGCGAGTAAACGGGATTGTTCGATGGGAAGATCCCTCCCCAGGGGAGTATGGCGTGCAGTTGCACCCGCGGAATTGCGCCCCAGTTGAACTCGAAGGCTGGCCCGGTCGAGTCGATCTCCGCCGGTGTGCCATCGACACCGCCGAAGATATAGAACTCATAGTGATGCAGGTCAACCGGCACCGGATCGTCGGTTTGATACGGAGGGCCCTGCGCCCATAGTTTTGACGCGGCGAGCAGGAAGAGGAGAAACAGCGCCAGTCTTGAACACTTGCCGTTCATCCTTCGCGCTCCTCCCAACACTCCCACAAGAATCATGACGCCCCTTTTGAAGCACGTGTTCATTTCGAACAGCATATATCGAAAGTCGATAACAAACAATTGGAAGCCGAGCTGGAAGCGGTATATTCATCTTGTGTTGAAACAACAGCGGGAACTTTTTTCCGGACTCATACGGATTCACGTGCTTGTGCACGCTTCACAGGAGCCAATCTTCGGACTGGCCATGATGGAGGAGTTGGCGCATCACGGATACCGCATTGGACCCGGAACTCTCTACCCGCTATTGCACGGTTTGGAGCGCAGCGGCCTGCTGAAGTCTGCGCTCAAAACAGTGGGAGGGCGCAAGCGACGGGTTTACAAGATCACCTCCGTTGGCAAGAAGGCCTTAGAAAAGGCCAGAGTCAAGGTTGACGAGTTGCACCGCGAACTTCATGAAGAACACCTGCGAAAGATCTCGCCTCTGAGCGACGACTCTGCGGCGAATTGAGTTCCAAACCGCGAAGACATGAACAGCTTCTCAATCGTGCTTAGACAGACATGCGATTACTGTGACGACAGGTTATAAGAATCGTTGGCGAACCGAAATAGCAGCACGGGTTCAAGGTCAGGCTCTCAGCAGCACGCGCACCCTTGGCCTTTCCATGCCGATCTGCCCTCTTTGATAAGAATAGGGATGGCCAGCAAAGCAGCAATCGAATCGAACCAAGGGATCTGGAATGCTGCATTGAGCGCGAGGCCAGCCAGGGTGATGAGCGCGATGTAAGCACATGTGGCGGATTGCACGGCATCGGCGGCCAAGGCTATGTTTTCGCTTCTGCGTGCCTCGCGGCGCTTGAGAGTGGCCAGCACCGGCATTACAATCAGCGCAGCAATGGTGATTCCGATTCCGGCGCGACTTGTCTCAGGCTGCAAGCGAAGAACCAACGACCCAAAGGCAATCAGCCCAACCACAAAGGCGAGCACGAAGAGCAAAAGTGCGGCAGCACGGTGCGCCCTGCGTTCCGAGATTGGCATCTTTGGGACCCATTGCATCAGGACAACAACGGCCGAAAGAAGCTCCACGAGGCTGTCGGACCCGAAGGCCAGCATAGCCGGACTGCGAGCGGTGACAGCTGCATATATTGAGACGCCGAGTTCCACCAACATCCACGCCAGTGTGACACCTTGCAACCAGAGCACGGCAATGCCGGGCTTGGAAGGCCGAGCGAAGACGGGCTGCGATGGCAGGGCACCGAGTTGTATGAATTCTGGCATCTTGCTCCACTCATGATTTCAGGCTTACCAGGAGAAGGCAAGGGCGTAAATTGGCCGCGTGGGCCGCCATGAGCTACTGGTAGCTGTCGAAGGACCATTCCGGAATTCCGAAGGGCTTATCCTGAGGAAGATAACAAAGGGGTTGATTGATATGAGCGTGCAGACTCATTGGGAAAGAATCTACATGGAGAAGGCGCCGAATGCAGTCAGCTGGTATTGGTGGCAGGCGCGGCAGCTGGCATGTCTGCAACATTTGCAGCGCCCATGGCCGCGATTCTGTTGGCGGTCGAACTGCTGCTATTCGAGTGGCGGCCACGCTCGCTGATTCCGGTTGCCGTGGCCAGCGTGATGGCAGGCGCATTGCGCATCCAATGGCTGGGAGCGGGGCCAATCTTTCCCGTTGATCTGCATTCGACCATCCCTGTGGCGAAGTCGCTGCTGGTAGCCGCTCCGCTGGGGATGCTGGTTGGCCTTGCTTCTGCAGTGTTGAGCCGCTTGATGTATGGCTTCGAAGATGCGTTTGAACATATCTGCGGCAGGTTGAAGTTGCACTGGATGTGGTGGCCCGCGATTGGAGGCATCGGAATTGGACTGGGCGGCTTCTTCTTTCCACGCGGCCTGGGGGTTGGCTACGACAATATTGCGGAACTGCTGCGTGGCAATGCTTCGATCGCGTTGCTGCTTGGAATTGTGGTTGTCAAGTCGCTGATGTGGGCGTTTTCACTCAGCTCAGGAACCTCGGGCGGTGTGCTGGCACCCTTGTTGATGATTGGCGCAGCGGTCGGAGAAACCCTGGCTCACCTGGCGCATTTGCCGGGCGAAACGCAAGCGCTTTGGGCCTTGTTGGGAATGGGTGCAATGCTCTCTGGCGCGTTGGGGGTACCGCTTACCGCTATCCTATTCTCACTCGAACTGACCCATGCACTGCCGACATTGTTGCCTGTCTCCCTTGCCTGCATCGCATCGTATATAGTGACTTCATTGGTGATGCCGCGGTCAATTCTGACAGAGAAACTCAGCCGTCGTGGATACCACCTATCGCGCGAATACGGCGTAGACCCGCTGGAGATGGTGAGTGTGGCCGATGTAATGACTGAGGTTGCAGTGCCTCTTAACTCGGACAATGCGACGGGCGTACAGCAGGAGTTGCCCAAGTCCCTCGCCTACTCCGATGAGACCTGCCGGGCAGTCGCCGAAGAGATGGCGACCACCGGCGTGATGAACATGCCGGTGGTCGACCGGGAAACTGGACAGGTTTGTGGGCATATCAGCGCACAAGAGTTGTTGACCGGACGAAGACGTGCTGTCGAGCGGGAGTCGAAACGAAACAGATCCTTTCGGCTTGAGTCAAAGCAACAGGCTGATTCGACTCCGCAAGCGTCCCGAGATTAACCCTTCATTTGAACAAGCAACATGCGAAGCGCGGTCTTTGCCCAGATGCCATGGTTCAACATCGGAGGCATGTAGGCAAATGACCCCAGATGGGCCGGGACTTTGTCCTCTCCCAATTGGAGTTCAGCCTCCCCCTCCAGAACATAGAGGATGGCTGGCGTTGGGGCTGAATGAGCGGAGAGTTCCTGCCCCGCGGGGAAGCCAAACAGTGGGACATTCACCTTGTCGTCCTTGTGAAGTACACGACTCAGGATGCCCTCTTTCGGAAGTTCAAACTCCTGTTGCAGGTTTACGAGGAACGTATAGTCCACAATCTTCTCCTTCTTGATTGAAAGCGTCGTTGATCCAGATCGTTGCCATTGAGGATTGCGCCCTCAATGGCAACCAGAGGGTTGTGAGGTTGGATTACCGGCCTGCCAGCGCTGCTTCCCGCTCTTCGTCCGCGCCGCGTGACGTTGTGTGTTTGCCGATGACTTTCTCATCGTCGTAGGAATGGCCCGTCAACAACCCCAGAACGAACCAGGCAAACAACGCAGCTCCAATGGCAAAGAGAATGTCTCCGGGAACGCGCAACCAACGTAAGGTGGTCATTGTGTCAGATTGCATGAACTCCGCTGACCGCGCATACCAGGTGCCGCGCTCGATCGACGCCCATGCTTGCAGCAGACCTACCGGCAACATGCTGAGGATGACCATGAAGATCAGGCCAAGATTGAGAGACCAGAAAGAGATTTTGAGCGCCCCCTGCTTCCACCGGCGGCCTGGAATCAGAGCCCTGAGGCAAAAGAGCGTGAGGCCCAATCCAAGCATTCCGTAGACTCCGAACAAGGCCGTATGACCATGGACGGGAGTGAGGTTCAGACCTTGCATATAGTAAAGGGCCACCGGCGGGTTAATAAGGAAGCCGAAGAGTCCTGCTCCCACGAGATTCCAAAACGCGACAGCCACAAAGAAGTAAATCGGCCACTTGTAATTCGCGATCCAGGGAGCCTTGTTCATCGGCTTTGCCAGGCGAATGTTCTCCCATGCTTCATAGCCAACAAGCGTGAGCGGCACAACTTCAAATGCGCTGAAAATTGCGCCCAATGCGATCACCGCTGGCGTGGCTCCTGCAAAGTACAGGTGATGGAAGGTGCCAACGATTCCTCCGGAAAGGAAGATGGTGGTCGAGAAGAGTGCGGCCTTGGTCGCGGTGCGAATCTCGATGAGCTTGAGGCGTGTGAAAAGGAATGCAATCACGACGGTTGCAAATACCTCAAAGAATCCTTCAACCCAGAGATGAACCACCCACCAGCGCCAGTACTCTGCGGTGACAAGATGACTACGCTGACCGTACATGAGGCCCGCGGAATAGAAAAGCGGGATCGCGATGCTGGAGATGAGGAACAGAATCAGCAAAGACCGGTCTTCGCTCTTGCGCACTAGCGCCGGTTTGAGTGCCGCAACCATCAGTACAAGCCACAGAACCAAGCCGATGAACAGCAATATCTGCCAGAATCTTCCCAAATCGACATACTCATACCCTTGGCTGCCGAACCAGAACCACATATTGCCAAGGCGCTGCTGAATGCCCAGCCACTCGCCTGCTAGTGAACCTCCAACGACGAGGATCAACGCGCCGAAGAGAACGTTGACACCAAGTCGCTGGTATTTGGGTTCGTGCCTGCTGACCGCTGGTCCCACGTAGAGCCCGGTCGCAAGCCATGAGGTGGCTATCCAGAAAATGGCCAGTTGCAGATGCCAGGTGCGGGTGGCGGCATAGGGCAAGTAGTGGTCCAGGGGGAAGCCGTAGAATCCATGCCCCTCCACGCCGTAGTGTGCGGTCAGAATTCCCATCAGAATCTGCACGCCCCAGAGAGCGATCACCACGAAAAAGTACTTCATTGTGGCTCGCTGCGAGGGCGTTGGCTTGACAGCCAGAAAAGGATCAGTTGCAGGATAGGGGCCGTGAACCAGAGCCTTCTCCTGCGAAGCGTACCACCAGACCAGTCCGCCGATACCTGCCAACAGACCGGCAACGCTGAGAATGCTCCAAAGCACCGCTCCGGACGTAATCTCATTTGCAATCAGCGGCTCATGCGGCCAATTATTGGTATACGTGGTTGTCGATCCTGGACGTTCCGTGCTCGCAGCCCACGAAGTCCACCAAAAGAATGCTGCAAGTCGATGCTGTTTGGAAGGATCTTTCAACGCACCGCTGGGGATAGCGTACTCGGAACGGCCGGTTGCGAAGACGTCGGTATAGTAGATCGCGAGTTGCGCGAACGCCGCTGTGCGATCGGAATCCAGGACAACACGATTATGCGATGCGTCGTAGGTATTGGTCCGCATCTCGCGAATCAAGCGAGCTTTGAAGATTGCTTGCCTATCCACATTCAAAGCGGAAAAGTTGGGCGCTCCGTCTCGTACAGCCCAGATGTTGAGCAGGATCTCTGATTCGCGATGCAGCCAGTCTGCGCTCCAATCGGGCGCTATATACGCGCCATGACCCCAGACGGTTCCAATCTCCTGTCCGCCGATGGACTGCCATACACCCTGGCCATCCGTAATGGAACTGCCTGTGAAGAGAAGTTGCCCATCTGTCGTGTAGACATCGGGAAGCGGTGGAGCCTCGCTGATCATCTTCCGCCCCACTCCGCCGAGAATGGCGAACGATGCGACGATGACGACGGTCAAAGCCAACCAATAACGCTTGTAGGACATGAGATCTCCTTGATTGAAAATGCATGAGCGAGATTCTGACACCTTGGGAACAAGGGGCCGGGATGAACTGTCCTGAAGGTAGATGGGCTGGAAGAGCAATGCAGGGACTTTAGTCACCAAAAGCGGAGTGAATTCCTATGTTTGTCCCAGGAATATCTATTCCCTTGCGTGCGCTTTGCAGGTTACACGGCCATGCGATTGCCAGGGCCGCCCGTCGCGAATGCGGAGCGGCCGAGCAAGAGGGTAAGTGCAAGGTTGATGGCGAAGAGGAGGACAGCACTCAATTCCAGGAAGCCTGAAGCGCGCAGCACTTTCCATGCAAAGGCGAGCAGACCTTCATACGCCAGAGGCTCGGAGGAGACGCGCAGCGTGCATCCACACTGCAGCAACAAAAGGCTGAAAAACATCAGGCGCTTGCTGAAAAGATTCTGGACACCCGCAAAGTGAGGCAGAATGCGCGGCCCTATCGCGAAGACCATGGTGGCCGCGAATCCAACAGTGAGGGCGTGACGCGAAGCACCCCAGATGCCACCGCGCAGATCGGTAAAGGCAGCCCACACGCTCATTGACCCGGCAATCAGCAGCCAGAAGTAAGCGATACGGATGAACCACGGAAAGCAAGGGTGAATACCTTGCACCTTGGCGTCTCCCTGAGGTCTTTGTGTGAGGTGTAGCGCGAGCCCAACGGTGAATGCGCTCAAGGCAAGAAGAATGGTCGCGGGCTTGCTCCATCCAGCCAAGCCGCAGGCCACGCCGACAAGATCGAGCGCCAACGCCGCTTTGAAGATTCGACTATCCGGTCTTCGAATCGAAAGGAATGCGGGCAGCCAGCGTGCGGAGAAGCCCCAGACCACCGGCACGAGAAATCCCCAGCCAAGCAGCACAAGGTACTTCTGATCGAGCGCGTGCGGAAAGGAGAGCATCGTGCCGTGAATCGCCAGCAGCAGACACTCGAGGAGGTTGAAGGTTACCGCTGCGGCTAGCCCGGCCGTTCCCAAAAGTACGGAGACCATCCACAATTCCACCGGTGCTTTTGCCGTCTTGCCTGCCACTCCTTCGGGGAGCTTGTGATGAGAAGCCGCGTAGAGGAAGAGAGAAACAGCGACTAATTCAAATCCGGCTGAGATTGGGAAGAGCAAGCGCCAATTCCAGCTGTAGATGTTGGCAAACCAGCGTAGGGCGACGCCGATCACCCAAAGGGACAGGCACGTCTTCTGGAGCCTGATCGCCGACCGATGCAGCGCAGGTTGTGAATAGAAGCCAATGCCGAGGATGAAGCTGCCGATCCAGCCGAAAATCTGTGCGTGGCCGTGTCCCTCCATCCATGCAGCAGGCAGGCTCCCCATCCCGTGATGCGTACTGATCGCCATCAGGTTTGAGAATCCCAACAGCGTGCCAGGCAATGCCATGAAGAAGAGTCCGCTGAGAATCCAGGCGCGCAGTAGGATGCTCTTCTCTCGTTGGGCTGGATTCATGGCGCGCAACGTATTCAGAACGACGGGGCGTGGAGTTGCATCGAGTTGAGGTATCAAAGCCACGTCTACGTCCGGTTATTCAAAAGAGCTTCCATCTCAATGGCGCGTGGAAACAGAACATCGTTTTCAAGATGCACATGCTGCCTTAGATCGGTCTCGAAGGCGCGCAGGCCAGCAAGGAGCGCGGTGTGGGTTGCGCAAGCCCAGGCAGGAGGCTCGTACCCATCTGTGAGGCGACGGAGTTCGACAACGAGATGATCGGCAGCTTCGTGCTGCTCGACCATCTTCAAGACTGGTTGCGCCACGGAGCGGAAGCAAGTGTGCGCGGCGGGGTATGCGATGATCGACTCCTGATCCATCTGAGAGATGAACGGAAAGAGAACCTGCTCTTCCTTTTGAATGTGTGCAAACGTGTCGTCACGAAGCTTTTCGAGCAACTCCGCAATTCTTTGCAGTTCAGGATGGTGATCGCTTCGCTTGATCGCCAACTCGCAAGCCATCTCTGCCAGCCTTGGCAGTTCCTGGCGCACGCACTGGTGATGAATGCGAACGATGTGCTGAATGAGCCTTCCGAGTGGAAGCTTTGTTGGATCGAAGGGCGAGGCGCCTATCTCGTCCGCCTCAGCATCAGCAAGCTTCTCCAAGACTTGATCGACCGAGAGTTGCTGTTCCGCGCACGCTTCGCCGAGCGACTTGTCTCCCTGGGACCAGAGGTCAATGTCAAACCGGCGAAAGATCTTGGCTGCCGAGGGATGCGATGTAACGATTTCGCGGAGGGACTGTGTAGATGTAGACATGTGCACTCTCCACCACCCACGGTAGCCATCGAAGATCTCAGGTGCAGTAACTTATGTCACTCGCGGCCTGAATCGGCTAGGAAGCAGCCTCAAGAAGCGCGGTCAAGCTCCTGATGTCCTTCACCACAATCTGCCGCGCATCCACGTCCAGAAGCCCTTCGGCCTGAAGCCGCATCAGGTTCCGCGAGATCAGCTCTCGCACCGTTCCCAGTTGATTGGCGAGTTCCTGGTGACTCCCAGGCAGCAGAAATTCAATCCCGCGTGCTGTCGTCGTGCCGGTTTGAGCGAGCTTGACCAGCGCAGAGACCAGCCGCTGCCGAATGGTGGTGAACGACAACTCCTCAATGATCTCCACTAGGCGTCGCAGCCGGGTCCCGACCGCAGAAAGCACTTTCAGTGCTACCTCCGGATGTTCCAGGCAGAATGCCTGGAAGTCGCGCCGTGAGATGAAGGCAATCTCCACTTCATCGATGGCCACAGCAGAAGCTGGGTAGGGGCCGCCATCAAAAACGGGAATCTCGGCGATCGACTCGCCAGGAACATTCACAGCCAGCACCTGTTCCCGCCCATTTACGGAGGATTTGAAGATGCGTACTTTGCCTCGAGCAATAATGTGCAAACCGTTGCAGGGCTCCCCTTCTGAAAACAGTAATTCCCCTGCGTTGAATAGCTTGCGCACCGTACGGGAAGTGAGCATTTGCAGCTCGGGAGGCGAGAGGCTCGACAGAAACGGGGATTGTCCAAGAACGGCTGCGAGATTGATACGTTCAACGCTCATGAGAGGAATTCTAGCAGCGAGCGACTTTGGTCACTGCACGCCATCCCCGCGCCGCAGTCCTATAGGGTTATGAACCCGCAAATCAATGCGATCGATTTCAACGAGCGTCCTTTCATCGCTATCTGGGAAGTGACCCAGGCTTGTGATCTGGCCTGCGTCCATTGCCGCGCTGCCGCCCAGCCCGATCGCCATCCCCTGGAACTGAGTACGGAAGAGGGCAAGGGACTGATCGACCAGATCGCGGCTTTAAAGGTTCCCGTATTCGTGCTTACCGGCGGCGACCCGATTAAACGGCCTGATTTGTTCGAATTGATTCAACATGCTCGAAGCAATGGCGTCCGCGTTTCGCTGACGCCGAGCGCTACGCCCCTGCTTTCGCGGGAGATTGTCGTTCGACTGAAGGAGGCTGGCTTGGCCCGGCTTGCCATCAGCATGGATGGGGCCTGTGCGGATACCCACGACGCATTTCGCGGCCTCTCCGGCTCCTTCGCGCAAACTCTCGATGCTGTGCACCGGGCCAACGAGATAGGTCTTCCCGTGCAGATCAATACCACCTTCAGCCGGCGCAATATCGGTGAGATCGATGCGATTGTTGCGCTGATGGAGTCCTTGAAGATCACCCTCTGGAGCGTTTTCTTCCTCGTCCCCATGGGTCGTGGCAAGCTGAGCGACCTGCTGAGTGCCGACGAGTTCGAGCAAGCCTTTGAGAAGATCTATGGTCTTTCCAAAACCGCGAGCTTCGACATCAAGACCACCGAGGCGCAGCACTATCGGCGCTTCCTGTTACAGAAGAAGGTCGCCGAGCGCAAGGCAGGCCGAGCATCGGCGGAGGCTCCGGAAAAAGCGGAAGACGCAATCGGCCGGGCGCCACGCGGTCTGAACGACGGTAAGGGATTTGCTTTCATCTCCCACACGGGAGATGTCTTTCCCAGCGGATTCCTGCCGCTCGCTGCGGGCAACATCCGCAAGCAGCATTTGAGCGCAATCTATCGCGAATCGGATCTGTTTCGCAATCTGAGAGATACTTCGAAGCTGGAAGGCAAATGTGGAGCCTGTGAGTTCAAAGAAATCTGCGGCGGATCGCGTTCCCGCTCCTATGCGTTGACCGGCAATGTGAATGCCGAGGAACCTTGCTGCTCGTACATTCCCAAAGGGTACGTGCCTGCGCTTTCGACCCCTGGCCGTGAAGCTAACCTGCATGTTCTGCAAGGGGCATAAGAGCTTTGGGATTCAATTCATTCTCTGGCCGGGACAGTTTGACTGTTGGCCAACTATATTCAACAGACGCGAAGGAGAAATGAGATGGCCGTACAGATCGGAGCAAGACCAGACTGCGGCTTCGATAACCCCATCGGGATGCTTAAGGACTGCCACCGCAGGATCGAACGATTTCTCCATATCCTCTGTGTGGTCGCAGATCGCGCTCCGGGCAGGGCTTTGACAAGCGAAGAGAAGTCGGGCGTTGAGTCGGCTATGCGCTACTTTCAACTAGGCGGCAAGCGCCATTCTGCGGACGAGGAAGAATCCCTGTTTCCCCGACTGCGAGCCGCTCTCGCTTCTGGAGGTTGCGAGGAGATTGTCGGACTCGAAGACGACCATCGCCTGGCCAACGAGTTGCACGCAACCGTAGACACGCTCTACTCTGCCTGGATTGAAGCGGGTAGGCTAAATCCGGAAGACGAACAGAGGCTTCTGTTGGCAACGGTCAGGCTCAAGCAACTCTACGAGGCACATATCCAAATCGAGGAAGAAATTGTCTTCCCTCGCGCCGCGCAGATGCTTGGCAGCCAGGCGATCGCGGCCATCGGCGAAGAACTTCGTGCCCGGCGTCAATAGAGTTTGCACCCCAAAGAGTGCTTGCCATGATCAAGATCAAGCGCGTATACGAAGCGGTAGACAAAGCCGACGGACACAGATTCCTGGTTGACCGTTTATGGCCGAGAGGGATCAGGAAATCGTCGCTGAGTATGGATGGTTGGATCAAGGAGGTCGCTCCCAGCACGGAGTTGCGACAATGGTTCAACCACGATCCAGCCAAGTGGAATGAGTTTCGCGGCCGTTATTTCGCGGAACTTGCGAGCAAGCCGGAAGCATGGGAACCCGTTGCCGAGATCCAGCGCCATGGAACGGCAACCCTGTTGTACAGCGCGAAGGATATTGGGCACAATCACGCCAAAGCCCTCATGGAGTTTCTGAAATCTCATTGATTTCTGTAAGTCACGGAGTCTCTGTCCAAGCGCCACAATGCGCATCGGCGAATGATTATTGCAAAGGCGCGATAAAGGTGGTTCTTCCGTACTCTTGGTGATACTACCAGACACGACATGAACGTACGCCTCCGACCAACGCCATGGTTGACGGGTTCGGGGTGTGCGAAGGTAGGCTACTTTGCCATCTTGGCGGCGTAGGCGACCGGTGTGAGGTCTGCCAAATTCTGGAT
>Ga0255355_1000809_pt1 | contig 16504 bp, 10 predicted proteins | sample HBST75metaG_FD_189943 | JGI IMG/M metagenome (GOLD analysis project Ga0255355, IMG submission 189943) | Peat soil microbial communities from Stordalen Mire, Sweden - H.B.S.T75 | ecosystem: Environmental > Terrestrial > Soil > Wetlands > Peat | place: Sweden: Norrbotten County, Stordalen Mire...
CACGCACCAAAGAAGCTCTCGACCAAGCTATTTCGGAACTACTGCCTGAGATCACACCAGAAAACGCCGTCGCATGGTTCAGACTCGGACTAGGTACATCACACTAACTGTGAAAATGCTCTAGAGCCTAAGCAGCTACGAGCCAATCCTGGCCGCCGAGGACTTTGGATGCCCCTTTTCCCCTCTTTCGCTGAGGTAGGGCGGGGCTCCATGAATCTGGCTTCACTGCTCCACGGTTCGCTTCAACTGCCCGCAGGCGGCGTAGATGTCGCGGCCGCGGGAGTTGCGCACGTAGGCCGGAATCTCTGCGTCCACGAGCGTATGGCGGAACGCATCCACGGCTTCGGGCTGGGGGAGGGAATAGTCAAGGCCGGGACCGGGATTCCACGTAATCAGATTCACTTTCACCGGCAATCCCGTCCGCCGCAGCAGGCGGGCGACCTCGCGGGCGTCATCGGGCCGGTCGGTGACCCCGCCCAGCAGCACGTATTCGAAGGTAATCCGCTCGTGCGGGCGGAGTTTGAGCTTGCGCACCGCGTCCACGACTGCCGCGATGGGCCATTTGCGGTTGATGGGCATGAGCTGGTCGCGGATCGCATCGTTAGGCGCGTTCAGGCTGATGGCCAGCCGGGGCCGCAGATCGGCCGGCTCCTGGGCAAAGCGCTCGATGCCGGGCACGATGCCTGCGGTAGAAACCGTCATCCGCTGCGGACTCAGGCCTACTTCGCGGACCAGCAGACGCACGGCAGCCATGAAGTTGTCGTAGTTCAGAAAGGGCTCGCCCATGCCCATGAAGACCAGGCTCACCCGGTCCCGGCCCACTTCGACGCCGTGGCGCGCAAAAACTGCCAGCACCTGCCCGGCAATCTCGCCCGCGCTCAGGTTGCGCTGGAAGCCGAGCCTGGCCGTGAGGCAGAATTGGCAGCCAACCTGGCAGCCTACCTGGCTCGAGACGCAGAGAGTGGCGCGCTGCGTTTGCCCCTCAGGCCGTGGTCTCTTCGCAGAAATGGATGCCGGTTGGGGTTCATGGTCTCCCACCCTTGCGCCTGAAGGCCGGCGCAAGGATGTTGCGCCCAGGGTTTCTGGGTTGTCCTGGTCACTGCCGTCGCCGTCGTCGCCTTCGGGCATCCAGACGGTTTCCACCACCCCAGCAACGTTTGAGCTTTCGCCGGGTGCTCCCGTTTCGACTTCCGGATTTTTTTCGCCCTGGCCCTGGATAAGATAGCGCTCCGTCCCATCCACCGACTGAAAAACTTGGACGATTTGTGGCCGGCCCACCTCCCAGCCCTTGGCAGCGAGCCGCTGGCGCAGCAATTTAGGTAAAGTAGTAATTTCACTTAGTTTCGCAATTCGTTGACGATAAATAGCTTCCGCTAACTGGCGACCGCGCCATCCAGCCTCGCCTGCGTTCACCATCAGCGCTGAGAGAGCCTCCGCGTCCAAGCCAAAAAGCGCTCGATCGAAAGAAATCTGGCCTTCTTCCGAGGAAGATTTATCGTCTGCCGGGGCGCTGGCATCAAAAGAAAGGGGTTGGCTCAGGTCTTTGCTCATGGCTGGGGTCAGCATAGAGCATTTCGCGCTTGTTTGCAGCCTCGGCGGCCAGACTGGGGCTGATTCCGGCTCTTACCGCCCTGCCCGGAAGAGCTGATCCATGCCGGGGAGGTTTGTGTTGTCCTACAATCAAGAGGCATATGACGATGACCACTGAGCGGGATATTCGCCGCACCGTACTGCCGAATGGCCTGATTGTTCTGACCGAGCGCATGGACTATATGCGTTCGGTGGCGATGGGCGTGTGGATCAAATCCGGCTCTCGCTGCGAACCGGCGGAGACCAATGGCATCTCTCACTTTGTGGAGCACATGGTCTTCAAGGGCACTCATCACCGCTCTGCGCAGCAGATCGCCCGGGAAATGGACTCGATCGGCGGCAATCTGGATGCCTATACCGGCAAGGAGACCATCTGTTTCGACGTCAAGTCGCTGGCTGAGCACGTTCCCATCGCATTGGATGTCCTGACCGATATGGTGCTCAACCCGATCTTTGCCGAGGCGGACATCGAGCGTGAGCGCAAGGTGATCCTGGAAGAGATCAAGATCGACGAGGACAGCCCCGAGGTGCTGGTTCACGAGCTGTTCACTCAGGCCTTCTGGAAAGATCATCCCTTGGGCAAGCCCATTCTGGGGACCTCAAAGACAGTGGCGCGGCTCGATCAGCAGAGCCTGTTGGCCTATCACGGCGACCGCTTCCACGGTGGCAATATCATCTTTTCGGCGGCTGGCAACCTGGAGCACGACCGCTTCGTCGAGGCTGTGGCGCAGAAATTTTCCGCTCTGGCCGGTGGCGAGACGCTCAACGAGCAGCCGGCGCCCGAGGCCAGCGCGCGCATTATCCTGCGCAACAAGAAGGCACTGGAACAGGTGCAGATCTGCCTGGGGGTTCCCGCGCCGCCTCTTACGGACGACAGCCGTTATATCGCGCTTATTTTGAATACGGTCCTGGGCGGCGGCATGAGCTCGCGCCTCTTCCAGACCATCCGCGAGGAGCGCGGCATGGCCTACTCGATCTACTCCGACCTGAGCCCCTACCGCGACACGGGAGCCTTGTGCGTATTTGCCGGCACATCAGTGGGCAAGGGGTTGGAGGCGGTGGAGCTGATTCTGGAAGAGTTCCGCAAGATGAAGCGGGAGCTGCTGAGCGAGGAAGAGCTGACCCGCGCCAAGGATCAGGTCAAGGGCAACATTTTGCTCGGCCTGGAGAGCTCGAACTCGCGCATGGCCAACCTGGCGCATCAGGAAATGTATTTCCACCATTTCTTTACCGCGGAGGAGATCATCGCCCGCATTTGCGAGGTGGATGCCGCGCAGGTGCAGGCCATGGCCCAGCGCCTTCTGGTTCCCGAGCGCATCGCCGTCACACTGCTTGGCCGCCTGGATGGCGTGAAGCTGAGGCGCGCCGGCCTGATGTGCTGAAGAGGCAGCAAAACAGCTTACAGCAGACAGCGAACAGCAGACAGCTTACAACTGGTAGCGCCGCTGGACTGTTAGCTGTTAGCTGTCGGCTGTCATGAGCGTCCGATTTCCCTTTAGCGTCTGTTCGTTGTAGGATTCTTTCGGATGGGCCGGAGTCTTCCAGCGGCTCTGAGAGGCGCTCAATAGTCATGAATCGCAAGAACTGGAACTGCCGAAATCACTGCGCCAAGCGCGCCCTGCAGCCCAACGGCTTTACGCTGATGGAGTTGCTGATCGTCATCGCTATCATCCTGATTCTCATGCTCATGGCGATTCCCACCATTGGCGGCTTGAAGAAGCAGGCCAACGAGGTCTCGGCGCAGAACTCCGTGCAAGTCATCATGAAGGCCCAGATGCAGTACGAATCCACCTTCCCGTCCAGCGGCTATGCCTGCTCGCTGGCCGCCCTGGGGGGCGATCCCAAGTCTGGCGCGCCCACTCCGGCCGCGGCGCAGTTGCTGCAGGCCGATCTGGCCTCTGGCATCAAGTCCGGCTATATCTTCACTATCGGTAACTGTACCAAGGTGAATCTGAATGGCACGGACCGCATCACCGGCTACCAGATAACGGCGGTTCCTGAGACCGTTGGCAAGACCGGCAACCGCGGTTTCTGCAGCGACGAGTTCGGCACCATCAAGGCGGACCCGGCGGGTGGCGCCAACTGCACCCAGGGCGTCGGGCAATGAACCAGGGTAAGCACATGATGTGCTGCGGCTGGATTCTGGCCGCAGCGCTGTTTTCCGCAGGTCTTTATGCTCAGGGCCATTCGCCCTCGGGGCAGTTGTCGGCTCATGACCTGGCCCAGCGCGTCGACCGCCACTACAACCAGTTGCATTCGCTCCGGGCGGGATTCAGCGAGAGCTACGAGGGCCTGGGTCTCAGGCGCACCGAGAGCGGGACGATGCTGCTCGTGAAGCCGGGCCGCATGAAGTGGGCGTACAGTCAGCCTGCCGGCAAAATCTTCCTGCTCGACGGCAAGTTCGCCTGGTTCTATGCCCGCGGCGACTCCCAGGTGCAGCGCGTTCCGGCCAGGCAACTGGACGATCTGCGCTCGCCGCTGCGTTTTCTGCTGGGCCACACGGAACTGGAAAGGGAATTCAACAACCTGAGGCTGTCGCCGGCCGCGAACGGCTGTTTCACGCTCACCGGCCAGCCCAAAGGCCAGGAGAAGCGCGTGGCGCGGCTGACGCTAGTCGTGACGGCTGACGGAACCATCACTGGCATCGAGATGGAAGAAACCGACGGCGCGCTCACCCGCTTCACCTTCACGGGCGAACAGCCCAATGTGGCCATTCCGGCGGAGACATTTCACTTTACGCCGCCCGCCGGCGTGCCGGTGGTGAATGCGTTGCCGCCGGTGTAAGACGAGGGAACAGGGAATAGGGAACAGGGATCAGTTTGAGACTGTTGGTTTTCAGCAGTTATGATCAAGAACTCGGATGCGGTATCGAACAATCTCAACGAAGCCTCTGCACATCAATCAGCAAATACATATTTCTGATCCCTGTTCCCTGCTTTACTCGTACCGCAGCGCCTCGATGGGGTCCAGGTTGGCGGCGCGGATGGCGGGAATCATCCCGCTGACCAGGCCGGTGACGGCGAGAATCGCCGTGGCTACAATCACAGTGGTTGGCGAGATAAGCAGGTAAATGTCGCCTTTCTCGGCGTTTTTGGCCAGCGCGCTGTAAAACGGAATTCGCCCCACTGCGAGAGAAACCAGATAGGCCAGCGCGATGCCGCACAGGCCGCCGACGCCGGTGATGGCGAAGGCCTCGGCCAGAAACTGCGTGAGAATATGGCTCTTGCGCGCGCCCAGCGCCTTCTCGATGCCGATCTCGCGTGTGCGCTGCTGCACGCTGACCAGCATGATGTTCATCAGGCCGACGCCTGCGATGCCCAGCGTGAGGGCCCCGACCAGCGAGAGCAGAATCTGCAACGCGATGGACAACATGCGGAACTGTTTCAGCTGGGTCATCAGGTTGGCGACGTAGATGGCGTTGTGGTCCGAGGGACGGAAGTGGTGCGCCGCGCCCAGGGTTTCGCGCAGGCTCTTTTCGACCAGTTCACTGTCGCCGCGATAGCTGAACCAGATGCCATCGATGTACATCGTGTCCTTCAGGTCGCTCATGGTATTGAAAGGCACGTAGATGACTCTGTTGATGTTGTTGTCATCGCCCTCTTCCATTTTGGGGTGGAGCACGCCGACAACGGTAAAAAGGACGCCATTCAGGCGAATGGTTTCGCCCAGCGCCCAGCCGCCCGAAAACAGCTTGGTCTTGGCTTCGGAGGCGATGACGCAGACGTGGGCGCGCTGCTGTTCTTCGGCCCCACTGAAAAAGCGGCCCTGATCGGGCTCCAGCTTCAGAATTTCCTGATAGGCGGGGCGGACCCCATCGACCTCCCATGTATAGGTGTGCAGATCGTTCTGCACCGTCACTTCTTTCCAGCCTATGGGCGAAATATGCGCGATGCCGGGAACGCTGTTCGAGACGCGGTCCAAGTCGTCCAAGGTCAGGCGCACCTTCACGCCAGCCTTGTCACCGCCCGCCTGTTCGCTCGTGCGGCCAGGAAAGATGCCGATGGTGTTGGTGCCCCACTCGGCAAAAATGGTCTCGAAGGCGCGGCTCACGCCTGCGCCGTAGGCCAGCAGCAGCACCACCGTGGCGATGCCCCAGGCCATGCTGATCATGGTGATGGCCGTGCGGCGGCGGTTGAAGAGCATCGCCTCCCACGCCTGACCGAGTATGTCCTTGAACATGACCGTATCCTTCCAGCTAGCAGCTAGCTGTTGTGAGCGAACAGCTTTTGACTGTTAGCTGTCTGCTGTTTGCTGTCTACTTGTGCCTCACTCCTGCCGCAGCGCCTCGATGGGGTCCATCCGCGCCGCCTTGCTGGCCGGGTAGAGGCCGGCAGCCACGCCGCAGAGCACCAGCGATCCCAGGGCCAGCGCCGCCGACCAGGGAACCACTCTGGGCGGGTCCCAGCCCGGCATCTTATCCGTCAGCAGAATTTGAAGCACCCACATCAGCAGAGATGAGAGCCCGATGCCAATCAGCCCGCTGATGCCGGTCAGCAGAAGGCCCTCCCAGAAGAACTGCGCCAGAATGGTCTTTTTGGTGGCTCCCAGCGCCTTCAGCAGGCCAATCTCGCGCGTCCGCTCAGTCACTGAAACCAGCATGATGTTGATGATGCCCACCGCTCCCAAACCCAGGGTCACGATGCCCACCCCGCCCAGGAAGATGTCCATGGCGGAGAAGATGGCGCCTACCATTCTCTCTTCCTTGATGGTGTTCCACTCCTCGAAGGCATCCTTGAGGGAGGGGTCGAAGCCATGCCGCTCGGCGATGACGCGATGCACGGCGGCCACCGCGGCCGTCGCGTCGCCCTTCTCTGCCGGCTGATACTGGATCGATGTCAGCGCATCGCGGGCAATGTTGTCGCCCTTGAGGGGAAAAAGCTCCTGCATGGTGGATATGGGGATGTAAATCTTTTGATCGTCGTAGGTGTTGTTGCCGCGGCCGATCTTGTTCGCCTGGCCGATGACGGTGAAAGCGGTTCCGTTGATGGTGATGATCTCGCCCAGCAGAGGATGTCCGGGGAAGAGCAGTGTGGCAGTCTTCTGTCCCAGCACGGCCACGCGGCGATACTCCCGCACATCGGCATCGTCGATAAAGCGTCCCTGGGACATGGGAATGAAGCGCACGACCGTGTAGTTGGGCTCGGTCCCCGTTGCATGGCCGGAAGTGTTGCTCCACTCGCTCACTTCGTACAGGTCAGAGCGGGACAGTTCATCGGTAACGGCGTGCAACTCCGGCAGTTGCCGCAGCGCCGCCTCGTCGCCTAGCGTGAGCTGATAAGGGCGCATTCCCGTGTGCTGGTTGGCGAGCGCGGGAATGGTGCCGTTGAACATCATCACCAGATTGTTGCCCAGCGAGGCAAATTCCTTGTGCTGGCCGGAGCGGAAGCCCTCGCCCAGGCCCACCAGCACCAGCAGCGAGCCCACGCCCCAGGCAATCCCGAACATGGTCAGGAAGGTGCGCAGCTTGTTGGCCATGATGGCGCGGAAGACCTGGCCGAGAGTGTCAGAGAAGGTTTGCATAGCTCGCGGACGCCGGAGGAGGGCGCTCGGAGATTGATACGCTGCGGAAGGGGATTCGGTTCCCGCGAAACGAAATCCCTCCTCTGCCAGCCGGTCTCTCCAGGGAACCAGATCCGCTTAGGGCTTATCCACGTCCGCTGGCGACATTTGCAGCGGCTCGGAGAGGGTAAACTCCAGAGCCGTGCCGGGCTCGAGGGTGGCCTGCGGATGGTTGACCAGCAGGTGAGCCGTAACCACTCCGGCTCCGATAAGACCGCCGGTCAATGCTCCAACCGGGCCAGCCATGACGGCGCCGGTCGTTGCGCCGGCTCCCACGGCTCCTCCGTATTCGATGCCGTCGCGTTTCAGGCGCGAGTCAGGCAGAACAGCGCCTTCGCTGCCGACTCTGGTCCTGGAGCCAGGGGCTCCGCTGAGATCGGCATGGAGCTGGTAGCGCGTGCCGTCGGGCAGAATCATCGTCTCCGGCCGCAGGCGCATGGAGCCGCGGCCGCCGGGATGGCCGCTGGAAACCTCTACCACCCGGCCGTCAATCTCGGTTCCGGCGGGAATCAGCACCTTGTCGCCCTGCAGCACATCCACATTCACGCGGCTGCGGAAGGCTTCGCCCTTCTCGGTGCTTGCGGTCGAAAGGCGATCCAGCAACTCGACGTGGATTGTGGTGCCTTCTCCCAGTTCGCCGGGGCGGGGCGGCTGCGGATGCACAATGTCGCCGTCTGGATCAGGGGCATGGTCGCGCACTTTCAAGGCCGGCTGATCCGGCGCGGGAGCGTTCTGCTCGACCGCGACAGTTCCGCCGTCCGGGTCAGCAGGGTTCACGGCGGGATTGGCCATTGCGGGCTGAGACGGAGCCTGCGGCTGGTCCTGCGGCTGAGCCTGATCCTGCACAGGCTCGGCTGGCCGCCCGGCCGGTGGCTTGGCCTTGGGCGTGCTGGTGGTCGTGATGGTGTCGTCCGAAGGGGGCGTTGAGGTCCCCTCATAGGGGTTGGATTGGCTTGCCTCCTGCGCTCCCAGAGCGGCAGTGACCGTCAACAACAAGGCGCACACAAGAATCGGCCGGTTCATCCAAGTCTCCTTTTTCCCCGCGCAGGCAATAATCCTGCCGCATGTCCAAACCCGCCGGGGGAGGAACAGTTGCGCGTACAGCCCCGGTCCGTGCAGGGCATACGCACACCTCATCCACCTTAAGGCTAGCGCAGATGGGCAGCCGGCGTCTGATCGGGCCGGCCGCCAAGTGCCTTGGGCGGCACGAATCAACAAAGGCAACTCGTTCCGGCCTCCATCCCATGGCTGATCGTGAATCGGGCTTCGTGACCACAATTGCACGATTTGCGGCGGCCCGGTTTGCTAGAATCCCTACGGGACGTTGTCACTTTTTGGCGTTGGACGGAGAGGAATTGCGAGCGTGCATGAGCTTCTGAAAACGATTCAAAGCGCCGCTGGAGAGACTCTTGCCGTGGATTGCCGTCCGCAACTGAATGACCGGCTACAGCATCACATTGTGAGGACCGATATGACTGAGATTGTTTCCATCCGTGCCCGCGAGGTTCTGGACTCGCGCGGCAATCCCACTGTGGAAGCGGACGTAATCCTGGAGAGCGGCGCACTGGGCCGCGCAATCGTGCCCTCGGGCGCTTCCACCGGCGAGCACGAGGCCGTGGAACTGCGCGACGGCGATAAAAGCCACTATCTGGGCAAGGGCGTGCTGCAGGCCGTGGCCAACGTGGAAACCGTCATAGCACCCGAACTGGAGGGCATGGACGCGGCCAACCAGAGGCTGCTGGACCAGACCATGATTGCCCTGGACGGCACGCCGAACAAGGGCAAGCTGGGCGCCAATGCGATTCTGGCTGTTTCCATGGCCGCTTCGCGCGCTGTGGCCCAGACGCTGGAAGTTCCGCTCTATCGCTATCTGGGCGGCGTGAACGCCTCTGTTCTGCCAACGCCGATGCTGAACGTGCTGAATGGCGGAGCCCATGCCGACAGCAATGTGGACTTTCAGGAATTCATGATTATGCCGGTAGGCGCCGAGAGCTTCTCTGAGGCGCTGCGCTGGGCCTCGGAGACCTTCCACACCCTCAAGAGCGTGCTCAAGAAGAAGGGCTACAACACGGCCGTGGGCGACGAGGGCGGCTTTGCTCCCTCGCTCAAGTCCAACGCGGAAGCGATTGAACTCATCATTGAAGCCATCGAGGCTGCGGGCTACAAGCCCGGCGAGCAGATCTCGATCGCTCTCGATCCGGCCTCAAGCGAGTTTTACGACACGGAGAAGAAGAAGTACATCTTCAAGAAGAGCGACAAGCGCGAGCTGACGAGCGAGGAGATGGTGGCCTTCTACGACAACTGGACCCGCCAGTATCCGATTGTTTCCCTCGAGGACGGCTTGGCCGAGGACGACTGGGCGGGCTGGAAGATTCTCACCGACAAGCTGGGCAGCCGTATCCAGTTGGTTGGCGACGACATCTTCGTCACCAACACCAAGCGCATCCAGCGTGGCATTGAAGAGGGCGTGGCCAATTCCATTCTCATCAAGGTCAACCAGATCGGCACCGTCACCGAGGCGCTGGAAGCCATCGACCTCGGCCGCCGCTACGGCTACACCTCGGTCATCAGCCACCGTTCGGGCGAATCCGAAGACACCTTCATCGCCGACCTGGCCGTGGCTACCGGCGTGGGCCAGATCAAGACCGGATCGGCCAGCCGCACTGACCGCATTTCCAAGTACAACCAGTTGCTCCGCATCGAAGAAGAGCTGGGCGGCGGCGCGGTTTATCTCGGCCTGGAAAGCCTCAACTACAACGACTAACCACCTGCGGCGGGGCAGACCGCATCGCCACGAAACAAAGGGAGGAAGCTCACGCTTCCTCCCTTTGCTTTTTAATGACTCATTTCAATTTCCGCTGTTGTTCAATCATTCGCGCCGAGCCGAATTTGTACGCGTCGAACAAAAATAGCGCAATCCCACAAAAAACGCGACCCGCACGGCAGGCTCGGTTTGCCGATTGCTCCAGCCGCGCATCGCGAAGCCCCGGCGGTTTATCCTAGAGAAGTAGCATTCGATTGAAAACGAGGTGCATTTCTTTGTCCATCACCAAGCGTCCCCTTGTTCTGACCATCCTTGATGGATGGGGCTATCGTGCCGAAACCGCCAACAACGCCATTGCGCTGGCCAGGAAGCCGACCTACGACAAGCTCCTGCGCGAATATCCCAATACGCTGATCCAGGCGTCGGATCACTTTGTGGGCCTGCCTGACGGGCAGATGGGCAACAGCGAAGTGGGCCACATGAACATCGGCGCCGGCCGCATCGTGCAGATGGACATCACGCGCATCGACGCGGCGATTGCCGCGGGCGAGTTTCAGAAGGACCCGACGATTGCCAAGGCGATGGCGCAGGCGCGCGAGGGCGGGCGGCAGTTGCATCTGTTCGGACTGCTTTCCGACGGCGGCGTGCACTCCCAACAGGAGCACCTCTACGCACTGCTGCGCACGGCGCGCGAGTACGGCCTGCAGCGGGTCTTCGTTCACGCATTCATGGACGGCCGCGACACCGCACCCGACTCCGGCGCGGGCTACATCGCCCAGCTCGAGCAGAAGATGCGCGAGTACGGCGTGGGTAAAGTGGCGACCGTCAGCGGGCGCTACTATGCCATGGACCGCGACAAGCGCTGGGAGCGCGAGCGCAAAGCCTTCGACGCCATGGTTACCGGCAAGGCCGAGGGCGGCGCGCACCGCGATGCGGTTTCGCGCATCAAGGAATGTTACAACAACGGCACGACCGACGAGTTCCTGATTCCCTTTGTACTGACCGATGCCGCGGGCAAGCCGCTGGGGCAGATTCGCGACGAAGACGTGTGCATCAACTTCAACTTCCGCGCCGACCGCGCCCGCGAGATTACCCGCGTGCTGACCCGCGAGAGCGGTCTGAACAAGCATGGCGGCCGCGACCTGGATGGCTGGGAGGCGCTCGACTCCACCATTCCCCGCACGGAAATTCCCAAGAATCTCACCTATTTGTGCATGACGCAGTACGACGGGCTTTACGAGCTGCCGGTCATCATGCCGCCGGAGTCGCTGAATAACATTCTGGCCAACGTGCTGGCCCAGCATCAGATGCGCAATTTGCGCGTGGCCGAGACCGAGAAGTTTGCCCACGTGACGTACTTCTTCAACGGCGGCATCGAGACGCCTTTCCCCGGTGAGGAGCGCGTGCTGATTCCCTCGCTGAAGGTGGCCACCTATGACCTGGCGCCGGAGATGAAGGCAGAGGCCATCGCCGACGCCATCGTAAAGGCTGTCAACGGCAACACCTTTGACTTGATCGTGTCCAACTTTGCCAACGCGGACATGGTGGGCCACTCCGGCAAGCTGGAGCCGACCATCCGCGCCATCGAAGCCATTGACGCCCAGTTGGGCCGCGTCTACAAAGCCATCAAGGAGAAGAACGGAAGCTGGCTGATTACCGCCGACCACGGCAACGCCGAGCAAATGGTGGACGCGGTAACCGGAGGCCCGCAGACGGCGCACACCACCAACCCCGTGCCGCTTCTCTATGTGGCCGAAGAGGCTAACCGCTATCGGCTGCGCCCGGACGGCTCGTTGCGCGACATCTCGCCCACCTTGCTGAACATACTGAAACTGGAATTGCCCAGGGAGATGACAGGCCGCGATCTGCGCGTGCCGCTGGTGAAGTAGCTTCAACCGCAGCTCAAACAACAAAGGCGAAGCCCATTGGGTTTCGCCTTTGCTGTGTTCTCTCTGAATTGAGATTCTGGTTAGTGATGGGGTTGCGGCGCGGGCTCAGCGACGCTGGCCAGATAGCGGTCAACGGCCGCGGCTGCCTTGCGGCCTTCATGGATGGCCCACACGACCAGCGACTGGCCGCGGCGCATATCGCCGGCGGCAAAAACCTTCTCGACCGAGCTCTGATAAATGTCGTTCGTGGCCACGTTGCCGCGCTTGTCCAGAGCGACGCCGAGTTGCTCGATCATGCCTGAGCGGACGGGCCCGAGAAAGCCCATGGCGATCAGCACCAGATCGACGTCAAGCGTGGACTCGGAGCCGGGGACGGGTTCGAACTTCGGCGGCGGGCCGACGCTGATGGTGTTCATCTGCTTGACGCAGCCGTTCTCATCTCCGGCGAAGTTGACGCTGTTGATGCCCCAGACGCGCTTGCCGCCCTCTTCGTGGGAGGTTTCAGTGCGCAACTGCAAAGGCCACAAGGGCCAGGGCGTAGAGGCTGCGCGCTCGGCGGGCGGTTGGGGCATGATCTCAAACTGATGAACGCTCTTGGCGCCCTGGCGAAGGCAGGTGCCCAGGCAGTCGGCGCCGGTGTCGCCGCCGCCGATGATGACCACGCGCTTGCCTTCGGCGCTGATGGCGAGGGAGGGATCAATCGCGTCGCCCTCGCAGCGATGATTTTGCTGAGGCAGAAAATCCAGGGCGAAGTGAATGCCTTTCAGCTCGCGTCCGGGGATCTTCAGGTCGCGAGGCTGCTCGGAGCCGCCGCAAAGCAGAATGGCGTCGTAGTGCTTGGTGAGGGCTTCAATCGGTATATTGGCGCCCACATGCGCGTTGGTCAAAAAGGTCACGCCCTCGTCCCGCATCTGCTGGATGCGGCGGTCGATAATGTGTTTCTCGAGTTTGAAGTTGGGGATGCCGTAGCGCATCAGGCCGCCGATGCGGTCGTTCTTCTCATAGACAGTGACCGAGTGCCCGGCGCGGCGCAACTGCTGCGCGGCCGCCAGGCCGGCTGGCCCGCTGCCGACGACGGCGACGCGCTTGCCCGTGTTCTGTTCAGGCGGCTCGGGATGAATCCAGCCCTCGTCCCAGGCGCGGTCAACGATGCTGCGCTCCATGAGCTTGATGGAGACGGCCTGCTGGCTGATTGCCAGCACGCAGCCCGACTCGCAGGGCGCCGGGCAGATGCGGCCGGTGATCTCGGGAAAATTATTGGTGGCGTGCAGGCGGCGGATCGCTGATTCCCAGCGACTGTTATATGCCTGGTCGTTCCAGTCGGGAATCAGGTTGTGGATCGGACAACTGCTGTGGCAGAAGGGAACGCCGCAATCCATACAGCGGGCCGCCTGTTCGCGCTGCTTTTCCTCAGTGAAAGGCTCATAGACCTCTTGCCAGTCCTGAAGCCGCTCTTCGACCTTGCGGCGGGAGGGTTGTTCGCGTTCAATTTCCAGAAATCCTGTCACCTTACCCATGCTGCACCTCTGTTGCCGCCATCACGGGCGACGGATGAATGGGGGAAACATAGATCGCATCGACTCGTGGAATGTCGAGGACGCGCTTGTACTCGTGTGGGAAAACCTTGACGAAGTGCGGCTGCGCCTCGGCCCAGTGTTCCAGAATCCAGGCGGCGCGCGGGCTTCCGGTCAGGTCGCGGTGGCGTGTGAGCAGGCCGCGTACCTCGGCCACGTCCGCATCAGTCACCAGCGGTTCCAGATCGACGCTGGCCGTGCTGCAGCGGCTCGTAGAGAAGTCGCCCTGCTCGTCGAGAACAAAGGCTCGTCCGCCGTTCATGCCGGCGGCGAAGTTGCGGCCGGTCGGGCCAATCACGATGACCGTGCCGTTGGTCATGTACTCGCAGCAGTGATCGCCAACGCCCTCGATGACCGCAGTGGCGCCTGAGTTGCGGACGGCGAAGCGCTCGCCAGCGACGCCGTTCAGAAAAACTTCGCCGCTGGTTGCGCCATACAGCACGACGTTACCCACCAGAATGCTTTCCTCGGGCAGGAAGGTGGAGTTCTTGGGTGGGTAGGCGATGATGCGGCCGCCGGAGAGCCCTTTGCCCAGATAATCGTTCGAGTCGCCTTCCAGTTCGAGCGTCACGCCGTTCGGAACGAATGCGCCAAAGCTCTGGCCGGCTGACCCATTGAATTTGAAGTGAATGGTTTCATCCGGCAATCCGGCCGATCCGTAGCGGCAAGCGATTTCGCCGCCCAGCATGGCGCCCACGGTGCGGTGCACGTTACGGATGGCAAAGGTGCCCGTTACCGGTGTTTTCGATTCGAGCGCTGGCGCGGCCTTCTTGATGAGAGCGTGATCCAGCGCCTTCTCCAGGCCGTGCTCCTGCTCCCGGACTTTGCGGCGCGCCACACGCGAAGGCACCGTCGGTGAGTAAAGAATTGAAGAGAGATCGATGCCCTTGGCCTTCCAGTGCTCATCGGCAACGGACGAGTCTATCTTGTCCACGCGGCCGACCATCTCATCGACAGTGCGGAAGCCCAGTTTGGCCATGTGCTGGCGAACCTGTTCGGCGATGAAGAAAAAGAAGTTGACCACGTGCTCTGGCTTGCCCTGGAAGCGCGCGCGCAGCATCGGGTTCTGGGTGGCGATGCCCACCGAACAGGTGTTCAGGTGGCACTTGCGCATCATGATGCATCCCATGGAAACCAGCGGCATGGTGGCGAAGCCGAATTCCTCGGCGCCCATCAGGGCTGCGATAACCACGTCGCGGCCGGTTTGGAGTTTGCCGTCGGTCTGCACCTTGATGCGACCGCGCAGGTCGTTCAGCAGCAGCACCTGCTGGGTCTCAGCCAGCCCAAGCTCCCAGGGCAGCCCCGCGTGCTTGATCGCGCTGAGCGGCGCGGCGCCGGTGCCCCCGTTGTCGCCGGAGATGAGCACCACGTCGGCGTGCGCCTTGCTGACGCCGGCGGCAACCGTTCCCACGCCGGCCTCGGAGACCAGCTTGACCGCGATGCGGGCCTTGGGATTGACGTTCTTCAGATCGTAGATCAGCTGCGCCAGATCTTCGATTGAGTAAATGTCGTGATGCGGCGGCGGGGAAACCAGGGTCACGCCGGGAATCGAGTGGCGTGTCCTGGCGATGATCGCATCCACCTTGTGGCCGGGCAACTGTCCGCCCTCGCCGGGCTTTGCGCCCTGCGCCATCTTGATTTGAATCTCGTCGGCATTGACCAGATAGTCGGTCGTCACGCCGAAGCGGCCGCTGGCGACCTGCTTGACGGCGCTACGGCGCGAGTCGCCGTTGGCGTCGGGCTTGAAGCGCTCTTCATCCTCGCCGCCCTCGCCCGTGTTGGACATGCCGCCCAGACGGTTCATGGCGATGGCCAGGGTTTCGTGCGCCTCCTTGCTGATGGACCCGAAGCTCATGGCGCCGGTGGTGAAGCGCTTGACGATCTCCGTGGCCGGTTCTACTTCATCGAGCGGCACGGGCTTGCTGGAGTACTTGAGCTTGAGCAGCCCGCGCAGGGTGCAGAGGTGGCGATTCTGGTTGTCCAGCAGATCGCTGTACTCCTGGAAGATGGCCGGGTTGTTCTGCCGCACAGCCTGCTGCAGCTTGCTGATGGTATCCGGATTGACCAGGTGATATTCGCCGTCCTCGCGAAACTGATACTGGCCTCCAATGGCCAGATCCGTCTCCGACTCTGTCAGCGGCTGGAAGGCGTAGGCGTGCTTCATTTGCGCCTCGCGCGCCAGCACATCCAGTCCCACGCCGTCGATGCGCGAAGCCGTGTCGGGGAAGTACGCTTCGACCAGCGCGCGGTTCAGGCCCACGGCCTCGAAGATCTGCGCGCCGCGATAGCTTTGCAGAGTGCTGATGCCCATCTTCGAGAAGGTCTTCAGCAGTCCCTTGTTGATGGCCTTGATGAAGTTCTTCTCCGCATGGTTGGCGGTGACGTTGTGAGACAGAAGGCCGCGCCGCTTCAGGTCATGCAGCGTCTCGATGGCCAGATAGGGATTGATGGCGCTGGCGCCGTAGCCGATCAGCAGGGCAAAATGCATCACCTCGCGCGGCTCGCCGCTCTCGATAATCAGAGCGACCTGGGTGCGGGTTTTTTCCTTCACCAGGCGGTTATGGACAGCAGCCATGGCCAGCAGGCTCGGGATGGGCGCATAGGTCGCATCCACTCCGCGGTCAGAGAGAATCAGCAGGGTGTAGCCGCTGACCACGGCGTGCGCGGCCCGAAGGCTCAGGTCTTCCAGCGCATGGCGCAGGCCGGCCTCGCCGTCGGCGGCGCGGAACAAGGTGGGCAGCGTGGTGGCCAGCAGATCGCCGGAGGAGACGCGGCGCAGCTTTTCCAGATCGTGATTGGTCAGGATGGGATGCGGCAGCTTGAGCGTGTGGCAGTTTTCCGGCGTCTCGCCCAGAATGTTGCGCTCCGTGCCGATGTAGCTGATCAGCGACATGACCAGTTCTTCGCGGATGGGATCGATGGGCGGATTGGTCACCTGCGCGAAGAGCTGCTTGAAGTAATTGAAGAGCGGCTGCGGATGGTCGGAGAGGCAGGCCAGCGGCACGTCGTTGCCCATGGACCCGGTCGGCTCCGCGCCGGTTTCGCCCATTGGCGCAAGCAAAGTCTTGATGTCTTCTTCGCTGTAGCCATAGGCGCGCTGACGGCGCAGCAGGGTCTCGGGGTCGGAA
>Ga0255355_1000823_pt1 | contig 16240 bp, 13 predicted proteins | sample HBST75metaG_FD_189943 | JGI IMG/M metagenome (GOLD analysis project Ga0255355, IMG submission 189943) | Peat soil microbial communities from Stordalen Mire, Sweden - H.B.S.T75 | ecosystem: Environmental > Terrestrial > Soil > Wetlands > Peat | place: Sweden: Norrbotten County, Stordalen Mire...
GAGAAAGGCCTTTGCTCAACCGCTTGTTCAACCGCAGCGTTCCAGCGTTGAATTTGGAAAAGGCTACCGGCTGCTCGTAGTTGAAGACTTGGCTCGTGGGGTTGGTGAGGGGGCTGCTTGTGCTGGCGCGCGGCGCGCTGGTGACGTCGAGATGATTGCCTCTTGACCCGTTGTAGCCAACATTCAACACCACGCCCCAACGCAGCGTCTTCTGCACATCGAGATTCCACACCTGCACATAGGGCAGGTGGTAGTGCGGATCAAGCGCGTAATTGCCCACGGTGGCTTGCGCGGGAAATCCGTTTACCAGTGAAAGGCAATCGGTCGCCGTGGACGCGCATTCTGTCGCCGCTTCGTTAGTTTGCTCGTTGGCAAAGGGCGGCTGATGCGCCATGGTGGTGGCAAATGTGGCGTATTGGCTGTTGGTGTAGTTGATGCCGAAGCCGGCGCGTACCACGGTCTGCCGGGGCAGCCGCAGTGCCAGGCCCACGCGCGGCGCAAAGGCTGCACGGAAGGGAAAAACCAGCGAAGAGGGCAGCTTGCCGTTATAGACTCCAGCGCCTCCGCTTTGCACTTCATCAGCTACGGCGAACTGCGCAGGATAATTCACATTCGCCAAAGAATTCGTATCCACCATCGCCAGATGGCCGTACTTCTCGGTGTAGGGCGCGAAGAACTCGTAGCGCAGGCCGTAGTTAAGCGTGAGGTTGGGCCGTATGCGCCAGTCGTCGGTCGCGTAGGCGTCCCAGACATTTTCGCGCAGGTAGCTCTTGGACGCGGAGGAGTCGATGCTGGTCTCTTGTGGCTCGCCCAGCAGAAAATCTCCCAGCGATGAATCCGTATAGAGACCGGTGAAGTAGAAGGTTCCGGTTGCGTTCGAGCTGCCCAGAAGATCGCGGTGTACGCGGCGATAGTCGCCGCCGAAGCGCATATTGTGCTTGCCGTGAATCCAGCTCAGCGTCTCGGAGAGCGAGACCGTTTGCGCCAGCGAGAAGCTGGGTTGCTGCTCGTTCAATCCGGTGAAATTGCTGAGTGTCACGTTCGGCAGGCCATAGTTCAAAGGACTGGCATTCAGCGGAGAAGACAGTTCTGAGCTGACGGGAGGCCCCAGAATCCCTAGATTGCTCGCCACGTCTGTCTTGTTGGTGAAGAAGTTGGTTGTCTGGCTTGTGCTGCGATTCCAATTGGCGTTGAAGATGCTGGTCAGCTTGTGGTAGCCCACCGTGTAGCCGGCCTGCACGGAGTTGGCGCCAGAGGAACTTTTGCCGCCCAGTTGCGGAAAGACGTTTACGTTGTCAGAAGCGGAGTCGCTCCAGTTGTAGTTGAAGTTGATGCTCTGGCGCAGCCCTTGATTCTGCGACCTGCGCCCGCCTCCGCCGAATCCTCCGCGGCTACCGCCGGATTGCGTGGCGTTGGCGCCTAGACTGCGCATATAGCGCACGCCAGCTTGCATGGAGTTCGACTGCGCCGTAGTCAGCAAATGGTAATTTTGCGTGTAGCCAGCGAGGTTGGGCGCGGGGAAATATTGGAGCAGGCTGGTAGCCACCGCGACAGGCGTTATCGGATTGGCAAGGCCCGGAATGTCTCCCGCTCGCTCATTGAGTGTCCCGAAGCTGCCATCTGTGGGCACAGTCGCATACTCATCCAGCGGATTGGAACTGCGCTGGCCGGAGAGAGTCAGGAAGATGGTGTCTTTGCCACTAGGCTTGGTCACTCCCGGCAGATAAGGCGCGCTCATGAAGGTGAGGCCAAAACGGTTGGTCCCAGAGGCCGGCTGCTGTTGCGATTGGCCGCGCAGAGAAAACGGCTCCGCATTCAGCGCCGAGTTGCTTCCGATCCAGAAGATGGCTCCATGCGGTTGGCTGGGGTTGAAACTGCGGAAACCGCCGCGACCCCCTCCGCCAAATCCGCCCGGTCCGCCGAAACCGCCTCCGCCGAAGTTCCCGCCGCCTGGCCCAATTTGCAGGCCCTGGATGCCGCCTTGTGCGCGAATGGTCTCGACGGCATCGCGGATGCGGTCCATGTCTAGGCCGGCCAGTGGACTCACCGCACCAGACTGGCCGCTGATGGCCACTGAATCGTCTCCAAAGTCGGAGTTGCCGGCAATTGAGGGCAGCACAGCGCCCGCAGCGCCGGCCGGCCCAGCCTGAGCCTCGGTACCTGCGGCCAGAGCGCTCATCAGGCTCAGGTTCTGCACTCCTCTGGCAGCCAGTTGCCGGATGGCTGAATTGCTGACTAGCTGGCTCGCTGACTCGCTGTCCTGCTGCTTCCTAGCCCGAGAGGCCAGAATCAATTCAAAATTTACTGTCTGGTCGTGGCTGGCTGCATTCAGCACTGCCTCTTCAGCGCCGGGCGCGAAGGCCGCGAACTGGGTGCGGATGACGTAGCGGCCATTTTGCGCAATCGTCATTGTCCAGGCGCCGGTGATGTCGGTGGTGGTGGAAAAGCGTCTGCCAGTAAGCGTGTTCCGGGCGGTTACGGTCACGCCAGGCAGAGGAGTGTTGCCGCTCTTGACCTGGCCGTGCAGCCTTCCACCAGCCAGCACCGGGGTCTGCGGCTGCCCAGCGGGCGTCTGCGAGGCGGATGCGCGCACGGGGGAAACGGGCTCAGTTGGAGCGGACGCGGCGGGCTGGGCCGTTGGCGCTGCGGGCGTCTGTGCCAGAACGGCAACCCATCCAGCCAAAAGGATTCCCGCCACAATTGCCCACCGCATGGTCTTTCGCCGCATTGATGCTCCCCGCCATTTCACACTCGCATCTATTCAGACGGCCTTTGTGCCTCAGAGGTTTACGGATTCCCGTTTCTACATGGACTCCAGCAACCGGCGTTGTGTTGTTTCTGGGCACTTGAGTTCGGCGGCGACAGACCGGCCTGAGACCCCATGACCTTGGTCATCAAACGCGACAAAACCTCCTTGCATTCTTAGCCAGGCCGTGTTAACTCTTATGTCAATAATCTTTTGATTGCTACCGCTGAAGTCAACTCCGGCAGCCAGGAACAGGGTTTTTCCCATGATGAAGATCGGCACCACGATCCGCACCTTCCGCTTGCAAAAAGGGCTTTCCCAGGGAGACATCGAAAAGAAGACAGGCTTGTTGCGCTGCTATCTCTCGCGCGTTGAGAACGGTCATACGGTGCCTTCGCTGGATACATTGTCGAAGATTGCCATGGCTCTGGATTTGCCCATCACGCAGTTCTTTGCCGAGGAGTCGACGGGCCGGCAGAGCAATCTGCAAAAGCTCACCGACGAAGAACTGCGTTTTCTCAACCAGATCCGCCGCTACTCCAGCAATCTGAACGAGAGCGACCGCAAGCTCCTGCTGGCCATGGTGAAGAAGTTCGCCGCTACGGCGATGCGATAGAGCCTAGCCGCACTCAACGCCGTTATTCAAGTGGAGCGCTGCGGAGGCAGTTCCTTTAGCGTGGCAACTGGGCCAGGTAGAAGCCGAAGAGCACCAGGATGCCCACGATCATGACCGTGGCGACGCGGCGGCGGAAGAGAAACAAATCGCGGGGCGCGCCAATCCGGGGAACCAGAGGGGCGGCGAAGAGCAAGCCGCAGAGAACACCGCCCAAGTGCGCGGAATTGTCGATGCTCACTCCGGTATGCCTCTCCACGACGCCAAGGCTGATGGTAAAGCCAATTCCCAGATTGATGGCGGCAAAGTAGATCACCGAACGGCGCAGCTTGCGCAGTTCCACGGGAGGCACCGGCAGCCAATGCGACTTGAGCAGGACGATCAGCGCTCCGGCGATGCCAAAGACGGCTCCCGACGCTCCCGCACCAGCGGGAAACGAAGCCACACTGTGGGTAATCGTCCAGTCCGGGAAGTACTTTGACCAGTTGACGAAGGTGGAGAGCAGGTTGCCCGCCGCGCCGGTGAGTATATAGACCGCCAGCACGCCCGCCGAACCCAGCAGCGGCTCAGCCAGCAAACCCAGGTTCCACAGGCACCACATATTCGTGGCCAGATGAAGAATGCCCACATGCACGAACATGGCGGTGACAATGCGCCACCACTGTCCATATTGCAGCACGGCGCCGGCGTTGTCGGCGCCCCAGTACATCAGTTGATCGAGGGTGGGGCTGGCCGCGCTGACGTGGTGCGCCGCCATGGCTATAAAGACCAGACAATTGATGCCGACCAGCACATAGGTGGCTGGCGCGTAGGACCACGAGGGACGCGGTTTATGGACCGGCTGCTGCGGCGGCGGATTGAAACCCGCGTCGGGAGGCAAAAACTCCGGTTCGAGACCTGGGGTACTGCGAACGGGTCTCTGTTCGCCGGGTAGAGGGGTGGGGGGAAGACTGCCCATCTCTTAACTTTAATGCATCCTGGAGCAGTGCAGCCTGTTCGGAAGGCGAATCGCCGCCAGGTTAGTGGCTGGCGATTCAACCCGGACAAACGATGGAGTTGCTGAATACGGCGTGGATGCGGCCGGGGAACCGATCTGCCTGGTTGTTGCTCCTGAGCCTTTCCTGCCGGCTTGAGATTCGACCATCCTTTGGGATTGCTCTTCAGGATTCGTTGTAGTCTGAAATTAGTCCTCGCCAATGTGGCTGTGCATGAGATTGCGCCGGGGTGCGAAGACCTTAGAAGGGAGCGGTGTTCTGATGCCAGAGTTGATTTCGGAAAAGCCGATTCGGCGGGCGTTGCTGAGTGTGACTGACAAGACCGGCTTGGTGGAGTTTGCCCAGGTCTTGGCCAGTTTTGGCGTCGAACTGGTTTCCACCGGCGGAACGGCACGGACCCTGCGCGAAGCTGGTCTGGCCGTCAAAGACATCAGCGAATTGACAGGCTTTCCGGAGATGCTGGATGGCCGCGTGAAGACCCTGCACCCCAAGGTTCATGGCGGTCTGCTCTACATTCGCGGCAACAAGAAGCACGAGGCCGCCGTCGCCGCGCATGGCATCGAGCCTATCGACATGGTGGTGGTGAACCTTTACGCCTTCGAGAAGACCGCAGTTCAGCCCGGCGTTGCCTTCGGCCATCTCATCGAGAACATCGACATCGGCGGTCCGTCGATGGTGCGTTCGGCAGCCAAAAACTTTGAAGACGTGGCCATTGTGACCCGCGTGGCTGACTACCCATCGCTCATCGAAGAATTGAAGAGCGCCCACGGAGCACTGAGCCGCGCAACTCGCTGGCGGCTGGCGCGTCAGGCTTTCGCGCTGACCGCGGCATACGACACGGCCATCGCCAATACGCTGGACCAAATCGCAGCCCGAGCAGAGGAAGCCCCCGCTCCGGATGCGCCCGCCGCGCCGGATACTTCCAGCCTGCCCACCACCCTGCGCATCAATTTTCCGCTGGCGCAGTCCTTGCGCTACGGCGAAAACCCCCATCAGCGCGCCGCGCTTTATGCGGATGGCTCCGGTCTGGGCATCGCCGGGGCTCGCCAACTCCAGGGCAAGGAACTCAGCTTCAACAACCTCGTCGATCTGGACGCCTGCTGGGAACTGGTGCAGGAGTTTGACGAGCCGGCCGCGATCATCATGAAGCACACCAACCCCTGCGGCGCGGCCACTGGCTCTACCATTCTCGAAGCCTACCTCAAGGCTTTGGCTTGCGATCCGCTTTCGGCTTACGGCGGCGTCCTTGGCATCAACCGCGAGGTGGAGATCGAAGCCGCCCAGGAGATCGCCAAGCTCTTTGTCGAGGCCATTGCCGCTCCGGCCTTTTCGCCCGCAGCCCGCGAGCGCTTCGCCGCCAAGAAGAACCTGCGCCTGATCGAAGTCCACTCCGCCCCGGCGAGGCCCGTGGTCAAGCACGTTTCAGGAGGATTGTTGGTACAGGACGCTGACACCGGCCGCATCAACGCGACCGCGCTCGACCCCGGCCTGAAGGTGGTCACATGGCGTCCGCCCACCGCCGAGGAACTGCGCAGCCTGCTCTTCGCCTGGCGCGTCTGCAAGCACGTAAAATCCAACGCCATCGTCTACGCCAAAGACGGCCAGACCCTCGGCGTTGGCGCGGGGCAAATGAGCCGCGTGGACGCCGCCCGTTTCGGTGCCATGAAAGCCGTGTTGCCGCTGAAAGGCTGCGTCGCCGCCTCCGACGCGTTTTTCCCGTTCCCCGACGGCCTTGAAGCCATCGCCCAGGCCGGAGCCACCGCCGTCATACAGCCCGGCGGCTCGGTGCGAGACCAGGAAGTCATTGACGCCGCCGACAAGTTAGGCGTGGCCATGGTCTTCACGGGAATGCGGCACTTCCGGCACTAAGAATCTGCCCATCAACTAGAACTAGCGATTTTGCAAGGGGACGGCTTCCCCGGTGCCAATCGGGAGGCATACAGGGGGTACGGACTCAGGATACCCCCACCCATATTTTGGACGTAAAATCCTCTGCTACTTAGGGTTAGGCCATGGTGTGCGCTGCAAAATCCTCTCAGCAAACGACTTACGCGCAAAATCCTCCAATAAAAGGAGTTACGGGCCGATCTCCAGCACTTGTTCTAGTGCGGCCCATAGCTCCGCCACTCATTAGTGTGCATCCAAGCGAGGAAATTCTCCGCAATTTGCCAAAACTCCGTAGCGCCCGTTTTTATGGAAAGATTTTATGCGTTGAGTCTGTCGTATCAGTCAGTCTCCACCTCTCAAATTGTGCCTGTTAGAGTATTTTGTATGAGCGTCTACCTCTTCAACGGAGACAGCTATGCAGGCTGGAAATCGGTCGGTCGCTGGTTCGCCTTGGCCGGAGCGATGGCACTTGCCGTGGGAGTCGTAGGATTCTTTCTTGCCCACGGTTATCCGGCGCACCCGCTCGCCGTCTCCGATCAATTCTTTGCCGCCGCGTTACAGTGGGTTGGCTTTGGCTTGTTTGCCGTGATGGTGCTCGCGGCCTTTGGCTCGATTCTCATCTCCAGCGAAGAACGCGGCGACGTCGAAGTGACGGGGCTGGGAGTTCGCCGCATCTACAAGCCCGGCGACGATGAATTTTTTCCGCGCGATGAGATCGCTGGACTCATCACCAGACCTGGTGGGGGCGTCACCTTGGTTGACAGCGCCAACCAGCGCCGAATGGTCATTTCGCGCAGCATCGATGGATATCGCGATTGCATTGCCGAACTGAAGGCCATGGGAATTGAGAGTCTGCCCGCTAGCCGGAAGTGGCAAAGACGGAAGAGAACCCTCTCTGAGCAGATCACTGGCTTCATCACAATCTTTATCGGCAGCCTCTATTTCAATAAGTCCTTTACGCTTCGGGAACATCACATTCAGGGCGTGGCGCTGCTGGCAGCGTATCTGCTGATCGTCGAGTTGGAAGAGCGGAAGACAGGGAGACGACGGACTTGGACAGTTTGGCTAGGCGGTGCTGTCCTCCTGGCCGCTGTCCTTTGGCGCTGGTCGAGCGTTCATTAAAGTGCTGAAGAATGCGCCTTCTCTTGCCTCTTGCGAACCTCAGCAGTGTATTGGTTGGGCGCCCCATCCTTGCGATGTTCTTGTTTTTGTCGCAAGAGCAAGAGTGGGATACCACAATGCTACTAATGGGAAATCATGAAATTGCTTTAAGCTGCCTGCGCGTTTTCCCGCCGAACGATTGTGCTCTTGATCTTCTTGCCGGCCTTCTGCTCGGCAAGGCGTAGCTCGTAGAGCTTTTGCAGATTGAGCCACATCTCCGCCGAGGTGCCGAGCCATTGGCTCAGGCGCAAGGCCGTATCGGCGGTCAAGGCCCGTTGCCCCTTCAAAAGCTGATAAATCCTATTGGCCGGAACGTGCAATACTGCGGCCACTTCGGGGACGCTCATGTCCAGGGCGTCGAGTTCGTCGGCCAGAAACCTGCCGGGATGGATTGGATCGCGCGCCATAGCCGTCTCCTCACGAAGGATAATCGCAAATCTCGATGTTGAAAGGCCGGTCAGCCTTCTCCGGCCACTCGAAACACACACGCCATTGCTGGTTGATGCGAATGCTGAACTGCCCCTTGCGGTCGCCTCCCAACGCCTCAAAGCGATTGCTGGGCAAGAGCATCAGGTCGCTTCGGCTGACCGCCGTCTCCAGAATATCCAGACGCCGCTCCGCCTGCTCTTTGAACGCTTGAAATTCTCGGATGCGCTCACCCGCTGCAAAACGCTCCGTGCGCCTGTCGCGGTACTTGGGGGGAACGACCGGCGATGTCAACCAGTCCATGCGCTACTATCGCAAAAAATGACGCGCCTCGTCAAGATTCATTCCATCAGTTGTCGTGGTCATTGGCCCGATAGCTCCGCACCACCCGTTACCTCTGCCGGTTATATGCAGCATTTAAGCGAACTTTAGTAAACTCAACGGCAGAATGCTTTTTCCCTCTCTTACCTTGCGCCGCTTCCGCTTTGCGTTTCGTCTTTCCGCGCTTGCCGCGGCCCTGATGGCCGTTGCAGCCTCGCAATTGGCCTTTGCCCAGGGCACGCACCTGTGGACCCAGTCGCGGCTGGAGGAGTTTGAAAAAGGCACGCCGCAAGGGGTAGCTCTCACGAGCGACGGCCACCTGCGCGAGGGGCCTGGCTTGGTCGAACGGGCCACCACATCCTCGACCTACGTCTGGTCCGTGGCCGTGGACAAAAGCGGCACGGCGTACCTTGGAACCGCCTCGCCAGCCTCTGTGCTGCGCGTGGGACCGGATGGCAAGCCTTTTACACTCTTTGAGACTAAGGACCTAAGTGTGCAAGTAGTCCGGCTAGGGCCGGATGGCGCGCTCTACGCGGCCACGCTGCCCAGCGGCAAGGTCTATCGCCTGAAGCCCGACGCAACGGCCAAGCAGGACGACAGCAGCGCCACACTGGTTTTCGAAGCAGCGCAGTTCGATGGTGCAAACGCTGCCGATGGCAAGTCCGTCGAGAAGACAGACGCCAAATCGCACTACATCTGGGAGATGACCTTCGACGCTGCCGGAAAGCTCTATATCGCCACCGGCGGACCGGGAGCGGTCTATCGCGTTGATCCCGCCAAGTCCGGTCAAAAGCCGGAGGCTTTTTTCAAGAGCGACGAGCAGCACATTCGCTCGCTGGCTTGGGACGCGAAGGGCAACCTGATTGCCGGCTCGGACGGCTCCGGGCTGGTCTACCGCATCAGTCCGCAAGGCAAGAGCTACGTCCTTTTCGAGGCTCCCCGCCGCGAGATCACCTCGGTCGCCGTGGCCGCCAACGGAACCATCTACGCGGCCAGCGTGGGCGACAAGAGCCACAACCCATTGCCGCCGCTGCCCATGCAGGGAATCGGTTCGCTGACCATCACCATCGTTCAGCCGGGATCGATGCAAGCGGCCAATACCAGCGCCTCCGTGCCCGAAGGCAGCGAGATTTACGCGCTGTCTGAGGGCCAGGCGCCGCGCAAGCTGTGGGCCGGCAAAGACGAGATCGTCTACGCATTATCCGCTCAGACGGACGGCCTGCTAGTGCTCACCGGCAACCGCGGCCGCGTTTTCAGAATCGCCAACGACGGCAACTACGCCGACATCACCCACCTGGAGGCGCAGCAGGGTCTGAGCCTGGCTGTGTCGCCGGGCGCAAGCAGCCAGCCGGAAGCGCTCCTTATCGGTACGGGCAACACCGGCAAGTTGGTTTTTCTGGGGCGTGCCGACAAGCACGAATACGCCAGCGACGTCCTGGATACCGGCGCGCTGGCTCGCTTTGGCCGCGTAGAAGTTGAGCCTGGCTCGGCCAACTACGAACTGCTGACCCGCACCGGCAACGTCGAGCAGCCTGCCCGTGGAAAGAGCGACGGGAGCCGCGACGACTGGGGCTGGTCCGACTGGCAGCCGCTCCACGACGGCGCGGTGGCTTCGCCCACTGGGCGCTATCTGCAATGGAAGGCCGTGCTGCGCTCGAATGGCAAGCTGGGCAGCGTGGGCGTCAACTACCTGCCCGTCAATGCCGCTCCGGTGGTGGACGATGTGGTGGTTGTTCCCGGCGCGCGCTGGAGCCTCCAGAGCAATCCTCCCCAGCCGCCGACAGTCAACATTGCCTTTCCTTCCAGCCAGACCGCGGGAGCGAGTTCCGACGGCGGCTCTGCCTCGCCCTTGCAAGCTGCTAAGGACCGGACCGCCGTCACCGTCCGCTGGGCGGCTCACGATGACAACGGCGATGACCTGACCTTCACCCTCTACCTGCGCGGTGACGGCGAAACCGTCTGGCGGCTGCTCAAGGACAACCCCGCCGACAAGGCCTACAGCTTTGACGCCGCGCTGATTCCCGATGGCGGCTATCAAATTAAAGTCGTCGCCTCCGACGCGCCATCGCACACCCCCGGCGACGCCCTCACCGGCGAAAAAGTGAGCGAGCGCTTCGAAGTGGACACTACGCCGCCGGTTGTCTCCGCGCTCAAAGTGGCTCCAGCGGAAGCCGATTGCAAGCATTCGCCCTGCGCCAAGCAGTTTCGCGTGACCCTTGACGCCGAAGATGCGTTCTCGCCCATCGCCCACGCCGAGTACTCGCTGGATGCGGGGCCGTGGCAGTACATTGAGCCGGTGGGCAGGCTCTCTGACTCGAAGCGCGAACACTACGAGATTCTCATCCCGGTGTCTGCGGAATCCAAGGCGAGCGAACATCTGGTCGCCGTCCGCGTCTACGACCGGCACGACAATGTGGGTGTGGCCAAGACGGTGATTGCCGCGGAAGAGAAGTAGGGAAGCGCAGGCGAGGCGAGTTGAATGAGATTTGAGCTTTACGTAGCAGCGCGGTACCTCAAGGCCAAGCGGCGGCAAGCCGTGGTGGGCATCGTTACCACCATCTCCATCGCGGGCGTGGCCGCGGGCGTGGCTGCGCTCATTATCGCCCTGGCCATCACCAACGGCATGAGGCGTGATCTTCAGGACCGGTTGCTCGGCGCCTCATCCCAGGTGGACTTGATGCGCGTCGAGTCGGACGGCATTCGCGACTGGCAACCGCTGCTTGACCGTATGCGCCACGTTCCCCACGTGACCGCCGCCGCGCCGGGAATCTACGGCCAAGTGCTGGTTTCGCGCGGGCCGCGCGCCGGTTTTGCGCTCATCAAGGGCATCGTCCCCGTCCAGGAGCGGACGGTCAGCAACATTCTGGACACCATCACCTCCGGCTCGGCAAAAGACCTTGACCCGGAGGCCACAAACCAGATTCCTAGCCCCGATGGGAGCCAGGAGTCGATGGAGGCATCCAGCAATACGCCTTACCCGGCCTTGGTCCTGGGCAAGGACATTGCCGAGCAGATCGGAGCGGAGGTGGGTGACAGCGTCCTTGTCACCAGTCCCCAGGGCGAGCTGACGCCGCTCGGCCTCGCGCCCCGGTACCAGCGTTTCCGCGTGGCTGGCATCTTCCACTCCGGCTTTTACCAGTACGACGCTTCGGTGGCCTTCATGCGCCTGAGCGATGCGCAGCGCCTCTTCAGCGAGCCTGACCTGCTCTCCGTCATCAGCTTCAAGGTGGACGACCTGGACCGCGCTCCGCAGATCGGCCGCGCTATCGAGAAGGCTGCGGGCAAGGGCTACATGGCCACCAACTGGATGGAGCAGAACCGCGAGCTTTTCCGCGCTCTCAAGCTCGAACAGGTGGTCACCTTCATCGTCATCGCCCTTATCGTCATCGTGGCCGCGCTGAATATCCTTATTGCGCTCACCATGATGGTGATGGAGAAGACGCGCGACATCGCCGTGATGATGAGCTTCGGCGTCGAGCCAACGCAGGTCCGCCGCATCTTCCTGCTGCAAGGCTTTCTCATCAGCATCATCGGCACCGCCGTGGGCCTGGTGCTCGGCTATATTGCCGCCTGGGCCGGCGGACATTATCACTTCATCCATCTCTCCGCTGATGTCTATTCCATTGACACACTGCCCTTCGCGCCGCGCCCGCTGGATGGCCTGATCGTCGCCGCTGTCTCGATAGGAATTTCGCTGCTGGCTACGCTCTATCCGTCGACCGCTGCCTCCCGCATCTTGCCCGCCGAGGCACTGCGGTATGAGTAATTGATCGAAAGGAGAGGCAAGAATGCATAGCAGAGTTTGTGGAGCAAGTCTGTTGTGTCTTTCAGGTGGGCTTATTTTGAGCAGTTGTTGTTTTGCACAGCACATGAATGCCAAAGATGGGCCATGTCAAGAAGCTGGATCAGGAGCTGAAACAACCGCTTGCTTTTATGCTGCCTCCAAGAAGGCAGATGCTCAGCTGAATCTGCTTTACCGTCGAGTTCTGACAGTAGTGGGTGGAGACGACCTTGCGAATCTGCGAGAGGTGCAGCGACTTTGGATAAAGTATCGTGACGCAAACTGTTCTGCTGAGTATGAACTCTACGCGGGTGGAAGTGCTGCTCCGACGGTCAAGTTTGCCTGTCTCGAAGCGGTTACAAGGCATCGTACTGAGGAACTCAAAGTAATGTATGGGTGGCGGCTCGAAAAATGGTCCAAGTGAATGAGTCGCCGGGGGCTCATCTGATTCTGAGACTTGGGATTTTTCTAATACAACCCCAGCTTCCATTCCGGGATTGTTGCCAATTTGGAATCTGCCGATAACGAAGGCAGAAAGCCTTTTGACTTCAACACAGGTTGATGCCAAGGTATAGCCATGCCCTCGATTAACCTCAGTCAGTTGCGCGATACACGACAGTTGATTGCCTGGCTCAAGGCTGGGCTGACGGTCGAACTCTGCGAGAGGCGGCGTGTCATTGGACACATTGTTCCTGTCGTTCCATGGCCGCTTCCCGATGAAAATGGTACGCGGGAGATTGAAGGCAAGGAATAGTTCGTCGAATGGTTGCAAGTCCGTTCCTCAACTGCAAATCAACTGATTTGCGCACTCCACATCCAACGCCTACCCCACCGCAGCCAGTTGGCCCCACCGCAGGTGGCCGGTACACTGGAACTATGCACCCTCCGGTTCGTCTGGTGGCAATGGATATGGACGGCACCCTGTTGCCGACCTTCGCGAAAGAGTTCAGCCCGCGAACGGTGCGGGCGCTCAGGGCTGCGCAGGAGGCTGGCATCACGGTGGCCATCGCCACCGGCCGGAGAACTGCTTTTACGACGCCGGCGCTCGAAGGTCTTGGCCTGCGAGCGGATATGCCCCTCATTACGTCCAATGGAGCAGTGATCCGCACTCTAGGTGGCGATTCTCTGGTCTGCTGTCAACTCCCTGCTCAAGTCGCGCGCGGGTTGTGCGGTTTGCTCCGTCCATTTGGAGTTCTGGTTTTCACCTTTGACCGTCCGGGGCGCCGCGAACTGGTTCTCGAAGACCCGGACCAGGCGGACAGACGCATCGCCCTGTGGGTAGCGGCCAATCGCGACGCGATCGAGGTGGTCAAGCCTCTGGAAGCTGCGCTCAACGACGGCGAAGACCCCATTCAGGGCATGGTGACAGGCGGAGTGAGCAAGATGCGCAATGCAGAGCAGGCGCTCAAGGCCAGTGAATGGGCTGGCTCCTGCGAATGCATCAAGACCGAGTATGCCAGCCGCGATCTGACGATTCTCGACCTGATGCCGCCGGGAGTTTCCAAGGGCCGGGGGCTTGAAAATCTTGCCGCCAAGCTGGGCGTGGACCGCCGGGAGACCATGGCCATCGGCGACAATTGGAATGATGTGGATATGCTGGAGTGGGCAGGACAAGGCGTGCTGATGGGCAATGCGGCGCCCGAGTTGCTTGCCATGGCGAAGGTGCGCGGCTGGGAGCAGGCGCTGCCCAACAATGAGGACGGCGTGGCCGTGGTGCTGGAAGCTGCCGCGGCTCAGCGCGCCAGGGTTGAACTTTGATCTGGAAGCTGGACAAGGAAGTGCGATTCACGATGCGCGGGACTTTATTCATCACGGCAGCGGTAACGGCGAGCTTGGCGGCACTTGCAGCCTTGGCCCCCTCCGCCCAGGCCGCCGAGCGCATCACCCTGCGCAATGGATTCGAGATTCGCTGCCATCATTTTGCCCCAGTGGAGGGCCGCGTCCGGCTCTACCTGAGCGCTGGCGAGGACAGCTACATCGAATTTGTCCCGGAAGAGATCGCAGCGGCTGAAACCATTCCCGATCTACCCGTTTCGCCGGAATCAAAAGAGAGTATGCCCGCGGCCTCACCCAAAGCTGGCGTGGCCGCAAAGCTCTCTCCCGCGGACCTGGGCGAGATGCTTACAAAAGCCGGCCACGAGCACAACCTGGACGTTGATCTGCTCGCCAGCCTGGTGAAGGCCGAGAGTGGCGGCAACTCCCGTGCCGTCAGCCGCGCTGGCGCCCGCGGGCTGATGCAACTGATGCCCTCCACCGCCAAAAACCTGGGCGTCGAGGACAGCTTCAAGCCGGACGAAAATGTACGTGGCGGATCGACTTACCTGGACGCGCTGCTCACCCGCTACCACGACAACCTGGCGCTGGCTCTGGCCGCTTACAACGCCGGCCCGGATGCGGTGGCGAAGTACCACGGCATTCCGCCCTACCACGAGACGCAAGCCTACGTGGCGCGCGTGATTCATGAGTTCAACCGCCGCGTGCTGGCTCGCGAAGCCGAGGCGAGGCGGGCGGCCCAGCAAGCCAAGTTAGCCCGCTAGAGATTTCTTTGCGTTCACTGGTGAGAAACTAAACTTGAGAGATATTCATGGCCGCGGAAACGGAGATCGCTTGAAGAAGAGGCAATTGATCCTGGGTTTGGTTGTGTTTGCGGCGCTGGTGGCGCTCCTTGTTTGGGGACGCGACAAGATTCACTTCAACTTTGGCGAATTTCGTGCCCAACTGGCGCTGGCCGATTGGCGCAAGATCGGCATTGCCTTTGGCTGCATCTATGTGTGCTATGCCTTCCGCGCGGCGCGCTGGGCGCTGCTGCTGCGCCATATCAAGAAGGTGCCGCTGTTCTCGCTCCTGGGAACGCAGGTCATCGGCTTTACCGGGGTCGCGCTCATCGGCCGGATTGCGGACCCGGTGCGGCCCTACCTGGTAGCCAGGAAGACCGGCCTGCCGCTGAGCAACCAGATCGCCGTTTACATCGTCGAACGCCTCTTCGACGCCGGCTCGATGGCTTTGATCTTCTGCTCGGTCATTCTGCTTGCGCCGGCGGGCGCGCTGCCGCACCCTGAAATTATCAAGAAAGTCTGCTATGGGGCGCTGGCCACCACCGTGCTGGGCGCGCTCTTCCTGGTTGCCGTGCGCCTGGCAGGCGGAGTCGTGGCTACGTTTCTGCAAGACGTTTTTAGCGTTGTCTCCAAAGGCCTGGGGCGTGCGATCGGCGAGAAGATTCGCGCCTTTCGCGCCGGCCTGGATACGCTGCGCTCATTCTCCGATTTTGGTATTGCCGCGTCGCTCTCGCTGGTCATGTGGGGGCTGATCTCGCTGGCCTATCTGGAGATCACCACGGCCTTTGTCGCCAGCCCGCAACTTGCGGGGCTCACGCTGGCCAAGTGCATGTTGCTGATGGCTTCCAGTATGTTGGTCAGCGGATTTCAACTGCCGGTGCTAGGCTGGTTCACGCAGATTGGCGCCGTGGCCGCTGCAATGAGCGGTTTCTTCGGCGTGGCGGCTGAGCCGGCCACAGCCTGCGCCGCCACGCTGCTGGCGGTCACCTTCCTGAGCATCGCGCCGGTGGGCCTCATCTGGGCGCGCTTTGAGCACGTCAGCTTGCGCAAAGTGGCTGCGGAGAGCGAACACGCCGGGGATGCGGTAGCTGTGGATGAACCAGTCGACTGATCTTTGGCTCGCCGCGAAGAACAAGTCCATCGCCAAGGTCAAGCCGCGGGAGCGGGCGGCGTAGCTTTTTCCGCCGCAAGCACCGGCCGGGAAAACCGGATGCTCTCCGGCCCCACGGCGCCGCCGGTCATAATCATGCTCATCGCCTGCTCCATGCTCAAGTCGGTCTCGGTCACCCTATAAATAGGCAGAATCTGCAAGAAGGCCGAGGTAGGGTTGATGGCGTTGGGCAACAGGACCGCTGCCAGCAGTTCGCCGGTCGCCTCGTCGGTCATGGTCCGCGTTAGAAACCCGATAGACTTCTGGCCGGCAATGGGAAAGTCCACCAGCACCACGCGTTGGCTGGACTCTTTCTTGGCCATCATGCTGTCCACCAGTTGGCGCACCGACGTATAGATTTTGGCGACAATCGGCAGCCGCTCCATCACGGCCTCGAAGAGATCAAAGGCCTGGCGGCCGATTACCAGGCTGGTGACCCGGCCTACCACGTAGAGCATCGCCAGGGTCAGCACGATAGCCAGAACGGACTGCAACCACGGCTGGTTGAGCCAGTTCTCAGGAAAAATCGCCGCAAACAACTGGATCACCGGCAAGCCGGCCTTGGCCAGGGCGCCAAGCAGGAAGCTGAAGATCAGGTAGGTAAC